>Ga0255760_10003276_pt1 | contig 14551 bp, 17 predicted proteins | sample 071ome_25_FD_179960 | JGI IMG/M metagenome (GOLD analysis project Ga0255760, IMG submission 179960) | Coastal salt marsh microbial communities from the Groves Creek Marsh, Skidaway Island, Georgia - 071410BT metaG (version 2) | ecosystem: Environmental > Aquatic > Marine > Intertidal zone >... | reverse complement strand
GGCGGGGCATGCGGCCCCTGCCGCTGATGGAGGACCTGGATCTGGTCCAACGGCTCCAACCCCTGGCCCCCCTGCGCCGGCTCGGCCTACCACTGGCGGTCGATGGCCGCCGCTGGAGACGCGATGGGGTGCTGCGAACGGCAGAACGCAACGCGGCCCTGCGCCGGGCCTGGCGCCGCGGCGCCACGGCCCAGGAGCTTGCCCAGCGCTACTACCGCAGCCCCTAGGGGGCGTACCAGAAGGCGCAGCGGCGGTTTTGCGGTTCCAGCTCCCAACCCTGGGCGCCATAGAACTCGATCACGCCGGGATCGGCGAACAGGCTGATGCGCTCCACCTGCATCCTCTGCAGGCGCTCGATCACGTACTGCATCAGCTGTTTGCCCAGGCCCAGACCTTGGTAATGGGGGTGGACGGCCACATCCCAGACCGTGGCTTCGATCACCCCGTCACCGGTGCAGCGGGCAAAACCCACCAGGCGCGGCAGGCGGGCGTCATGGCGCCAGAGGGCCACCACCAGGAGGCTGTTCTCCAGGGCAATGCGCACCCGCCTCATCGGACGGCGGCTCCAACCCACCGCATCGGTGAGTTGCTCGAGCTCATAGAGATCAATCTCCCGCTCCTGGCTCAAGACCAGTGAAGTCGGGGCGTTTGGGGTCGCGCAGACGCGATGGTCCCGGCCGTAGAGCTCCTCCAGTTCAGTGGCGCTGGAACCAATCAGAACGGAGCTCCCTGCGGGGTTCGGTTGATCCTGACCCACCAGGTCACCCCCTTGATGCAGGCTGGGTCCGTTTCTTGCATTGGGATCCCTGGGCGCAGCACCTCTGCTGGTTGGCGTGCATGGTTGGCTGCTCTCCGGGCGGCTGTGGGATCCGCTGCGCACGGCCCTGGAGCCCAGGTGGGACTGCTGGACCCCTGATCTGCCGGGCTTTGGCCAACGCCCGAGGCCCCAAGGCCTGCGGACCAACTTGGTCAGCTATGGCCGCTGGCTGGCGGAGGCGGCCCAGGAGCAAGCCGCCGGCCGGCCGATCGTGCTGATCGGCCACTCCCTGGGGGGAAGCCTGGTGCTCCATGCCGCCCCCCATCTGGGGGAGCAACTGCGGGGCATCATCCAGGTCGCCTCCGGAGGCGGGGTCTATCAGCCGCGGCCCTTTCGGATGGTGCGCAACGGCGGAGCCACCTTTCTGCGCTGGCGGCCGAGTTGGCTCGCCCAGGTGCCTGGCACCGAGGCCATTCGCAGCCCCCTGGTGGCGGAGCTCCGCGCTGCCCGCGGGCTGCTGGCCTGCAGCATGCAGCGCGGGGCCGTGCGCCAGCTGCCGGCGCTGACGAGCCAACTGCAGGTCCCCAGCCTCTGGGTGGTGGGCAGCAAGGACACGGTGATGGAGCCGCGCTACGTCCGCCATCTCTCGGGCTATGCCCCCAATGCCGAGGTGCAGGAGCTCGAAGGGGAAGGGCATCTGCCGATGCGCAGCGCCCCAGACGCCCTCGCCCGAGTCATCGAGGACTGGCTGGATCGAACCTTGTCCTAGAGCCTGGCCAGTCCGCGTTCCTGCAGGTCGGCCAACTGGGCATAGAGACCACCGGCTGCGCGCAGGGCCGTGTGGGTTCCCTCTTCGATCAGGCGACCGCGCTTGAGCACCAGGATGCGGTGGGCTGCCTCCACCGTGGCCAGGCGGTGGGCGATGACGATGGCCGTCCGTTGGCGCAGAACCCGATCGAGATCCCGCTGCAGGGTGGCCTCGGTGGACGGGTCCAGGAAGGCCGTGGCCTCGTCCATCACCAAGACCGAGGGATTGCGGATCGCCACCCGCGCCACCGAGAGCAACTGGCGCTCACCGGAGGAGAGGTTGCTGCCGCGCTCGCGCAGCTCTGTGGCCAGCCCGGAAGGCAGTCGATCGAGCAGGGGCTCAAGGCCCAGCTCCGAGCAGAGACGCTCGAGCTCGACATCGCTGATGGCGCCATCGAGGCGCAGGTTGTCGGCCACGTTGCCGCTGAACAGGAAGGTGTCCTGCAGCACCACCCCGAGGCGCTGGCGCAGGGTGGGGATGGGCAACTCGCGGATGTCCACGCCATCCAGCAGGATCCGGCCCTGCTGGGGTTCATAGAGGCGGCAGAGCAGGCGGATGATGGTGGTCTTGCCCGATCCGGTCGGACCGACCAAGGCCACGTGCTCCCCAGGGGCAATCCGGAAGGAGAGGTCCGTCAGGATCGGATCGTCCGGGCGGTAGGCGAAGGAGACGTTTTCAAAAATCACCTCACCGGCGCTGCTGAAGTCGCTGCCACTGCGAATGGCGGCCGAGGAGCGCTGGTTCAGGGGCAGCTCCTGAATCTCAATGGGCTCCTCCAGCAGCTCACCGATGCGCTCAACAGCGGTCAGGCCGCCTTGGATCTGAGTGAAGCGCTCCGCCAACTGGCGCAGGGGATCAAACAGGCGCTGGGAATAGAGGATGAAGGTCGTCAGGGTGCCCAGGCCCATCGCCCCAGCGGTGACCATCCAGCCCCCCAGGGCCAGCACCAGGGAGATCGCCCCCAAGGACACCCACTCGATCAACGCCGAGATCGAGGAGTCGTAAAAGATCGTGCCGTTGACCGCATTGCGGTAGGCATCAGCGGTGCGGGCAAAGCGGGCTGAGTTGTGAGACTCCCGGCGGAACATCTGCACAACCTCCAGACCCTGAAGGTTCTCCTGCAAGTCCGCGTTCAGCTGGGAGAGCTCTTCGCGGACCCGGTAGTTGGCCTTGCGGTAGCGCCTCTGCAACCAGAGCATGGTCAAGGTGACCGGCACCTGCACCGACAGCAGCAACACCCCGAGGCGCGGTTCAATCGCCACCATCGTTCCGGCGATCACCAAGAGGGTGACCAGGTCCGCCAGCAGCCCCACGGCGCCACTGCCAAAGACCTCGGCCAGGGCATCGACGTCACTGGTCAGGCGCGTCAGCAATTTTCCAACGGGCGTGCGGTCGTGGAAGCGCAGCGAGAGGTCGAGGGAATGGGCAAACAGGTCGTTGCGGATCCGCGCAGTCAGACGTTGGCCAACGGCCTGCACGTTGAAGCTCTGAACCCCCTGCAGGCCCAGGCGGATCAGGACCGCCACCAGCAAGAGCGACACCAGCGTCCGCAACTGGCCCGAGAGGGGCATGGCCTGCAGCCAGGGCAGCACCGGCTCCTGACGCAGGGCCGAAATCGCCTGTCCGACGAGCAGGGGTTGAACAGCCGCGGCACCCGCCACCGGGATCAGCAGCACCAGGGTGAGCAGCAGGCGTTTGCGATCGCGCCCGAGGTAGGGCAGAAGACGCAGCAGCCGTTGACGATCGCGCTTGGCCATCAAGCGCCTGCGCTGGCGATTTGATCGACGATCGATTGGATCTCGCCGGAATCGAGCCGCAGCGACAGCGGATGGCCCACGAGGCGGGCGGTGGAGTGGAACAGATCTTCGATGGCGATCAGGCCGTTTTCTTCGAGGGTGCGGCCGGTGGCCACCAGATCGACGATGGCTTCGCTCATGCCGGTGATCGGACCGAGCTCCACCGAGCCGGCCAGATGGATCAACTCCACAGGCAGATCCAGGGCCTCGAAGTACTCCTCAGCGCAGCGGGTGAACTTGCTGGCGATGCGGCAGTGGGCCGGCAGGTCACTGGCCCGGCGATAGGGACTGGAGGCCTTCACGGCCACGCTCATCCGGCAGCCGCCAAAGCCCAGATCCACCAACTGAGCCACGGGCAGCTGGTGTTCCTTCAAGACGTCGTAGCCCACCACCCCCAGCTGGGCCTGGCCGTAGGCCACATAGACCGGCACATCGGCATTGCGCACCAGCAGCGCCCGGGCGCGACCACAGACGCTGGGCACCATCAGCTGGCGGTTGCCCGGCTCCAGCACCGCTGCGAAATCCAGGCCGGCGGCCGCGAAGCGGCGGACCGAGTCCTTCAGCAGGGCTCCCTTGGCCAGCGCGACGGTGATCATGGTTGGCAGCCTGAACCGGGACTTTAACGATGCATGCCGCCACGACGGTTTCGCTGATCCCTGTGCTGAGCGACAACTACGTGTTCGTTCTCCACGGCGAAGGTCCGGGTGCGGTGGTGGTGGATCCGGCGGTGGCCGAGCCCGTGATCGCCTGGCTGGAGGAGAAGGGTCTGGAGCTGGAGGCGATCCTGCACACCCACCACCACAGCGACCACATCGGCGGAACACCCGGGCTGTTGCAGCGCTGGCCTGAGGCGGCGGTGATCGCCAGTGCCGCGGATCGTGAGCGGATCCCGCTGCAAACCCAAGGGGTCCAGGGGGGCGATCAGCTGAGGCTGTTGGGCCGAGAGCTGAGGGTGCTGGAGGTGCCCGGCCACACGCGTCACCACATTGCCTATGTCGTGGAGCCGGAGGCGGGAGGAGCCGCTGAGCTGTTCTGCGGCGACACCTTGTTTGCCGGCGGCTGCGGTCGCCTGTTTGAAGGCACCCCCGAGCAGATGCTCAGCTCCCTGGGCAGCCTGGCCGCCCTGGGGCCCGAGACCCGGGTCTGGTGCGCCCATGAGTACACCGAAGGCAACCTGCGCTGGGCGGCGGAGCGGGAACCGGACAATGCCGCGATCCGCACGCGACTGGCGGAGGTCCAGCAGCTGCGTCGTGAGGGACGGCCAACGATTCCCAGCCACATTGGACTGGAGCAGGAGACGAACCTGTTCATCCGGGCCCAAGACGCGGCGGCGCTGCGCCAGCTGCGCGGCCACAAGGACCTCTGGCGGGGCTAGGGCTCAGCCGCGGGCGATGAGGGCGGCACCACTGGGGTAGAGCCGGCCCTGCTCACCTGCGCGCAGGTGCAACTGACAGCGCTGGCCGCGGGCATAGTCCAGCTCCAAGGGCAGACGCAGGCGCAGGCGTCGGTCATCGAGCTGCACCTGATAGAGCCACTCACGGCCGAGGAATTCCCGGCCCACGACCCAGGCCTCGGCGTCATCGTCCGGAACCAAGGCGATGGCCTGCTGACTGACCAGCACCTCCAAGTCCGAGGAGGAGGACGCAGCAGCCCCGGCCTCCGTTGGTTCGAGCACCCCGAGGGGCGTGAGGCAAAGACCGTCCTGGAGCTGGGCCGGCAGCAGGTTGCCCTGCAGCACAAAGCGACCGACAAAGGAGGTCGCCGGGGCCGTCACCAGGTCGTGGGGGCTGGCGCATTGGTGCAGATGCCCGGACTCCAGGACCGCCACCCGATCACAGATCGCCATGGCCTCCTCCGGGTCGTGGGTCACGATCACCCCGCTGGCGCCGCAACGGGCCAGGACACCGGGAAGCTCCGCCCGCAGGCGCAGCCGCACCTCCACATCCAGATTGGAGAAGGGCTCATCGAGGAGCACCAGGGAACAGCCCGGAGCCAGGGCGCGGGCCAGGGCCAGGCGCTGCCGCTGACCGCCGGAGAGCTCATGGGGATAACGGCGCTCGAGGCCCTTGAGGCCCAGCAGTTCCAACAGCCAGGAGGCGCGACTGGTGTCCTGACCTGGCCTGAGGCCAAAGCAGGCGTTACGCCAGGCATCGAGGTGGGGGAAGAGGGCGTAGTCCTGAAAGACCATGCCCACGCCGCGGCGCTCCGGGGGTAACCAACGTCCCTGCCCGGCCACGGGGCGACCGCCGATGGACACAGAGCCGCGGTCGGGCTTCTCAAAACCAGCGATCAGGCGCAGCAGGGTGGTTTTGCCGCAGCCCGAGGGGCCCAGCAGGCCGACCAACTCACCGGGCTGGAGCTGGAAATCAATGTCGCGAAGGGTCCAGTCACCACTGGAGGCGGGGCCGCTGTAGCGATGCCACAGGCCACTGAGCTCCACCTGCGGCTCCTGGGGGAGATCAGGGCTGGGCATCTCAGGGCGCATTCAGCAGGTTCGCCATAGGCTCGGCGCCACATCCTCTCGTGCAATGACCCTTCCAGCGATTGAGGCGGTGACAACCGCCGCGGCACCCGCACCGGTCGGCCCCTACAACCAGGCCGTCAAGGCGGGTGGGGTGCTCTATTGCTCCGGCCAAATCGCCCTGGATCCAGCCACCGGCGCGATGGTCGGCAATGGAGATGTGGAGGCTGAGACCCGCCAGGTGCTCAGCAACCTTCAGGCCGTGCTCAAGGAAGCCGGCTGCACGCCGCAGCAGGTGGTGCGCACCACGGTCTTCCTGGCCGATCTGGGGGATTTCGCCAAGGTGAACGCGCTCTACGCCGAGGTATTCGGAGAGGGGGTTTCCCCGGCTCGCGCCTGCGTGGAGGTGGCCGCACTGCCGAAGGCCGCCCGGGTGGAGATCGACTGCATCGCGGTGCTGGGCTGAATCAGCCGAAAGGTGAGATTGATCCGCTCGGTCCTGACCCGGGCACGGGCCGGTAGGGCGTGCTGCCAGTGGGCCTGGGTGGGCGGATCCATCACCAACAGATCGCCGTCATCCAGGCAAAGCGAGAAGGGCGCCTCAGCGGACGCAAGAGAAGAACGTCTCGGGCGAAAACGCAGATCGCGCGGAACGCCGATACTCAAGGAGGCGATGGGGGCCTGGTTGTCGAGTTCCGGTTCGTCATCGGCATGCCAGCCCATGCGGTCGTCTCCAGTGCGGTAGCGGTTCAGCAGCAGGCTGTTGAAGCGAACTCCCAACTCCTGCTCCAGGAGATCGCGAAGGGGCGCAATGGAGGGACTCCAGGGGGTGATGGGCTGCACCTGGCCGCTGTAGCGGTAGCTGCAGCCGGGGTCAGCCATCCAGCAGGTCAGACGAGGCGTGGGGTGCTGGCGGCCAAAGACGCTCACCAGGGGCTGCTCCCAGGGAACCTCCTGAGCCAGGCGCTGACGCAGGGATTCCGTGGCGATTCCATGGCGCTGTAGCCAGGCGGAACCGTGGCGAAGCTTCAGGCCAGGACGCTCAATCGCAATCAAGGCTGGGCTGGTTCAATCACCCGAGCTTCAGCCACGGGGGGCGGGGCCAGGAGCGTCAGGCGGGTGGCCTGATCGAGAACCGGTGTGGGATCGAGGGCCAGCATCTGCTCCCCTTGACGCTGGCGCAACTCGACATGGAGATGGGGGCCACTGGCACGGCCGCTCTGGCCGACCAGGCCCAGGGTGGAGGCGGCCGTCAGGAAGTCACCTTTGCGGACGTTGGCGCTCTGCAGATGGGCATAGAGGCTCTGCCAACCGCGGCCATGGTCCAGGACCACCGTGAGGCCGTAGCCGTCGATGGGCTCCACCAGAACCACACGTCCCGGAAGCATGGCCAGAACAGGCGTGCCCGCGGGAGCCACCAGGTCCTGACCGGCGTGCATGCGCCAGGCCCCGCGGGAGCTCGAATAGCGCCAGCCGTAGGGGTCCACCTCCGTGGCTTTGACCGCCAAGGGATAGACCACACGGATCGGCTGACCAGGACGCAGCGGCCAGGCCAGGGAATCGGGCATGGCCTCGCTGATTCCCATCCCTGGCGTCAGGTCAGCGACCGGAGTATCGCCAGGGATTTGCAATGGCCTCTCGGGGAGGGCCAGAGCCGGGAAAGGCAACAGACAGCCCGTCAGCCCGGCAAGGACAGCAACAGCGCGAACGGGGCCGAATCCCATGGTGGGGCGAGGACTTCGGGCCCGTTGTACCGGGGCCCAGCGCCACGGCCAGCCCAGCGGATCGACCGGTAAGCTCCAGACATACGGGGCGTGGCGCAGCTTGGTAGCGCGGGTGCTTTGGGAGCACTAGGTCGCAGGTTCGAATCCTGTCGCCCCGATTGATTTCTCAGCGACTGCCGCGATGTGACGCGGACAAAACGCGGACAAAGCCACTTGCCCTAAGGCCAGTCGCCCAGTGAAGGCTGCAACACTTCATGCGCAGTTGCACGCTTGAGCGGCCGTGGACACACTGAAGCTCGTGCGTCCCACGAATCTGGTCGGTCCTTACCGCCAGGCTCGTCCTAGTGGATGCGCCACCCCCTTGCACTGACGGCAACACCAAGGCCATAACCGCTGAGGACACGGTTCCCCACAGGCTCCGTGATCCGAGCGGGGGGAGGTCATCCCGCTCCCCCACAACACTCCCCGCTACTGAGCAGTGGGTCGGGGAGCTGTTGCCTGATTTCGCAGGCGTTGCAATAACACCAGAGGACGAGACGTGAACTCCTCGATCCGTGTGGTGGCGTCCTGACGCGCGCCATTGATCCTCTTCAACAGTTCGCCAAAACCACATAGAGATGGCTAGAGAGCAGTCATGCCATCAGGCGACATCATTGCTATATCCAAAGCAGTGACCATCTCTCAAGATGCACAGACTCATAATCATTTCGTCATTGGCGCTGGCTTTTGCCGGGACAATCCCATCGGCAGAATCCAAGCCCCAGAAGATTAACGATGTATATACGGCGCACTTTGAATATGACTTCAAAAAAGAAAAAGACGTCAACAAATGCATATCAAGGGCCTCTGCCGCACTTGCCAGGAATGGCCTAAGTGAAGAGCTAAACAGCAAAGTCGATGACGATGGACAATATGGGTATGTCTATGCCTGGAACCCTGACAGAACAGCAGTAGCAGAAATCACCTGTGACAGAGAAAAGAAAGTATCTGTCTTGGGGTACTCACGATATGCCAGTGACACGGATCTTACATTCAAGATATTTAAGCTCCTGAGAGACTCGAACTGGTAGAGGCATCCTCCTGTTAGCGGCCACTGCTCCACTTACTTACTGTCAACTGGCAGAAGGTTGATTCGCCATTCTGTCTTCTCTGACTCTGCAGAGAGCACGCGATAACTCCACACACCTGCAGTCTTACTTGCCTCAGCAAAAACATTTGTATTGCCTAAGGGCCCCGACACTGGACATATCAGACTCGCAAGCCCGATGGACCAGATACTTCACTACCGCCCATAACCCACCATCCTGCATGGAGGCAGGATTTCAACTAAAATCTGACGAACCATGCCATAGCTACTCATAAATGCATCTCAATAGAAAGACTTACCTTTGACTTCCCAAACAGTTAGACGATCAACGATTTGATTCTGCTCCCCAGATTCTCCGAAGCACGGCGAGATCGTAGGCGGTAAAAAACGACGGAGGGCCCTTCAAACTCTGCTTATAGGCCATCACTGTCAATGCTGAATCAGCAGAACGAGGAGAAAAAGGCTTGTTATCGAAAAGACAGTCGCCATCAATGTCAGAAAATGGATGCTCTAAACCCAGAGCATGGCCAAATTCATGGAGAAATAGCCAAACCGGATCAGTCACTCCATTCGCTATTCCGCGGCAACCATTCAGGATCATTACATATTGAGACCCTGATGCACTTTGCGTGATTGCACCTTCTTTGCGATCACTTTGACTGCAGTAGCCAACAATCAGCAAGTCAGCCTGATCACGATCTTTAACCTCATTGAAGTCAAGATCAATGAGGTTATCCACGGATTTAATTAGGCTTCTACCAAGTCTGCGCTCATGATCATAGAAAGGATCCGACGCAATTATTTGCGAAGGCGATTGAGCGGAGATATATCCTTTTGCATCTCCATAGAAGACCCTGTACACAACCTCCGACATCTCGAAATAGTAATTAATCTGTTTTCTACCTGCCAAATAAGCTTGATCTGTCGCACTCCATGGGGCGACAAGAGCCCGTGCCGTGGGTCTTGTGTCGCATTGCTCTGCCAGAGTTCGTGCTGGCTCAAGCAAACCAGATAGACCTACCAGACAAAAAACGAGTTGCTTCAACATAAGTCACTAAACATCAGAAGAAATGACTTTTACCACCCGCAATAAGCCTCAACCCACGTCAAGGCCTCTGCGCGAGACATCTGGCGGTATTCGATCGGCCAGCGATCTGTTGCCTTGCACGGCCCAACAACCTCGGCTCCATCATCCCAATACACACCCAAAAACACATCGCCACGTCCATAAACCGCTCTGCATACTTCTGCCACCTTGCCCGCCTGATCAATTTCGGTATGACACTGGTCGTTTCTCCAGTCATCTCCTGGCATCCACGCCATTGCTGGCGCGGTTGAGGCCAGCAAAATAAAGAAAAACAATGCCGAGTACCGCACAGGAATTGCCGCTAGTGGTTGCTCTACGCATTAGCAAGAAGAGAATGGCCTGACCACTCAGTATTCGGGTACGCCGAAGAACCTGAGCTGCAGCTGCTACGCCGAACATTCTTAAAAGACACTGAAGGCGGATCAGCAACCTGACGAGCTGATGCCTGGATCGCTAGGCCGCACGCCTGGCTTTCTGCATTTCAGCCTCCAGCAGCATCCACTCCGCTGCGGTATGGCGTGTCTTCCACCCGTACCGCTCGCACAGATCGTTGCAATATTCCCCGATCCTGAGGATCGTCTCCAGGTCAACGCGGCTAAGCCGCTCCTTAGCGACCACGTTCCGGTCGCTCCAGTTCACTACCTGAGCGACACGTTCACGCAGCCCATTCATCTTCAGCTGCCGATGCCCCCTCTCGTTCAGTGAGATGAAGTCATCCAGGTAGCCATCATCCATCAAGTTCTGAAGGTTTGAACGACTTCGATATCCCAGCTCTCTTGCTGCCGCTGTAATGCTCTTAATGGCCACTATTTGCTAAATCTCAGTGCCTAAACCAGCCTAAGGAATTTTGAGTTGATGCTAGATGAACCGTGCGCCTTCGGATCACCCGTAGGCCAGCAACAAAGAAGGACCCGCAAATCACAGAGTGCCAAAAAAGAAATTCAGTCGAAATCAACCAAGGTTCTGCCTCAAAACTTCAGCCTTGCCATCAAATAGCACTCCTGCATCAGGAAGGCGAAAGTCGATTGCATCCCAAATTGGAATAGCGAGATATTCGGCCAGAAGGGCTGCATCGTCTCTTAGCTTTCGAAGGGCACCATGATCAACAATATTGATTCTGCTGCCATCCGAGCAAATGAGGTTCAGCTCGTAGCTGTAGTAGCTACTTTTATTGCCTCTGACATATTCACGTATCAACTGTATCGCTTCAGGATTTGTCAGGTCAAAGGACTTCTTCCCCTGGGTCAGCTTCCTTGAATACCGGTCAAATGTCGACTCTTTCTGGCGCAAGCTCCATTGATACCAGCAGCCAAAGACAAAAAAAGCGAGCCCTATGATTCCACTCATATCTGAGAACCCATATGCGGCGCCAACCATGGCGAATGTCACTCCGAGAGCAATAAATATGCTCGCAAATAAATAGGCTTGAATCGTCGTTTTGAATAGAAATGTATCTCCCATGAGGCTTGTATTCTTTCTTGCGCGATGAGTGCAGAAGTTGGTCCCACCTGCAGCCAGTGGCTCCCACGAAGTCTTGAACGCTATTTCGCTACCAAAAGCATTAAGGTCTAGGATCTCTCGCTTATCTTGGAATAGTGAGAAAATCTTTTTTAGTGCACGCATTTAACTCAAGGTAAGCGGAGTGACAAGGCTGGTCTTGGTCTGGAATCAATCGAACGCCTGCTGGTTCTAGTCCTTATGTTTTTGCTTTTGCAATCCACACAGCAGCTTTGGCCAGCCTGGCCAGAGTGCCTGTACGAGGCAACAAAAAGGCGACCCGAAGGCCGCCTCATGAACTGAAAAGCCTTACCCAGTCAAGAAAGCAGGCGATCGCGTCCTGCCTTGCGGCCAAGCCTTCAGGGTTCCTGGCGAGAGGAGCCTCTATGCGGCTTCCAGCTGCAGCCACGCTGTTCTGACTATCGGAGGCCCGGCCTTGAATGGCAATGCGCATAAACCCTGATTGCTCTCTGCTCGAATCGGGCCGATGGTGGGTCCATCGATCTCGGAGGCGTTTTGGACGACACTCCACCTCAGAAGCATCAGTGAGCTAGCTGACTGCAGACCCCTGCTCCACAGTTCTTTCTCATCCACCACGGGCACGTCCTAAATCTCGGTTCTGCCGGGGGACACTCCATCCGCACCCAGTGAGGTGTCCTAAGGAGTAAGAAGGCCCGCCAACTGGAAGCTCGGCCCCAGGCGTCGACATCAGAAGCTCCAACCCTCTCTTTCGTCCATCAAGCAGTGGGTATACCCCATGCATGAACGACCTAGGTAGGCCGTCTCTTCCACCGGGGAGGGGCGGCCTTCTTCTTGGTCCCGAGGGGATTGGATCGATTGGACGTAGCTGATCCGCTCGGCGAGGTTGGTCACCCTTCTGGCTTTGGCCCAGGTGGGCTGACGGATCTACTGTTTGCCGCCATCAAGACTCTTGAAGATCACCGTTATCACAGTCGACTGATGGCTAGACAACGATCAGTAGCCACAAGTGGTCATGGGATTTATTCGCTGGAGCTGGGAAAACTACTGGCTTACATGGCGAAAGTCCTTTGACTTCCGTGGTGTGACACCAAGGGGCAGGTTCTGGTCTTTCGTGCTTGTTGAGATCTTGCTCTTGCTTGCATATGCACTCATCTTTTCTGGTCTGATCGCTCTTGTTTCACAAGGGAAGCCCATTTCAAACCCGCCATGGGTTGACTTCTTCAAGCTTCTGCTAGGCATTTTTGTCACATTTTTCACGGCCTCGGTCTTGCCACTACTTTCGTGCCAGACAAGGAGAATTAGGGACGCAACCGGACGCGGGGCCTGGATGTTTCTAGGCCTAATACCATGGGCAGGAAGTCTGGTTACGACAATTCTCTCTCTTTATCCAACTAGGAAAAGCCTTAAGTAGTGGCTAATCCTTTGGGTCTCTAGGTTCTTTATCAAACTTTGCCTACGGGTAATTTCGAACAACGCCGTCTCTTTTGCGCTAGACCACGACAGATCTAAAGACACGTCTGTTGTGACAGGCAACAAGTCGAGCACCTGTCTCCTCAGGCAGGTGTTCTGCCAGGTCGATCCCTCCATTTCGAGTAATCCGAGACGATGCTGGGCAATGACTCAGCAATTAAGCCAAAAGCCAACAGGAATTGGCCGAACTGCAGGATGGGGTCGAGTCGCCAGCCCTGGAAAAAGAGAATTCCGCCACAAAGCGGCAGGAGCAAAAGCCTTCCTGCACCTTGCATCAGAAGAAAAAGGGCCTTCCCAATAACTGCCGGAGACATGTCCGCCCGCCTCTGCAAGGTGAAGATGATTTGGGCAATCGACAGCGGTGCTGCCGCTAGTCCGTATAGAGCAAGCAGGATCCCGACTATCGAGGCCCAGTTCAGCGATGCGTTGACCATGTCACCAACGTCTGTAATGGACTTCTAGCTGCACATAGGGCGCGGATCACCCGATCTTCATTTGACGCATCGCCATGAAAAAAACCGCGGTGGCTTCTCCGCGGTTTGGGTTCCCTGTGACGCAACGGTGCCGGCGCCGGTAGCCGTAGCAATCGGTACGACTACTAACCCCAGGTAGGGATAGTCCTGCTGGGGCCTAGTGGGGGTTAGGTAGGGAAAGTCCCAACCCCATAGAGCCAGGCCGGCCTCCCTCCGTTCGACTCTGCTTTCACCTTGCTAACCAGTTGACCTAAGGCCAGCGCTCGGCAGGAGCGCCTGGCAACCTCGGCATTGCAACCAAGCTCTGCAGCAATCTCCTGAGCAGTGAGCCCGCTGGCCGCATCAGTCAGAAGCTGAACGATCCTGGCCTTCAGTTCTCGCCTCTTTTCAGGAAGAAGGTCGTTGGGGTCGACGACGCTCTTCAGGACCCAACTGAAATCCTCTTGAGATCCTTCGAGGTTCCAGGCTGTGCCGAGCTGAGAGTTGCGCTTGCCTAGGCACTCCAGAACGAAGTGATCTGGGTAGTCACTTTGACGTGCCCTGGTCAAAGACCAGACATCGCTCACTGCAGAGGTGAGAGTCCCCGCACCCAACACGTCATCGGCACAGATGCTTCTTTGGGTTTGACCATCTGTTTTTCGCAGGTGCGATGCGATCACAGCGAGGATTCCCATCTCCCCTGCCAACTGGTTTAAGCCGTATAGAGGGCCAGCAAACTCAGGGTCATTCATCCGCACGCCTTGGGCACCGTTGCCAAGAAGCGTGGTGACGCTGTCCAGAAGAATTGCTCCGTAGCTCCGGTCTTCGATCAAGCGCCGAAGCTTCGGGAGTTCCAGGCCGTTCCATCCCACTTCGTCGGGGAACAGGAAATCGAAGTCGGCATCGAGGCCCATTGCTTCGAGCTTGTCGCAGGCATTGGTTCTGCTCTCATCGCCTTGCAGAACAAGGACCTTGGTCTGGGTGGTGGGGAGCTGGCCCATAAACACCTCGCCATTCGTGATGGCATTGGCCATGGCATCGAGCAGTGATGTCTTGCCAGAACCCTTGTCCGCGGCCAGCAGAACCCAGGCGCCACGAGCGCCGATTTCATCGACAATCCATTCAGCGGGCCTTCGACTGGCCTTGAGTTCCATGACCGACTGGACTTTCCCTACCCCGGTGGCACTAGGGACGACTCTGGGGTTGGTGAGCCGGTTCGCTGAAGTTGATCGCTGGCGCCCCGATTGATTTGTTCAGGGATTGGGTATCGAGGGAGGTCCCCAATCAGGTTCCCAGGCGCAGAACCTCCTCTGCCCAGCGTTTGACGCGCATTGGTGGCGCGGATGCTTGGGGAGCGCTTGATCGCTGCCTTGATCCTGAACGTCCCACCTCTGGTTTCTTGACCAACCAAGAAACGGAAGGGGCATCGG
>Ga0255760_10003271_pt1 | contig 14560 bp, 9 predicted proteins | sample 071ome_25_FD_179960 | JGI IMG/M metagenome (GOLD analysis project Ga0255760, IMG submission 179960) | Coastal salt marsh microbial communities from the Groves Creek Marsh, Skidaway Island, Georgia - 071410BT metaG (version 2) | ecosystem: Environmental > Aquatic > Marine > Intertidal zone > Salt... | reverse complement strand
GCGCCGTCGGATTGGTGTTCAACCCGGCCTCCCAAAACCAACCCTTCTCTCAGAATTTCGAGGGGTGGGTTGCGAAGACCGACCCCATGGGCAACTGGCTTTGGGCGGTTGGCTATTCCACGATCGATGGGGGTTTTGGTGCGCAGTCCAGCGTGCTTGATGTGGCAACCGACATGCAAGGCAACGTCTACGTCACGGGCTACTTCATCGGTGAGACCGATTTTGGTGGGCAATCCGTCAACGTGAGCGACCTCCAAGCCTTCATCGCCAAGTACGACAGGCAAACTGGGAACCTTGGATGGGTCACCCCAGTGGGTGGCCTCGGGAACGACATTGGCGTGGCGATTGAAACCACACCGATGGGGAACATCGTGGTGTCCATGCTGACCGCGAGTGCCACGGTGAACGCAGCCAACACCCTCCACTCCTTGATTGGCACCCAAGACGCCATCCTGCTGGAACTGGACGGGAGCGGCACCATCCTCACCATGAACGGCTTTGGCGTAGCCAACGAAGCCACGAGCATCTCCAACCTTGCCGTGAACGGCGGCGGGGACGTGTACATGGCTGGCTCCTTCAAGGGAACCCTCACCGTTCCCGCAGGGTCCGTGACCGCTTCCCAGGGCAAGGCCGACCTCTTCGTGATGCAGATGCCGGCCTCCGGTTCCGGGGGATGGATCACCAGTGCAGGTTCAAGCGAAAACGATTCGGTCTCCGGGATGGGAGTAACCAGCACGAACGACCTCGTTCTGGCCACCACGATGTCTGCTTCCTCGACGTTTGGCTCGAAATCGGTGCTGCTGCATGGCGGGAGCGACGCTGTGCTTGCCGGCCTCTCAGGCTCGGGCGTCTGGACATGGGCTCAACGCGTTTCAACAACCTCGAACGACTATGCGTTTGACCTCGCTGTGAACATGTCCGATGAAGCCATCATGGTTGGTGGATTTGGTGGGACGCTCAACATCGCTGGCAAATCCATTTCCACCACCGGAGGCGTTGACGGTATGATCTTCGGATTCGATCCAACAACCTTGTTGGACACGGACAACGATGGTGTCCCAGACGTGAACGACAACTGTCCCACGGTCAGCAATGCTGACCAGGCGAACACGGACCTCGACAGCGAGGGCGATGCGTGCGATTCTGACGACGACAACGACGGACTGACCGACAACTTCCCCGATCTTTGCCCCCGCAACAGCCAGTTCAATTGGACCTCGATGCAGGACCTTGCTGACCCAGCCGCCTCGACGGACTGGGACAACGACGGTTGCCACGATGGCCTCGAGGACGACGACGACGACAACGACGGGGTGTCCGATGTGGACGACCAGTGCCAGTTCACCTCCTATGCACCTCCGCGCCCGACGTGGGTGTCCAACGAAACCAACGATTTGGACGGGGACGGTTGCAGGGACGTTGATGAGGACCTTGACGACGACGGCGACGGTTGGGAAGACGCCGCTGATTCGTGCCCGCTTGAAGCAGGCAACGCGACGCTGGGGAGCATGGTTGGTTGCCCTGACCTCGACATGGACGGATGGGCCGACGTGGTCGACGACTGTCCAGACCTCGCCGGCAATTCCACCGCCAACGGAACGAACGCCTGTCCCGACCAAGACGGGGACGGTTGGGCGGACGCCCAGGACGCCTTTGTCGCCGACCCCACACAATGGTCGGACACGGACGGGGACGGTTTCGGTGACGCTGTCGATGGAAACCAGCCTGATGCCTGTCCGACCGTCGCCGGGACCTCGACTGTGGACCGCTTTGGGTGCGTTGACCCCGACGCGGACGGACGTTCCTCGCCCGACAGCGCGTGGGGCCTCGATGATGGCGCGGACGCCTTCCCGACGGACCCGGCGCAGTGGTCGGACTACGACGGGGACGGCCTCGGGGACAACCACAACGACCCGGACTGGTCCGACCGTAATCCCTCGTGGCCAGGTGAATACCTCGCCATCGTCGGGGACTACGACCGTTGTCCTGCCGTCCCAGGGACCAGTTCCAAACTTGACATCATGGGCTGTCCTGACCCCGATGGCGACGGCTATGCCAACGAGATCGATGCCTTCCAAACCGAAGCAACGCAGTGGCAAGACCAGGACGGGGACGGCTACGGGGACAACGCGTCGGGCGTCGAGCCAGACGCGTGCCCGGATGAAGCAGGGAATTCGACCGAGGACCGCTATGGATGCACCGATTACGACGGGGACGGCTGGTCGGACCCCTTCGACGGCGAAGGCCTCGACGTGGCCCCGGACGACCCAACGCAATGGAGCGACCGCGACGGTGACCTTTGGTTCGACAACCCGGACGGCAATTTCGCCGACATGTGCCCAGATGCTCCAACGGCCGTCAACGTCCAAACCCGCCTCGAAGGCATCGACCGTCAGGGATGTCCCGACAGCGATTTTGACGGATACTCCGATCCAGACGCAGAGTGGACCGTCGACATGGGGGCCGACGCCTGTCCTGACGCGGGGTACGATGCATCGGTGCTGTCAACGCAGGACCGGTTCGGCTGCCTCGACACGGACGGGGACGGCTGGTCCGACCCCGACCAGGGCTGGACGGTCGAGATGGGGGCCGACGCGTTCCCGGAGGATCCAACGAAGTGGGAGCCAGAAGCTGAGGAAGGCACCGACGGCGCGTCCTCTGCGGGCCGTACCGTCCTGATGGTCGGAGGCCTGCTGCTCGTGCTTGCTGGTATGGGTGCTGCCGTCGCCCTCCGTGGCCGTTCTGGTTCGGTTGACGTCAAGGCCCCAGCAACGATGCCCCCCGGCCTCGGCATGCCGGACATGCACGCTCAACCGTTTGGTGCCTCCCAGAGTGCCATGGGCGTGCCAAGCATGGCGGCTCAGCCCATGGGGGCGGCCGTGGCGGTGCCAAACATGACCGCACAACCGGTCTCGACCTCCGTCGCGATGCCACCTGGCCTTGCTCCTGCCCAGCCAACGGCGCCGGTGGAGGACCCCGCGGCCCGCTCGTACTACGACGGGCTCCTTGCCCAAGGGTACGACCCCGCGTCGGCGAAAACCTACACCCAGCAATACTTCCCGAACTTCCAAGGCTGAGCGGAAGCGGGGAGCAAGCAAGCCTCTTGAAGCACGGCTTCAGCGGACGGCCATGAAGGCCAGCCACGACGCGCTCCCGTACCTCGTGGCCGACCTGGGTTTGGCTGACTTTGGCCGGAAGGAACTTGACGTCGCGGAACACGAAATGCCTGGCTTGATGGCCATTCGAGCCCGCTATGCTCCGCAACGTCCCTTGGAGGGTGTTCGCATCACCGGTTCCCTCCACATGACGGTTCAGACCGCGGTGCTGATTGAGACCCTTGTGGCCCTCGGCGCCGACGTCCGATGGGCGAGTTGCAACATTTTCTCCACGCAGGACCACGCCGCCGCTGCCATGGCTGCCGCCGGCGTCCCCGTCTTTGCTTGGAAAGGGATGTCGCTTGTCGAGTACTGGGACTGCACCATGCATGCGTTGACGCATGAAGGCGGACTCGGTCCCCAATTGATTGTTGACGACGGGGGGGACGCAACACTCTTGATCCACAAAGGTTGGGAACTGGAGCACGGTTCAACATGGGTGGAAACGCCTTCCTCCTCTGAGGAAGAGGAGGTCATCAAAACCCTCCTGAAGCGGGTGCACGCCGAGGACCCTGGGCATTGGCGGCGAATGGTTCCGGAGATTGTCGGCGTGTCCGAAGAGACCACCACAGGCGTTCACCGACTCAAGCGCATGCTGGATGAAGGGACGCTGCTCTTCCCGGCCATCAACGTGAACGATTCCGTAACGAAATCAAAATTCGATAACCTGTATGGATGCCGTGAATCCCTGGTCGACGGCATCAAGCGTGCGACAGACGTGATGATCTCTGGAAAGTTGGCCGTCGTCTGTGGATACGGTGATGTTGGCAAAGGTTCCGCAGCGGCCTTGAAGGCTCAAGGGGCTCGGGTTGTGGTCACGGAAGTGGACCCGATCTGCGCCCTGCAGGCAGCGATGGAAGGCTACACCGTTGCGACGGTGGAGGACACGCTGGGGCAAGCAGACATCTACGTGACCGCGACGGGCAACAAGGACGTCATCACCCTGGAGCACATGCGCCAAATGAAGGACCAGGCCATTGTCTGCAACATTGGCCATTTCGACAACGAAATTCAGGTTGCGCCACTTCAAACCGCGCCAGACGTCGGGCACGTGAACATCAAGCCGCAGGTCGACCGCTACGATTTCCCTGAGGGACCGTCCATCTACCTCCTCGCTGAGGGTCGGCTTGTGAACCTTGGTTGCGCGACGGGGCACCCAAGTTTCGTCATGTCAAACAGCTTCAGCAACCAAGTCCTTGCTCAGATGGACCTGTGGGCCAACCGGTCAACGTACGGACCCTCGGTCATGCTGCTTCCAAAACACCTCGATGAAGAGGTGGCCTTGCTCCATCTGGAGCGCATCGGTGCAAAGTTGACCACGCTACGTTCGGACCAAGCCGAATACATCGGTGTTGACGTCGCCGGCCCGTTCAAAGCCGAAGCGTACCGGTACTGAGGTTCAGGTCAGCACTTCGAGCAGGCGGTCTTGCTCCGCTGCTCGCCGAAGCTCCATGGCGATCCGGCGGCCACTGCTCATCGGCTTGCGCCACAGCGCATTTCCGTACGGGTGCCCCACGTTGACGTGGACGTTCGTACCTCCACCAAGGCGTGGTGCCACGTCGTAGATAGCGTAGTTCATGTCCTTGTCAATGCAGGTTTGGAGGCAAAACGGCCCAATGACACCAGGGTCGTAGTGTTCCTTTGATGCCTCGATGAACTTCTCACCAAGTTCGAAGGCCGTTTCAAGCAGTGATTCACGGATGGTGGCCGTGTTGTGACCCACGACCGTCATTTCTGGGATCTGCTGATGCGCAGGCATGGTCATCTGCTGCGGCGCTGGGAGGCGGACGTGCCCATCAAGGGAGGATTCGAACCGCCAGTCCACCCCGAGCAGTTCGAGTGCTTCATCGCGGTCTGCGAGCGGGCTGTGGAAGAAGTTCAAGTTGAACACTGGACCAATCACGTAACGTTCGATTCGAGCACCGTCAAGGCTGGCTTGGTCAATGACACCCTCGTTCAGCAACGTTTGGGATTTTTCGAGGTACTCCTCGTAGGAGGCGCAGGTGAAGAAACCACGTTCGAGTTTCTTCTGGGCGTGGTGCAGCTTGACGATGACAAGGCAATCGATGTCCTGAGGGTCATCGATCTTTTCTGGATACGGGAGGCCTGCCTTGTCGAGGATCCAGTAGTAATCTTGGTCCTCGGTCCGCTCCTCCATGCGCAGCATGTTCCGGGAGCCGAACATCGGTACGTGGAAATCGTTCTCGATGGCATTGATGTCGCAGTAGGAGGTGAACGAGCGGTTTGGGATGTAGACCACGTTCCTGTCTCGCATGGCCTGCTGCATGTCCGGTGCCAGGACGCCGTTGAAGTTCGGCATCACGATCGCCTTGTCCACCATGCCGCGCTTGACCCGGCCGGTTTGGCTGCGGTGTGCCTTGAAGTACTGGGCGTAGGTCTTCTCGCGTCCTTCCTTGCAGTAGGCCACGGTCGGAAAGCCTTCCTCGATGGCCCCGTCGCAGATGTCGAGGGCCGAATGCGAGGCCGTCATGCCAATCCGGAGTTTCATCCGGTCGTATTCATCGACGATGCCAGCGATGTCGTCGCGCGTGATCATAGACAGGCCCCATCGGTGGTCGTGCGGACTGGTCTTCAGTCATACCGCTGGAGTTGCATCAACTCCTCGGTGGAAAGGGTCTCGCCCGACATGAGTTTGCCCATGAGGTCCGAGACCTCCATGCGTGGCGTCGGTCGGTGGCCTTCGCCTTCGACCGCGTTGCGCATGGCGCGAAGCATGTCTTGGATGGAGTGGAGGCAGCGGATGGACACAGCAAACTGCTGATGGGCGGTGTCTGCTTCACGCTTGATGCTTCGGAGTTCACGGTGTGCGCGCTCCTGCTTCGCCCTGGTGTCGTCGACCTGAGCATTCCATTTGAGCATCAAGTCGTGTGCGTCCTGGGCGGCTTGGGCTGCGGCTTCCACCTCTTGGTGAGCGGCTTCTTGCGCCTCTTGTGCCGCCTTCAGGTCGGCACTGCCGCCGGGGCCATCGCCACTGGCTTCCGCGGCCTTCATGTCCTTGATTTGCTTTTGGATGCTCTTCATTCGCTCCATGACCTTCTTCTCGTTCTTTCCGGTATGTCGCCCTTGCTCAAACTCACGTTCGAGGCGGTCGAGGTCGCGCCTCAGGCTGTGGAGGGTCACAGGTCGCTCGCGACGGCCACGTTGGTCGAAGGTTGGCTCGACGGGCCCGCGTGCCTCTTCAACGGCTGCGCGTGCTGCGCGTACCCTGTCTGTGGCTTCTCGGCGGACGTCTTTCTTGGCCCGAACAATTTCGTTGAGTTGGTCGCGAACAACCTGCTGCTTCTTGACTTCGTCAATGAGTTCGCGCACCTCACCCGTGAGTTCATCCCGCATCGTTCGCGCCTCACGCGCCTTCTCGTTGTGTGCGTCTCGAGACTCACGGAAGGCCGTGGCTTTGGCGTCCACCATGTTGCGTCGCTCTTCGAGCAGGGCCTTCATGTCGGTCATCGTTCCTCACCGTCGCCGTGAAGCGACGTGCGACCCACCTGACGGCCCCATTTAACCCTTCAGCGAGCCAAGAGGCTGAGCCGATGGCGGCTGGCAGCGATGACGGCGCCGAGGTGAGGTGCTGAATCGGTGACAAGGACCGCCATGATCTCAGCGGACCAGCGGTGCAGCAGCACCATCCCTTCCTCCCCCTCGATCAGCGTCAGTGTTTCACTGAACACCTGTGTGTCTGCTGCAGCCCCGGCGCGGCGCGCCTCCCCAGCTTTCACCCCGCCCGACGCCAAACAGAGCCCCTGGCCGTCGACGAGAGCAACGCCGAGCAGATCCGAACGTTCGCCGAGCAGGTCGTCAACGAGGCGTTGATGCATGGGCCGATGGAGGGCGTGGACGACCATCAGGCTTCGCCCACGTCGACAAGGAGCGGGCCGGTCATGAGCAGTCCGAGACCGTCCCGGTAATACCCCCGAAGTTCCTGTGCGATGCTCAGGCCTCGTCGTTCGTAAAACCGAATTGCATCGTGGTTATCGGCTTTGACTTCGAGGCGGGTCGCGGTCAACCCATGGGTACGTCCGGCTTGCATCGCGAGGCGCCAACCTTTGCTTCCTAGCCCCTTCCGCTGGACTGGTCCGTCGAGTGCGAAGGCCACAATTCGAAGATCGGTCGCTTGGAAGGGCGTGCTCCAGAGCAGCCCGCGCAACCGTTCGCTCGTGAGCATGGAGATGTCTTCGCCCGGTCCGTGTTCCACGAGCATCAGGTTGCCTGCCCATGTCGGCACAGGCAACATGCCGAGGCTCGTTGGGGTGTAGAGTTCCCCGGTCTGACCCTCAAACAACCTGCACGCGGCCAAGGCCCACTCGGTTGGCCATGTGTCCGGTGCGGTTCCAGTGCACCAGGTCAGCACGCGCTCACCTCGAGCCGTCGTTCCTACGTCCTTGGCCGTCACGGCGGCTCCCTGAGGGCTTGGAGCGGCGCTGAGATTGACGCTTTTTGGGAGAAGCGTGCCTCTGACGAGCGCGAGCGGGAGCGGTACCGCGCGTGCCCACGACGCCGCCCTCGTCGAGCAAGGCCCCCAGGTCTTCGAGGGAGAGCGTGCCTCCGTCCATGGCGCGCCGACGGACCTCCTCCACGTCCACCTTCGGTCGAAATTGACGGTGCTGGTGTTCGTTCCGTGGCCGTCGCTTGTTTCGGTGTGAGCGATGTCCGCCCCCGAGGTACGCGGTGAGCCGCCCAATCTCGCGTGAAAGCCGTTTTCGTTCCCTGCGTTGGTCCCGGACAAGGTTCGAGAGCAGGTTGGCCCGGCGGTCGTACTCGTCGACGTCCCCGGTACGGATGCGTACCGCCTTCAGGTCCACCTCTGCGAGCCTTGCCTCGTGCTTCGGTTCTGTTGTGAGATGGAGCGCAGCGAACTGCTTCACGTCGTCCCGCTGTGCGCGAAGCAGATCCACATACGAAGCGTGGCTGGCATCGGCGTTTGGCTTCGATTGGTGCATGGCCTGAACAGCAAGGAAACGAGCGAAATCGCGCTGCTCAGTCCGCAACGAAGGGACGTGGTCGACGTCCACCTCGGAGGTGAGGCTTCGATGGAGGCGCTGGAGTTCTTGTCCGATACGGTTCATGGGCAGCATCGCAACCTCGTCGATTCCATCGCGATGTTGCTGGTACTGCTTCATCGATGCAGCCCGCTCTCGGAGCGTCTCCACCAACGATGCGACGTCCTCGGTCATGCCTGAGGACGGTTGCAAGGTGCCACGCATGGCCTCGGCCATGCTGATGGTCTTCCGGCGTTCTTCGCTCAAGGCCTCAAGCAGCAACGCGACGTCATCGTGAGCGTCGCGGGCGTCCTGGAGCATCGTCTCCACCTCTGGCCGAGGGCGGTCAAGAAGGTCATCGAACAGGCCCCTCGGCGCCTCGGGGAGCGTTACGTGGTCCGCCGTGGCAAGCAGCACCTCGAGGCTGGTCCCATCGACGAGGCCCTTCCACATGCGAAGGCCTTCCTCCAAAATATCGGCCCAGCCTTCTGGACGAACGACCCTCGAGAGGTCATGGTTCAGGTCAAACGGGTCCTCGATTGGAAGCAGGTGTTCACCGCACCGTTCAGCACGGCCCTGCAGCACGTCAAGCGGGCTTGGTTTCGGCAACGGCCAGCCGTGCTTCTTCCGGTTGAGTTCACCGGCTTGCCGCAAACTCACCACCGACGTCGACCATGCATGCTCGACGAACCATCGGTGGAAGAATCCTGCAAAGAGTTCTGCAAGGGAGAGCGAGCATGCGAGCGCCTCACCGTCGACAATCGTGGTGTCGAAGGTTCGTCCATCCATGGTTTCGACGCGCCTTGGGTCCCCATCTTGCAGGTTCGGCACCAAAGGCGGCGTGGTGGATTGCAGGTGCCGCAGGGCGAGCACGGTCCATGCATACGAGGAGAGCGTGCCTCCAAACGCGTCGGCAAGGCCGCGGTGAAGGGCCCAGTGCTTGACGAACACAACAAGTCCCTTGACGCGTTCGTCGAGTTGAACGTACGAGCGGATCAGTTCGGTGTTTCGCAGGGCGAGGGTGTTGTTGACGCTGACGTCGATCGGAAGATGGGTCACAGCGTCGCGGCACTTGACGATAGGGACCTTTGTACGTGTGATTGGTTGAATTGAGGTGTAGTTTTCCTCCCGAAGAGCGCGTGCGATGTCCCGCACCAAGCGCTTCTGGCCTTTGTCGGACGTGACCACCACGCACAGGTCGACGTCGCCACCTCGCAGCACAAGGCCGGTTTCGGCTGAGCCAAAGGGGAGCACCTTGGACCCACGGACCGCTCGTTCAAGCACGGGGGCCATCTTGTTCGCAATACGTTCTCGCGCGGCCGATTCCTCTGCCGAAGGCAGCGCTTTCTCCATCGACGCCGAGAGCGACGCATCCATCGAAGCCATCGTTTCCTGTGCGATGGCATCCCATGCGGGAGGCGTCCATGACCCCTCAAGTTGAGCAATCAGCAGCGGCCACCGGGCGCGCTGCTGCGCGGTCCACGCCTCCGTCATGCGGTTTCCTCCGTGCCGTTCGAGGTGGCTTCGAGGATGGCCCGTGCTTCGTCCTGGAGCGGGTGGGCGCCATCAAAGCCGTCGGCGATGGCACCTTGCCAGTAAGCAATCGCCTCACGGCACTGGTCGAGCGCGTTGGTGAGTTTGCGCACCCGTGAATCGGCGCTCCGTAGCGCCTTGTCGTCCGTTTGGAAGGCGTCCGCTGCGAGTTCGTGGGCCTTCGCATGCTCTTCTCGAGCCGCCTCCGCCTTCTCTGCGGCTTTGAGGGCGGTGACCGCTGTTGTCGCTTCCGCCTCGCCGGCTTCGCTTGCCCGTGCCATGGCCGCTACGATGGTGGCTGCAGCATTGCCGTCGTTAACGTCGATATCGATGTCAAGCACGTCAGCCGCCTGCGCAAGGAACCCGTCGCGTTCTCGACGGAGCCCGTCCACCTTGAGTGCGGACGCGTCACGTGCCCGCTTGCTTGAGGATGCCTGAGCAACCGCTTGGTCGAGACGGGCTCGAGCATCGGCGAGTCGAGGGGGGATGGATTCTGCCAAACGTTCGCGTCGATGCAGGATGAGCCGGGCGAGCAGGTCCGGTTGGACGTTGAGCAGCGCCTCGACGTCCATGCGCGGGTTCGGCACGCCGTGGTGTGTAAAGGCTCCCCCGGGCCGATGGGCTGCGTGAAGGTGAAGAACCTCGGCGCTGGACATGCGCCATGGAGCCGCGACGCTTGCGTGCGTTGTTGCTCGTTGCTGTGCTGCTCAGCCTCAGCCTCCCCGTTGCGGCAGCGAACGATGGCGTCGCCATCGTGGTGTCTTCCGTGCCGACGGGGGTGGTGGATGTGGACCTCGATGAGGCGTTGACCATCGAGGTCGCTGCTGAAGGAGCGGGTGGAAGCGCCGAAGTGTCTTTTTCGATCACGAACGCCGAAAGCATCGTCGTTTGGAATCGCTCCGCTGTGGTGGTGCTTGGCATCGGCGATGTGGAGGGCGTCACCGTCAACCTCTCCGACGTACCGTTCGGAAACCATACCGTTGAGGTGTTCCTTACTGGCGATGTGCTCGCAAGCAACGTGTCGCACGTGGCCAACACCACCTTTGTTGTGCACCGCGATCACCCGCGTGACATCAGCATCCTCGCCAGCAATTCCGACCGACTTGAAGCCTTGACGCCCGACGGTCAACCGAGCGGCCTTGATGCGCGAGACGGCGACAGGGTGGCTTGGTTTGTGACCTTAAGGAACCTCGGAGACGCCCCTTGGCTGGGCCTCCTTGAGGCCACCTTCGTTCAAGGTGCGACCAACGAAAGCATGCAGGTGAACGTGGAAATCAACGCCAGTTCTGACCTGCAGGTCATCCTTCCTACGAACACAACGTGGGTCGAGGGACCACTCGAATTGAACGCGACACTGCTCAACGTCGGTGACGCAAATTCAGCGGACGATGCCTTTGCATGGTCGGCCTCCATCGCCCCCCCACCTCTTCCTGCGTTGGAATTCTCGCTTCATGCCACCTCGGCCCCAGAGCAGCCTGGGGATGCCGTCAGCCACCGCCTGTGGGTCAACAACACCGGAGAGGCGGTGTTCATTGGGACTGTTTCGTGCCTTTGGAGCGATGGGCAAGCCTACGCCTCAACAGGAAACGTGTCCATCAGCATGGGTTCCGGTCTTCTCTTCAACCTCTCCGGCACGGCCCGCGATGGAGTGCTCGTCTGTTCTGCTGAAGGGGCACGCCTCGAAGCGGGTTCACCGATGAACGTCAGCGACGCCTTGAGCATGCCGAGCGCGGTGTTCGAACTCGTCGCAGGTGGCGCACCATTGGCCCTCAATGGCCCGTGGGACGTCGGGGACGACGTCACGTGGTCCGCCATCGTCCGAAACGTCGGCGATCGCGAGGGTCATGTGTCCCTCAGGTTGACGGATGGCGCCGTTGAGCACGCGTCCGAGCCTGCCCTCCTCCGTCCTGGTGAGGCAGCCGAACTTCGCTTGACGTTCCCGCTCGAGGATCAAGGCATCGCACCGTGGGCCTGGGCCATTGACAGCGAGGACGGCTCGGTCGTGGATGCACGCGGCATGACCCCCTTGGATGTGCACGATGCCCCCTCCCTCCACATGCTCATGGGGCCGTTGTCCATCGATGAACAACGAGGAGTGGTTGTGCCTTGGTCCGTGAACGTCACCTCATCCCGTGCTCGCGAGGCAGTGCTTGAGGTGGGGCATGGTGCTCCCGGGGCTTGGGTCTGGTCAACGACGGTCCCGCTGCTGCTTGACGGAGGATGGGTGGAAGGCGAGGCGGCACTCGGCTGGCCATTGGCTGAAAGGATCGCCGTTCGCCTCACCCCCGTCGAATGGACGAACGATGAGGGGCCCCTGTTGCTGTCTGAAACCGTCGAGGGAACAAGCCCCTCGCTGACGCTCCAACTCCAACGGCAGGTGCAACCCGCCGACCCAACGCCCGGTGCGAGCGTGACGGTCACCTTGACGGTCAGCAACGAAGGCGACAAACAAAGCGCGGAAGGCTCCGTGCATCTCATTGCGGGTCGCGGGGCCGTTCTCGCCACAGAATCCATGCCCTCCCTTTCACCAGGGGAGCAGCAGGACCTCCGGTTCACTGTGGTATGGCCAGAAGGTTCGACCGTCGACATGACGGCCTATGCTTGGAACGATGCAGGCTTGGCCCTTGCTCAATTGTCCTACGATGTCTCGGCCATCGAGCAGGGAGATGCCCTCGCTGTCCCATGGCGTTCCGTAGCCCTTGGCGCAAGCGCGGCTGTGGTCCTGTTGCTTGTCGAAACCATTCGACGTCGAAGCCCAAGCCCGCCAGGGGCGTCACCGCAGGGCAAGGTTGCAATCGAACCGGCCGCGTCGTCGTCCTCCAGCACGGAAGGGGAGGCCAAGGTCGAGGTGGCCTGCCCGTCATGTGAACGAGCACTACGTGTTCCTGCGAGCTACGACGGTGCGGTGCGGTGTCCAGACTGCAAGGAACGGTTCGAGGTTCATGCCACGACGGTGCACGAGGAAGCGGCGCCCACAGTGGCCGGCTCTGAGGATGTGGAGGTGGTCGACCTCCCGGAGAAAATCGACATCGCCTGTCCCGCCTGCAGCCAGACCTTGCGTGTCCCGGCTTCCTTCAACGGTCGCGTGCGTTGCCCAGCGTGCCGGGATGAGTTTCAACGCTCGGAGGCCGCGTAGATGAGCGGTCATTTTCAAGAATTCGAGGACGAATACCTCGAGACCATGTATGAATTCCACGAAGAGGACGGCGCTCGACGTGTTCGGACGGGTGAACTCGCCGACCGCTTGGGTGTGTCCGCTGCAGCAGCCTCGGAGATGGTGCAGCGACTGGCTCAGCGCGGCTTCCTCGATTACGAGGCGTACCGGGGCGTCCGGCTCACCGAAGAAGGGCTTCGCCATGGGCGTCGAATGAAGCGGCGCCATCGCTTGGCCGAGGTGTTGCTTGAGGTCCTTCCCTACGATGGGGACGCGCACACCACCGCATGCAGGCTCGAGCACGCCATTGATGACGACCTTGAAGTGGCCTTGACTGCGTGGCTTGGGGACCCAAGGGTCGACCCTTCCGGGCGTGAGATCCCCAAAGCGGAAGGCGTGGTCGCGGACCGCCTGTCTGAACGGGACGCCTGCCGTTACGCCACGGTGAGGGACCTTGCCGAAGGGGAACATGCACACGTTGTCGGGCTGCTTGGGGTGGAAACCAACGGCCTCGGCGCCTTGCGTCTTGGTTCGTCCATCGAACGTCTGCCAGAGGGCCTCGTCGTTGACGGTCAGGTCATGTCCCTCGAGGAAGGATTCGCCGCCTCCATCCTTGTCGCTATCCGGGCATGATGTTCGTTCGATGCGCGCTGCATTGATACGCATGCCTCTGGACACCACGTCTGTGCCCAACGACGCTGACGGTGCGGGGGACCGAAACGCTGCCATCGAGCAGGTGCTGTTCAGCGTCGATCGGCAACTCCTCACTGGAGGCCTCCGGCTCACCATGGTGTTGCCTTTGTTGGCCACCGCGCTCGCATTTCTGGCCTGGTCGGTTGCGACCTCAAGTTCCCCCCCCTCGTGGTGGGAGACCTCCATTCGGCCCACGCTCAAGGTCGATTTTGCATGGGCGTTGGTCGGGCTCCAATTCGCCGTGCTGCTGACCTATGGTCTCATGCTGCTCATCCATCGCGTGAGGGTGGGTTTGAGTGTCCTTGGCATTGTTGGTGAAGTGGATTCCCTCGGTGGCGCCCACCGCTGGGTTGCGTCGTCGCATGGGTACGACATGATCGAAGAAGCCATGCAGCGAAGCATGAGAGCGACCACCACGTCCCTGGTGCTGGTCATCTGTGCCTTGTTGTGCCTTGCCGTAGAACTTGTTCGGTCGCCTTTGAGTTCTGTCGGTCAAATCGCGCACTTGGCAGGGGCTTCCTTTGTGCTTCTCGCGTTCGCTGAGCACCTCGGTCGGAGCGGGCGTTCGTTCACCTCGTCCACGGAGACCGGTCTTCTGGAAGCATACGACCCCCCGATTCATCCTTCATCGCTGCAAGACGTGTTCGACGAAATTCTGCTCACCGTGATGGACCCGCTCCTTCGTGCGAAGTACGAGGCGTTCATGTTCGACTTACTCGAACTCAGGAAGCCTGAACAGGACTTGGTCACGGCAAAGGAGAAAATTCTCGCGTTGCAATGGATGCGATGCGACGGCCAGATCCAAACACCTCAACTCATCGAAGAACTCGCCGAAGTCCTCCGCGAGGAAGGCGTCGAGGCGCTTCGTGGACATCCCGTCTTCACGCCGGACGTCTGGACGCGGTTGTTCGACAAGGCCTCCACGGTCGCTCCGGCCTTTTTCCGCATGATGCGACGCACGACCGAACGCATCCGAACGGGGAGCCTGCACGGGCAGCAGGACCTGCTCGTCGACGTCGACATGGCCA
>Ga0255760_10003270_pt1 | contig 14560 bp, 19 predicted proteins | sample 071ome_25_FD_179960 | JGI IMG/M metagenome (GOLD analysis project Ga0255760, IMG submission 179960) | Coastal salt marsh microbial communities from the Groves Creek Marsh, Skidaway Island, Georgia - 071410BT metaG (version 2) | ecosystem: Environmental > Aquatic > Marine > Intertidal zone >... | reverse complement strand
TGGTTACTTAACAAGCTATACAGAAACAGACCCAATATATACAGCTTCTAGTTGGTACACAACAACTAATAACTCTACAAACTGGGATACTGCTTATGGATGGGGAGACCATTCAGCTGCTGGATACTTAACAAGTTTTACAGAAACTAACGATTTAACTGCCGCAGTTACTTGGGCAAATGTTCCAGATGCAAATATTACTGAAACATCTGTTACACAGCACGAAGCAGCATTAAGTATTACTGAATCTCAAATAACAGATTTAGGTACATATTTAGAAAACATTAATTCACTTAGTATTGATGAACTATCCGATGTAGATACTTCAAGTGTTGCTCCTACAAATGGTCAAGCTCTTGTTTGGGATAGTGTAAACAGTGTTTGGGAACCGGGTAATATTTCAAGTACATTATCTGCATTAACAGATACAACAATTTCTAGCCCTTCAAATGGAGAAGCATTAGTTTATAACTCTTCAACAGGGCAATGGGAAAATAGTGCTGTTGGTGTTGGTAATATGTCCAGCTTTACAATATCTGATGGTTCTAACACTTCAACAATTATTGATTCAGATACTTTAACATTTAATGGAACAACTAATGAAGTAGAAGTACTTGTTAGCGGTGATTCATTAACCATAGGATTACCAAGTGATGTAACAATAGGAAATGATTTGACTGTTACAGGTAACTTAACTGTTTCTGGAACAACAACTACTGTTAATACTGAAACAATTAATTTAGCTGATAACACAATACTTCTTAATTCAAACGAAACAGGAACACCTTCACAGAATGGTGGTATTGAAATTGAAAGAGGTACAAGTACTAATGTATCTTTCTTGTGGGATGAAGCCAATGACAGATGGACAGTAGGTGCTTACGACTTAGTTGCTCAAACATTTATTGGAAACTTAACTGGAAATGTTACAGGTGATGTAACTGGAGATATTGATGGTGCAATAATACTTACTGGTAAGAATGAAACAGGTTCTACAATTGGTGCAGGTGTACCAGTGTATATATCTGGACAATCTGGTTCTGGAACAGAATTTACAGTAGCACCAGCAGATGCAGATGGTTCTGGAACAATGCCAGCAATTGGTATAACAACTGCTTCAGCTACTAATAATTCAGCAGTATCAATATTAACTTTTGGTAAATTTGTAGGTTTAGACACTTCCTCATTCTCAGTGGGTGATGAATTGTATGTATCTACAACTGGAATATTAACAAATACAGCTCCAACTGGCGAAACAGCTTCACTACAAAAGATTGCAAAGGTAACAAGAAGCCACGCAACAGATGGTGCAATATTTGTTCAAGGTGCTGGTAGAAGTAACGCAGTACCTAACTTAGATGATGGAGATATTTTTATAGGTAATGCTTCTAATCAAGCTGTTACTGCTAGTTTTAATACAACATTTGATACACAATTAGCTACAAAAACAACTGATAATTTAACAGAAGGTTCAACTAACCTTTATTATTCATCTTCATTATTTGATACAGACTTTAGTGGAAAAACTACAACAGATTTAACAGAAGGTACAAATCTTTATTATACAGATGCTAGAGCAGACGCAAGAATTGCTGCTGCAAGTATAGGAGATTTATCAGATGTAGATATAACAACAGCTGCTCCTACTGATGGACAAGCACTTGTATGGAATGCTGCTAATAGTGAATTTGAACCGGGTACTGTAGCTTCATCTACTAATTATTTCCAAACAATAGCAGTTTCTGGACAATCAGATGTTGTTCCAGATAGTACAACAGATACACTTAACTTTGCTGCTGGTGCAAATATTACTCTTACTACTGATGCTTCAACAGATACAATTACAATAGCCGCAACTGGTGGTGCAGCAAATGCTTTCTCAACCTTAGCAGTTTCTGGGCAATCAAATGTTGTAGCTGATTCTGAAACAGATACCTTAACACTTGCAGCTGGAACAGGTATGACTATTACCACAGATGCAAGTACAGATACAATAACATTTACTTCTTCTGGTGGTGGTGGAGGAAGTCTTCCAGTTATACTTGCTGGTTCTACTTCTGACCCTATAACATTATCAGATATAACAGTAGCTGGTGCAATACCATTTACATCTTTCGATGGAACTACAGATAATATTCAACTAGGTTCAACACAACAAGCAGTTACAGCTTTCGCTGATAATGATGCTGATACTTCTATAGAAGTAGAAAGAACTACAGATAACGATACAGTTTATATTAAAGCTGGTGGTACAGATGTATTAACTGCAACAAGTTCTGGTGTAACAATAACTAACTTAACTGTTACTGGTAACTCTGTACAAGCTAATGAATTAAAAGTAACGGATACATTATTTGAATTAAATGCTGATGGTACTGAATTGACCACAGATGCTGGAATGATAGTAGAAAGAGGTTCTACTGGAGATAATGCAGCATTTGTTTGGGATGAATCAGAAGATGCTTGGGTAGCTGGTACAACTGCAACAGATGGTTCAGCTTCTTCTAGCTTAACTCTTACTGAAGCATCTCTTAAAGCTGCAACTCAAACACAAGGCGATAACTCAACTAATGTAGCTACTACTGCTTATGTAGACACTGCTGTAGGAAGTTTAAGCTCTAATTCAATAACTGACGCTGATAATGATACAAAAATTCAAGTAGAAGAATCATCAGATGAAGATATTATTAGAGTAGATACTGATGGGCAAGAAAGATTAACAATAGATAATAATGTTTCTATGTCAGCTAGAGGTGGTTTCTTTACACATCAATTAACAATGGATTCAAATGAAACATTTACAATCGCTTCAACAGAAGGAACTGTTGCTGCTGGTCCTTTAGATATACAAGGAACTGTAGATGTTCAAGGAAGTTTGGTGGTATTATAAGCTATGGAGGAAAATAATATCGATTATAATGAAATAGAGAAAAGTCTGGAGGATATTATTAATAGTCCTTATGACCCAGAAAATTATTTTAAACCAGAAGGAACAGAATGAGTAGATTACAAGTAGACAGCATAGAAAAAAGCACAGGTAATAGCGTTGCTATGGATAACGCTTTAAATTTAAAATCTTATACCACAGTAGAAAGAGATGCTTTGACTTCAACTACTGGAGATATTATATATAATTCAACTACTGGACAAGTAGAACATTACAATGGTACATCTTGGCAATCTGGTGGTAATGTTTTTGAATTAGAATATTTAATTATTGCTGGTGGAGGAGCAGGTGGATATGGTGCTTCTGGTTCAGGTGTAGAAGCATCTGGTGGTGGTGGAGCAGGTGGTTACTTATGTAAATTTAATTCTGAAACTTCTGGTGGTGGCTCTGTAACTTTAAATTCTTTTTATGTTATTCCATCTACTAATTATCCAGTAACTATAGGTGCAGGAGGAACAGGAAATAATCACGATTTTAGTTCATCAAATGATGGTTTCCCAAGTTATGTAGGTTCTTTATATGCTTTTGGTGGTGGAGGTGGTGCAAAATCATTTCCTGCTGCAAGAAGGGGTGGTTCTGGTGGTGGAGGAGGACCACGATATAATCCAGATGGTGGTTCTGGTGGTGATGGAGCTGCTGGTTTATATGCACAAGGAAGTAATGGTGGAAACTGGACTGGTACTGCTGCTACAGCACCTAATGCAGGTGGAGGTGGAGGTGGAGCTGGTGCTGCTGGTTCTAATGGTTCATCTGGAACTGGTGGTGCAGGTGGTGCAGGTAAAGCATCTTCTATAACTGGTAGTTCTGCAACAAGAGCAGGTGGTGGTGGAGGTGCTGGAACAACTGCTGGTGGCTCTGGTGGAACAGGTGGAGGTGGAGCTGGTAGTGATGGAGGAACACCTACTGCTGGAACTGCTAATACAGGTGGTGGAGGTGGAGCTTCTGCTAATAGTACAAATTTTGGTGCTAGTGGTGGCTCTGGATTAGTTATACTTCGTTATCCAAATACTTACACAATATCACAAACAGGTTTATCTTTAACTACTGCTTCTGATGGTTCAGATACAGTAGCAACAATAACTGCTGGTACAGGAAATGTAAGCTGGAGTTAATATGGCAACTTATAGATTATTACATGTAACAAGAACTGCTGGAGATACAGATGGTTTAGCAGAGTTTACTAACTCTGATACAGTATTGCTTCCAGTACATAGTTCTGACCCTACAGGTACAACTGAAGGGGAGATGATATACAATTCTACCGACAATAAAATTAAAATATATAATGGTTCTTCTTGGGAAGTAGTAGGTAATACAACAGAAAATATTGAAGATATTGTTGGTGATATGCTTGTTACTAACGGTACTCATACAGGTATATCTTTTGCATACGATGACGCAGGTGATGGTGCAATAGATGCAACTGTATCAGTATCTTCAGATGCTATTTTAGACGCAGATAATGATACTAAAATACAAGTAGATGAAGGTGGCGTTGATGAAGATAAAATTAGATATGATGTTGCAGGAACAGAGGTTGCTGTGCAAGATGCAGGTGGTATCGCTTTAACAACAAATGGCGGTATGTTTAGACATAATCAAACACAAGCTGCAACTTTTACAATACCTTCTGACGAAGGAACATTATTAGCAGGACCAGTAACTATTACTGGCACAGTAACAAATAACGGGACAATGGTGATTATATAATGGCGACATTAAAAGTAAATACTATAGCTACATCTACAGGAAATAATATTGCAATGCAATGTCCTATAAATGTAAAATCCTATACAACTTCAGATAGAGATTTATTAACTTCTTCTGCTGGAGATGTAATCTATAATAGTACAACTAATAAAGTACAATTTTATAATGGGACAAGCTGGAATGATTTATAATGTCTACACTAGAAACAAACTCTATAGGTAAATACTCTGGTAATAATGTTTCTATTGATGATGCTTTAAATTTAAAGTCATACACTACAGCAGAAAGAGATGCACTTACGAGTGCTGCTGGGGATATTATATACAATAGTACAGATAACAGAGCACAGGTATATAATGGTTCATCTTGGGAAAGTTTAGGTCTTGATACAAGTAGTTTTACAATGCACTATTTAGTAATTGCTGGTGGTGGTTCTGGTGGTGCAGATGGTGGTGGAGGAGGAGCTGGTGGTTATAGAAATTCATATAACTCTGAAACATCTGGTGGTGGAGGTTCATCAGAAACATCTTTAACTTTAAATAAAAATACTGATTATTCAGTAACAATAGGAGCTGGAGGTTCTGGTACAAATTCATCTCCATACACAAATAGTGGTAGTAATTCAATATTTAGTTCTGTTACTTCAGTTGGAGGTGGTGGAGGTGGTGTTGCTGGTAGTGGTTTACAAAATACAGGTCTGGATGGTGGTTCTGGTGGTGGAGGTTCTAGGCAACCAAGTGCTACAAGTGGTGGTGTAGGAACAGCTAATCAAGGTTATGCAGGTGGTAATGGTACTTATACTGCTTCAAGATATGGTACTGGTGGCGGTGGTGGAGCAGGTGCTGTTGGAGGTAATGGTTCTGGTTCTGCTGCTGGTAATGGTGGTACAGGTGTAGCTTCATCTATCACAGGTTCTAGTGTAACTAGAGCAGGTGGAGGTGGTGGTTCTGTATATGACCTACAATCTGGTGCTGGTTCTGGAGGTTCTGGTGGTGGTGGAAATGGTGGAAATACAGGTGCTGCTGCTACAGTAAACACAGGTTCTGGAGGCGGTGGTGGTTCTGTCAATGGTGGTATACAAGCTGGTGGAAATGGTGGTAGCGGTGTAATAATTTTAAGATATACAACTTCTACAGGAAGTTTAGCTGTAGGAGCAGGTTTAATAACTTCTTCTACTACAGATGGTTCTGATACAGTTGTTACAATAACAGGTGGAACTGGAAATGTGAAAATAATATGAGTGAATTAAAAACAAATAAGATTTCAACAAATGACCAAAACAATGTAGCTATAGATAATGCACTTGGATTAAAGTCATATACAACTGCTCAAAGAGATGCTTTAACTTCTGTTGCTGGAGATATGATTTATAATTCTACTGACAATATACCAGAAATTTATAATGGTTCTGCTTGGGTTGCTTTAAGTAGTCCAATAGAAATAGATTATTTAGTAGTAGCAGGTGGTGGTTCTGGTGGAACTAATGGAACTGGTGGTGGTGGTGCTGGAGGACTTCGTTCAACTGTAGGGAATACTGGTGGTGGAGGTTCTTTAGAAAGTTCAATATTTTTAGATACAGGAGTTAATTATACAGTTTTAGTTGGTGCAGGTGGTGCATCAGAAACTCCTAATGTTGTTAAGGGATATAATGGAACTTGTAGTATTTTTGCTTCTATTACCTCAGTTGGTGGTGGAGGTGGTGCAGAAGCTGCTGGGGATTTAAATGGAAAATTTGGTGGCTCTGGTGGCGGAGGTTGTGGTACTACAGGTAATGGTGGTGCAGGAATGACAAATCAGGGTTTTTCTGGTGGAGGCTCTACTCAATCTAACACAGGTGGTGGTGGAGGAGGTGCAGGAGCTGCTGGAACAAGTGTAACTTCTGGAAGTGATGGTGGAGCAGGAGGAATTGGAGTTATTTCTAATATAATTGATTCAACTCAAGCAACATCTGCTTCTGTTGGACAAGTAGTTTCTACTGATGTTTATTATGCAGGAGGTGGTGGTGGTGGAGATAATAATGGAGCTTCTGGTGGTGCAGGAGGCACAGGAGGTGGAGGCACAGGAGGTGGCTCATCAAATGCAGGTGTTTCAGGAACAGCTAACACAGGTGGTGGTGGAGGCTCTGGTGGTGGAGGTGCTTTTACATCAGGTGCAGGTGGTTCTGGAGTTGTAATAATAAAATATCCAAATACTTATACTATTTCTATTGGAGCAGGTTTAACTTCATCAAGTGCAACTTCAACAGGTTTTAAATATGAAATATTTACAGCAGGAACAGGAACAATCAGTTTTAGTTAGGATAATATGAGTAGATTAAAAGTAGATAACATAGAAACAAGAAGCGGTAATAATGTCGCAATGGATAATTCTTTACAATTAAAATCTTATACAACCGCAGAGAGAGATGCTTTAACTTCTGTAGCTGGAGATACTATATTTAACTCTACTGATAGCAAAATACAATTTTATGATGGTTCATCTTGGCAAGATACTGCTACTCCAACATTCAGTGCTGACTATTTAATAGTTGCAGGTGGTGGTGGTGGTGGATATTCTGCACAGGCAAGACTTGCTATGGGAGGTGCTGGTGCTGGAGGTTTAATTGGAAGTTACAATAATGAAGGTACAGGTGGTGGTGGAAGTTCTCTTGATAGCATAACAATTATTGCAGATGGAACAACTACTTACCCAGTTACTATAGGTGCTGGAGGTTCTGGTGGTAATTTAAGTGGTGGTCTTGGAACTAATGGTGGTAAAAGTCAATTTGTTTTATTAGCCTCTGGTGGTATGCCTGGTGGATATAGGTATGATAATAATGGTAAATATCCAGGTGGTTCTGGTGGTGGTGGAGCTTCCTCAAATAATAATGGTATGGGTGGTTTACCAGAAGAAGGTTATGCTGGTGGAAATGGTGTTAATTATACTGGTAATTTTGATTGTGGAGGTGGTGGTGGTGGTGGTGCTGGTGGTAATGGTACAAATGCTTCTGGAGGAACTGGTGGAAATGGTGGTTCTGGTTTAGCTTCTACAATCACAGGAAGTTCTGTAACTTACGCAGGTGGTGGTGGAGCTGGTGGTGGAACTACAGGTGGTTCTGGAGGTTCTGGTGGTGGAGGAGCTGGTGGTTCTAACGCTAATGGTAATAATGGAACTGCTAATACAGGTGGTGGTGCTGGAGGTTCTTTTGGTAGCACTAGTGGTTCAAGACCTAGTGGTAATGGAGGTAGTGGAGTTGTAATAATTCGTTATCCTAGCGATTACACAATATCACAAACAGGTTTAACATTAACTACTGCAACAGATGGTAGTGATAAAGTTACAACAATAACTGCTGGTACAGGAACAGTAAGTTGGTCATAATGCAATTAGTTTTAAAAACCTCTGTTAAGATATACAAGATAGGAGAATAATATGGCACATTATGCCTTTTTAAACGACAACAATATAGTAACTGAAGTTATTGTAGGTAAAGACGAAGACGATAACGCAGACCTTCCAGAAGGCTTTGATAGCTGGGAAGATTGGTATGCAGATTTTCGTGGACAAACTTGCAAAAGAACTTCTTACAACACTGTTGGTAATTCTCATACCTTAGATGGAACACCATATCGTGGGAACTACGCAGGTATTGGCTTCACATTTGATGAAGAAAATGATGTGTTTTATCCACCGCAACCATATCCAAGTTGGTCATTAAATGAAAACTGGGTATGGGAAGCTCCAATAGCTTATCCAGATGATGGAGAAGCATATATTTGGAACGAGAATGCTTACAATGGTGATAACACTCAAGGTTGGGAATTAGTCAATGAGTAGTGAACTAAAAGTAGATACTATATCAGAGAAGACTACCAATAACGGTATCACAATAGACGGTGTTACCATAAAAGATGGTAGCGTACAAGGCTATGCTACTATTGGTTTAGTAATAGCATTAGGAGATTAAATGGCTGAAACATTTCATTCAGTAAATGCAGCGTTGGGAACAACTGCTGATACTGCTGTTCATACTAATTCTGGTAGTAATAAACAAATAATTATTTTATGCCAAGTAGCAAATGTAGATGGAACAAGCTCTGCTGATGTTAATATAGATTATTATGATTCAAGTGCTACTTCAGCAATGGCTCTAGCTTCTACTGTAGCTATTCCAGCGGATTCAGCAATCAATCCTATTGGTGGTAAATTAGTTTTAGAACCAAATGATGAACTTAGAGCTTGGGCTTCTGCTACAGGTGATTTAGAAATAGTAATAAGTTATATAGAAATTTCGTAGGTACTTATGGGCAAAAGAAGATTTGGTCACATAGGAACTGGCTCTTTAAATACTACACAATCAGAAAGTAGTAATAGTGGTATTTTTGATATTAATGAAGTAGCTATATTAGTTGCCGAAGGTAAATGGCGTAAATTTAACACATTTGATGTTCAATATTTAGTTATTGCAGGCGGAGGCGGTGGCGACCACGGTGGCGGTGGTCCGGGAGGTGGAGCTGGTGGCTATCGAAACTCCTATGCTTCTGAAACTTCTGGAGATAATTCTTCAACAGAAACTCCATTGTCATTGTCACTAGGTCAAACCTATACAGTCACAGTTGGAGCAGGTGGAACTTCTGGCACAAGAAATGTTGCAACAGATACAGGAACAAATCCAACAAATGGCTCAAATAGTGTTTTTGGTTCAATCACTTCTATTGGAGGTGGTATGGGTGCTCAATCTTCTATTAGTCACGATGGAGGTTCTGGTGGTGGAGGTCGAGGTTCTGGAGGCAATAGATACAATGGTGGTTTAGGAACAGCTGGTCAAGGTGGCAATGGTGGTCGTGGTGGTCACTCTGATGGATTCACTCTTGGTGGAGGTGGAGGTGGTGCATCGGGAGATGCTGACAACTCTATTTATGACAACAATGGTGGTCCGGGAAAAGCAGGTTTATCTTCATCCATAACTGGTTCTGCTGTCACTAGAGGTGGAGGTGGAGGTGGTGGTTCTTCTATATATGGAAATGCTGGAGGAGATGGTTCAGCTGGTTCTGGTGGTGGAGGAACAGGAAGAAGAAATGGAGCTGGAGGTTCTGGAACAATTAACACTGGTGGAGGTGGTGGTGGAGGTGGTGATGGTGGCACTCCACAAAATTCTATTGCATACAATGGTGGTACTGGTGGTAGTGGTATTGTTATTCTTCGTTATCCAAGCACAAAAACAATTTCAGTTGGTGCTGGTTTAACTTCTTCAACTTCAACAGTTGGTTCTGACACAGTAGTCACATTCACTGGTGGAACAGGAACAGTAAGTTTTACATAATGACAATACGAACACTTATATATGCTAGAATAAATAAGACAATAACATTCTTTTTATTTCAATTAATTAATTTAGGTAAATAATGGCAACATCATACGGAAATAGACCAGTAAGAATAAGATTTGAAGATGGCGATTCAAATGGATTAGCCGAGTTTTTTGATGGTTCAGAAACTGGTGCAGATGGTATATTAGTACCAAGATTTAGCACAACTGAAAGAAATGCTTTAGCTACTGCTGATGTATTTGCTGGACTTATAATTTACAATGAAACTGATTCCAAGATGCAAGTCTATACTGGAACAGATAATACAAACAATAGTGGTGATTGGACCGATATTGGTGGTGGTAGTATCATCTCAGACGCAGATGGTAATACAAACATAGAAATCGGTGCAACCACTACAGATGAAATAGATGTTGATATTGCAGGAACAAAGATTGCAACATTTGACGCAGCTGGATTAAATATAGAAACAGATGCAGTAGGTGTTAGACACGCAGGAACAATAGCTGCAACTGCAACAGTAGCTGCTGGTGAAAATATAGGTTTATTTGGCGAAGTAACATTTACTGGAACTGTAACAGTTGAAGGAGAAATGGTAGTAGTTTAATGGGTAAAATAAAAGTCAACGAAATAGAAAAGCACGATGCTACTGAAGTAACAGTTAATTCTGATGTAGTTATGGCTGCTGGAACTTCTGTTTCTTCTCCAAGTATTTCTACTGATACAATATCTGAAAAAACTTCAGCTAGTGGTGTAACCATTGATGGTGTATTAGTTAAAGATGGTGCTATTGCTAGTTCTTATATAACAGGTGCAGGTAAAGTATTACAAGTTGTTCAAGCTACTACCTCAACAGCAGTAGAAGTAGCATCATTAACTTATGCAGATAGTGGATTGACTGCTGATATAACACCAAGTGCTACAGATAGCAAAGTTTTAGTTATTGTTAGTCAAAACATACAAATATCAATTTCTGATAATGGTCTAAAGGGTTATATGAAATTACTTAGAGATACAACTGCAATAGTAACTGATAGTATAGCTCAAATATTAACAGGTGGTGCAACTTCAAATTTACTGCAACTTAATCACAGCATTGTTTATTTAGATAGTCCAAGCACAACTTCTGCTACAACATACAAGACACAAATAAAAGTTAATGATACTTCTAGTTCTGGAAAAATTAGAGCACAAGATGAAAGTTCTCCAAGTCAAATCACATTAATAGAGATAGGTGCATAATGGCAATATCAAAATCTGAAGCAATAAAAAGTTTACAACCAAACGCAGAATTTGTAATGGTTGAGGATGAAATTACAGAATGGCATAGTGAAGAAATAACACAACCAACTGATGAAGCTATTGCTACAGAACAAGCTAGACTTCAAGCAGAGTATGATGCTAACCAATATCAAAGAGATAGAGCTGTTGCTTATCCTGCTCTTGCAGAACAATTTGATAAGCTATGGCACGATATAAATAATGGTACTCTTGATGAAACTGGAGAGTTCTTTACAGCTTTAAAAACAGTAAAAGACGACAATCCAAAGCCGTAATGACAATACCAACAGATTTATATGTTACAATAAAGTAGGAGAATTAATCTTATGGGTAAAATCAAAACAGACGAATTAGAAGAGCGAGTTGGTAGTGCTGGTATTACTGTTAATTCAACAGTAAAAATAGATACTATCACCGAAAAGACAACCGATGCTGGTGTTACTATTGAAGGTGTTCAAATCAAAGACGGTACAATCGTTACTGATTTAGGATATGCAGATATAGGACTAGTAATAGCGTTAGGTTAGGAGAGATATGGCTAATACATTCAAGAATGCTTACTTAGATGTAACCAGTTCTGCTCAAACTATTTATACAGCACCTTCATCAGCAGGGAATGTTGGAATTGTTTTAACATTAAGAATTACTAATGTTGATGGTGCAACTGATGACACAATTACAGCTGATGTTGTTGATGCTTCAAGTGGTAATGCAAGAATAGCAAATACCATATCTGTTCCAGCAGATACAACAGTTGAATTAGCTGGTACATCGAAAATAGTTTTAGAAGCTGGAGACTACATTCAACTTACTGGAGGAAATGCCTCTGGTGACTTAGAAGCGTTTGCAAGTATTTTAGAAATAACCTAGGAGGTTTAAATGCCTTTTGGGTACACAGGACAAAATCAACCTAATCAAACTGTATCTAATAGTGGTGTCTTTTCTATTACTGATGTAGCTGAACTTCAATCACAAGGAAAACTTGGTGGTAGTTTAGAATTTATTGCTGAACAAACTGTAAGTGATGTTGCTAATTTATCTATGACATCTATAAAAGAAAATGTTTATGATGTTCACTTATTAGAAGTCATTGGATATAATCCAGTTAGTTCTGATAGATTAGGTATGCAGTTTTTTGAAAGTGGTACTAGAGAAAGTGCAAGTGTTTATCAATATGCTTACCAGTATGGATATTATAATGGTTCTTTTGGGGAAAATAAAAGTACAGGAGATGACCACATAAAAATTTGTCCAGATGAGGGAACTGATAGTACAGATACTTCTAGTGCTTACTGCTACATATATAATGCAGGTAACTCTAGCAAGTACACATTTACTTCTCAGCAATTGTTAGGTACAGATTTTATGAGATTTGGTGGTGGGGTGTTGCCACAAGCAAGTACAGTAGATGGAATTTATTTATTTGGAGATAATACTGGTAGCAACTTTTCACTTACTGCAAAACTCTATGGAGTAAAACAGATATGAGTAACCTAAGATTAATTAATGAAACTGAAATAACTTCTAGTGTATCTAGTGTTGATATAACAGATGTCTTTTCAGCAGATTTTGATATTTATAAAATAGTAACTAATGGTATTGAGGACACAACAGATACACCTAGCTTACATATTAGATTTATTAATTCTAGTGGAAGTGTTATAAGTGCAAGTAATTATGACTATGCCTATTTAAATATGAGAAGTGAAGGAAGTTTTGCAGAAAATAGAGGAACTAATCAAAGTTATATTAGAGGTGTTTTTAGTTTTTCAAATGCAACTCATTCACAGGGAAGTGTAACTTATATATTTAATCCTTATTTAGCAACTAGTTATACTTTTGGTTTATCACAATTTAGTTCTTATGCAACAGCAGTTAGGTCAATAAAAAATATTGGTGTTTTAAAACAAACTGCAAGTATGACAGGATTTCAATTATTTGATATAGATAACACAGATTTTTCAGAGGGAATTATAAGAACTTATGGATTGAGAGTAGATAGCTAATGGCAGGACAATTAATTCAAGTAGATACAGAAACAGTAACAAGTGCAGTAGCTAGTGTTACCTTAACAGGCATAGATAGTGATGATGTTTATATGGTTGCTTTTAATAATGTTGCACCAACTGTAGATAGTAGAGCATTAAGATTTAGAATTACAAAAAGTGGAAGTGCTGATACAACTGCTAATTATGATTATGCAGCAAAACTATTTAGAACAGATGCAGCTTTTAATAATTTAAGTGGTACAAATCTAACATACTATGAATTAGAAAGTGGTGTGGGAAATGCTACAGGAGAAGCATTTAATGGTATTCATTATCTATTTAACTTTAACAATGCAAGTGAGTATAGTTTTGTTACATTTGAAAATGCAGGTTTAAATCTTAATGCTTTATTTATAGGAAAACAGGGTGGATTTGTGCATACAGTAGCTAGTGCAAGTGATGGTGTTCAATTCTATTTTTCTACTGACAACATAGCAAGTGGAACATTTACTTTATATAAGGTGGTATAAATGAGTAATAAATTTGGATATATAGGAAAAGATGGACCAATACAATCTTTTGCAAACTTACCAAAAAAATATATTTACAAAATATCTAAAGCAGCTGGTGGTATTGTAACTTACGATAATGTACATACAACACATTTATTTATAAGTGATGGAACATTCAGAGTTTCTAACACAATTGGCTATTTAGAAGCAGAAGTTTTTGTAATTGGTGGTGGCGGTGGTGGTGGTTCTTCTGGAAATGCAAATAATGCTTATTCGTCTGGTGGCGGTGGTGGTGGTTTAGCTTATAAAGTTATGAGATTATCTAGTGACACAGACTATTCAATTACTGTTGGTAGTGGTGGTGCAGGTGGAGTAGGATATAGCGGCACTGGAAGTAATGGTGGTGCTAGTAATTTTGCGTCTTTATTAAATGCTAATGGAGGTTCTGGTGGTAGCGTTGGAAGTGGTGGTTCTGGTGGTTCTGCATCTGGCGGTACTCTCAATGCTACTGGTGGTTCTGGCGGTACTGGTGCAACAACATCTACACCAGCTACTCCAAGCGGTTCGCTAGCTGCTGGTGGCGGAGGTGGAGGCTCTGGAAATGTAATGGGAGGTAGAGGCGGTTCTGGTGGCTCTTCTTATTTTTGTGGTGGAGGCGGCGGTGGTGGCTCTGATTATGGAAGTTCTGCACCGGGTCTAGGTTTAGGTGGATTAGGATATTATAATGGTGGACACGGTGGTGCTTATACAAGAACTGAAACTGGAGGAGATGGTTCTTTAACAGTTGGTATAGCAGGTGGCGGTGACTATGGTG
>Ga0255760_10003264_pt1:10000-14569 | contig 14569 bp, 8 predicted proteins | sample 071ome_25_FD_179960 | JGI IMG/M metagenome (GOLD analysis project Ga0255760, IMG submission 179960) | Coastal salt marsh microbial communities from the Groves Creek Marsh, Skidaway Island, Georgia - 071410BT metaG (version 2) | ecosystem: Environmental > Aquatic > Marine > Intertidal... | reverse complement strand
ATCGCTTGTTATCGCCCACAGGACGGCAATACGGCGGTGATTTTGGTGGTTGAGGATAATCTTGTGAAGGGTGCTGCGGGCCAGGCGGTGCAGAATATGAATCTGATGTTCGGCAAGGCGGAAACGCTAGGACTTCAAAGTCTTGCCCTTTGGCCCTAATTCACGCGCACGTCCCTTGTAAGATCGGCCGGATGACCTCATATCCTTTTTTAGAACCCAAGAGCATGCCATGAACGATTCGACAGAACTTCTCCTTACCCAAAGCGCGCTCAAGCAGCTGAGCTCGCTGATTGAAGCCAAGGCCAATCCGGAGTTGCGCTTTCGGGTTTTTGTTCAGGGCGGCGGGTGCTCGGGGTTTCAGTACGGTTTTCAATTTGAAGACGGGCCGGCAGATGATGACGTGGAGTTTGACCAAGAGGGCGTTAAGGTCGTTGTCGACCCGCTTAGTCTTATGTATTTAGGCGGTGCTGAAGTCGACTTCATCGATGATTTGATGGGCACGCGTTTTGTTGTCAAGAACCCCAATGCGTCGACAACCTGTGGGTGCGGCGCTTCTTTCGGAATTTAGTTGGGAAAACCACCCTAGGCTGGCGGCCAAGAGCCCGGTTGAAGTTTAAAGGCTGACGTTAGGCATTTTTCATGTCGCCCGCTCCTCCCCAGAAAATTAGTTTTGTCGCTCTGGTCCTTCTCATGGCGCTTGGAGGCGTGTGGGGCGGATCCTTCTTTTTTGCAGAAATTGCGCTTCGTGAGGTGTCGCCGCTGGCGGTGACCTTTCATCGGGTGAGTTGGGCGGCTCTTTTTCTCCTAATTGTGATTTGGCGAAAGGGCATGGCCGTACCGCGAGGATTAAAACATTGGGCGTGTTATTTGGTAATGGGTGTTCTAAATAACGTCCTGCCTTTCTCGCTCATATTCTGGGGCCAGACAACGCTTGAGAGCGGCACCACTGCTATCTTGAACAGTACCACCGCTGTGTTTGGTGCGGTTATTGCGGCGATCTTCTTGGCCGATGAACGGCTGACTTTCGGCAAATCACTCGGCGCCGTTTTTGGCATGTTGGGTGTCGCCGTTATGATGGGGATTGACTCTATGCTGGGTTTGGAATTGCGGAGTCTCGCGCAGATCGCAATCATCGGGGCTGCGATTTCGTACTCGGTAGCGAGCGTCTGGGCCAAAAAATTTCTATCTGGTCACCCGCCGGTGATGAATGCGTTTTGCATGCTTTTAAGCAGCATGTTGGTTATGGTGCCTATCTTAATTGTGGCGGAGGGGTCGCCGCGATTTGATTTGTCGATCCCGGTCTGGAGCGCTTTACTTGCGCTCTCTGTCTTTTCAACCGGCATTGCCTACATTCTGTACTTTGAAATACTGAAGCGGGCCGGCGCTGCCAACTTGATGTTGGTCACGCTTATCATTCCGCCGGTGGCGGTCGTTCTTGGGTCTGTATTTTTAGGCGAACGCCTAGGAATTCAGGCCTTCGCCGGGTTTTTGTTGATCGCCATCGGCTTAGCGATTACTGACGGTCGACTATTCGTGACCGTCTCAAACCGGCGCATGGGCTAGGGGAGATAAAGGGAGCCAAGGATAGCAAGACGACTGGCACCCGTGACGCTTGATAGGTTGCCGGGTTGTTGTGCCAGTCGTTGGTGAGCCAGCCATGCAAAAGCGCTTGCCTCCACCCATTGAGGATCAATCCCCAGGGCGGCCGTTGTCGAAATTTCAACCGTGGGTATGACTGCTTGAATCTCCTGAATCAGGGCTGAATTGCGCGCGCCGCCGCCGCAGATGAACACAGCGTCTACATCTGCCCCGGTTTGATCAATGGCTTTTGCGATGGAGCGGGCCGTGAGTGCTCGTAGGGTGGCCTGAACATCCGCAGGCTTCTCTGCGCCTGAGAGGTTTCCTGAGAGCCATTTGAGGTTGAAGTATTCAAGGCCGGTCGATTTTGGCGCAGCTTTGCTGAAATAGGGATCGTCCAGCATGCGCGCAAGAAGCGACTCGATCACTACCCCCTGCGAAGACCAGAGTCCGTTTTCATCAAAAGCGCCATCATGGTGAGTCCTAAACCAGTGATCGAGCAGAGTGTTGCCCGGGCCGGTATCAAAGCCGATGGTATCGAGACCGGACTTCAAGAGTGTGAGGTTCGCGATGCCGCCGATGTTGACGATCACTCTGTCTTCAGCGGTCGAACGAAAAACAGCATTATGAAATGCGGGCACCAGTGGGGCCCCTTGCCCTCCGAGGGCGATGTCCATGCTTCGAAAGTCTGTCACCGTGGGAATATCGGTCATCTGGGCAATGATGGCACCGGAACCCAGTTGAACGGTGAATCCCGCTTCAGGGCGATGACGTACGGTTTGCCCATGTGAGCCTATTGCTCGGGGGATGACGCCTCCCAGTTTCGCAATAAGCCTATTCGCACAGTTAGCGTAGGCCTTTGAAAGCGATACCGACAAAGCCATCACATCATCGAGGCGGTCATCAGATCCATCCGAGACTGCTTGTACGGCTACTTTGAGAGCAGTGGGGTACGGTTCGTAGTGGGTGTCGACAAGTGTCGGCGGATGTTGGGCAAAGTCGACTGCGGCGGCATCAATACCGTCACAGCTGGTCCCTGACATCAGACCAATACATAGGTCAGACATGATGATCGAAGGATGAGGTGTTGAGGGCGTGCGCAATCGCCGGCTTCAGGTCTAGCCGGCGCTCTGCATAGCCTCCAGACGAGTCAGCCAGGTCTTCGACGCTTCGAGGAACGAGTCCTTTTCGTTTGCGCTGATCGATGCTGACCGGGGAAATTTTAGGGTCTGGGGATTCTTGGCTTTACCAGCCACATGAATTTCATAGTGCAGATGGGGTCCGGTAGATAGCCCTGTGGAACCGACGTAGCCAATGACCTGACCTTTCTTGACCCACTTCCCCGAGCGTACACCTTTTGCGTATCCGGACAGGTGTGCATAAAGCGTCCGATAGTCCTGACCGTGTCTGAGGATAATGGTTTTGCCGTAGCCCCCCTTGCGAGACGCTCGAATCACTTTACCGTCGGCAGTCGCCACAACGGGGGTGCCCTTACGCGCACCGTAGTCCACGCCAAGGTGAGGACGGCGAACTTTCAAAATAGGATGCAACCGGCGATAGGAGAATCCGGAACTGACGCTTGCGCCCGGAACGGGGGAGCGAAGAAAAGCTCGCTGCAGGCTATCACCCTCTGGCGTGTAATAAGTCGACTGGCCGTTGCTATCGACATGGCGTATGGCGTGATGGGTCTTTGATCCGGTTTCGAGCCGTGCGGCCAATACGGGGCCAAGGCCAATCTTCTGGTTATCCAGCCACTGCTCTTCGAAGATAACGGCCAGCTGATCCCCTCGATGGACATCGCTTGAAAAGTCTACTTCCCACTGAAAAATCTCGGTAACCCGGTAGGCCACTGAGCTCGGCAGCCCGGCGCGTTTCGCGCTCTCGAACAGCGTATCCGTGATCTCAACGGTCACTTCTTTTTGTTGGATATCAAACGCCCGATCTATCGTTTCAGCCACGAACGTGTCGTTTTGCGTGACGACGTCAAGGTATTGCTGGATCGTGGGCTGGTATCTGAGAGCCAGAAGTTGTGAGCCTTGTCGCTTAATTTTCAGATACGGGCCAGGTTTGAGCTGGCTCAGGGCCTTTGCGGTGGGGATCTTGCTGATTTCGATTGCCTGGGCAATATCCAGCTTGAGACGTTTGAAGATTCTTACCAGCGAATCCCCGGGTTTGATCTGAATCGTTTCGAAAGACGTTTGATCAGCCGCCTCTGAGTTGCCTATATTGCCGGAAGAGTGGTCGGACAACGGGGAGATGTGGGCCTGTGATGATGTGCTGCGGGTGGACCCTGGCGCGACGTCATCACTTTTTACTGACGGTTCTGCGGTAGATGCCAGCCGGGCGGGCGTGCCTTGCGGCGTTTCCTGGTTGATCTCAATACCAGGCCGAATCGCCGGCCAGAACTCCATGCCGCGAAAATCCTCGAAGGTTGGCAGTACGCTAACGCCGGTCTGCAGGGGAGGAAAGTCAATCGGAGTACGGTCTTGCTCAACGACCGACTCGATCTGCAGTCGTAGCGTTGGTGATTTGCGCTCGACCGATGCATCGGGGGCGCTACCCAGCCAAATACCAACCGCTACGGCAATCGCGAGCCCGGCAAGCCAATGATGCGGGCGGCCGAAGTTTCTGGGCCGGACGTGGGCGTTACTCGACAGGTAGCGTAGGTCCGTATCGAATACCGAGGGGTCTTTTTTCATGCTCGATGTCGTTGGACATTAAAAAAGCGCTTCAGCGCGCTTCGAGATGGCCTAATCTAACGGTCTATTAACTATTCGTCAAAATAATTTGTTGTCTAGTCTTAAAGTTAATTATTAACAAGAATTCCGAGCGTGTAACCCGATTTGAAGGCGACGATTTACGCTTGCTGAGGTCCATCCGGTAACGATTCCCGCGTTGCCAAAAGGCGGTTCATGAGGGCGCCGACGGTGTGCAGCTCCGTCGTATCCGTCATTCAGGCCGGAGCTCATCTGTATAGCCAACAGCAAGGGC
>Ga0255760_10003264_pt1:0-5000 | contig 14569 bp, 8 predicted proteins | sample 071ome_25_FD_179960 | JGI IMG/M metagenome (GOLD analysis project Ga0255760, IMG submission 179960) | Coastal salt marsh microbial communities from the Groves Creek Marsh, Skidaway Island, Georgia - 071410BT metaG (version 2) | ecosystem: Environmental > Aquatic > Marine > Intertidal zone... | reverse complement strand
ATGAGGCCGAAAGGAGTAATCGATGGAAAACAGGTTAATATTCCTGTACCACGCCTAACTGCGATGGGGTGACGGAGAAGGCTAGGCCAGCCGGGTGTTGGATGTCCCGGTTTAAGCGAGTAGGGAGTGTTCTTAGGCAAATCCGGGAACGCAATCTCGAGACGTGATGACGAGATCTCTTTTGAGATCGAAGTGGTTGATGCCATGCTTCCAGGAAAAACCTCTAAGCTTCAGGTTAGGTGTGTCCGTACCCTAAACCGACACAGGTGGACAGGGCGAGAAGCCCAAGGCGCTTGAGACAACTCGGGTGAAGGAACTCGGCAAAATGACACCGTAACTTCGGGAGAAGGTGTGCCTCTGGTAGGTGAAGGCCCTCGCGGCCAGAGCTGAAGGAGGTTGCAACAAAGAGGTGGCTGCGACTGTTTATTAAAAACATAGCACTCTGCAAACTCGAAAGAGGACGTATAGGGTGTGACGCCTGCCCGGTGCCGGAAGGTTAATTGATGGGGTTAGTCTTCGGACGAAGCTCTTGATCGAAGCCCCGGTGAACGGCGGCCGTAACTATAACGGTCCTAAGGTAGCGAAATTCCTTGTCGGGTAAGTTCCGACCTGCACGAATGGCGTAACGATGGCCACACTGTCTCCACCCGGGACTCAGTGAAATTGAACTTGCTGTGAAGATGCAGTGTACCCGCACCAAGACGGAAAGACCCCGTGCACCTTTACTACAGCTTTACGCTGGACTTTGAACATGTTTGTGTAGGATAGGTGGGAGGCTTTGAAGCGTGAACGCCAGTTTGCGTGGAGCCAACCTTGAAATACCACCCTGGCATGTTTGAGGCTCTAACCGAGGCCCATTATCTGGGTCCGGGACCGCGTATGGTGGGTAGTTTGACTGGGGCGGTCTCCTCCCAAAGAGTAACGGAGGAGCGCGAAGGTACTCTAAGCGCGGTCGGAAATCGCGCGGTTAGTGCAAAGGCATAAGAGTGCTTGACTGCGAGACTGACACGTCGAGCAGGTGGGAAACCAGGTCTTAGTGATCCGGTGGTTCTGTATGGAAGGGCCATCGCTCAACGGATAAAAGGTACGCCGGGGATAACAGGCTGATACCCCCCAAGAGTTCACATCGACGGGGGTGTTTGGCACCTCGATGTCGGCTCATCACATCCTGGGGCTGTAGCCGGTCCCAAGGGTATGGCTGTTCGCCATTTAAAGTGGTACGCGAGCTGGGTTTAGAACGTCGTGAGACAGTTTGGTCCCTATCTGGTGTGGGCGTTAGAAACTTGAGAGGAGCTGCTCCTAGTACGAGAGGACCGGAGTGGACGTACCTCTGGTGTTCCAGTTGTCATGCCAATGGCATTGCTGGGTAGCTATGTACGGACGGGATAACCGCTGAAAGCATCTAAGCGGGAAGCCCCCCTCAAGATTAGGTTTCTCTGGACCCTCGAGGTCCCTAAAGGGTCGTTGTAGACTACAACGTTGATAGGCGGGGTGTGGAAGCGCAGCAATGTGTGAAGCTAACCCGTACTAATTGCCCGTGAGGCTTGATCATATAACACCCAAGAAGACTTACATGCTGCAACTCAGTAGCACCGTCGACATCACTACCGTATTTGCCGCGCTGACCAATCACCGCGGCAGCCTGTTTGCCTGGCGGCAATAGCGTGCGGGTACCACCTGAATCCATTCCGAACTCAGAAGTGAAAACGCATAGCGCCGATGATAGTGTGGGGTCTCCCCATGTGAAAGTAGGACACTGCCAGGCATATTAATAAAAAACCCCGAGTGCATTCTCGGGGTTTTTTTTGATCCAGCATTACATTAGACAGTTCGTCAAACAATGCATTAGAAGCTATTTAGAATGCGCCTAGGAATAGCGATCGATTTACGCATCCCGTGACAAAAAAGACCTTCCAATACGACAAAACCTATACCACCCAAGAGGGGCGCTCGGTCGGCGAACTGGGAAGTGGGACCCGTTTGCGCGATAGGTGGTTCAGCAGGCGCCATCCCAAGGTCGCAAAAAAGCCCGACTTCCCGAAATCAAGGGTCTCCCAGATTGGCGCATCGACCAGCCAGCCGTTCCCGGCGTGGAGTGTTTGGTATCCTGGAGAGGATTTTCCTGAGCACCCTGCGAATCGATCAAGTCAACGCAGTTCCGCACAGCCCAAGAAATAGAAAGCTCATTGCATGGCGTATCATCGGCGCCTGAAACGAGGAAGTATCACCTCGGCCAGTGCGGCAAAGCTGATAAAAAGAATCCCAAGCGTTTCCCGAATACCAAAGACCTCGTTTGTAAGCAGTGCGGCCGAAAGGGCGCCGACGCTAAGCTCTGTCATGAATAAAAGGCCGGAGGTTCCCGGGTTTAGCTGGGGCAGACCCCAGGTTATTCCGAGATAGGTCGGCAACACAATCAGCAGGCTGAGCGGCGCCAGCCAAATTAATACATCAGCAAAGGCCCCAAGCGCGGGTAGTGTGGCTGGCTCGGTAAAGAGGCTTCCGGCAATGACAGTGAAAATGGCCGCCCAAAAAAACCAGCCACCGACGATATCGACTGTTCGGAGTTTGGGGTAGCGCCGCGTGAGTGTGGCGGATACCGCCCACGCAAGTCCAGATCCAAGTGCTAACCAATCGCCCGCGCCTCGAGGCCAGGGGATGCCATGATCGATTTTTAACAGGATCACCATTCCCGTGAGCCCGAAGGCTATCCCGATCATGCGATCGAGGGTTATTTCCTCCTTGAGCCAAAAACGAGCGAGAAGGGCGCCCCATATGGGATTCAGATAAAAAAGCAGAAGCGCCCTGACGACATCAGTGTAGAGAAAAGCAGTGGAGTAGAGCAAAATGGCGAGGCCCATCGCGGCCCCGGTCGCTTGCAGCGGCAAGCCGCCATCGCGCCAATATTGCCGACGACAGAGTACGACCGGTATCAGTAGCGCTAACGGGAGCAGATGAAAGGCGCCCGTTGCCCATACCCCCAAGATACCGGCCGCATCAAGCTCTCGGAGCGGAATCCAATAAAGACCCCAAATCGCGCCCCCGAATAGACAGACCACTCTAGCCAGCCCTTGATGACCCTCCTTAAGGATTTGTGTCAGTGCCATAAAATTTCGGAAGGTGTGAAGAAAGAGATTCCCTCACGGCATGAGCCGCGCTACGAGAGGGTTTCGCTGACCGATTAATCCGACCGGTATGATACCGTTTCTGGGCTGGACTCTGGATTTTCGGCAAGGATGGCAAAGCGGTGATAGGGATCCCAGGTGATCGACTTATAGTTCCTCAATGATTACTCCAACAATTAACGTTGATGGCGTGGTTACCCCGGCGGAGGAGGCCCGGATACCGGTCTTGGACCGAGGGTTTCTCTACGGGGACTCCGTGTATGAAGTGTTTCGCACCTACCGAAATATCCCGTTGTTTCTTGAGGATCATTTTGATCGGCTCGAAAATTCAGCGCGGCTGATCCACATGCAGATCGACCAAACCCGAGAACAGCTGGTCGAGGCCATCTCTGAAACAGCCCGGGCCGCCGGAGTATCTCCTGAGGATCCCGCCTACGTGCGCTTCCAGATAACGCGGGGAACTGGCCAGATTGACCTTTATCCGGAGCCTGATTTGACCACCCGGTTTGTCATTATTGTGAAAGCGCTTCCGGTCTGGGCAGATCGTCTGTATCAGCGTGGTGTCGACATGGTGGTCACGGCCGTTCGGCGCAATCCGTCGGACGCGCTCGATCCCAACATAAAGGGCGGCAACTATCTTAATAACATACTGGGTCTATCTGAGGCGCGTCAGCACGGTGCCGATGATTGTGTCATGCTGGACGCATCCGGCTTGGTCACGGAGGCTGCAAACAGCAACATCTGGTTTGTTATCGCGAATCGATTGGTGACGCCAGCGACCGGTAACCTCAAAGGCCTCACGAAAAAACATGTGCATATCGCGCTCAAGGAGCAAGGCTTGGAAAGTTCCGAGCAGGATATCCACGTCAGCGACCTTTTTGGTGCGACGGAGTGTTTTGTGACGAGCGCCACTCGCGAGGTAATGCCTTGCGCGACCCTCGGCCTGCCGAATGGGCAAACCATTCACTTTCCTGAAGGAGGCGGTGAAATGACACGGCTCGCAATGGAGACTTACTCAGCCTATGTGGACCGCTATATTCAGGCTCATGAGGAAGGGGCTATTGCCTAGGAGATGACCTTTTGTCCGAAAGAACAAAACGATAATGCCTAAGACTCGCGTTTTACTCCTGTGCGGTGGCAAATCGGCAGAGCACGAGGTATCGGTTATCTCGGCGCGATCGATTTACTCCGCGATCGACCGCGATAAGTACGAGACCATACCGGTGGGTATTACACGCGCTGGGGAGTGGGTGGTGAGTGAGCCGTTTTCCGCAATTCTGGAGCAAAAGGAAATTACCTCGGAGGGCACTATCCCCGTTCAATGGTTGTTCGGGAAAAATATGCTCGTCCAGGATGACGGTAGGTCGCTATCCAAAGGTGCTTTCGATATCGTCTTTCCGGTTCTGCATGGCCCACAGGGTGAGGATGGATGCATGCAGGGCCTGCTCGAGCTACGTGGTGTGCCGTATGTGGGAGCCGGGGTCGCAGCGTCAGCGGTGGGTATGGATAAAGACTTAGCAAGATCGGTCTTCGCCTCGAAAGGCCTTAGGCAAACCCGCTATCTGACCCTTAAGAAACATCGTTGGCTAGCATCCCGTGACGAGGTTTTATCGGAGGTCGAACAATCCCTGGCGTACCCCTTGTTTGTAAAGCCCGCGAATCTTGGTTCGAGCATCGGCATATCCAAAGCCTCAACAAGAGCCGCGCTTATTGATGCCATTGATAAAGCGGCTCAGTACGATCTCAAAATGCTCGTCGAGGAATCCGTTGAGCAGGCTCGTGAGCTCGAGTGCGCCGTGATCGGCAACGATAGCGCGAGAGCCTCTGTGATTGGAGAGATTGTTCCGGGCGCAGAATTTTATGATTACACCACTAAGT
>Ga0255760_10003261_pt1 | contig 14583 bp, 14 predicted proteins | sample 071ome_25_FD_179960 | JGI IMG/M metagenome (GOLD analysis project Ga0255760, IMG submission 179960) | Coastal salt marsh microbial communities from the Groves Creek Marsh, Skidaway Island, Georgia - 071410BT metaG (version 2) | ecosystem: Environmental > Aquatic > Marine > Intertidal zone >... | reverse complement strand
CCCATTTGAGCCACCACTAGTAAATGTACCAAAACCATCAGTATACCCAGTTAATTCACAAGCCCGACGTATAAGTTCAATTTCTATCAGTGAGGCTATTGGAGACAAGTCTCTCGTGTACATTGAATTATTTGTTGCACTGGCCACAAATTCACCAGATAATCCAGCGAGTGACAATCCTCCCCACAATGGATTCATGAACCCAGGGGCATGGGTTCGCATACTATTTTCTAGGAATACATCGATATCATGGAGGCTATTTTCAAGCCCCATGCCCTCGATTGGTAATTTCAAATCAAGTGTTTTTCGAAGGGAAGATGGCGAGGCTGAAGGAGCGAGCGGCACATCATCGTGCTGGCTTTCAATGTACGCTTTTAAACGGGAGAAAACCGCCTGAAAGTAGTCATCAGGCACCATATCTATCAGAATTCCCACAGGACGCTACCCCATGAACCTTTGGGGATAAATCACTGGTACTTTTCGAATTAAAAAAATTTTAATTCCTCCTTTCTACCCATATTGCATATTTCTTAGTAAAGTTGAATAACGCCCATAGGTAACGATAACCATGTTCGGAGAAGATGGCCGGCAATGGCTCGAACGATTTTATCAACAACTGGCATTAGAACTACGAAGGAGAGGGTGGTCTCAAATTGCCATCGCTGAATTCACAGGTTCAACTCAAAGTACAATATCCCGGTTAATGTCAAAATCAGCGATTCCTCTCGATTCATCGGTTGATGAAGATACGATCGATGGATGGGCAAACGAGTTTGCAGAATCACTTGAATCCGTTGACGACCCTATGCGAATTACTCGTCAAAGATTGATCTATGAGATTCAATTCGGTGAGCATCAAACTTTTCGATTCGATAAATCCCTCTTGGGTAAACACATACAAGCAGGCCAAGAAGAACAAGCACTCCTACGTCGATTGACATGGGCTATATCAAAATTTGACCCAGACCGGCTTTCGAGTTATATGCCAACGGTAGGTATGAACCTCGCAGGTTGTACACCGATGGCAAACGAAATCGAACATATCGCTGCATTTCCAGGCCGCATCACGCTCATGGATGGAGCCTTAGTCCACGCAAACACCCCGATTTTTGGAGGATCGAAACATCTCGCCTCAGTCTTGAGTCAGGCAAAAGCAATCGATGGAAATGTGCTGGCTGCAACAAATATTCGACCTCCTATGTTGGAAAGAGTTGTTGATACAACAGAGGTCGAGTTTGTATGTGAGGAGTTAGAATTGAATCTTGGATTCGCCCCACAGGGCATCATTCGACCAGATACAACTGGTCAACTTGATGTTTTGTTGGATGAAGGTGATTTTGGATGGGAACCATCACTATTCATTTTGGGTAGCAACCCACTCGAAGTCATTGAACGCTGCCATCAAATAATCGACGAATTCAACACGGAGTGAGGATATGCAACGAGTTCTCATTCTGTGCACTCTCCTATTTTGCACATCACTAAGTGGATGTTTGAATACATTGGAAAATACAGTCGAGGAGGAATGTTCATTTGATTACAAATCAGTTAATTCGAAGACACTTCGTATCTTGAGTTACGACATCTTGGCATTTGATTCTGAAATGATTGAAGCCTTTGAAGCAGAATTTGGATATGATGTCGAATTTATTTATGAAAGCGATGCTGGTGGAATATTAAATCAGATGATGCTGACCAAAAATACCCCTCAAGCAGATCTCGCAATTGGTTTGGACAACACATACATTCAAACAGCAATTGAATTCTGTCTTCTCCAACCTCACAATCTTATTGTTGAGAATATACAATCACATCTGAATACATCATACGATAGTTTCGGCATTCCATTTGATTATGGCCATGTTTGTCTCAATTTAGATTCTGGAAAGCTTGTTGAAAATGAATCTGTTCCATCATCCCTTTCAGATTTAACAAATGAAAGGTGGGCGGACACAATAGCGATTCCATCCCCCCTCACCTCTTCACCAGGCCGTGCTTTCTTCCTCGCTACGATCAAGCATTTTGACTATGACATCAACAAAACATTTGACTGGTGGACCAGCATGAAAAACAATGGTGTAATTCTCACATCAGGATGGACTGAAGCCTATGAAACTCATTACAGTGGAGGATATGGTGTTTGGACTGAAGGTCATATTGGAGATGCTGCAGTTACGGTTTCATACTGTCATTCACCAGGTGTTGAGGCATATTTTAGTTTCAATGAAACAATGTCAACATCAATTTTGTATAATGACACATCTTTCAAACAAATAGAATATGCAACGATGATCAATGGTGCTGCGAATACTGCAGGTGCAAAGGCATTCATCACATACCTCCTTTCTTACGAGGTGAATTCTGATATGCCCACATCAAATTACATGTATTCTGTACTCGAAAACACGTCATTGCCAATTGAATATGGTTATGCTTGGCATAGTACAACACCACCTTCAAATTCAACCTTTGATGATTCGATGTTGGTACAATCAACAGATGAACTTCTGCTTCAATGGAGCGAAATTATGATGAGTTGAAGATTATGAAAAATGTGCATTCCTCAAAAGCACAGAAATTTACTCCTTACATCCTTCTAACTGTCGTCCTGGGGGCATTCTATGCACCAATTTTTCTCGCTTTACAACGATTAATATTCGTATCAAATTGGTCTATTTCATCAATGTTCGATTTTTTTCAAGAAAATACGTTGCTTCAATCGAGTATGAAATTTTCTTTGATACAAGCGTTTTTTTCTGCGACTCTTGCAATGTTGATTGGCACCTCAATTGCATGGCACCTCGGCAGATACACATGGCGAAACAAAAGCATCCTTGATTCATTCTTTTCTTTACCCTTCATCACACCATCTATTGTTGCAGCGGCAGGTTTTTTGGCATTATCTTCTCAACATGGTATTCTCATGCACGTTGGGATTGACATACAATCTTCAGATAGTTTTCTCAACACATTGGGAAACTCGATTGGGATCGAAAACTTTGGTCGAGTATCGCTTTTAATCCTCGCACATGCATGGTTTAATGTATCTCTTTTTATTCGATTTTTGGAACCAAGAATCTCTTCACTACATCCACATTTTGAGATGCAGTTCCACCTCCTTCCCAATGGAAGCAAAACATGGTATCGATGGCGTACTTTTTGGATGCCTTACCTAGGAGGTTCAATCATATCTGCGTGGCTTTTTTCTTTTTTCTTTTCATTTACATCCTTCGCACTCATTCGATGGTTGGTTCCCGGAGAATACACACTTGAATCACTAGCTGGGACATTCGGTCAATTTGCTGGGATTCAAGGGTATAGGATTGATGCAACCCGGATTGTTCTCATATCCACATTGGTACAATTCATGATGTTGTGCATTGTATTTTGGTTCTTCCAAAAACAAAGGAACAGAATGAATCATTCGTATGAGGCAATCTTAGAGAGAGAACACTTCAGGATTGTGCCCCAACCCTCAACATCATCAAAATTCTTAGTTTGGGGTTTGGGTTTGCTTGCCATAACTCCTTACCTTTCGATACTTCTTTCATCTTTTCAAATCAGAGAACAATCCACAACGAGTGAATTTCGATGGTCTCTTGATGCATGGCGTCAAGCATTCAGCAATGATTTTCAGGGGATTTCAGTACTTGATGCTTTATTGAATTCATTTGTTTATGCTATCATCGCTATTTGCATAGTGGTCCCTCTTTCAATTCTTGTGAGTACTGCTCTTTTACAAATTGAAAAACAAGGTAAGAAACGAATTGCTGATGGCCTGGAATTCCTATTCATAGCCCCTCTCTTTTTGTCCGCAGTCACCGTTGGGCTGGGTCTTTCAATTGGATTGATGTCCCTTCCTGGCAACCTACTTCAATGGAGGTGGTTGCCAGTTCTCCCGCATGTGTTTTTGACATTTCCATTCGCTCTTCGAATCCTTCAACCAGCAATGAAGCGAGTTGATGAAAAATACATGATGCAGGCAAAATTACTCGATCGTTCCGCACTGTCAACGATTTGGTTAGGCATGGGGGTTCACCTCAAAAACACAGTTGTTGTGGTTATCGCACTTTCTTTTGCATTTTCATTTGGTGAATTTGGAGCATCATTTTTAATCGTAAGATTTGAATCATGGACATCACTATCTATCTTGGTTGATGTTCTTTTGTCTCGGCCTAAATTCGACCCAATCGCCTACCCTCTGGCAATGGTCGTTGCAACTATCCTTCTCTTTTTCACATTTATTTCACTTCTCATCATCAACACATTTCAACACATGGAAGGTGAATATCATGACTGAAATCATACTAAAACTCAACAACATATCAAAATCATTCAACGATGTTGACATTATTAGGGATATACAACTCGAGGTAAAAAAAGGAGAAATATTGGGCCTAATTGGACCATCTGGGTGTGGAAAAACAACATTGCTCCAGATTATCTGCGGGCTCGTCCACCCGTCGTCCGGAGAGTTGACTTTAGATGACATTGAACAAACCTGGGGTAAATACCCTTTTGGCAACATGACATATTTGTTCCAAAAGCCAGTACTTTATCCACATCTCGACGTCCTAGGTAATGTTGCACTGGGTGTTGGAGGTAAACATTCCAAAAAAGAAAAGAGAATGATTGCGATGAAATCTCTTGAATTCACCAGCATTAGCCATCTAGCCGAGCGTGAAGTGTTTTCACTTTCCGGAGGAGAAGCACAACGTGTTGCATTTGCAAGAGGTCACGCTCAAACAAACGATGTCATGTTACTCGATGAGCCTTTTGCATCGGTAGATGTAGAACAAAAATTTGCGTTGTGTGGGGAATTCCGTCATTGGATTAAGGAACTTAAAAAATCGGCAATTTTCGTAACACACGACATAGATGAAGCAAAACATGTTTGTGACCGAATCGTTACTTGGAGTGATTTGCAATCCAATGAAGGCTGACTGCTAAATACTAGCACAGCACAGTTAAGATTGGTGGAACGATGGTAGGTACACCCTTAGATGTCATCCCCTATATCCGTGGCATCCAGGTTGTCCTTACAGGTTACAGCGGTTACACGAAAGGGAAACGACGTGACGCTGACAAACTGATTCGAGATGAACTCATACGTGCATCGAACAGGGCTCGAACCCATATTCAAAATATCCATGACCAGAGTTTTCGCGATGACCAATTGAGCATCACACAATCGTGTCGATCATGCATGCAAGAAATAGACGCGTTTACCGAAGATATTGACAAAGCGGTAACAGGAATGGACCACGCCTTTCTTTCAGGACAGAGGTCGGCAAGCAATAGTGACCTGAAAAAACTGATAAAACACGACCACGACACAATTGAAATGATCACAAAAGCGGTAAACATTTCAAATAGCGGTGAAAAAACACTTCAAGAAGGTGATTATGACATGACAAAACAACTCGTACTGCAATGCCAACAAATGATTTCAAGTTGCCGTGGTTATTTTGGCGAGCGAGTGACCGTCCTCAACGGACTAAGAACAAAAAAGAAGAGGTGAAAAAATGGCAAAACAATTTGCATGGAGAGATAACCCCACAATCATAGCACGATTAATCGATGGAAAAACAATTCAAACATGGCGAGCCCAGGAAGTCGTTCTCAAGCCAAACGAGGCTTGTGCGTTCATCGTTGATGGAAGAATTGGCGACATTGTCAGTGAAGATGTGGTGCGAAACATTGGAGGTGGTATCGGACGATATATCGGCGACCTCCTTGGAGCAACAGCAACTGACCGAAGAATGTTGTTTGCTATGACCGGTCCTTTTGATTTGAGTGTCCCCTTTGTCACCACCCTTTCAGATGGACAATCTGCACAGGGAATTGCACAATTGAGAGTTCAATTCAGGAAAGATGATATTCCAAAATTATTGAACATCTTTACAAATCATGAGCCAACGCTCGACAGAATGAAATTGGCAGCAATTCTCTCAAAGGAAGTAAGTCATCGACTTGTCAATCCACTCCTCCAGTCAGTGAGCACAGTTGAGGAACTACGAGGTTACAAACTTCAGGAAACATTCGAAATTCGATCGGACATGGAATTGCGACCCTACCTTTCGACGCTGGGATTAACCCTCCTCAAGGCCATGTTGATTACAAATCCAACCGACATGGAAAGAGTAAACGCTTTGCGAGCCAATCTCAAGTATGCAACTGAATCAGAAGAGGCAAATACTGAGGCAGAAATTCGAAAACTCGAATTGAGTGAAGCCGCAACGCTCCGTCGAATCGAATTCGAGGTCAACATTGCAAAAGCGAAGGAAGCTGGTGAAGTCGCAATTGAACTTGAAAGAGAACTCAAAGACCTCAGAGCAGAAGAAGCCCGATGGGAAGCAGAACTCAAGAGAGACACTGCCCAAGCAGAACTTGAAATGAAGAAATCATCGCATAAAACAGAACAAGCGATGGCATTATTTGAACAAGTGCAGCAAAGGAAGCAAGAAAGAATTGCCCAACAAAATGAATTTCAAAATCAACGTATGGATGCACAAAATGAATTGCAACGTCAAATGATGGAAATGGCTGCTCAAAATGGAGCACTCACCCCCGAGGTCATGCAAGAATTCCTCAAACAACAAACCGCACAAAAAATGGCAGACACCTTACCAAATAATGAACAAACCGTCGTTGAGACATCTCCTGCTGTTACCGCATCCCCCTCGTGTCCATCATGCAATAATGCAATTCAATCCGATTGGAAAGCATGTCCATTTTGCGGCACTACATTGTCATGATTTGTGAATGACATGGAAGATGATAAGAAGCGGATGAATGCTGACGTCGTCACAACGTTCCTCAACGTTCCCATCTTTGTCAATCTTCATCGGAGTGTAGCATATATCTTGATGATGTTTATTTTCATTGGACTACCTTACATCGTGTTGAATTCGTTCGCACACAATCTGTGGACATCACCATTTCATCCGATGCTTGAACTCGATGAACAGATACCGTTTATTTCAGTATCAATTCTTGCTTACATGACTCTTTACATCTATTATCCAATTTTTGCAATTCTTCTTTCGAAAGAAATGTTTCATGAAAAAGGCTCTATGATCATGAACAACTTCTTATTACTCACATGGTTTTGTTTTGCATTTTTCTTCATATTTCCGACAGAAATTACCCTCCGCCCAACCAATATCGAAGGACCCTTTCGCTTGGTATATGAAACCCTATACACATTGGATGAGAATTACAACGCCTTTCCATCCCTCCATGTAGCACATAGTTTGTTCATACTGCTTGCAAGCATTTGGTTGTATTCAAATGAAAAGCAAATTCCAATCATATTTTTGATGATGCTTACGCTTCTTTGGATTCTGCTTTTCATCTCAACATTAACAACAAAACAGCATTATGTGTTCGATGCGGTGAGTGGAGCAATCGTAGGTTACGTGTTCTGGTTGAGATGCCAAAAACAGTTAATCTTCTCAAAGGTTAACTAAAGATGGCATTCACAGTTTCTGGGCTCGTCAAATAAATTGTCAGTCCGATACCTGCCATCATCATCATCCAAGATCCAACGAGTTTGATTGTGCCTGTGGCTCTGCGAAGGAAATTGATCATAACTTGCCTGCCCATGCCAACCAAACCAGTAACTGCAATCATCAATACAAGCAAGCCTACCATCAGCCCACCAATGCCGAAGCCAATTGCAGTTGTTCCAAGTGTCGACAAAAACACAACAAATGGGAGGACTGCTGCAGCGGTACAGTCGATTGAAGCCGCCGCATAACCTATGCCATACAGGTACATATTTCTACGAGGTGTAAATGTTTCATCTGTTTCAGTTGTGCTGTATTTATCGACAATTTTTTGAACGAATCCCATGAGGTGAGTCGTAACACCAAGAAGCATCATGCCTCCCAAAACAATCAATAAAATTGCGACAAAGAGTGCGATGTAATGTATGATTCCGGATTGAGCAAAAGCCTGTCCCATAAGAATGGCGACCACCCCTATGATTGCAAAAAACGTCCACATCCCAAACCCAGAAAGTGAACCAATAACAAAAGAATTCGGCATACTTTTCTTTAATTTTCCAGATTCGATGAGTTCATCTTCCCGGGCTCCGAGAGATAGGTAATAGGAAATAAATCCTGGCAAAACTGGGAAGGCACAAGGTGAAAAGTATACCAAAATCGATAGAATCATCCCAAGGGCGAACACTGCTACATAGGAAGTTGAAGGCTCTTCCCATGCGATACGTTCAGATGCAGTAGCATTGACTCCTTTGGTCAATGTTTTTTCGAGAATTCCATCAAAGTGTGCCCATTCATCGACTGGCGTGCCAGTAGGTTGTTGCGCTATGATGTATCCCTCTTCATCGACAATAAGAACGACGGGTATTTGACCTGTCCCAGCGGTCGTAAACAACCGCACTGGATCTGTTGTGGAGCCATCATCAAGAATTGCAGCATTTGCAGAGCCTAATCCAGTTGGATACAAAGGTACTGTATATTCTCCCGAAGATTCTCCAAGATATTCAAGCGTTTCACCATACCAAGCACCGTAGGCAAAAATCTTCAATTCTCGACCAGAAGAATTTGCGAGTTCATGCCATGAGTTCATGTTCTTTTCAAGGTGAGCTTGGACAGAATGACAGTTACTGCAATCATGAGCCATCATATCAAAAATGATGACACTGCCTCGGTGGTCATCGAGTTGGATGAAACCCGTTTCATTGGTTACATTTTGCTCAATGTCACGATTTAATGATTCAAACACAATGTTAGGAATTGGTGCAGGTTCTGCATCGGACTGAAATAATTCATCCATGCTATCAAACATTGATAGTGCGGCATACGAAATCGAAACAAAAAGAACCACAGCGATTCCAAGTGCAGTCCATGTTTCCTTTTGTTTGAAGACGCCGAAATCCACTTGCTCCAGCAACCCCATGGTAGACTTGGTAAACGGCGCCGTTCATCAATGTCGTGTTGGGGGATGGTGGGCTCGGCCGGAATTGAACCGGCGATCTTCGCCATGTGAAGGCGACGTCATAACCCCTAGACCACGAGCCCGATATTTGACGGGTTCATCACTAAAATTTAATGCTAATCAATCGAGGTTCTATGTGCATACGCCAAATTAAATTGAATTGAGGTGGACCAATGATACTTCAAGACGCTCATGCGTTGGATGTACTTCAATGACCTGAACAGGAACGTCGAGAATATCTGCAAGTTCCTCAGCGAGGGCGACAGGAATTTCGATTCGTTGTTCTTTTGCATCATAACGAATCCAACCGTCAGTGAGTTCGCACATGGTTTTGATTTCTTCAAGGTCATCATGTGCGTCTTCAAGTGCTGTTGGTATCGCTCCAAACAGAATGGTATCATCTTCAGTTATGGATTCGTAAGGCCGTAGCGTCATTTCTGCTCTTCGTTTGAACCGATTTCGTAATTGCCCAGCATCTTTGTATTGGGCGGTACAAAATTTGACATGATAGGTTTTTGATTGTCCTGCCTCACGAAGACGGAGGGCTAATTCAGCAGAACCATCTGCGGCTGCTGACATCGAAGAAGACAAATTAAATCCTCGAACATCCATGTTTTCCTGATTACCAATCGTTATTTCGAGTTCATTTAAATTTAGGAATGAAATTGGCGTCTGGTCAAGATCGTCTAGGAGTTTGAAGAGCGAGTCTTCCTTGTCAGGCTCACATGGCAGTTCGACACCGACAACAATTCCCTGTTCGTGACAAGCCTGCATCACCTCGAGATATTTTGTTGGACGGCCGTCAAGCAAGTGAAATCGAATTTCGTCTAGTCCAGCATCTGCAAATCGTTTTGCAAGGTCGATGTCAAAAGGTATCGACGTGTACATGTGAATGTGATGTTCATCTCCGAGATGTTGTTTCAATTGTGTCACGGCTTCAATGGATTTCTCTGCGTCGAGCAAAGGGTCTCCACCGGTGATACCTGTACCAGTTGCCTTCATCGCTTTCGCTTCTTCGATGACTTCATCCCAAGTTGTACATCGACGTTCATTAGCGAACATGTCTGGAGATTCTCTTCGATTATCAGATAAGGGGCAATAGTCACAACCCCAATGACATTTTCCAGTGACAAAGAGGACCATTTTGCGTCCTTCCTGACATTGAATACAACCTTCTGCCTCACCTTGTTCGGCGGGAAGCACTTCTGCCATGGGTAGATGGAGCGTCATCTTTCCACCACCTCATTTGCTAACGAGAGTAACCAAGTATGAAATCTTCTGTCTTTTGTCAACTCAGGATGAAATGTCAATGCGAGAACATTACCTTGTTGGACGCCAACTGCCTCATCATTGACTGTTGCTATGATGTTGCAAGATGACTCCACTTTTCCAAACCTCGGAGCACGAATGAACACTCCCGGAAAACCTTCGCTGATGATGGGTGCAGCTTGCATTTCCATCATTAGTGGTAAATGAGAACCATCACGTTCAGGATACGCACTAGGCGAGGACATCGGTGTAGAACCTGGAAGATGAAGTTCGACAATAGCTTCAAATGAATCCCTTTGACGACCCCATGAATTTCGAGTGATGTTCACATCGATGAATCTCCGAAATGGCTGGGGTGGATTAGCGAGCAAAATAGCCCCAGCACATGTTCCTAATATCGGTAATTGTGGGTGTGAATCTATGTATGTAAATAGGGCCTCGAGCAAAGCAAAATGTTTGCTAGCAATACGCATTGTTGTTGATTCTCCACCCGGCAAAATTAATGCGTCTAAGCCATGTTCTAAATCAGAAGGTACTCGAAGTGTGACGATTTCGACACCGACCTCAAGTTGCAAAGCAGCACTTCGTACCGCCTCTGCATGCTCATGGCGAGCACCTTGAAGCATGGCGATACCCACCCTCAGCATACCAATGCGTCACATTGCTCCTCTATGACTTCAACGCATTTGTCAAAGAAGAGAACTTTGCTTCACCTAATTGAAAAACCGTCGAGTATTCGGTGCACTATGGAAGAATTATCCTCATGCTTTCTTGTCCCCGGCCCTGTTCGAATGAGCGAGGAATGCCTCAATGCAATGGCCACACCCGTCATTACTGCACGAGGCGGTGAGTTTCGTGAGGTCATGGCTGGTCTAAATTCTGGGTTGAGGTATGCGTTTAATTTATCCCCAAGCCAAGGAATCCCAAAACAAGAGTCATGGTCAGGTGACGATGGGTACAAGGTCGTTGTTGTCAGCGGTAGCGGTACCGCTGCAATGGAAATGGTTGTTGCAAATCGGTTTCGTCCAAACGACCGTGTGCTCGTACCAACAAATGGGAAATTCGGTGAACGTGTTGCGGAAATGTGTGAACGCTTTTGTCGAGTCAAGCACCTCAAGTATGACTGGGGTCGTTCATTTGATTTGTTTGAAATCGAAAACCAATTGGAACGCTCAGAGTATGAAGCCGTTCTCATTTGCCACAATGAGACAAGTTCTGGAATTACACAAGATGCAGCGGCCATCGCTGAGATATGTCAGCGTCATGATACCGCATTCATTCTCGACGGAATCACCTCCGTTGGAGGCCTACCAGTTCACCCAGCAGAATGGAATGCTGAGGCCATTGTTGTCGGTGCACAGAAGTGTACTGCTGGCCCATCGGGAATTGCAGCCATAGCTATTCATCAACGATTCATCGACAGAGTTCATGCGATCACAGAGCAAGGCGATGTAAGTCCGCGATACTACTTCGACCTGCCTGCAGCACTCAAAAACGCCAGTGATGATCAAACGCCATGGACCCCTGCAATCAATTTGGCAATGGGTTGGTCAGCATCGCTACGAAACCTCAAAGAAGAAACGAATGAAGGTCGTTGGAGTCGATGTCGGCACCTAGCAACTGGTGTAAGAAATTTGTTTTCTGATGCTGGCTTCACCCTTCTTGCGGACGATTCGCAACGAAGCGATACCGTCACCGCAATATTATATCCAGAAGGCATCGATGATACATGGCGAACCCAACTCAAATCAAAATACAATACGCAGGTCATAGGCGGTCAAGACCATTTGAAAGGCAAAATGTTCAGAGTTGGCTCGATGGGTGAAACCCCTGTTGAAGAGATGATTGAGGGTTGCAAAAGAATGCTCCAATGTTTTAGAGACGCAGGGCACCACATTCCAGAGATAAAGGTGGAATCATATTTTGAATGAAGCAAAGAATTGTGTGGTCTTGGGTCGATTTCAACCATTCCATAAGGGTCATGAACAACTCGTCTTGGCAGCCCATACTTTTGCCAAGACGGATGGGTTGGGACTCGTCATTGCGATAGGGTCTGCACAATGCGGGTATGAACCAATGAATCCATGGACGATTGAAGAACGTGAAGAGATGATTCGGAAGTGGATGAATGAAAACAACATCGAGGCAACGGTTGTAACAATTGAAGATATTAACGATGCTCCACGTTGGGTCAAGCATGCTGAAAGGTCTCACGGCAAAGGTACCCTCTACTCCTCCGATGAACCGACATTAACATTGTACGAACAAGCAGGTTGGAATGTAAAACATGCTGAATATGCACAAAGGGATGCATTCGAAGGGTGGAGGGTTCGTCAAACAATGAGAATGCTTTCAACTGTTGATGATGTGGAAGCCATTCAAATGGTTCTCGAGGAAGTGCTCCCTAAGACGATCGCTGCATGGATGATTGAAAACGATGCGTTGTTTAGATTATCAACATTTGAAACCGGAGTTCATGCAGGCTAATCTTCTGAAGCTACAACAACTCGAGCAGCGACCATCACTTTATCTTTGTAAAGATAGCCTGCTTCAAGAAGATCAACAACTGAACCAGTTGGATATTGCTCCGTTGCTGGAATTGTCATGACTGCATCCATAGTACTTGGGTCGAAGGGTTTTGATTTTGCATCAATTTCAGTAACTCCATCTGCAGAGAGTTCATGCCATAATTTGTTTCGTAAGAGGCGAAGGCCTTGTGCAACAGCACTTTGGTCATCGTCATCAATGCTCTGAAGGGCACGGTCAACATCGGTAAGCACACTCACCATTCGTCTGGCAAGCGGCATGCTACCAAATTTCATAACTTCGGATTTTTCTTGCATTGCACGTTTACGAATATTTTGAATCTCAGCATCACGATAAGCGATTTCTTTCTCCGCTTTTTCTGCCCTTTCAAGTGCTTCTTGAAGCGGGTCGACTTGTACTTCCTCCTCAACAATCTCTTCTTCTGAGGGTATGGCATCTTGAACTTCATCATGCTCAATATCCTGCTCATCGGTCATGTTTCTGCGTTTTGACCGAGTGTTTTGAACCTCACGGCTGACTATTCAAGAATATGGCTAAGTTCATTGGTCCGAAACCCCATTCTGAGGAAGGAAGATGGTCACGGCCGACAACCAATCCAAAATGACCTTCTGTCTTTGCTTCAAACATCTCAATGAGCGTCTCTGCAGCACGTGTATGTGCATCGAACGTTGGAAGAATTTTGGGGTCTTTCGTCTCGTCAATTGTTTCACCAAGTGCCTCTCGCCGTTTTAGCCAATCCATGATGACGCGTTCAACAAATTCTTTCTTTGAGACACCCGCGAGTTTTTGCTCAACTGCATTCCATGTCGCCTCAGTGTACAAATCGTCAACTTGTTCAATCTCTTGATTGCATGCAACGCCAAGATAAATGAATGCCCTACCTTCCCAAACTTCCCAGAAACCTGGACTTGCCCACATCATCAACAAACGAAGTCCGTCGCAGCCATCATCAACAATCAGAAGATTTTCTTGGACAGATTTCTGAACATCGACTTGCTTTGATTCCATCCAATCAAGAATTTCTGATTCGATGTCAATATCGAACATTCGATGCAGGTTTGCGTCTTTTGCCACTCGCTTTGACCGAATCGAACCGTCTTCAAATCCATCAAAGACAATGTGCCAAGGTGTTTGCAACACATCGACTAACGATGATTCATCGACGAGCAACGCTACCAAGTCGATGCCCATGGAGATGCGAGATGGAGGTCATGTTTGAGGCCTCCGATACATTTCAACAATGAATTGAAAGTACCTTTGAGAAGAAGAGGCTTCAAGAAGAACTCACAAGACGCATTGTCGGGGCTGAGTATGGCTACAATCAAGGAACAAATCGAATTGATTCGTGCCGAGATTGATAAAACGCAGAAGAATAAAGCTACAAACGCCCATATTGGTAAACTTAAAGCCAAAATCGCTCAACTTAAATTAAAGGAAGAAAAAGCACATGCTCACGCCTCTGCGAGCGGAGGTGGTAAGGGTTTTGAAGTTCGAAAAACAGGCGACGCCACCGTCGCTCTTGTTGGATTCCCCTCAGTAGGTAAATCAACCCTCATTTCAAAAATCACAGACGCAGAATCTGAAGCTGGCGGCTATGCATTTACGACGTTGACATGTATTCCTGGTGTGATGGAACATCGCGGTGCTCGAATCCAAATTCTTGACTTGCCAGGCCTCATCAAAGGTGCTGCAGAAGGTAAGGGAAGAGGTAAGGAAATCCTCAATGTGATACGAAGTGCAGACATGGTGCTCTACATTGTCGACCCATTTCAAGAGGGGCACTTTGATGTCCTGCATCGA
>Ga0255760_10003251_pt1 | contig 14605 bp, 3 predicted proteins | sample 071ome_25_FD_179960 | JGI IMG/M metagenome (GOLD analysis project Ga0255760, IMG submission 179960) | Coastal salt marsh microbial communities from the Groves Creek Marsh, Skidaway Island, Georgia - 071410BT metaG (version 2) | ecosystem: Environmental > Aquatic > Marine > Intertidal zone > Salt... | reverse complement strand
CCCTCGTCACATCGATTCGTGTGTCGCTCGCGTTCGAGCGCAAGGAAGGATTGTAAAAAGCTGGCTGGTTTACAAATACAAACATCGTTCCCGCGCGCGCGCAGGCAGTCCCTCGCGTTCACTCTACACCTTTGGGCGTCGCACGTACTTGCTCAAACGATTCGCGTGCGCCCCCGTGGATGCCGCGAGCGCGGCTTCCGCTTCTCGCAACATCGCCCTGAGCGTCTGATAATCCGTCTCCGCGAGAGTCGTCGTCCTCGTCCCCTCGCGCGCGCCGCCTCGCCCTACTCGTCCTAATTTCAATAAATATTTCGCCTCCGCCTCCACCAGAGACGCTCTGCTCGCCACTCTCGCGTCTAATCGCCACTCTAATCCATCGTAGGCGTCTCTTCTGTTCGTCGAAGCTATCCGTCTCGCCTCGGCGCCGCCGCCCGCCACCGCCTCCGCCTCGTACCGACGCTCCAATCCCTCCTTCACCTCCCCCGAGAACCCGAACGTGCCCATGCGCTCGCCGAACGCGCGCGCGGACACGTACCCTCGCGCGCACTCCGCGAACGCCCACGTCAGCGCCCGCGCACCGCTAACCACGCGCGCATCCACGACGCTCGCGTCTCCATCTTCATCCTCGCCTCTCGCGAGGGCGTCGAGCGCGCGCTCACCCTCGACGAGCGCGCGCGACGCGCACGACGCCGCTCGCCCGACGCTCGCCGCGTCGCACCTGGCCAGGGCGACGAGATCGCGCTCGAGGGCGTCCGTCCACACGACGGGGTCCATGGTCGGGCGATGGGCGCGAAGCGCGGTCTGACGCAACACCCGACGTTCTCTTGCATCTTGCAGGTAAAATTTCCCCCACCCTTAGGGGTCTGACGAGGCGACGACGGCACGGACCGAAACGTTTGGCGTTTTCCGTCCGTTTTCGTCCGTTTTCGTCGCGCGACGCTATTCGGGATCGTCACTCCGCGACGCACGCGAACGCGTCGCGGGGTCGCGTCGACGCGCGGGCGAGCGCGGAGAACGCGGTGCGTTTTACCGCGCGTCGATAGCGCCGGTTCGAGAGATCGCGCGGCGTCGCATCCCGCGCTCGATCGCTCGAACCTCAAGATCGATCCGCCGAGGGATCCGTTCGCGGACCCGCGCGATGCGTCGCTCGTCGGCGCGCGCGGTCGGATTCCGAGACGGTCGACGCTCTAAAAAAACAAAAAAAAACAAAAAAAAAGCATCGGTGAAAAGAAACTCCCTACCGTATCGTTCGGATGCGTGCATCACGGGTCCGTGGATGTATTGCGGTAGTGGATTCCCTTCCTCGCGGTGCGCACCCTCACAGGTGCGCGGGCTCGCGGCAAGTCCCCGAGGGGCGTCTCGAGCCAACTAAAGGCGTTCGTTCGTTCGTTCGTCGAAATCAAGGGATGGTGTACGGTGGCGTCACGGCGCACGCACCGGGACGGGGTCTAAGAGTTAGACGCAACTCCAATTCTTAGCCCGCGCGCGTTTATTTTGTAACACCCTACACCCTACACCATTTCAATTTTACGGACGGGTGTACGACGCGTCCCGGAGTTGTCGCCCTCGCGCGAGTTCGCGCCGTCCACCGCGCGCGACCGAACGAACGGGCGAACGAAGAAAGACGCGCGCGATGCCTCGTCGACGCGTCACCGTCACCGACGCCGCGGCGACGTGGTGGTTGGCGTGGATGGTGTTGGTAACCGTCATCGGTGACGCGATGGGGACGCACGCGCGAGGCGAGGGCGTCGACGCGCGCCCGTCGACCGCTCGATGGATGAACGAAAGCGCGGGCGTCGACGCGCGGACGGCGCGGCTCGGGACGACGGTCGGCGACGCGACGGACGCGCTGGCCCAAATCTGGCAGCACTACGAGAGCGGTAAGCACGCGCGGTACACGCGCGTTGGGAACTCTCAAGGCGTCGGAGACGTGGGTGTGAACCAGGCGTCGAGCGTTTGGGTGAAAGAAGGCTATCGTTTGCGGCTTTGGGACGGTAACGGACGCACGGGCGACTCGGTGACGTTGTACGCCGGGTACACAAACTTGGCGTACTGGCTATTCGATAACGCCGCGAACGACGTCGACGTCGAGCGAGTCGCGCCGTGTACGCTTTTCAGCAATGATCAAGGAAAGGGTACCGGAACGGGTCAGCGGTTCGACGCGGCGCGCGTCGGTGAACGTTATCACTCGACCAACTTGGGAGCGATGAACGATAACGCCGAGTCTGTGTACGTAGCGCCTGGATACAAATGCACGGTGTGGGAGCATAATTACGAAGGGAAATCTCTCACGCTTTATCCCGGCTGGCATCTTTACCACGAACTCAACCACGAGGGAATGTTGAATAAAATCAGCTCTGTGCAAGCAGAAAACGCACCATCCGGCTACGAAGAACTCGCCGAGAACGCGCTCGCTTTGGCTTGGGAGAATTACCAAGGTCACTCGGGTAAAACGCAAGTGTACGATTCCGAGGGCGAGTCACTGGGTGTCGCGGACGCTGGCGGTGACAATAGGATCACGAGCGTTTGGGTGAAAGAAGGCTACCGTTTGCGGCTTTGGGACGGTAACGGTCGCACGGGCGACTCGGTGACGTTGTACGCCGGGTACACAAACTTGGCGTACTGGGTATACAATAACGCCGCGAACGACGTCGACGTCGAGCGAGTCGCGCCGTGCACGCTCTTTCACCACGACCGCGGCCATTCTAACGGTCAGTGGTTTGACGCGACTGAAGTGGGCCGCTACTACATGCGCGACGCGCTCCTTGGTTTGGATAATAGCGTGAATTCAATCTATGTCGCGCCCGGCTACAAGTGCACTCTGTGGCAAGATTACGCGGAGGGGGTCTCACGAACGTTTCATCCGGGCTTGCATCTTACTCACGACCTGGATTTCGCAAACTTGGAAGACAGCGCGAGTGCTGTTCTCGTCGAACGTCTTGACGTCTCCGGCGAAGAACGAGCTTGTTACCCAGCCACAGGAAAACGCATGGTCTTTCCTGGAAACGGGCACGAAATCAGTCATCGCATCGACGTACTCGCGAACGGTGATGTGCGCAACGAATACGAAGCGCACACGACGCGTCGTCACTGGACGAGCATCTCTAACCTCGCGTATGCCGTCAAAGGACGAAAGACGCTCGCACTTGCCGCTCAATGGACGAAATACGATGGCGGGTACGCTTTACCCGAATTTTCGTGCGCAGAAAATGTTGTCAGCTTGGGTGGATTGGTGAAGCGTTCCCAGGGCTCGCCGTCCAACGTAGACACCATCGCGTACTTGCCGGACGGTTGTCGTCCTACGAGCGGTTCGCTCGACTTCACCGTGCGTTCGGGCTCGAGCACTGGTATATCGCAAATCATGATTCACACAGACGGTAAGGTTGAGTTCCACGGTGCTTGGAGTAGCAACTGGCTGTCCTTGCATGGCATCACGTTCACGTTTGGCGCCGTACAAAAACCGCTAGATTTGCACAACAAGTGGTACAACTTCAACAACGGTTTGCAGCCGCTGCAATACTCATGTGAAGGCAACCTGGTCACGGTGAGTGGCCGCGTAGCTGCAGGAACTTGGGGCGCGTGCATTGCATACCTGCCACACGAATGTCGACCGAGTTATCACCTCATATTCACGGTGAGCAACGGCAATCTTCAAGCACGAGTAAACGTGCTAACAAACGGATGCATTGAATGGGGCGCGGGTGGTCAAAGGCATGGATGGTTGTCTCTGAGTGGCATCGCGTTCACGACTGGTGTAAAAGAGCGCGTGGATCTCGACCGATGGGTAAATTACGGTCATGGGTACGCAGACGCCACATATTCTTGCACGAGAGGTGGTCTCGTCGTCCACGAAGGCCTTGTCGTACCGCACGATTGGAACGGTCGCATGTTCACCGTGCCTGCGCCTCCTTCGCCTACCTGTAGGCACGAGTCGGACGTGGGCAGACTCATCTTCAATTCGAATCAAAATCAATACATGCAGCGTGTGGACTGGCTCTCAGACGATAAAATCGTCATCTTCGCAGGCCATAGGAATTTCGAATTCGAGAGTCTCACCGGCCTTCATTATGCGCATCATGGCGCGCACATACCGTTGACGTTGCAAAATGGTTGGGGTCGTCACAGTAACTCGGGAATACACGCGCCTTCGTACTCTTGCTCTGGCGGTTTGGTGACCGTCAGCGGCGTCGTGGCGGGCAGCAATTGGGGCACATGTTTTGCAACACTACCTCTCGGATGCCGACCTTCTGGTGGCGATCTCGTATTTACCACGAACAATCACGAAGGTCAGGCGCGGGTAGATGTTAAGGCGAGCGATGGATGCATTTCGTACACTGCCGGATCGCGATCTCACAGATGGTTGTCTCTGAGTGGGATCGTATTTTCAACGATTCACAATAGACCACTCGAGCTGGAGAACGGCTGGGAGGATTACGGAGCTCATTACGCAAGAGCCACCTATTCATGCGTGGACGGCCTCGTGACGCTGCAAGGACTAATTGCAAACGGAAACTTCAATGGCGTCGTCGCCACGCTTCCCGCGGGGTGTAGACCGAAACACGGCAAGCTCGTCTTTACCGCGAATCACCATGAATATCAGTGGCGCATGACCGTGTTCCCAAACGGAGAGATTGAAAGAAGTGCCGGTAACGGACGTCACGCATGGTTGTCCCTCTCGGGCGTCGCGTTCAGTGTCAATGATGTTCAAAACGGAATGCCGCTCGGCGCGGATTGGCGATCGTTCGGCGTCGGACACGCGTCGCCGGCGTTTTCCTGCGATCGCGGTCTGTTAACTCTGCAGGGGTTACTCGCTCCTCTGCGCGGTAGTTCATCGGGCAGGCATCTCGTCACGGTGCGAAGTTTTTCGCCACCGTCGTCGCCACCACCACCGCTTCCACCCAGCCCCCCGCCGCCGCCGTCGCCACCGCCGCCGTCACCGCCGCCGCCGTCGCCACCGCCGCCGTCACCGCCGCCGCCAGGAAGTGGTAGCGCTCCGCGCGTCACAATACAAAATCCAGTGTCAATAGTTTCTGGCTATAACTTTGATTTCAAAATCACTGTGAAGCACGACGCGTGCGACAACGGCGAAGACTGTTTTGAGTCCTACGTGTCTACCGAGACGAACGCCCACGCGTCTGGTCTGAAATGTTCCGTCGAGGTACAACGCGACGGCGCGGATTGTTCCGCAGGATTCGGGCGGTTCATGCCTTGTCGACAGTGGAACGACTTTTTTCCGAGAACGCTTCCGATGACTGACGCAAACGGCAACATTCAATCGGGCAAATATACGATCTCGTACTCGTGCAACTTTCATCTCGCGAGTGGTGCGAGTGTGAGCTCTCATTCGAAGCAGAAGTTGCACACATTTCAACTTCACGCGGGCTGCGCGGATACCATACCAGCGGGTCACGACTCAAACATTCATGAAAACGTCGCGCGCTATCTGCTTCTCACCGCGGATGAATTCAACGTCGCCGATTGTCGCAACGAGGCTCAAGTGTACGAAGCCAGAGAAGCCATTTTCAGGCGCTACGACAACGACCCCCCGGATGGAGTGCTTTCGTACGACGAAATCATCGCCGCGTTGGTGAGGCATAGTGCGGATACCTACATACTCAGCGTGTGGCGCGATGCACTCGGCGGTGAGCTCGAGTTGAAGCCTTCACAAATCATGAGCGTCGAAACGAACGACATGGAGTGCGGTTCTGGTACCGTCGTTTTCACAGATTCGGTGTATCCATCCGATAGTCCAGGTCGTTTAAGTACGACACCGCAATGTTCGCAGGAAGCAGCCGCCGTGCGAACGAGCTGGCGCTATCGCGACGACGACGCGTTAAAGGGTGGTGACTACGTGTGCCTGTACATCGACGGTATGTTGTACGACAAGGAAGTGATGACGTCGAGCGATCCGCGGCGCGCAACTTTTACAAGGGTGGGTAACGTATACGCGCCAACAGAACTCATCGACACGCGTCCAACATCCGGGAGTTTTGAAGACGTTCAGCAGTCGCTCGTGGCGAATTTCTTATTCGATGAAGACGAGCACGATGCCGGGAGTATCAAATCCACGTCTCCCCCCGTCGACGGGCAGCGTGGTGCCGCGCCGAAACTTTCTCCAGTCGACAAAAGAAGAAGTGTAGGTCCGTGTACTACGGGCGCGGGCGCGTCCTGTTTGGAAAGTGTTACACATCCCGCACAAAATGCGCAGTATGCGTATGAATACGACGCTGTCGATTTTGTGGACGACGTGGCCATCTCTTCGTGGATATACGGTCGCTGCACGAATGGAGCCGGAACAGATGTTCGAAAAATGGCTATCGCACACTTTTCTGGTGAAAACGGGGGTATGAAACACGCGCTGCGATTCTATCTTCAACGCAGATCAAGTACAACGATGAATCTTGTGCTCGACTACACTCAGAATGGCGCCGTGAAATACACGCTCAGCATTTCAAACGTAGCGTGCGGTTCATGGGAATACGTTGGATTTTCGCTCAATAAGCTCGATGGAATGGTTCTTTTCGCAAATCCCACCGGAGATGTGAACGGCGCCACTGAATCTGCGACTTATAAGACCTACACCGGCATGCAGCCAGATGTTCCTCGTAAAATTTTAAAAGTTATGCAAAAGTTGGAGTTTTTTGGTGCGGTTGACGTCGAATTCGACGACGTCCGGCTTTACTCGGGTCAAGTGCGCCGCGCGACTTTCCTCGATGCGTTCAAGTGTGGACACCGACCGCTTTGTGCGAAACGCGCGCACGCAACGCCGGCTTCGCGACGGGTCGTTTGTGCATCGGCCGTTCTCTCGAGCAAGCCAGTGAGTTCGTATTCTGATTACTTTTGTACGGCGGCGCTGTACTACGACGGAACCGCCATAGATGTGGCTGCGACGCTCGCTTTGACTGGTGTGGTTTTCACCTTTCGTGATACGTCTTGGGAAGAGGGATCGTTCGAAGTGCTGCGAAAGGCAGTGAATACCGCCGAGCACACGTCGACGAGCTATGAAACCATCATTCAGATGGATGGCGATCTCAAGGGTTGCGTAAACAAGTTCAGCTCTATAAGTCACATCGATAGAGAAGCAGGAGCGAAGCCAGGGTTGGAATGGTTTTATAAAGTGAGAACGAAGATCGCTACGGCGGGAGTACTGGATTTCGTATCGACTACGCATTACTTTAAAGCTCCATGGCTGGGAGTCCTCGAAGGCGTCGTGACGGCGGGCGCGTCGACGTCACCCGTGCCATACGTTCGTATTTGTGCAGATTTTTCTCTTCCGAATGGAACTTTGCTTTCAGAGAAAAATGAAGACGAACGGGTGAATTTGGCGCTTTACATGCGAGCCGAACACACGGCAGACATTTCTAAGACGGCCGCGCAAGATACGTACGTCGTCACGGACGGTGACCCAAGTCCAAAGCGTGGATCATCAATCGTGCGACCTGGAGAATTTTTGCGCGTAGAACTTGCCCAATGGAGCTCCATCGATCAAATCAAGATTTGCACGGTGAGTGATGATGTTATTCCGGACGCTTACGTGCAAGATTACGATTCCGGCGACACCGGCAATCATGGCCTGGCGTGCGAGTTCGATTCGGCGCTCACGTACAAAGAATCATCTCACTCCTGCTTCTCGTATAATTGTCGAGGGACTCATCTGAAAGCTTTCCATGGTAAATACATCACAGCAGCGATACCGTCTCACGGTGGTGCCAAAGCGGAAATAACGGAAATCATGGCTTTGGGCTCGAGAACAAATTGTCGGTACAGCGAAGTCACGGATTCCGACGGCAGATATGAAATGAGTGTCAGAGAAACATCTGGGCTGCTTCCGGTCAAGACGCAAATGCTCGTGGGCGCTTACAAAGAAGAGACGTTCCGACCATCCAAGGCGAAACTCGTCGACTCGTCGCAGGATCCTCATAAAATTCTACTCGTACTTCGAAAGAACACGCAGGGGTCGGCGTCTGGTGTGTTGTATCCCCTGTCAAAAGCTGACCTCGACGAGTCCGGCGACGTTTCAAGAGACGAGTTCCAGTCACACGTCGAGAATATTGCTGGATTCCCGATCAACGGTCACGCGATAATCAGTGATGAACTTTGGAATGAAATGGATTCCGACAAAGACGGGACGTTGGACACCAAAGAGTACGCCACCGTCTCACAAAACATGCGTGATGAAAAGTTGGTCGTTGATGTCCTCGTCGTCTATACGATTATTCACGCAAAATACCTGTCGGCGTTCACTTCGCTGTCGAACGTTGCGTCTTGTGAGAGATTTGTGCTGATGCGACAAAAGTCTGCAGTGTTGCCCGCAAACACGACTGCGTGGAACGCGCTTGTGCGACACTCGAAAGCAGTTGATATTGTCGCCAAGTCTCAAGAACCGTGCGACGAAACATCCCAAGCCGTAAAAAATATCGCGTTGTTGAAAAAGTGTGGGTCCCCGGAGGAAATCCATCCTTTGAAAATGCAAATGCACGGCACGTACATTGCGTACGTAGGCCGACCAAAGACGTCCACCAATATAATTGTCTTTGGACAATCCAAAAATGAATACGTGGCCGCCTACCAGGACGCCAGGTACTGCCAGATGGTCAAGTTTTCTATTTCACGGGACTCTAACGGTATGTGTCGGGCCGTCGCCGATTCGGCGCGCTACATCGTGGGAACCTGCGACGCAAAACCAAGCGATTACGCAACTCGATGGTATGCTTCGTACATCAAAATTCCACTGGCAGATACGGACACGAGCGGAGGATACGGTATCTCTAGTCTAACTTTCCGGTCTGATGCTGTCGATGCGAACGGCGACGCCAAGTTTGCGAACATCCTTCCAATCCTCGGCTTCGGACCGAATGGAAAATCATTATCGCTAAAGAATGCGGCAACTAAGTCTGAAGAACAGCTCTTTCAACAATTTCGGAATGATGCTTCGCTGATGGCGAAAGAACAGCAACACGATGTCGTGCACGTTTTTGATAAAAATGGGACATCAAAAAGCGATTCGGCGGATGACGAAGAGTCGCTTGGGCACCTTTTCTCTTCGGGCGCAAAAGTCAAAGTAAGCGAGATTGACGTGCGGCATCGCGGCGTCACCGAAAAAGACTTCCGCGATGATACCACCGTGACTATTCGAGGAGCCATTCTATTCCCGACGCATAGGACCGCGGGCTCAACGAAATGCGGATTGGATCGCGCTACGATACAAGTGAAGGAAATCGATGGCGAAGGCGAACCGGAAGAGTACACCACAGATGAATCAGGATGGTTTGATATCGCCGTGACGCGAGGAAAATCTTTCTCCATCAACGCAAGCTTCCCTGGTCATTCGCTGTGCTTCACTGGCCACTCTGTTGAAGATGCTACCGACGTCACTTCGTGCGATGGTAAGCCCCATGTGGTCACCCTTCGTCGAATAAGAGACGGTAGCTACGTCTTCTTCACGGATGTCACGGAAGCAAACATTGATCTTGGCCTGTATCAAGGCCAGTGTGATCGCTTGTACGCCGGCGCTCGGTTTAAAGTTACGCCAATAAATGGATGCCACCCATCTCAATACGTTACAACTGAACAAATCAGCGGTTGGATGACTAACCTAAAGGGAATAACCGATGAGACGTTCAACGCCGAAAACCCGCGCCCGGCGAACGCTCGAGTCTGGCCGTATGCAGCGATGGACTATTCCATCATGTTTGACTCAGGTCCAACCGACGTTCTCGACAAACTCGATGGTCACATCGCACAGAAACCATGGTTCCACAGCTGCAAAAAGGAGCCAGTCAGTCTCGTTGACTTCTTTGTGAAGAGAAACTCGCGCGAGCGACTGGCGTTGTTTCGCGACGAGAGCGCATGGCAGCAAATTCGTTACGAGTATCATGGCTACATTTGCGTCGATGTGCCGAGCGCTTATATTCCCGTCATCGATGAAAGAAAATCGGACGAAGTGTGCTACGACCCCTCAGAGCCAACGGGTGGTCTGACGTCTCTCCACTTTGTCGGTTCGTCTCACACGGAAGACTTGCCGTTTATAGTCAGGTCATCATCTGAGATACGGGTAAAAGTTTTCGAAGTGCACGCCAAAGATGGTGGATACGACACGTGTTTTACTTCTTTACCGAACACGAAGCGAGGTACCGGTAGCACGAAGATCAAAATTCGACAAGACGTGTCGAATGTTCAAGACTCGGAGTGTCATACGGATCGCGGCGGCGGGGCGTCCTGTGACTTTGAAGTTAATCTCACGTCTGATGGATTTCTCATTTTCCCAGGGCACGCCAACGAAACACAGGCAACCACGAGTATGATGGTAGTCGCTGGCCAACCAAACCTCGCCGGTAACCACCGTCGTGATATTCGAATTGATGTGACGCGCAATGATCTATTCGTCTCCGTCACCGCGACGGCGAAACGCGAACTGATTGCTCTCGGATCGAGACCCCGAGGCGGTGGCGGTTTGAGCGACAGTGCGTTTTGGGCGACGGTCCCATTGGAAGGCATGGTGTACACGGTCGTACACGATCCACCCGGTGGCGATTCGTTCGCTGAATTGGCTTCCGGTACGGAAGTGACAATCGAGTACGAGCTCGTGGATACCAGAGCCGCCTCAGCCGGCGGTAGCCTCGAGTCGAAGGACGCGGCCGGCTTCGCGGGTTCTTTCGAGGTTGGTATGAATTTGGGATACACCGCCGAAGCGACGACAAAAATCATCGAAGGTGAGGTTGAAGGTGATTTTGGTGTGATCAGTTCTGTCGATCGTCCCGAGTTCTCCGTGACAACGAGCAGCGACGACGGCTGGGATATAAAACTCACCACTCAAAGGGTGCTGCGAAGCAGTCAGGATGCCGCACTTCCTGGGAGAGCAGGCGATGCTATCGTCGGTGCTGGCGTAGAAATCGTCTACGTGCAGTCTGATGTGCTCGATTTGAGCCGAAAAAGTGCTGACAAATACTGTCTCGAACAGAAGAGCGAATTGAGCTGGTATCCCCGTAAACCGACCTCTTACGTTGTGATCGCGCATGCGATTGAATCTCAGATTATTCCAAACTTGAAGTTTTTACTAACAAAGGCGAGTGAGGGTAGCATCAAAGAAGACAATTCGCTGCGACCTCTGAGTGCTGGAACCGATTCGACCGAGATGAAGCAGGTGAATGAGGACTGGAAGGCGTACATTCAAAGGAAAATTGATGCTTGGAAACGCACGCTAGAATGGTCTTCACCGATCGATAAAAATGACGTCGGAGAGCTGATTGGCACATTCACTGGATCAGACTCTGTGATAGGAGAGCACGTGGCGAGCAATATCCAAGATTTTGCGGATGAGTTCCACAGGGATTTGTCCAGTAAAAGAGGGCCTGCGTTCGAGCTGGTGGAGGCTTGGGGGCAAGGCGTAGGCGTGGATTTTGCACAAGCCGGAATCGCTGCTGTCGGCACCAGCCTAAACACTCCCGCCGCAGCATTACTCGATGGTATTGGTTTATCCATTCCAGGAGCGTACTCGTCTGTGAAACGTCTGCTGCCATTCATCGACGAAGATTCAATCGCGTTCGCGCCCGACGACGAAACCGTGCCAGAGGAATACGGTTCGATGCTCACGGATGGCGAAGGTGAGCTGTTTTATTCTTTTGGCATGAACGAACGCGCGCGAGATTCGGTTTCTCAAGGTTCCGGTCGCGCTAGGTTGCGCGGCGGAGGTGACTCAACCATGGGCGACGAAGGCTCGTCTTTGTCGCGAGACGACAACGAGCGAATCCTGGCGTCTCTGGCTGGAGGCGAAGCGCCGATAGGCTTGAAAAATGTGAACGTCGACGAAGACGAGCGCGGTTCAATTTTGCTCACGTTCACCGGAGGCGGTCATTCTGTCGAGTTTTCATTCACATCAGACGAAGGGTTGGATGATAGCTCGTACGGGATCGAGATGGAGATATCGGGGGGATTCGAGTTGGGCAACTCGTTCGAATTCTCGACGAAGTTTGACCCCGGTCCCACGTTTAAGTTCGAGGGAGAGCACAAAAATGCCTTTTCACGCAGTGTCGGTCACGAACGTACGTTCGCATGGAACAAAAGAGGTCGTGTCGTGTCCAAATACGTTCTCGGCGACCCAGAGTTTGGTGATAAATTCGTGCTGAGCGTCGGCGCGGATCTTCGTTTCGGCACCCCGGTCTTTGCGACGATGGGCGGCCGAAGTAAGTGTCCGGGAGAATTAGGGACGGTGTTCCGTGAATCTGACGTCAGCTTGATGATTCCTTTGGCTACAAAGCGCGCTATGAATGGACTCAACCCGAATCAAAGGGCTATTTTCGAAATCATCATCGAGAACAAATCCCCCTACAGGGAAGCGTCCGAGTTCGCGCTGCGCGTCATCGATGGCTTGGCGGAATCACTCGCTGATATTCTCGCCGAAGCGCGTGCTGCCGCCGAAGAAAATCCTAATGATGCCGTTGGAGTTGCGCAAACCGTCAAATCCAAGGCTCAGAGCACGATCGCCAAAGATTCGCCGCAAGTCGAGAAGCTCATTCGCGACGCGGAGACCGCGGCGACGGCGAACCCGACCGACGCTCGAGACGTCGTGACGGCCGTTTTACTGGTCGTCAACTCGGCGCCCAGGGAAGGCACCGAACTGGCAGACTCTCAGTTTACCATCAACGGCAACAAGTTATCGATCGGTTCGTACATGCCTCTTAAATTTATCAACGGTGACGCTCTGACCGATCAAAAGCGGGCTTCACAAATGTTTATGAATTTCGGAGTCGAGCCTGGATACGCGACGAGAGATATTCGGTACATGCAGTTGCGTCTTGAAAGTTTGTGCGAAATGGATTTCTCGCAGCTGTACCGCTCACCGATCGCTTTCACGAAAGATTTAGATCACATGAGATGGGAAATGTCTTGTCCGAGGGTGCAGTTCGACACGGCGACCGTCGCATCGTACCTGACGTCGACCGTTTCCACCGGGACGTCATCTGTGTTAAACCTGGTGGTGAACAATCCCGATCAATACAGTTTATGGCCCGATGACCGCGAGCGACCGAGCGACGCACTCATGAACACGCGATTGAAATACGTGCGATTGCAGTATCGTCCGGTGACTGGAGGCGAATGGATCACCGCGAAAGATGAACGCTCGGATGAACGAGACAAAAAGTTCAATTTGCTGTGCCCGCATTCTCGAGGAAACGGATGCAGATTCGAGTGGGACACCGCGGGAAGGTTCGATAAACTGTTGAGCGGCTTCAAAGATGGAAAATACGAGTTGCGGTTGAAAAACTTTTGTACCGGGGCTGACGCTCTCGCGGACACATCCGTTCACGAATACATCTCTGATCAGAAACTCTTACTCACCGTCGACACCGTCGCGCCGGTGATCACGCGAACGTTCGGTATTCAACAGTACTTTGGCGTCAAGTTTGCCGAAAACATTGATTGCTCGAACGTGAACGTGTACGTCGAGAAACGTTACAACTCGTGCTGGAAAGCGACTGCGATGAGTCAAGTCGTCGACGTGACCGTACCGCCGTATGAAATTCGCTGCCTCAACACGACGAGCACGGGAACGTTTTCGATCAAGTTCCGCGACCACGATGTCGGCCAATATATGATCAAAGTGCGTGGAATCAAAGACGGCGCTGGAATTCCAGCCGTAACCGTAGACGGATGGTTCAAAAAGTGCTGGAGGAACACTGCGAGCGCCGCGACTGGCACAGTCGCCTCGGCGAGACTCTCTCGAGCTCCGACTCGCGCGAACGACGCGCCTTCACCCTTTGAGCTCTCAGAACCAGCCGCGTTCTCCACCGTCGCGAGACTCGCCGTCGTCCTGTGCGCCGTCGTCCTGTGCGCCGGTGCCTTTGCCGTCATCCGTCTCGCGTCGAGCGTCGTCTCCGTCTCGCGCCGAGGGTCGTCCTCGCTCGATTCCACCGAGGCGCGCGACCGAGACGAACGCACCGAGCTTCGCACCGCGCCTCGCGCGTCGTACGGGTCCATCCTGTAGTGGACGGAAAAATTTTGAAATAAGATATAAGAAACATCGAACCGTCGCCGCCGCGTCTTTCTCGTCCCGCCCGCGGGATGGGAAACGACGCCGCGGGCGTCCCGCGCCGAGCCTCCCCGCACACCGCGACGATCGCCGCGCGACCCGCCCGCGAATACGACGACACGCACATGTCCACGCCCACGACGCACCCTCGGTCGCGTTTTAACGCCTCGGCGTCGCCGCGACGCGCGTCGAGGCGCGCGCTCTGCACCCTCGGACTCTTTGTCTTTGTCTTTGTCTTTGTCTGTGTCGCCGGCGTCGCCGAGGCGAGGTATCGAGGCCGCGCCGTCGGTGGACGTCGAATCTCCGGACGCGGTCTCGGTCCGCGCGCGGCCGATCGCGTCGGTATCGGACGGAAATTACTCGTCGACGCGCCGCCGCCGTCCGTGCTTCCGGAGAATGGAGACTGCGTGACGGCGTACGAGACGACGAGACGCGAGCCGGATTTGTCCGAGCTGACGAAAATCATCGATACGCTGCCTCGAATCAAAGAAAAGCTCCAAGACCCGACGCTCACCTTCACACTCTTCGCGCCAACGAACGAGGCGTTGCAAAAATTGCGCGAGTGGGAGGATTGGG
>Ga0255760_10003250_pt1 | contig 14606 bp, 8 predicted proteins | sample 071ome_25_FD_179960 | JGI IMG/M metagenome (GOLD analysis project Ga0255760, IMG submission 179960) | Coastal salt marsh microbial communities from the Groves Creek Marsh, Skidaway Island, Georgia - 071410BT metaG (version 2) | ecosystem: Environmental > Aquatic > Marine > Intertidal zone > Salt... | reverse complement strand
AACCATAAAATAAAGAAGGGCTCACGAAACGGCGTACACATGAACGCGCGAAACGAAACGCCAACGTCAGAACGCCACGCCTCGACCCCGCCATGCGGGTCTACAAGTTGTAACCAGAACGTGCGCGAAGCGGAGAGCACATGTCCACTTCGCCCGCGCGCTTCATCGCGCCCATTCAGCCTGAAATCATGGCGCACTCAGGCGAGAGCGTCAAGGTGATTTGCGTGGCTGAGAAACCGTCTCTGGCTGCATCCATCGCCAGCTTTCTCTCCGATAACTCGCACGAGACGAAGCGCGGATTCGCGACGGACGTGCACGAGTTTACCGGAAGACCTTTTCGGGGTTGTCGATCCGCGCATTGGAAGGTGACGTCGACGACTGGTCACATGGCGAGCGTAGATTTTTCAGAACGGTTTCAGAACTGGGACGCTGTGGACCCAGCCGAGCTGTTTTCTGCGCCAACCATCAAGCGAGCGGATGGAAGAATGGTTCGACATTTAGAAACGGTGGCCAAGGGTGCGGACTATCTCATACTGTGGCTCGATTGCGATCGCGAGGGAGAAAATATATGCTTCGAAGTCATCGAAGCGTGCGCAAGCGTTCTCAAGCCGTTGAACAGCGCGATTCGTCGCATCTTGCGCGCGAAATTCAGCGCGGTGACAAAGGATAGCATAGAACGCGCGATGACGAGTCTTGGTGAACCGAACAGAAACGAAGCCTTGGCGGTCGATGCCAGACAAGAGCTCGATTTGAAGATGGGTGTCGCTTTCACTCGCTTTCAAACGCAGTTCTTCCTCAACAAGTACGATCGGCTCGATTCGCGCGTGCTGTCTTACGGCCCTTGCCAAACACCGACTCTCGGGTTTTGCGTCCAGAGACATTTAGAAATCATGCGCCACGTTCCAGAGCCATTTTGGGTTCTGGAACCAACGCTAGATGCTCCAAATCTCGCTGAAGGCGAACTCATCGCTCGATGGAAACGAACGCGCCTTTTCGATGAAGAAGTCGCGCGCGCTTTGTTCAAAGTCGTGAACGATGCTGGCACATTTTTAGTTCGCTCTGTGGAAGTCAGGAGCGAACTTCGCGTGCGCCCTGGAGGTCTGAATACGGTGGAAATGCTCAAAGCTTCCTCTGCTGGACTGGGCATGGGGGCGCATCGTGCGATGCAAGTCGCCGAACGCTTGTACATGGCTGGCCACATCTCTTATCCGCGAACAGAAAGTACGGCATATCCGAAAGGATTCGCTTTGAAAGAGACACTTCGAACCCAAAAGTCGCACCCGGTGTGGGGAGGATTCGTGGCCAAGCTCTTGGACGATGGTTTAATGACGGCTCCGAGGAGAGGTGTCGACGTCGGCGACCACCCTCCAATTACGCCAATGCGCGTGAGCACCGAAGCTCAGGTGGGCGGTGGCGAAGCTTGGCGTCTTTATGATTTTATTTCGCGTCATTTCATAGCCAGTGTTTCTCCGGATTGCGAGTATGAAACACAAACTGCAACGCTCACTGCCGGCGGCGAAGAGTTCACCGTGCAAGGCAGAGCAGTTCTCAACCACGGATGGACGGAAATAATGCCCCGTAGGATGCTTCTGGATTTCCGCTTACCGGAATCCATAGTCGAGGGAGCTTCCATTCCGATCAAGTCTATCAATATTCGCGGAGACACTACCTCACCGCCGGGGTACCTCACGGAAAGTGAACTCATCGCACAAATGGAAAAGAACGGAATCGGTACCGACGCATCCATCCCAACGCACATCAATAACATCCAAGTGCGCAAGTACGTCGACATGGAGAAAGGCCGTCGTGTCGTGCCAACACAACTTGGAATCACACTCGCACAAGGTTATCACGCCATCGATGTCGAGCTTGTTCTCCCCATGGTGCGGAGTCATGTCGAGCAACAGCTCGACTTGGTCGCAAAAGGTGAAGCTCCTTACGAGGGTGTCGTTTCACACATCCTGGCACAGATGTTTGACAAGTTCAATTATTTTACCGCAAACATTTCATCCATGGATTCCTTGTTCGAGGCTTCGTTTTCGCACACAGCTACCGAGGCGATTCCTTACTCAAAATGTGGACGCTGCGCGAGATACTTGAAACTCGTCGGTGCGACGGGCAAGATTCAGCGTCTGTATTGCCCCACCGAAGAGCTTGTCTACGAACTTCCCATAGGCGGAATGTTTAAGCAGTACAACGGGCGCATATGCGCCCTCTGTGGGTTCGAGCTCTTGGTATTCACGGTTAAAGGCACCGGTCGAAGTTTCCCGTTGTGTCCGTTTTGCTTCAATCATCCGCCGTTTGAAGGATCGCCGAGAGTGAAAGCTTTGCTTCGAGGCGCCCCACATCCGATTGCGCACCCAGTCGTCGACGCGTTAGCAACTTGTAAATGCCCCGAGTGTGGAACGGAGAAGGGTGGCGTCCTCGTGCTGGATGCTAACCGAGGTACTCCCGTCAAGCTCCACTGTGCGCAGTGCGACGTTTTGGTGAGACTGCCGCAGGAGATTCGCCGCGCTGCGGCGAGCGAAGACGCTGAATGTGCCGTGTGCGACGCGAAATGCCTAGAACTAGAATATTTCGATGGCGAGAAACGTCTTGCGTGTCTCGCGTGCGAAGACGAGCTGAAAGAAAACATTAGAGTAGTACATAGTCGAGCCACTGGCGGACGCGGCGGGCGCGGCGGGCGCGGCGGGCGACAAAATCGATCGAGTGAACGGGGTAGACGCGACGATTAGACAGTGAGGTGTAATTTATAGAATTCGGATTTGGTTTACAGCCAAACACATCGAGTTGTGCGTCTGATACACGCCTGACCCGACAATTTTTCTGCTCTTCTAAGTATGACTAAGGGACAGCGTTCGGGAGCTTACGACTCCATTACGCAGCCAATGCCTTCTTGACAAGGGCGGAGCGCTTCGTGCGCGCAAGCGCAACCTTGAAGCGCTCGAAATCAGTGAGGTTGGCACGCGCTTCACGGCGCGCAATCTTCTTGCCCCACGCGCTCGACGCCCACTTGCCCGCGATGTCCGCATCCTTGACGGCCGCTTCGAGAGCAGCCTTATCGCACGCGCGTTCAATGTCAACCTTCAAGTCGGTGATGGCCAAACGACGAAGGCTGATCACATCACGCTTAACACCCGGCGCGTCAACAAGCACCTGTGGTTGCAAGAAAAGTAGCATCATCGTCAGTCTCTAGTCGTCTTGAAAACGCATTCGCTCGGCCAACGCGTCGCTCGCGCAGCCCTTCCCCCGCGCGAAATCTTCGTCACCAACGCCGACAGCGTCGCCGCGCCCCAATCGCGACGGCGCGCCGAAACGAGTATAAACAATACCCAGACACGTTCGCGCGCGTTTACACCGCCTCGATTGGGTCGCGCATCGCGACACCGCCCGAGGAGGCTTCCCCACGTTTTTAGGGTCTACCGCGCTAGGGTCACGCGATGGATCGCACACGTACTCTGTTCATGTCGACGATGTCGACGATAACCAAAAGCTTGCCGTATCGGCTGTCAGCCTTGAGGTTGCAGAGCGCAACGCGGCCGATTTCGATGTTTCTCTGTTCGCGCGAGACGCCACAGGCGTAGATCGTCAGTCCCTTGCGCATTCGCTCCACGCACTCCTCTCCAGGCTGCGCGACTTTCCACCAGTCGCATTGTCTCCAAGCCGAGCATCGCGCGGTGTCTACGCCGCACTTTACGCGCACACCGCGCCTCGAGCGTGCGTTGTATTTTTTCGACCGCGTCGACGTCGTCGCTCGGGCGTCGCACGTACGTTGAAGGGCATGGTTTCAAGGTCGTGCGTCACGAAAAGGCGGAGTGCGCTTCACGCGCGAGGACTTCGTCGCTTTCCTCAAGGAGTCACCCGTGGGCGATTTTGCGATTTATGACTCGTCGTTTCGGTCTTCAGAAAATTGTGGCACCTATTGTACTTATACTCCAGATGATTTAAGTCTATGTGAAATTATTAGAATGGTCAACTGGTGGGAAACGCCTCGGATTTTGAAACGGTCGCACACATCGGCTAAACTTTCACACAGTATGAAAGGCGCACCGGACGCGCCAGTCCGAGCCGCAACGTCCATGGCGCCGACGACGGGATGGCGCCGACGACGGGACCGTCGACGTCGAGAATCGCGCGTTACGTCGTCGTTCGCGCTCGCGCGCGCGCTCGTCGTCGCCTTGGTCGTCGTCCTCGTCGTTGGGGCTGCGAATAGAGGGTGCGAGGCGAAGGAGACGCTGGAAGCCTTCGGTGGAGCCGCGGACGGTTTGGACGCTCTGAAGATTTCGAGGACGGTTCCGGAGTCCATGCGGACGCTTCTAGCGTCGCCATGCGATGCGTACTCGAAGACGTTTGCCAGGGAACCAACGGAGGTGCTTCGGTTGGGGACGTTGGCGGCGCTGAGAGCGGTGTGCGAGGCGGAGGACGAAGGCGCGGAGCGAGCGTGCGAGACGAAGATAGGGCTAGAGCGGCGAGGATCGGTGATGGATCGCGACGATGTGTTGGATGCGTTGAGAGATGTCATGCATGAGGCGTGTCAGGCGCAAGCGGCGAGGTTGTCTGACCCGGAGGGTCGGGACGCGAGCGCAGCGAGAGCGCACGTTCGAGCGGCGGTGACGCGAGCGGCGGAGGAAGAGGCGTCTTCCGAAGCGGCGCAATCGGCGCCGAAAGCGAGCAGAAGAACGAAAAGGCCGGCGAAAGATGGTCAGTCCAAGATGACGAAGGATAAGGTGAGCGGTCGAGGGATGTGGGGATGGGATAGACATCCGCTCAAGCAGTCTTCAGTCAGGGAAGCTTTCGGCGCAAGTTTGAGCGTCGATTCCATCAAGCATCAGGAGCGGCAGGCTTTGTTAGACATGTTTAGGAGAACAAACGGTAATAAGTGGCACCGGCGAGATGGGTGGATGACGGATCGGTCTTACTGTCACTGGTACGGAATCGAGTGCCAAGAGGATGGGTATGGCGTGACGTTCATCGATTTACGCGAAAACAACCTGCACGGAGACATGCCTCAATCCATAGATGAGCTGCGCATGCTGCAAGGATTGGATCTCTCGCACAACAAATTAGAAGGACGATTGAGCGCGATGCTCGGCGAGCTGAAGGATCTGCGCTATTTGCTCGTGCGGGGGAACACTCTGTATTCGGACATTCCCGCCGGCTTGTTTCGTAAGAATTCAAAGCTGCATCAGTTGGATTTGAGCGACAATTCACTGTCGGGGAAGATTCCGTTGAAAGAGTTCGAGCAGCTCGGTGATCTCCGGCTTTTGAATATATCTAGTAATTCATTGTCTGGGCCGATGCCGGCTTTGGCAAAGTTGCCGTTCCTTGAAGTCTTCTCGGCGGCGAAGAATGCGCTTCGCGGAGAAATTCCACCCTTCGAGCCAACGACAAAAATTCGTTTCTTCGACGTGAGCGGCAACTATTTGCACGGTCAGTTGCCGATACTTCCGAAAAACGTCGGTTGGGTTCTCTTTGATGTCTCCTTCAACGCTCTATCTGGGGAGATTGTCGACACGGAGTTCCCCAAGACGTTGCGGGTGTATTCTGTGGCGAAAAATCAACTTGCCGGTACGATTCCCCAACAGTTTTCAAAGCTACCGAACTTGGAGCACTTTGACGTCTCTTCAAACATGTTTGAAGGGGGTATCCCGAGTGCTGTATTGCGAAAGAAGACTCTGCGGCATTACAACATTTCTCGAAACGCATTCGAGGGCGAGTTACCCACGGGGGTGTATCAAGGTGAAAACGAGCGTCAAACGATGCGTCTTGAGGTGTTGGACGTGTCTCACAACAAACTCACCGGAAGACTTCCACAAAGTTTGGTCGAGCTAAACAACATCCGAGTCATCGACGCGTCGCACAACCACCTGTCCGGCGATTTACCATCGCTTTGGTCGACATCCAAGCTCGCTCGACTGGACCTCAAGGCGAACGAATTCACCGGCGCCATGCCGAGCGCGTTAGCCGCGGCACACCTCCTCGAACACCTCGACCTGAGCGAAAACAAGCTCACTTCCCGGGTCAACCTCAACGTCATCACCCTCAGAAACCTCAAACACCTGGATGTCTCCGGGAACCAAATGGATTGGTCCGGCGTCGCCGCTCCGGCTTCCAAACCGCCTTCGCCTCGGCTCGACCGCTTGCGCGCCATCACCCCTCCCCACGACGAGCTCTGAGCGCCCGCGCGCGCTCGCATCGATGTAACATCACCCATACACTGTGTAAAACGTCCGCGCGTCGTCTCGGTCGCCGTCGGCGCCGCGTGTGTCGGCGTTTCATTCGTCTGTAATGCCGACTCCTTGTGCCATTCGGCGAGTCACTACTCAAAAGGTGTGTTGAAAAACCTTTTCTCCCCAAACCCCTGGAAAATTCACCTCGAACCGCGAGATCACGACGCCGTCGAGGACGGAAGACACCGAGCGAAGACGCGCGATCGGACGCAATCGGACGGGTGATCGACAAAAGAAGGAAGACATCGACGCATCGACCGCGGAAGAGTCGGCGCGATGGTGCGAGTGCAAGCGGGCGCGCACACGAAGCGCGTCGGGAAAAAGCTCTTGCAGAGACCGGACGACATTTCGGACGAGGATGAACCGGAAGAGAGCGATCGCGGAAGCGATGACGAAGGGGTGAACGATGAGGAGGAGGCGAACGACGAGGAAGAGGCGGCGGATGAGGAGGAGGAGGACGACGACGACGCCGAAGACGACGATGAGGAAGACGACGAGGAAGAAGAAGATGAAGATGAAGACGCCGCGGAGATCCCGAAGGAAAAGAAGTCCAAGCGGAACCGGTTCGTCGATGACGTCGCCGAGGAGGGCGATGATGAAGATGAACGCGCTGGTAAAAAGTCGAAAAAGTCGAAAAATACGGCAGGCGCGAGACGTTCCGAGTTTATTGATGATATGGCTGACGTGAACGAGGAGGACGACGACGAAGACGAGGACGGTGACGAAGACGAGCCTTTGGACGATGAAGAACGCGAAGCTTTGCAACGGGATATGGATACACGTATGCACGCGCGCATGGCGAATCAAGGTCAGTTTGATCGCATGGAGAACGAGGAGGAGTTGGAGCGCATGATCAAGGAGAGATATGCCGCACCGCAATACGAGTCGGGAGGCAGATATGAGTTGGACGACGGTGTCGATCAGCAAGCCTTGCACCCGACGGTTCGCGACCCGAAGCTCTGGCTTGTCACTGTCAAGCTTGGTAAAGAACGCGAGACTGTCGTGTGCCTCATGCAGAAGACGATCAACTTAGCCAAGCAAGGGAAGCAACCGATGCAAATCTTGTCCTGTGTCGCTCAAGATCACCTCAAGGGATACATTTACGTCGAGGCTGAACGCGAGGATCAAGTCCGAAAGGCTCTCACGGGAATGAGACACGTTTATCATAGTAAGCCGATCCGTTTGGTTCCGATCAAGGAAATGGTGGACTCCATCAGTGTCGTGAAGAAGGAGGTTGAAACCGTCAAGGTGGACTCTTGGGTTCGCATGCGCACCGGCGTTTACAAGGGAGACTTGGCCAACGTGGTAGATGTCAACTACGCAGATAACCAGTGCACGGTCAAGCTTTTGCCTCGCATCGACTACCAGCACCTCGCTGATAAGGAGTCTGGCGCAGCGAAAGGTAAGCCGAAGTCCCAAGTTCGTCCCCCAGCTCGTCTCTTTTCCGAGGCGGAGGCAAAGCGTTTGAATTTGAGCCTTGAAAAGGGTCGCTTCGATCGTCAAGTCAACGATTACATCGACATCCTCTGTGGAACGACGAGGATTAAGGATGGTTACCACATGAAGACGTGCTCTATGGCGACTGTCAAGCTTGCAGATACGCCCACGCTCGACGAACTGCAAAAGTTTGCTGTGGGCAACGAGGAAGACGACAACCAAGGCGCTTCGGGCGCTGGAGGTGCGCTGGCCGCCATGTCGCTAGCTATTGGTGCGCGCAAGACAGATCTTAAGTTCATGACGGGTGATCAAGTCATCGTTGTCGAAGGTGATTTGAGAAATCTCGAGGGTGTCGTCGAACGCATCGCTCCGGATGGCCGCGTCGTTGTCAACCCGTCACACAAGGAGCTCAACGAGCTGCTCACTTTCAAGCCTGAGCAACTTAGAAAGCACTTTAAGACTGGCTCCACCGTCCGCGTGCTCCACGGTAAGCACGAAGGTGTCATGGGTATGGTGGTCAAGGTTGAGGGCGACGTAGCGCACATCTTCTCCACTGTTAGCAACGAGGAGTTCCAAGTCTTCATGCACGACTTGGCCGACGGCGACGAAACGACCCAGCGAATCGATACGCTCGGTGAGTATGCCTTGCATGATCTCGCCATGCTCGATGGTTCCGAGGTCGGCTGCATCGTTCGTGTCGAGAAGGATGTCGCGTTCGTCATGACTAATGCGGGAACTCCTGAGCGTCCGGAGGTCAAGTCGGTGAAGCTTCACGATTTGAAGAAGAAGATGTTCAGCAGAAACATCTCCGCTCAAGACGCGCACATGGACACGATTGACCCGCAGTCCATGGTTCGCATAATTGATGGCAAGTACAAGGATACCACGGGCACTGTCGAACACATTTACAAGGGTACGCTTTGGATTCGCGCGCGCCACGTTCAAGAGCACGGCGGCATCTTGTGCATCAGAGCTCGCAACTGCGTCGTCCACGGTAGCAACAAGAGCGGACAAGTCGGGGGCGGTCTCGCCGCTCAGCTCATGTCTTCCTCGGGATTGGCCCCGAAGTCCCCTGGTCACGCGCTTCTCGCCAACTCGTACACCGCGGGTTTGCGTGGCGAGTTGATGTCCGCATCGCACCAAGCCCCGCGCCCTGCACAACGCCCGATGGCTGGCCGTGGTCGTGGTCGTACTGATGCTCTCATCGGCCAAACGAAGAAGATTCGCGCCGGCGTTTACAAGGGGTACGTCGGTCGCATCGTTGATGTCACGGAAACTTCCGTCAGAGTGGAATTGCAGGCGCAGGCGCGCACCGTCACTGTTAACAGAGAGCACTTGGACGTCCCGCAAGTTGCGGCTCAACGTGACTCTTATATGGCTCCGCGTGGCTACGCCAGCGCGTACGACGCTCCGGGTGCTCGCACGCCGGCTCATTACCCGATGACTCCGGCTCACGGTGGTGGTATGACGCCCATGCATGGCGGTATGACTCCGGCTCGCGAGGCCGCTTGGAACCCAACTGCCACTCCAGCGCACGTGCCGAGTGGATGGGAACCCACTTCTACCGCCGGTACGGGATGGGGCAACGTCAGTGGCTACACTCCGGGTGGATACGGCGACGTGGCTTCGCTTGCCGGTCCGACGCCTGGTTACGGCGTGACGCCAGGCGCTGTGGGTGTCACTCCTGGTGGATACACTGGTGCTACTCCGGGTGGATACGGCGCCACTCCGGGTGGATACGACGCCCCTGTCGCTGAGGCTAGCGCTCCGTCGGCATCCTGGCCATCTGACTACACCGGCCCGTTCATCCCGGGCGTCGTCGTGCGCTTGTCTAACGGCAACCAAGGCTTCGTCACCTCTGTCGGTGCGGGCGGCTCTAGCTTCACCGTTAAGGTTGGCAACGTGCGCATGCGCGATGGCGTGGAAGTGTTGGAGTCCGTGTCCAAGAACGCCGCCGAAGACACTTTCAAAGCTGGCGATATGGATGTGGTCAAGCCTGAAAAGAAGGAACACATCATTGTCATTAGCGAGCAAGACGCATCCGTCTCCAAGGGCGAGACTGGCCAGCTCATCTCCGTTGACGGTGTGGATGGCGTCATCCGTCTCAACAGGACTGGCGATGTCGTCATTTTAGACATGGCGTGCCTCGCTAAGTACTGGCAAGAATGAGCGCCAACGATTGACATAGCTAAACTTTGAACTTGAAATACTACGATATCAATACATTGAGCCGTTTCTCTAAATAAATTTCACTATTCCACCCCTCCCAAAACTTTTGCGCATCCAACGTCGCTCTGCATGCAACTCGTGTACGTCTGTCGCTGGAGTTTCACGAGCGGACCGACGATGGGCGCGTTTTCCCAGATTGGCCCATCCGGTAAAAAGTCGCGATGGTACACAATCTTATCCGATCCCGGCTTAAATTTCAGTACGGAGATGCCCTGCACGTTTCGCAACGGACCCGTGCCGAGAAGCATATCCAACGACCACGTCGCGACGTACGAGTCCGCCTCGCACACCTCCTCCTCCACAGAGAGAAATTGCCGAGAAAAATCAAACTGATTTCTCAGATACCGCTCCATCGCCGGCTTTCCTCTAACCTGTGTGAGCCCCGGTCCGTCGACGTACGAAAACGCCCCGCCCTCGTCGTCGTAGTTGGCCAAACACTTCTCCCGCCAGTTTTCCTGGTTACACATCATCACATCCCTCGCCACGCGCAACCGCTCGCTCGACAGCGCACCGCACGCCCCCGTCGGCGCGCTCGCCGCGCCAGAAAACCCACCATCCGCCCAACCTCCGTCTCCCGAAACCGCCAACGCCACTGCGCTCGCCGCCACGAACCCCACCGTGCCGCGTCCAATCGCCGCGAACGCCCGATCGACGACCGCTTCCGACGACGAAGACATCGCGACAGTATCACCATTTTCCGTCACCGCTCCATCCATCGCCGTCGAAGAAGTCCCGAGCGCGGACGACACTCGACGAACATCATCAGCAGCAGCAGCACCACCACTGCCATCGCCATCCATCCGACGCTTCGTCTCCTCCTCCATCGGCGTCGCCCTCCCGATCGTCCCCGACCGACCGAACGAATGTTCCGACCGTCGTCGTCGCTGTCGCTCGACGTCCACCGCGGGCGTCCATCGCGGCGTCGGCGTCGCGCGCATGGTTATGAAAGCGTTTGTCAGACTGGTTTCATAAACGTTTTTGACGCCGACATACTATAATATCACTTAGCGCTATAAGAGGGTGAAACTCAAAACGGGTGTGACTGACCGCGTTATCCACTTTCGGATTGATTGATTGCCGACGCCGCCGACGCCGCCGACACAACGCGACGCGACGTGACGCGGCACGCACGGTTGAAAAGAAGCAAAGGAATGAGCGCGATGCGAGCGTTCGCGGTGAGCGGGACGAAATCGGCGCGGGCGTGCGCGAGAGCGGTGAAAAGAAGCGAAGCTGCGTTCGGGTTTAGGAGGTTTTGTGGTGCACCGACGCGCGTGTGCCCGACGCGTGGACGACGCGGCGCGACGACGACGGTGACGGCGAGTGGGTTGAACCTGACGCCTCCGGTGAACGACGACGGAAAGGTGCGGGTGAGATTTGCGCCGTCGCCGACGGGGTCGTTGCACGTGGGAGGGGCGCGAACGGCGCTCTTCAACTATCTGTACGCGAAAAAGATGGGCGGGGAGTTTGTGCTTCGCGTCGAGGACACGGATCAGGCTCGGTCGACGCGGGCGAGCGAAGAGAGCATGATTGCTGATCTCAAGTGGCTCGGTCTCGATTGGGACGAGGGTCCGGATATCGGAGGCCCCTGCGGGCCGTACAGGCAGAGCGAGCGCGGGGAGATTTACAAGGCGTTGGCGGAAAAGCTCGTGGCGAGCGGTCACGTGTACCCGTGCTTCTGTACCGATGAGGAGTTGGAGACGATGAAGGCGGAGGCAGAGGCGAAGAAGTTGCCGCCCAAGTACTACGGTAAGTGGGCGACGGCGAGCGAAGAGGAGGTGAAGGAAATGATGGATAAGGGCGTGCCGTTTACGTATCGCTTCCGCGTCCCGGAGGGTGAACGCATCGAGATCGATGACATGGTGCGCGGTAAGGTTGGATGGGACACAGATACGCTCGGTGACTTTGTCGTGCTGCGATCCAACGGTATGCCGGTGTACAACTTTTGCGTCGCCGTCGATGACGCGACGATGGGCATCACGCACGTGCTCCGTGCCGAGGAGCACTTACCGAACACACTACGCCAAGCCCTCGTGTACAATGCGCTCGGGTTTCCGTTACCCAAGTTTGCACACATGTCTCTCATCCTCGCTCCGGATCGCTCCAAGCTTTCCAAGCGTCACGGTGCCACCTCTGTCGGCCAGTTCAAGGATGAAGGTTACCTCAGCAAGACGATGGTCAACTACCTGTCCCTCCTCGGCTGGAACGACGGTACTGAGCAAGAGATTTACGAGAAGGATGAGCTCGAAAAGCTTTTCAGCGTTGAGCGCATCAACAAGTCTCCGGCTGTCTTCGACAAGGTTAAGCTCAACTGGATGAATGGTCAGCACTTGCGCTTGCTTCCAGAGTCGGAGGTTGAATCCCTCATCGGCTCTGCGCTCGTCAACGCTGGTTTGCTCAAGGAATCCAGCGGTGCGACGGTTGAGGCCGTGGTGAACATGATCAAGGATTCCATTGAGCTCGTCGAAGATGCTGTGCCACAAGTTGAAGCCATGTTCGGTTACCCGCTCAAGGAGAACATGGGCGATGACGCGATGAAGAAGGTTCTCGACGACGACTTTGAGCCGATTGTTGACGCCATCGTCAAGGCTCACGAGAGCGGTGAACTCGCCGCCGCCGTCAAGGAAGGCACGGTGAAGAACTTCATCAATGCCACTGGTAAGGCTCTCGAACGAAAGGGAAAGCGCCTCTTTATGCCGTTCCGTATTGCTCTCACCGGCCGCATGCAAGGACCAGACGTCGGCGAAGTGCTTACCTTGCTTGACAAGGCTGCCGGCTCTTCGGACAAAATTGTCGACTTGGATGCGCGCGTTCAAGCCCTCAAGGCTGCCTTCCCGACTGCCGTCGCCAAGTAATCGCCAACTTCTTAGCATTGAGATTTAATATCCACATTTATAAAATAGACGAAGCGACGTTGTCAGAGACTTATCTTTTCTTGTTGATATGCATTGCAGCGTTGTTACTACACTTTTTGAGATCTAGGAATGTGTGTGTATGTGTGTGTGTGTGTGTGTGTGTGTGTGTTCGAATGGGGTATGAAAGTTGAACACTTACTCTTCGGAGGAGGACTCCTCCGCCGACTCGGAGACGACCGTTTCCGTCTTCTTCGGGTACGCCTTCGGCTTGCTGGAGGAGTTCACCTTGCTGGTGACGTCGGACACAGCAGAGGTGATGCCGTCAAAGATGGCCGGAATATTGATGCCAGTACCGCTCTCAATGTCTTCAAGGGTCGCCTTGAATTCATCGCGGCTCTCTTCGAACAGCAAGTAGTTGTATGTGAAGTAGAGAGTGTACGCGATGCCGATAGTTTCCAAAGCGACGTCGGCGACGCTCGGGAGGATGGCCAAAGCCAAGAGACCGGAACCAGCGAGGATACCGGCGTAGCCGAGATCAGCGGTTTGCTGGAGCGTCAAGTTAGTGTTGATCGGCTTCGGCGCGCGGCGGACCGGAGCCGGGCGGCGGACCGGGGCCTTCTTGACAGCCGGTCTCGGCTTGGCGCTGAGTAACGGCTTGCGAACCACCTTGGTGGCGATCGGCTTCTTCACAATCGGCTTCTTCACAATCGGCTTCTTCACAATCGGCTTCTTCACAATCGGCTTCTTCACAATCGGCTTCTTCACAATCGGCTTCTTCACAATCGGCTTGACAACCTTTTTCATCGTCTTCGCCTTGACCATCGGCTTCGGCTTGGGCTTCGGCTTGGACACAACCTTCTTCGTCGTCGAAAACGGCTTGGTCATCACGCGCTTTTGCGTGCCAGATCCAGCATCCTTGTAACCCTTAACATTGGCCTTTTGCGTCGAGCTACCCGCCGCGCCGGAAGACTTTCCACCAAAGTTGAAGAGGGCGGCGCGCGTCTGTTCATTGGAGAAAGAATCAAAACATATGGGTAAACAGTATCGTCAGTTCATCCGTCTTATCCGCGATTCGAGCCGTCGTCCTTGTAACCATCTGAATGCACGATCCGTTCGGTTCGGTTCGTTCAGCGACGAACGAACGAACGCGCGTCGAAGCACCGAACCGCGACCGAACGACGACGATCGACATCCATCGCATCATCCGTCGTTCGCGTCGTTTCGCGCCGTTCGCGAAAGTGCACAGAATGTGGATATTTCCCGATCGGAGCGAAAAGATACGCTTTCCCTCAACCGAAGAAGCCACATTTCACTCATCTTGTCCGTCCGTCCGTCGGTCGTCGCGTTTTAATGTAACGTACCTCACCGCGACGCGTCGGCGTCGTCGTCATCTTCGTCGGCTTCGTCGCTCTCGCATCCCGAATCCGCGTCGTCGCGTTCACCGCGCGCGCGCTCAACCCCGACGTCGTCAAACTCGTCGTCGAAATCATCCGTGCTGGTTGACGATGATGAATGCAAATAAATTCAAGCTGATTTTATTCGAGAGAACGAACGAGACGTGTCGGAAAGGATTGGAAGAAGAAGAAGAAGAAATCCGTGCGCGGTGCGTGCGTGCGCGTGCTTTTTCCCTCGCCGTCTCCGTCGTGTGCCGATATGCCGTCGGTAGTCACCGTTCGTTCCCTCTCGTTCCCTTCCACTCCATCCACAAATTCCAAAACCAGGAGAAACAGACACACACAGAGAGGGGCTCGAAACCGCGACCGCGACCCGAACCCGTTTTCGATCCGATTGCGGATTCGGAATCACACACACACATACATATCTGAAGAATATGGATCTTTTATACATAGTATATGGG
>Ga0255760_10003241_pt1 | contig 14621 bp, 12 predicted proteins | sample 071ome_25_FD_179960 | JGI IMG/M metagenome (GOLD analysis project Ga0255760, IMG submission 179960) | Coastal salt marsh microbial communities from the Groves Creek Marsh, Skidaway Island, Georgia - 071410BT metaG (version 2) | ecosystem: Environmental > Aquatic > Marine > Intertidal zone >... | reverse complement strand
ACGCCGTGAGGCCCGCGCAAATAAACGGCGTCACCCGGGGTGAGTCCGTAGCAGTGATCGGTAAAGATCCCAACATTGATGACCGCCAGTCTTACTGGGTCATGTGTTAGACACGAGAAGGGTTTTTCTCCCACGCCGGGTATCCAGACAAACACATACTCGCCCGCGCGAATATCGAGCGACCCGTCCAGAGTGACGACGGTAATGTCGTCGCAAACAGTATCGTTGGCAATGACTCGATAGGGCTTAAAGGTCATATCAATGTCGAAGCGCACCTGCTTGCCCGCACAATCGGTGTTATCGGAAAGATCCTGCGCCAGCTGGGCGAAATAGGTGCGCATGGCCTCGGTGTTCATCCCCGTGAGGCCCGAGCCAATACCCAAAATAGTGGCACCACAATGTTGGGCTGCGCGACAGTCCTGTGCCGACGAAAAACCGCCGCAGCCGATCAAGGGGATATCGGTCTCTTCGCGCAGCGCCTTGAGGGCCTTGAGTGCCAGCGGTAACACGCCTTTGCCCGACATGCCGCCCATTCCATTGCTGAGAACCGGCTCGCCATGACTTTCGTGGTATCCGGGACCGGCGGTGTTGATCGCGCAGAGCGCGGCCGCACCCCCTTCGATCGCAGCGCGACCAATCGCAGCGATATCAGTGACGTTCGGCGTCAGCTTGGGAATGACGGGAATATCAACCGCGGCACAGACGGCGCTCACGACTTCGCGCACCATATCAGGATCCTGACCCATCGCCATGCCATAGCCCTTGGCGTGGGGGCATGACAGATTCAGCTCGAGCCCATCTGCAACCGGAGCGAGTTGTCGCGCAACGGCGACAAACTCTTCGACCGAGCCACCAAAAATAGACACCAGCAAGAAGCGATCGTCTGGCACCCTCAGCGACTGCAGGCCTTTTAGCGCCTCATCGACCCCGGGATTGGTTAGCCCGACCGCATTCACAAAGCAACCGGGCGCGTATTGGCTATAGACCGGCTCGCGATAACCCAGGCGCGGTTCAAAGCCAATGCTTTTGGTCGTGATGACGCCGATCTCCGGGATCGTATCGATCACACGTTGAATAATCGCAGGCCCCGTAGTGACGATTCCCGAGGGGATCGTAAAGGGGCCAGATAGCGTTTTTCCGAGAAACTCGGTGCTCAAGGTGGGGTCTCCATGCACTGGGCGTGATTATACGTTGCTTGGGCGGAAAGCGTCTTGGTGCAACGCGGGTAATTACCGGTGTCCGGCTATGGCGCTGCTTCAGGTGCCGCAGAAGGTTTGCGTAACCCGCTCTTCCGGCGCAGGCGGTCGAGCCCATACGAGATCTTCACTCCCCCAAACGAAAGGCGTTGCAGCTCTTGCGACCAGTGCCTGAGCCCATTGCGTATTACCCTGTTCCGCGCGCTCAATCGCCTTTTGTACTTGATGATTTCTAGGGATGACTACCGGATTTGCAGAAGCCATTGTCCTTGCGATGGTCTCCGGGTCACCTTGATTAGCGTTGCGCCTCTCATGCCATGATTCCGCCCACGCCTCCAGCGCGCGGGGTGCACTGAATAACTCTGGTAATGGAGTATGTGCGAGGTCGCCGGTGGCACGCTCAGTCAGCCAACGGAAAGTGAGCGTAAAGTCCAGTGCGTCGTTCGCCATGATGTCATGAAAGGATTGAATCAGGGGGCCGTCACCCTCGGTGATGGTGTCGAGCCCGAGTTTGGCCGCCATGTGCTGTTGGTGATAGCGACGGAAGCGCTCGGGGAACTGGTCAACGACCGATTGCGCCAGCTGCTGTGCCTGATCGGGGTCCCCATTAATCAGGGTCAGCAAACACTCGGCCAGTACCGCCAGATTCCAATGCATGATCCCCGGTTGATTAGGCCACGCGTAGCGCCCCTGTCGGTCAATCGAGCTGAAGCAAGCGCCCGGATCAAAATGATCCATAAAGGCGCAGGGGCCATAGTCGATCGTCTCGCCACACAACAAGGCGTTATCGGTGTTAAGGACCCCGTGTACGAACCCGAGTACCTGCCAACGCGCGGCCAATTGCGCGAAATGTTCACAGACTCCCTGAAGGAGGGTGAGCGCCGGGTTGTCGCACGCGGGCGCGTCGATCGATGCCTGATCGCTGAAATGGCGGGCGACCACGTAATTGACCAGTGTCTCTAGACCCTCGCCGCCGCGAGTCATCGCAAAATACTGCACGGTACCGACGCGCAAGTGACTGCTCGCTACCCGGGTGAGCACCGCGCCCGGTTCAATGCGATTGCGCATGACGCGCTCACCGGTAGAGATGGCGGCCAGTGCGCGCGTTGTTGGCACCCCCAGGGCATGCATGGCTTCCGATAGCAGGAACTCGCGAATTACCGGTCCGATGGGAGAGCGGCCATCGCCGCCGCGAGAGTAAGGTGTGGGGCCTGCTCCCTTGAGTTGAATATCCCAGCGTCGACCACTCGGGCTAATCCACTCGCCGAGTAGCGTCGCTCTGCCGTCACCGAGCTGCGGATTGTATTGGCCAAATTGGTGGCCCGCATAAACGGTAGAGATGGGACTGGCTCCGGGCAGTGGCGTGTTGCCCGCCAGCGCGCTGAGCGCATCACGATCGGATAGCGGGTTGGCGGGCCACCCCAGCGTATCGGCCAGCGCTTGATTCCACAGCAGTACTTCGGGCCTGGAGACCGGATCAAGCGGCTGGGCCGTGCTGAACTCGGCACCCAGCCGCGCGTAGGAGTGATCGAAGCCCGGTGCGGCAGCGATATCCGGCGTCAGATCTGTATTAGCCACCGAAGAGCTTTTTCATGATCGAGCCTGCTTTTTCCTCGATCACATCCTGGATTTGCTGCTGTGCCTCTTTCTTGATGATTTGCTCGGCAATACTCGCCACATCGATGCGGCAGGCCGCGCCGGAGTCCGAGGCAAGGTTGCCGCTGCAATCAACGGGCCAGTCGACGCCCGAGTAGCGCTCGTCGATCTTGCAACGCGAGTCGACCTCTGCAATCTCGTTATTCACCTGTCCCTCGAGGCGGAAGGCAAAATCGAGCGTTTTGAGATTGATATCGCCGCCGCCTTTCATGGCGACCCCAGGCGTAGAGAATCGCAGCTTTTCGATGTCACCCTCACCGTCATCAAAGTCCACGGCCAACGAGAGGTCGGTTATCGGGGTATTGCTGGGTAAGCCGTCAGCAGGCGGTGTTTTATTGACGGTGGCTATCGCGTTACAAACCAGCCCCTGAATGGAGACTTGCTCCAGCACGAGCCCTTGGCCGCCGGCGGTTATGTCGCCATCCAGCGCACCGGCAAGCGCTTCAACTGTCTCTCCTTGAGTCTCCAGATCCCAGCCTATCTCAAGTCGTCCGGAGGCGGCGCCTTCATTGCCGAGGCTCGCCAGAAGCAAATCCATATTGACGCCTTTAAGGCCGCCCGCGACCTCCGCCTCGACGACGGGCCGTCGCGCGTTTAGCACGATTCGCGTATCGAGTTGGCCCTGATGCAGCACGCCCCGGACGTATTCAATATCGGCGACGCCGTCCCGCACACGCAGGCGCACCTGGGCGTCGGTGATGGATTGGCCCCCTGCAAGCAATTCCCGGGCGAGCACACTCAGCTCGAGGTCGAGATCACGCAAGGGCCCAACCGGCAGGGGTACAGGTGGTGTAGACGCGGGCGCGGGTGACTCGGATGCCGGCTTCGGGGTGCCGCGAGTCGCAGTTACCGGCGCCGGAGCGGGCTGAATTTGATCGGTATCAAGCCGCTCTGTGGTGACATCGAGCGTGATCTCCGGACTTTCCAATGCGGACCACATCAGTCGGCCTGCGATGTCCCCGCCGGGTATTGCAGCGTCCAGCGTAAAATTGGCCTTTGCCGGAGTGAGCACAAACTCGCCAGTGAGTGTGCTTGACACGGGCTCAGTCAACGCGCCTTGAACGTTAGCGGTCAAGTCGGTGAGCTCAATTTTGCTGAAGTCAGAAGCCACTCGAATCGCCCCGTCGAGGTCAATCACCAAGGGGGCCGCGCTGCCATCGCCCAGTACGGTCAATTCCCCGGTGAGCATCATGGGTTCGTTGCGGGTATTCACGTCGGACAGCACAAGCGATGCAATATTAATTTGGTTTGACAACACACCGTCACGATTGCGCAATACGAGGTTGATGTCCTCTATCTGCACGGCGTCTGCCAAAATTGCGATCCCTGCAACACCGCCAGCGGCGGCCAGTTGCCTTTGCCGTTCTTGCTCCTTGGTTTGCCGAATCATTTCTCCGCGCTTTTCCCACTCGCGATCACTCATGATGGGTTCGGGCTCAGGCGGGGGAGGCAGCGCCTGCGGCTCTGTAATCTCAGCCGTGACGCCGGCCAGCACCACGGTACCAATATCCACATTGCCCCCGAGCAGAGGTAGCAGAGAGAGGCCTATATCCAAGGTATCGATCGACGCAGCGATGCTTTGATCGTAGTCGGACTGCGCGGGTAGTGTGAGCGAGGTCCCTTCGAGCGCAAGACCAAAGCGCGGAAAAAAGCTCAGGGCTGCTCCCCCCTCTACAACAAGCTCTCCACCGAGATTGGTCTGTACCTGCTCCTGCGCCATCTCCAGCAGCGCCTGTTCGTCGATGAACACAGGCAGCAGCACCATCGCCAAAACAACGAGTGCGACCAGCCCGCCCAGAATCCACAAGATCAGCATGTTGTAATCCCCCTATAAGCCAATGGCTCCAGCATAACAAAGGATTTACCGGCTGGAAGTACTTGCCCCCCTCGGGTCGCGTCGCTCCACATGAATATTGAGAATGCGTTCGCGCTCGCGGCGGACGCCGTCTGCGCCCTTGATCCGCCACAACGTCTCCTTAGCAAATTGGTAAGAGGTTTTCAGGTCGACAATCGGGTCCGGATAATCGATCGGGTGCAGCTGCTTCTCGAGCGGTGAACGCAGCCAGGGCTGGTGGAGCAGGGGTAAAGGGAGCCCTTCGAGCTCGGGTAGCCAGTGAAGGATGAACGCGCCTTGCGGGTCGTGCTCCAGCGATTGCTTGACTGGGTTATAAATTCGGATGGTATTGATGCCGGTCACACCTGCCTGCATCTGCATTTGGGGGTAGTGGATCCCCGGCTCGAAATCTAAAAACAGCGCCCCTAACCAGGCAGCACCCATTCGCCAGTCCTGCCACAGGTGATGCGTTAGAAAAGACACCAGCATTGCCCGGGAGCGAAAGTTAATGTAACCCGTTTGCTGGAGACAGCGCATGCTGGCGTCGATCAACGGATAACCGGTCATGCCCTCGCGCCATGCTGCGAGCCGATTTGCGTCGTCGCCCCGCGGATACTCAAGATAGCCTCTGTTGAGATGCTCAAACTCCATACGACACTCCATTTCAAACTTTTGAATGAAGTGGCAGTGCCAGTGCAGCCGGGATTCAAAGGCAGCAAGCTGCCGGCTCCAGCCCCCCTGCGCTTGGCGAAGTTTGAGGGCGCGGTGAACCTGTCGAAGGCTGAGGTTTCCCCAGGCCAGATAGGGTGACAGCCGCGAGCAGTGCTGCCGACTGCCCTCGGGTTTTGAGATACAACGCTGATATCCCACGGCGCGCGACTCAAGAAAGCTGCTGAGCACCGCCTGCGCTTCGATGATGCCCCCTGGCTGGAACGCGGGGTTGCGTCTGTTCCACGTGTCGATTCGACGGCTCCGCGCGGCTTCAACACACGGAGGCAGGGGTTGGCAAAGATGTGCCAGCGCTTTGAGGTCAACAGAGATTTCGTCTGCACATATTTCGCGGTGCCAGGCGCGGTTCCAGCCGCGACGGTCTCGACGTCTGCGTTCTACCCCATTGGTCTGAAATTCCTGCCAATGAATGCCGCTCGCATGACAGAAAGCAGCGACCCGCGTATCGCGCTCGTAGGTGACCCCCAAGCCGGTTTCCTGGTGGCTTAGCAATTGCTTGATCGGATGGAGTGAGTGAATCTGGCGTAGCAAATCCTCCGGGTCTCCCTCTACGACGTGAATGACACCATTTAGCGGTCGCAGCTGTTCATTCATGACGGCCAGTGATTGTGAAATGAAATGCCAGTGTCTACCGCGATAATGAGGGTTGCTGACAAGGGCGGGCTCGACGAAATAAAGCAGGAGCAGCGGTTCCCCGCGGGCCACCGCATGCGCTAGAGGGGCGTGGTCGCTCAGGCGCAAGTCTCTTTTAAACCAAACGATATTCATGACAACTCGGCGGATGCCAGCAGAGGATTGGGGATCGCATCGCCCGTTGCGGCGTCGCACAGTTCGACTCTGCCCCGGTGAATCGCACCGTATATCAACCGATAGGCGTCGCGATCAAAGATCGCAGCGTCGCCCGATTCCATGGCCTGGGTGGCCTCGGTTACGGAATTAAAACACCCGTGCCAGGCCCACTGATCCACCAGGTGGAACTGCTTATCCGGCTGGTGCTCGATGGCATTTAAGGTGAGCTCCATTAAAAGCACCGGTGCATCAAATGGCCAAGCGGCAATGCGCTGTCGGGACAGCTGGTCCATCAGTCGCGCGTTGTGTTCCGCCACGGTCTCTTCGCCCGCACATGCGCCATCACAACGCCCTAACTGGTATTGAAAGCAGGGGCCGCGGCCGCGGTCATAGCCCATAGCGCGTAGGCAAAGCGCATGATCGCGAGCGAGATTTTGCACCATCGTCGCGACCCCATGCTTATTGGGGTATAGGCCGTAGGTGTCGATGTCGCGCATACCGCTCGGCTTGAAGTCGATCGCCACCGGTTGCAGAAAGCCCTCGATTGAGGTCGACAAGGCGGTAGTCCACAGTTTACGCAGCCGGCGCTGACGTCGATTAAACAGCGGCACCTCCGCCTTGATCGCGGCGTTCTCCAGAAGGAGCGCGCCCATTTCACCTGCTGTGAGCTGGCAATCGATCGTCTCCACCTGCGTCATTAGTCGGTGATGACGCCCGCCTTTGCGGCCCTCATTGATGTGTTGCGTCACTCGACTGTGGATGTCGACGCTTTTCCCTATGTACAGCAGGGCACCCGCATCATCGAAGAAGCGATACACGCCACTGCAACGCGGCAGCGCGTCGATCTCGATGCCCGCGCGCGTCAATCGATGACGGGTTTTTACTGTTGGCATATCGTCATCTTTACGTGTCTCGGCGCCCGTGGCTCGGATTGTCCGCTTTTTGTCACTGTTATTGCTCGCGCAAATGCGAGCCAGACGGGATCCCCGCCCGGCGCGCGATAGTATGGGCTGGCATCAAGTTTTCAAAGAGCGGTATCAGTAACAGGCAAAACCGGCTGTCGGTAACTGCCGTAATGGCTTAGCAGTGGGAGCGCTCGGCGGATGCAGTCCACGCCCTGCGCTCGAGGTCAAACAGTATTTGGACATCAACGTACCGCTATGAAAGTGAAGCTAGAAGACTTGTCTCGAAGTGAGATCGACCGCGTCATTATCGAATCGGTGGATCTTAGCCTTTACATCGCACACGCACAGATTGATCAACAAGAGCGGGTGATCACTGATCGGCAGGGCGGCGTTTTAAAAACGCGCAATTTACTCGACATGCAGCGGCTGTTAAGAAAGCAGGTCGCTTGCGAGTTTTTCCTGCGCCAGCGAAGCGCCTACGATGAAATGGTGGGGCATCGCCATCAGGCGGCGGATAATTGCATGGAGCTGCCACTTGGCCGCGAACCGCTACCCGAGTGGCTAAATTGAGGCGCGGCTTAGGGATCTGTTGATAGATCCTCTTCTCCCAGGCGATGGCCCCAGTCGCGCTTGGCTTTCAGGTACTGCAGGTTGTAGTCGTCGACGCCGCACACATGCTTCACCGGTTCCAGATTCGCGACACCGAGGGCTGTCAAATCTTCGAGTTTTTTCGGGTTGTTACTCAGCAATCGCAGGGGCTTGCTCTGACCAAAATACTTCAACAGCACCGCTGCATCTGAAAAATCCCGAGAGTCATCGGGGAGTCCCAGTGAGCGATTCGCCTGGTAGGTATCTTCCCCGGCATCTTGCAGTAGGTAGGTCGCAGCCTTCGCCCATAGGCCGATGCCACGCCCCTCGTGGCCCGCCATGTAGATCAAGTAGCCGCCCTCGGGATCGGCTGCAATGCGGTCCAACGCGGCTTCCAGCTGCGGCCCACATTCGCACCGTCGCGACCCCAATACATCCCCAGTCAAACAGCTAGAGTGCACGCGCACCAAGGGATTGTCGCTCTTCTCGGGCTCGCCGATGACCAAAACGCTATTGACGGCCATGCTGGAGGCGAGATGTGAGAACAGATGTTGCCCGCCTTGCTCACGCAGGGTACTCGCCAGATGCTCAACTTCGCTGAGCTCAGTGCTACGCACACTCGCGTACCACCTGACCGTTGGGTGCTGTTGGCCGCGCGCCAGTGGCAAGGGAATTGGCCCTAGAAGATTCAGGTGATGTCCCGGGCCTGGCGCCTCGCGCATTTCGACCGGGACACCCTCGCTATTGATGCGAAAGAGCTTGCCGTCAGAAATCAGGCGCTCTCGAATCTCGGGGTTGATATAGGTAAACATAGCTTTTCCTGAGACCCGGGTCTCTAGTCGATAATTGCAAAGTCGGTTTTGCGCTGGCAGTGCGCCATTATAGATCGGATCGTGGCGGAATTCGTGGCTGTTGCTGTGTGATGCAGTGTATGCCACCTCCCATGGCGAACAACGCGCGCGCGTCGATCATATGAATACGGCGTCCCGGGTAGGCGTCGCGGAGGATGTCCTTCGCCATATCATCGTGCGGATCATCAAACGCGGGGCAGAGCACCGCGCCATTGCAGACATAGTGATTGATATAGCTGTAGTCCACCCAATCGCGGTTGTCTCGCAGCGTGCGCGGCGCAGGCATCGCGATCACGGTATGGCCAGCGCGCGACAGTAGCGCGCTCGTGGTGTCCCAAAGCCCATGGTCAGGATGTGTATCGTTCTGCTGCTGATGCAATAAGACGCGTCCATCGGGTACGAACGAGGCAACGATGTCGACATGCCCCTTGGTACCGTTCAAAAAATCATCACGCCACAGGCCGCGGGGTAACCAGAGTGCTTTATCAGTACCCAGTGCCGCATGGATGCGGTTGGTAATGCCGTCGCGATCGTGTCCCGGGTTACGGCGTGGATCCAACTGCACGGTATCGGTCAACAGGACGGTGCCTCGACCATCGACATGGATGCCGCCACCCTCATTGACAATATCTGCTCGCTCCACCGGGACATCGACTAGCTTCGCAATTTGCGTGGCGATGGCATCGTCTAGGGACCACTCGAGCTCGGTATTGCCTCCCCAGCCATTGAACTGCCAGTCGATTGCGACCAAAGAGTCGTCCTCGACAACAAAAGTGGGGCCGATGTCTCTGAGCCACGCGTCATTCAGTGCGACGGGTATCAATTCGACGCCTTCGGAGAGCATGGACTTCGCTGCCCCAACATCTTCGTGATGGCACAGCATGTTGACGGGTTCGTATTCATAGATCGCATTGGCGACGCTCGCCCAGGCGGACTGCGCCGCCTCGCGGGTCAAGCCCGATTCGGCGTAGCTATCGCGAGGAAACCCCATCCAGGTTGCGGTGTGCGGTGACCACTCCGGGGGCATGCTGCGGGTGCGGCTCATGAAGCGATACCCGGAATGCCTCCGTCACGTGCCCGGCCGTCCGCCAGACGAGGATTGGTTCGTTCGAGCGTCAGACTCCCATAGGTGTCTGGGCGCCGTGTCGCAAAGAAAGGAAACAACGTTAGCCAATCCTCCCTGAGCCCCAGGTCGATCTCGGCCACCAAGGCGGCGGCTTCATCCCTAGGTGCTTCCACGACCACGCGGCCAAAGGGGTCGATCAAGCAACTCGTTCCATAAAAGGTAATCAAACCCTCGGCGCCAAAGCGATTCGGTACCGCGATGAATAACCCGTTGGCCACCGCGTGCCCGATGATGACCTGTCGTAACAGTGGCGCAGTATCGAAGTCGGGGAAGTCGGGCTCTGAGCCGATGGCCGTGGGGTAACACAGTAGATCGGCGCCGGCGAGGGCGTAACAACGGGGGACTTCAGGGAACCATTCATCCCAGCAGGTAGGGTTACCCACCCGCAGGTCCTCTCCATCCAGTGCCAGCGTATGCACGGGGTAGGGGTCCTCAGCAGGTCCCTCGGCGAAATACTGGTCTTCAAAATAACCCTCAGTCACGGGAATGTGGAGCTTGCGCGTTCGCCCGACCAAGTGCCCGCTTGGATCCACAATAACGGAGGTATTCAGACCGCGCTTGTCAGCCGCGCCAGAGCGCTCGAATAAAGAAATCTGCAGGTGCACGTCACACTCTCGCGCCAGCGTTTTTGCAAAGGTAACGCTAGGACCCTCGGCAAGATCCTCCGCGGTAGCGTCGGCCTCCCTCTGCGGCTGAGTGTCGGCGGGGTAGCGGCTTAAAGTGAGCTCGGGTAGGAATACGATCTCGGCGCCGGCCTCAGCACAGCGGCTGACGCCGTCATGAAGCTGCTGTCGATGCACTTCGGGGGATTCGTACCACCGCGTCTGTACCAGGCCGACGCGCGCATGGCGACTGGCGCGTCCCTGAATCGGACACAGGCTCGGTAGTGCTTTGCTGGTAATGACCTTCATCGACTGAACCTCGGGCTTAAGGTGTCAGAGTAGGCGCCCGGCGCAATGCCCTCAAGTGCCCCCTTGGGGGTAGTGACCTATCGTAGCGGTCCTAAATCGAGAAGCGATCCGGGTTGCGGCGTTGGCCGCAGCTCGGGTGATTAACGCTGGGGCGTCGCTGGGTCGACGTCAGAGTGGAGGAAAGCCGCCAAGCACACGCGCTGCCGCACTATCCAGCGCGGCTTGATCGCGAATAGTTTCTTCTTTGAGTTTGGATTGGGTCACACTGCGCCATATCGAGGCGTTTGCGGCAGGATCAATCATGTCGATAATGAAGGTTCCCTGCGTGTACTCGGTGACGCGCACATCGGTCTGGTTCATACAGTTGTAGCAGTTGTACATGGCGTAGCGGTTGTAGCGACTATAGCCTACTGATGCACCGTAGGAAGGGTTGTTGTACGTCTTAACGTCCGTCTTCTCCATCAGATTCAGGTGCCACGTTAGAAGCAGGTCCGCATCAGCGGTGTTATCGACAAATGTGAAGCCCTTCGCTTCCAGTGCTGTCTTTAACGCAGCGTCAATACGATCGCGTTGGAAATCAGTCAATTCGGTCGGATTATTGCCGGTGACTTCCCCGCTGAGCGCGTAAAAGCCAATGGTTTTTGACTGACTGAAGTCATAGTTTGGCGCGAAGTCGACAACCGGCTCGGGTGGTTTGGTCGCACAAGCGGCGAGCGTGAAGGTCATGACGCCGGCCATAATTAGACGCATTGATCTCATATCTTTCTCCAAAAAACCTGACGGTTCTCGGACAATGTAGCAGGGTTTCGGCGCCCTGCCAGCCCGAGCGTGGTTGCGCTGGCCCTAACTAAACACAAAGCGTGACGCAGACAAAACCAAAAGGCGACACGTTAACCGCGAACTTGCGCGCCAAGCTGGGTGTCGCCGCCCGACTCGCATTGAGCGAGCGTCACTTGGATCGCCCGGACGTGTGTTTTGATCGCCTCGGTCTGACCCTCAAGTAGGGCGTCGCGCTCATTGACCCAGTCGCGGTATTGCGGAGACTGTACTCCGTGCACCGTATTCTCTAGTTCAGTGACTGGCGCTGACAGCAGCTCTTTCCGTTGACGCAGTTTTACCAACCACGGCTGTACGCCGCCGACAAAAAACCGTTGCACGACACGTTGCAGTGCCTCTGCTCTTGGGGTCACCTGACCGAAGGGGCAGAGCGGTTTCTCCTGGCGGGTGCGCACCAAGAGTTGATTGGCGCGCTCGAGAGCCCGATGGACCATGGCGCTCGCTACCATGAGTGCACCACCGTCACCGGCGCGCAGTGCACTCAGCAACAGTTCGAATTCTCGATTGCTGGCGCGCCAATCGCCATCGAGCCAGCGCTGGCTCAGGGCCGTGAGTTGGCTGAGTGCCTCGCTCACCTCGCTCCCGGTATGTGCGGGGTAGTGGCCCAACCTCGTGGGTGACGCCCAGAAAGACTGCCATTCCACGCCCGCGAGGATAGCCTCATAAATCGACTGGGGTAATTGTTGGCGGCGCTGTTCGCTGGCCTGATCCAGTGTGTCGGCCAGCGTATCATCGCCGCGTTGACGCAGCAGCGCGGCACAGTCTGGCGCCAGCTCAAGAAACTCAAGGTCCAGAATCAGTCGCTGTGAGGGCGATGCTGTCCGTCCTAGCTGACTATTACGACGGCCAAGATTGACCTGCAACGCACACCCGGATAGCGACAAAAAGTCGATCAGATCGATCTGTGTCGAGGGCGCTATTGAGGACCTCGGCGCTGGGGGCAGTCCCGGCGCATCCCTGCTAACCCGGGCAGGCGGTAGGGGCATATCGACCGCCCCCGATAGCCGCTCGAGATAAACATCAAGGGACTCAACACCGACCGGTGCCTTGGTGCAACTGCTCAGCGCGAGCAAGCTGAACAGCAGTAGGCGTCTCGCCATCACCCCTGCAGCGCGCGCTTTGCCTCCTCGCGCCAGCGGTGCAGGTGCTGCAAAGAATCATCGGGCACCATGCGGGCACCCCATGCGGCAAAGTCCAGCGCCGCCAGAAGATCGATGTCTGCAAAAGACAGCGCATCGCCCGCTACGAACGATCGGCTCGCCAAGACCGTATTCAGCAGTTTGAAGCCCTCTAACAGCCGCATTTTGCCGCGCTCTGCGAGGGCGGGGATTTGCGCGACATTGGCGGGGCCGGGAAGCGCGCGGTCAACATATTTTGGGTGGGCGTTACGAAAGGCCTCAGCAATCGGACTGAAGACCTCTAAGAATAACCGCTGATTCCAGTTGAGCACCTGAGCGCGCTCCTCGGGCGTGCGTCCGAGCAGGGGCCGCTCTGGATGCAGTTCTTCCAGCAGGTGCACGATCGCAATCACCGCGCAGATGACGGATCCGTCATCAAGTACTAATGCGGGTACCGTCGCTTCCGGCACGATCGCCCGATAGGCCTCGCCCAATTGCTCTTCTGTGCCGATATCGACCTGCGTGGTATCTAGCGTAATCCCCTTGTAGTCCATGAACATCCGCAGGCGCGCGGGATTTGGGGCGGCGTCAAAGGTGTATAAATGCATGGTGGAGTCCTTATGTCAGATTGCTCGATTATAGCTTTGCTCAAGGCGCTCGCTGATTTGGTTTTCGATCTATTTCGCAACCGCTATACTCCCGCCCCCAACCGTAGGAGATTGCAACATGCGACTGTTTTTGTTCACGATATTGCTCGCCCCCTTGGCGGCTTATGCGCTCGACCTGACCGATCGGCAGCGCGCGGACATCGAGTCTAGGATCAAGCCTTTTTCCGAGGTGTGTGTGCAGGGTGAACCCTGCGGCGGAGACGCCGGAGCGGTCGCCGGGAGTGCCGGGCGCTCTGGCGAGGACGTATACAACGCAGCTTGCATGGCCTGCCACTCGGCTGGTGTCGCAGGTGCGCCAAAAGTAGGCGATCAAGTCGCTTGGGCGGATCGTATCGGCAAGGGTATGGACGCGCTCTATAACAGCGGCATCAACGGGGTTGCTGGCACCGGTATGATTGCGCGCGGTGGATGCGCCAATTGTTCCGACGAGGAAATCCGACTCGCAGTCGACTTTATGGTTGATAGCAGCCGTTAAGCGCCTGCGGCATCGGCGATTCCCGACGTTTCCCTGAAAGAGAGTGCGGTCTGCAAGTGGGCAGTGGAGACCGCCTCACAACCCTCCAAGTCTGCCAATGTGCGACCCACGCGCAAGCGCCGATGGGCGCTCCTAGCTGATAGCTTCAGCGTCTCTATGGCGTTAACAAACCAAGTCTGCGTGGCCTTGCTGAGGGCACATGCTCTTAGCAAGTCGTCTCCCGATAAGTCGCGATTTAGTTCGCTTTGCCGCGACAGCTGGCGTTCCCGCGCCGCATGAATTCGGTTTTTGATATCGGCTGAGTGATGGCCTTGGTTTGCCGGGCTCAGCAGGTGTTCTGGGGCAACCCGGCTCAGCGTAATGTGCAGATCAATGCGGTCCATCAAAGGACCAGACACGCTGTGCCGGTAGCGCCTGATGGCATCCGGCGTGCATCGGCAGCGTGCTTCTTCGCCTCCGGCTTGCCCACAAGGGCAGGGATTCATTGCCGCCACCAGCTGAAATCGGGCTGGATACCGATGCTGGTGTTCCGCGCGGCTGATGCAGATTTCGCCGCTTTCCATGGGTTGTCGCAGTTGATTCAGTACCGCCCGAGGAAACTCGGCCAGCTCGTCGAGGAACAAGACGCCGCCGTGGGCCATGGAGATTTCTCCCGGTAGCGCCTGGGCGGTGCCACCCAGCAACGCAGCAACGCTACTTGAGTGATGCGGGGCGCGAAAGGCGGGCCCTGTCGGCGGAGAAGAGCCGGCGATATCGTGCAACAGTTGCAGCTCCTGCAACACGGATCGGTGGGGCTGGGGGAGCAAGCCTGAGAGTGCCGAAGCCCCGAGGGTCTTCCCGACGCCGGGAGGGCCGATCATCATCAGGTGGTGGCCTCCGGCCGCGGCTAATTCTAGCGCGCGAGCCAGCAGCGGTTGCCCTCGTAACTGGGCGAGGGG
>Ga0255760_10003232_pt1 | contig 14648 bp, 5 predicted proteins | sample 071ome_25_FD_179960 | JGI IMG/M metagenome (GOLD analysis project Ga0255760, IMG submission 179960) | Coastal salt marsh microbial communities from the Groves Creek Marsh, Skidaway Island, Georgia - 071410BT metaG (version 2) | ecosystem: Environmental > Aquatic > Marine > Intertidal zone > Salt... | reverse complement strand
CGGGAGAACGAATACGAATACGACGACGATGGTGATGGTGATGGTGACGACTTCGTCGTGTTCTGGTTCGGGGGTCGCGGCGGTGCGAACGCGAACGACGACGAGACTGTCGCGACGATCGTCGTCTTCTTCGGTAGCGTCATCTCATCATCGAGGGCGTCGATGCGCGCGTTCGGCTGGTGAGATTGGGGAGACGACGACGAACGACGGCGAGGACGACGACGAGGCGGCGAAGAAGAAGTGGAAGCCGAAACCGCTGCCGTCGACGTTCGGGGACACGGGATCTGTGAAGAAGAAGTCGCCGTTCGACGCGACGACGGGGGCGACGTCGCCGTTTGAGCGAAAGCCGACGCCGGCGGGGAAACCGGAGGGGAGCCCGTTCGGGGCGGCGGCGGCGGCGGCGGATAAACCGGCGAGTCCGTTCGGGGCGGTGGCGGCGACGACGACGACGACGCCGGCGGGGAAGAAGCCGGAGAGTCCGTTCGGGGCGGCTGAGGCGCGCTCGCCCTTCGCGCCCGCGCCGGGCGCCGCGGCGACCAAGTCTCCGTTTGGCGGGAGCAGCGCGGCGAAGAATCCGTTCAACGAGCCGGATGCGGCGCTGTACGGGTCCAAGCCGGTGGTGAAGGAGCCCGAGGTGAAGGCGGAGGAGAAAAAATCGGTGTGGGAGTCGATGCCGAAACCGAGTCTGGGACAGGTGGTGATTGTGTTGTCGTTTACGACGATCATTTCTCTCATGCTCGGAACGTTTTACGTCGTCTTTCAGGCGGGCGGCGTTCACTTTAACGACTCTTAATGGAACGGATTCAGCAGCGCGATATGACAGTACATTTTATTAACCTACAGTAGCTTCATCATCATCGATACTATCAAATTATCATCGTCATCGTCATCGTCGTCATCGAATCGTCTACTCGCGCTACGACGCCGAGAGGCGACCCTCGAGAGACAACGCGGAGGCGTATTCAAAGGCATCTGCGGGCGTTTCAGGAGCGCCGCGACGAAGTCGTGGATCGCCCAACACCGCGTCGAGATGAGCGCGCTGCATGGCGAAGGATCGTCTCAAGTTTTCGCGATGAATCGCGTCGAGCGCCATCGTGTGCAAATCGTACGTCGCGCGTCTCAATCGACTGGAAGGGACGGCGCGAATTAATTCACCAATTTTGTGCGTGCGCTCGACGACATCGCGCTCGAGCTCGAGCGTGGCGCACGAGTGGCGACTGAGAACACCATCTAGCGTTTGACACGTCATGTCGACGCATCTGAGCAGCGCGAGGCCGACGGTTAAGTCTCGGCTCCGGCCGACGCGTCGACGAAGCCGAGCGAGTCGAAACGTGAGCATCGGGATCCAAGAGTCCGAGTCCACTTCATCGCTCGTGTCCACGTCTCCGTCGTCGCCGTCGAGAGACATATCGATGAGCGTTTCGAGTAACGCTCGTCGCAAATCATCTGGGAAGACGTCTTGAAACGACGGTCGACTGCTTCGAAGCGCCTCTTCGGCGGCTCGATCGCCGGCGTTTCGTTCCGGCGAATCGTCGTTCGTCGTTTCAGATGAGTTGTACAACGGCTCGAGCGAAAACCGCGCCGAGTGTAACGGCACGAGCATTTCATTACCTGGCGGCGTGCGCAAGTCATCCTCGGGCGATCCAGACGTCGTGTCGAGATCGACGATTTCTGATTGACGTCTCGCGCCGCGAGGCATGGCGAGCGATCGAGTCAATTTCGGCGTCTCAGCCTCTTCATCCAGCGGAGACTCCACCGCCGTCGGCACGACGCGCGCCGCATCGACATCAAAACTCTCCCGATTCGAGTACGTCAACCGACGAGACGTGTTCGTCGACGTTCTACGCGCGAGCGAAGAAGTACTCGGCGTCGATACCGACGCGTCGAGCGCCGACATCGAAGACGCCGTCCCGTCCAATCGCACCAACGTATTCGTCGGTGTCAGCGACGCCCGCGCATCCGTGTTTCGTTTCATCGTCGCGTCGAGATACGCGAACAACAATTCATTCTTCGTCGCATCGGTGGGCGCACTCGTCTTCTTCTGCCGCGTTCCGTCATCCGGTTCCGTCTTCGTCGTCGCTCGCGTCAACCGCCCCGCCGCGCGCTCGAGTCGCTCCAACGTCCCATCCGACTCCAGCTCGGCGATAAACGCGCGAATATCCGCCGACTCATCGCGGTCGACACACGCATCGATATTTTCATCATCCGTTTCCGTCGCTCGCGTCGTCGTTCCCGTCGATCCGTGTCGTCGTCGCGGCGGTGTCGGTGGATGTTTCTTTCCAATCGTGCTCAGCGTCGCGTCGGAATCATCATCATCATCATCACTACCGCTTTCGTCTCGATGACGCCGACCGCGTCGACGCCAACGCATCGCGCGCGCGACGCGTCGAAACGCACCCATTATTCTCCCTCTCTCTTTCGCGTCCACGGAGGCGAAACCAACCCGACGCGTCGCGTCGCGGTCTCGCGTCGTCTCGTCTCGTCTCGGAACGCGAACCGTCGGGTACGTCGCCCCATCGCGCGCCCGCGCATCGCGACGGCATCCGCGCGTCGACGACGTCGTCTCGACGCGTCGGAATAATTTTCACTCGTTTGATCGTCGCCTTCGCGCGTCGCTCGCGCCTTCGCGCGGGTCGTCAGACGTCGCGAACGAACGATTGGGTTCGATGCCTCGCGAGTCGCGCGTCGCGCGTCTGAGCGAAATGAATTGAATCTCCAAACCGAGGGCGCGACGACCGCAGTGTGAGACGATGGGACGACCCGCGACGACGCGCGCGTCCGGTCCGACGACGACGATGGCGACGGCGAAAAGCGCGTCCGCGGCGCCGAAGAACCGCGGCGCGCTCGAAGGCGAAGCGACGCGGGTCGTCATCGGTGACAGTGTGTTTCAAGTGAATGACGCCGTCGTCGTCAAGGCTCCCGGGGAACCCGATAACGACGGGTACGTCGGGAAAATCGTCAGCTTACGCGTGCGAGACGGCCAAGCGATGGCGAGGATATGTTGGTTTTACCGCCCCGAGGAAACCCGCGGGGGTGCGCGGGCGTTTCATGGGTCGAAGGAGTTGTTTGCGAGCGATCACTACGATTGGGTGAGCGTCGACGCCATTGACGCCAAGTGTCGCGTGTACTCGTTGAAGGAGTACCAAAACCTCGAGTCGGTGAATGATGATGATTACTATGCGAGGTTTTTGTACAAGAGTAAAGAGGGGTCGTTTCGTCCCGAGGAGGTGCCGGTGTTTTGCGCGTGCGCGCAGCCGTACAATCCGGATAGGTTGATGGTGGAGTGCGAACGCTGCGAGGATTGGTTTCATCCAGAGTGCGTGGGGGAGACGAGGGAGAGCGTGACGACGGAGCTGACGTGGATGTGTCCCGTCTGTCGCAATGGATTGTAAACGGTGCGGTGCGGTGATATTTTGCGATGCGATGCGATGCCACGTCTCGCCATGTAACAAAGTGTACGGTTATTAGAGCGTAAAGTTACAAAGCTAATGAATCAATCCTCGACGAATTCTCGTCCCTCGTCTATGAGCATGTTACCCGTCGCCTTCATTCTCGCCGCGAATTTACACGCGGCGCGCAGCTTGGCCATGCGAAGACGCTTTAAGAGCTGTTTGGCCAAGTGCGCGACTCTCGGATTGCGTGAGTTTTGCAAAGCGTCCACCGCCTTGGTGCCACCCTCGCCCACCATGATTGATTGGTTATCCGGCGAGAGCATGAGGTTGGACAAGGCGGTGATGGCGGCGGTTTCCGAACGCACATCACCCGTTCTAGAAAGTTTGATAAGCCACTTGAGGGCGCCGTTTTTGCAAAACTTTGACCCGTTTGGCTCGTAGAGCGCCAATTCGGCGACAGCCATCGCGGCGAAGCGTTGCACTTCCTCTTGCGGACTTCTCAGCATGAAAATGCACGCAGAGATGGCGCCGGTGCGCCCAGCGAGGGCGCGAAGGTCAAAGTTTGAAGCCAAGTTGCGGAGACCGAGCGCGCCGACGAGCTGCATCTCCGCCATGTCGATTCGCTCCGACGTATTTTGCGCAATGGTGCAAAAGAGCTGAATCGCGCGATATTTGACGAGCGTCTCTCTCAAAGCCTTGTTTCGCGCCATGTTGGCAATCACGAGCGCTGCCGCGAGCTTACGAGCGGGAATCTTATCCCTGGATAGCTCGAAAACAAAGGGTATGTACCCTTTCTTGTCTATGAGGTTGCTAAAATCATCGTTAAGCGCCAAGCGCGCCAGGGCGATGAGCGCCCACTTCTCCGTATCCGTGTCATCCGTCTTGTCGACAAAGTCAAAAAAGTTCTTCAACAACTGCTCTGGATTTTTTGCACTCATCAGCGACGCAACTTCGGGATCGTCCGCGATTCTCGCAAAGGTAACGACGCAATTCCTCTTCGTCACCACCCCAAGTCCCTTCTCCGCGATGAACATCGTCATCGATTTATCCAATCCTTCGTCGCTCGCCAAAAACCGCGAATCGTCGTGATTCACCAGCGTCGTCAGCGCCCCACTCGCCGCGGTTCCGACCACTTTATCCTTCGACTTGATACTCGACACACACTGTTTAAACATCTCCGCCGTCGCCAACAACGCCGCGCAATCATCCGTCCTGGCCAACTCTTCCACCATGTTGTACGCCAACGAAGCCACCTGTCTCTCTTTAAATTTACACAGCGTAAACAAATGTTCCTTGACGAAATCCCGCTCGTGTCGCGCGAAGAACGATCCCCACTTCGTCTCCATATCCTCCTCCGTCGCCTCGAGGAGTTTTTCCAGCAGTCTCCTCAGCGCTGAAATCTTCCCCGTCGATCGTTTCCACTTGACGACGTCGGCGACGAGGTTACGAATGTCTTCATCCGTGAGCACTTCCTCTTCAACCTCTTTTGAACAGGTTATAAAGGCGATGCAGTCGCGCCAGCCGCGGACGAGACGACGTCGAGCGACGCGCATTCGTCACGTCGTCGTCCGCCGTCCGCCGAGAAGGATCGATCGATCGATCGAACGGTCGACGACGACGACGACGACGTGTGACGAAGAGCCGCGGCTCCTTTCAACGGTTTTTTGTGTGGCTGTGTATCGTATGGGTATACAGTTTGTAGGGTTTTGAATTCTGTTTCGCATCGCAAGTCAGGAAATCACGCAACCTCGTGCGCGGCTCCAGAACGCGACGCTCGACGCGTGCGGGGTGAGAATACAGCGGCACGCACGACGCATTCATGACGTGGAGCGTGAAAGAGATTGAAGCGTTGGCGACGCGGGTTCGGGCGTTGGCGGATGAGCTCGATGCGGCGGTGGTAAAAGCGAAAGAGTCATCTGATAATAATTGTGAAGCTGATGCGGACGCCTCTGATGACGCGCGGTTATCCGTCGTCGCGTCGGCGACGCTCGCGGGAAACGCGGCGACGGCGTTGAGAGACGCGATGGATTCGGTTCGTCCGCACGCTGGGGATGCGTTCGTGGATATCGACGCGGCCCGGGGTAAGGGAAGACGAGGCGCGGGGAGCGACGAGGACGCGGCTGACGAGGCACGTGGCGACGACGATGGCTTCGTGGACATGTTCGACGAGGAGGGTAAACCGAGACGCGGGTACGTTCCGAAGAAAGGACACACGTTACCGGGGATGAATGACGCGCTCGGGGAGCTTCGAGGGGTTTTGAAAAAAGTGGGCGTTTCGACGCCACGCGCGACTGAGGAGGATATCGATCCGATAAGCAGTGGAGCCGAGGCGGATGGAGAGGCTTCCGAGGTGGAGAATTCATCCATCGGTGAGAAGCGTGACGAGGTTACGCTACCGCCGCCCAAGGCGGAGAAGCCGCAGTGGATGATTGAGCTCGCGGCGAAGAACGCGGCGAAGCGCGCCGCGAACGCCGCTCAGTCAGCCTCTTGAGGGCGCAGTCGTCCGATCGATCGTTCGTTTGTTTAATGTACAACTACAATGAAAATTACATCGAAGGTAATCTTTTACGCTGCCGCTAAGCTAGGAAGTCGTGTTTTGTCGCGTCGCGCCGTTCGCGTTCACAAATGGAGACACTGCGCTTGCGAGCCATCTCGCCGAATCGGCGTCGGCGCATCGCACGACGACAGTTGTCGGCGTTGGCTCGTCGTTTTGGACACTGTTTCGCGACGCGCTCTGCGATTTGATCCCAAGGGCTGACGTGGCAAACGTAAAGGCTCGACTCAGCATGGATGATGAAGATCCAAGTCTGTCTGGCGCATCCGACGCGTCCGCCCGAGTCGCGTAGACTGACACGCGTGTGGCGTCTCGGAGGACTCCGGTAATGTCGATGAAACGCACGCTCACGCGCACATAAGGCTTCGAGTCCCCTCTTCGATCGATTATGAGCATTCTATCCTCTGTAAGAATGCAAATGTCGTGCGATGGCCAAGACAAAGAAGCCACGGCGACGAAACGATCCTTTTCGTGAGAGCGAGTCCTTTTCAGCGTCGCTCGACCGAGAGCTTCAACGGCGTGGTACGGACGTACTGGCTCTGTGTAAGACTCTGGTAAAGGTCTCGGAAGTCGCATGTACGATCCTTCTACCGGTCTTTGGAACGCAAACAGACGTAAGCGTCTCGCGCTCAGTTCTGCGTTGTCAAGAGTCGTCGCCAACATGCGCGTCGCGGCGCTCAAAAAGCCAATCAACGCGCCTTCTACGAAACCGGTGATGCCGTACAACTCCATCCCGGAGAGCGGACCTTCGAGAGCATCGAATAACGCGCGTCCAAAGTTATCAAACGTGCGGCGGATGATGCCAGCCTCTTCGTCGTCAGCCTTTGCGGGACCTGGATCGGACCATCCCAGTCTCCGCGGACGAAGCGCGACGCGACGGTTTGCGAGCGACTCTTCGAGGTTCTCGAGCCAGTTTTCGACAATGTCTCGCGCTTGCGACAACGCGGTTTCGCCAGAGTGCGCGAACGCAGCGATGAGCGCCCGAATCAAACGCGGAAACGCGGTGATGACGGAACCGTGAGAGAGCTCGGCGAATGCTTCGTTGATTTCGCACCATAAACGTTTTGGATCGCCAAGAAGCGAATTGTGCGCCCACAGAGAACCCGCCGCGATGACTCCTTCTCGCCCGAAATGCCTCGCCGCCATCAAACCAACATCCGCCGCCATGAGAGACGTTTGATTGACGTGGAATCCCCTCAGTCTGATTTGTGCGCGATCAACGCCAGCCAAGCCGCGAACCGCGACTGGTAGAAACGGCACGCTCGTGAATGAAAGCACGAGCTCGATGTCGTTTATGATGAGCTCTTGGAGATAAATCGATGAACCACTTATGATTTCGTCTTCTATGGTCCGTTTCGTTTTGCCGCCCCGTCTCATGTTTGCGCTTTGATTGGTTTGCGGTAAGAGGAGCTGTGAATGCCTCGCACAAGACTCTATAGCCTTGGGCACGATTTCGAGCAGCTCGTCGTGTACGTCGATGAACGCCGGAGCCGTGTCCACCTTGAGTGATCTCACGACGGGTAATCCATTCAACTTTTGAACCCAACCGTGGACGTTGAGCTCCAACGCTTGGCGCGATGACCTGTTCCGTTCAGGAATGGCGACGATGACTGGGCGTTTCGCCTTAGCGCTCGTGTGATCGACTTGTACGTTGCTCACTCTCACCGCGCTCTTAAACTCGACGCCGTCGGTTAGAATTTTCGCTGCAATTCCACTCACTCTACCGTAAACGAGTTCTTCGTGTCCATGTAAGACGCTAAATCCAACCCATCCACACTTGAAGCTCACGTCAATGGCACTCGGGCGCTCAGTCTGCTCCTTCTTGACAAGTTTGTCTCGATCAGATTCGTCGTAAGGTCTATTCACCAGAGCGTCTTCGATGATCACCGAACACATCGGACCTTGTCTCGTGACGGTGATTCTCAAGCAATCGCGACTCGTGGTGACTACGGAGTACGACATTGTGCTGGACCCGTCCAGGGGGATCGGCTCTCCGAGTGGAAGTTCGCCGTAACCTATGATGAGAGACCTCGGGAGAGACGAATCTTCAATCATGCGTTCTTCGCTTTCCTTCGGCGCGACAGTCGTTTTCTTTCGCTCCGCCCCGAGCTGATGATACCAGATTGTCGTGTTCGAATGGTTTTCAATCGCGTGGATTCCCAGCACGCCATCCACTCCCGACGGCGTCGATAACAGGACGTTGATTGTTCCATCATCTCGTTCCAGCACCGACACTGTGATAGTCTTTGTGTGAAGTTGGTTGTCGTCACCAATGTGTCGCATCTTCAAAATCGATGCCGAGCAATCCGGAAGCTGGATCGGCTTGGACCATTGGTAGACGCCGTTCTCCGGTCTGAACATGAGCGTCTTTGGGAGTTGAGAGTGTCGATCGAACCAGCGCACCGGTATGCTCGAATTGGACGGGAGTAAATCTGTACTCTCCGTGCCTCCGTGCCTGACCAGCAACGTTTCATTGATAGAACTCTTCAAAATAAACTTTGGTTTAATGTCGATCGTCACCGTGTTGCACAGTTTGTCTGTAGAGTACGCTGCAGAAGTCACGATGAACAAATGTTCACAAACGTCAACGCCCGCGCCTGACGGCACTCGAATTTCGCTAGGCGTTCCAGACAAGTCAATTCTGAAGGCATCGCTCCATTGACCGGACGACGTCAATCTAACGCGCATACGCGGACGTCGATGGATCGAGCGTCGCCAGTGCGCCGCGCTCCCAAGTATACTCGTCCGTTTTTCGAGCCCTTCGTCGATCTCATCTGCCTGTGGCGACTGTAACGGAGTGCCGAAAGCCGGACGCTGGCCGGGTGTCGACGGCGTTACTACGTTCACTGCGTCAGCCGTCAGACGCAGAGACGATTGACGAGCGATCAGTGGAGTATCACCGGTATGAATCTTCGACGATGAACGTATTCTCTTCATGGTTGGCTGCGACTGGTTCTGAGCCAAACGCGCGAGTGGAGATGCTGCCACGGGAGTCTCAAAATTTTCAGCGTCCTCCTCGAATAACTTTGTGGCGACGGGTGACGCAATCTCGTCGATGCGCAGCTCGGGAGGCTCGATGACATGATCCATTCGCTTTCCTACCGTATCGTCTGACTCGCTACCGTACAACATGTCCTCAATGACGAGCGCGCACGACGTCGTATTGTGCACGATGAGCGGAACGGCGCAATGCAGAGTGCGCGCTTGCGTATGTTCATCAATGTAAAACGAGAAACGAAGAGAGACAGCCTGCGTTGACGCCTGTTCACCGCCTTCGAATGGATAGATATCTCTGTTCACGTGATAAATTTCTCCATTCTCCCTCGCTTTTGTATTCTTGAGATCCAGCGTGTACTCGGGAACAATCAAGTCTTCACACTCGCTGTACCCAATGATCTGCGCCGATATGGAGATTGACCACGTCGGATGAGGAGTCGTAAAGAGGACCGATTCACCAGGGTCGACAACCTGTGCTTCCAGTTGTGAGTCAGAACTCACGTTGCTATGCGTTCGAGCGCTCACGACAATCGGATGCGGTAAAGTGTTTACGAATTGTAGAGGAGCGCACAGAGCAAGCTGGCGATTCTTTCCAGCCGCGTCGTGTTTCACGGAGATTGCGCACGTGTACGGTCGCCCATTTCGAGTCACCGACGAGCAGAGCGAAGACTCGATAGCTCCATCACGTGAGATCAGGTTGTGGAACAACACGGGGGTGCTCCAGTTGAAACCAGTCTCTCTGGAAGACCGACTCTTTGTAAGCGCCGGCGCTGTGGATCGAGAGCGATGCAGCGGGCTGAGGAAAGGTGAGCCAGGCTCAAACGCCTCCCACGTACTTCCATCTTCGAAATGTATTTGCGCCAAATCTTCGCCAGGTGTCACTGCGCGCCATTGGACAGCTCGCGCGCGGCAGAGCGGGATTGGTAACCAAGCCAGATCACCAGGTAAGATTGGACCAAAAATTGTCGCCGGCAAGGCGACGCTCTTTTGGAAGCATAGCACGATTGGACTCCCAGTGCCGTTGACGATTGATACGTCTGACCGCAGCAGAACTTCGTACCGGTTGACGATGCCTTCGCAGGGCCCGATTTCTGCGATTACGCGCGCATGTGAACCATCTTCCAACACGGCATCAAACTCCAAATGCATTTTTTCTTCGTCGACGTTCTCCAGCGATATTGGATCGCCAAAATCGATCGCGACATCGTCCATATCGAGAGAAATGTGAGGCACCGGTTCGCTCATGGTCTTTTGGCTCTCTTCGTCAACATTCTGAGCGATTGGTGAGGCCCAGTAAAAAGCGCCGTGTTCCACGACTCGATTCTGTTCAAGCTTTGGAACTGCCCGTCGCCGTTGAAAATGCATGACGCGAGTTTCACCGGCTGCCGTGCTGCCTTCACCAGCCGGTTTGGGCGTACCGTTGTGAACGAGAGAAAGCGTGTAGTCTACATCAAACCCAGTAGCGTTCGTCATTTGATATGTGCAAGGCCCAAACGTCGTGACAGTCTCGAGATCTGAGATTGGCTTTTTAGCCGCGTCCACTACGACTGTCGCCTTGAGGAAAGCCTCATATACGCTGTGAGACAACGTGAACTCGATGCCTTCTGAGACCGCTACGCTGATGGAAGTCGGGGACATGTTATCAGAGAGCTTGCAGTGCAATCCGACGAGGATGGGTTCTAGGATGGGTTCCCATGCTGTCTTGACTGGGTGCAGATAGTCAATCTCAAAGTCCATTTTCGCGTCGACGCAGCTCTTTGAGCCGTGTTGAACGCGGCAGTCAATGTTAGAACATATCGCTTGAATGACCGGTACTGCAGTGTTAATCTGGACGTGTTCGAGCTTGGAGGTGAAAGAATCGACAGATAACGAGGCATCGAACGGCGTGTACTTTGTCTTTGGTCTCTGTTCGTACGCCGTGATGGCTTCCATGGTGACGGGCTGGCTTATCACGAGCTCAGATATTTCGCGGAGGAGATGAATTGCAATCTCATTCGCGCAAGCGTGAACTTCGCGCACCGATGTGGTCACTTTCAAAACCTCTGGGCGCATCATGTACGCTTGTGAAGCCAAAGGCACGAATACATCAGAACTGAGCCCGACGACGTCGAGAATCGTAAACATGACGCCGGCGTCCTCAAAGGCATCTTCGTCCTTGTAATAACCAGTCTCCAGGATAAACTCGTGCAACGCAAATGATACGTTTGCGTTAGAGTCTTGCACATATTCGTTAAGTGTAAGCGACTGCCGAGTCTTCAAGCGCAATACGCGGAAAGGCGCCAATGATTCAGCTTCAGAACGCCAAGGTAAGTTGAGGTTCCATTCTCCGGTGTCGACGCTACCAGACACACGTGGTATGGACGTCGAGGCCGTAGAAACCAGCGGTGTCTCTCGAGCAGGAGTGCCTTCCGTAAAAGCTCGCCGCACATCCTGCGCGAGCTGTGCACCGATTATGATGCCAGGGGCGTTCAAATCAAAGACGCCGCCGCCTACTTGAACTTGAAACTCGAGCGCATCTCGCTCCGATTGAACCATAGCGTACGTCGTCTCCACCACGAGCGCTGGACTTTGGAATTCTACTATCCGCACAGCCTCTTTGCTCACTTTTTCGGAGTTGACATACAGCCGAATATTGTCTATGGAAGAGTTGGCGACGATTGCCGAACCCTCCCCATGCGCTCTCACACGCGCATCGTGAATCTCTAGGGACACCACATCTGAATCTTCTCTCACGAGTAATTGCGTCTCTTTCATCACGAACTCAATGCTAGGTAGTTTCGACCCTGAAGATGGACCAGGTTCTACGCCATTCTCTACGAAATGAGGCAGAAGATCAATCACCTTTGCCAACCGTCGAGTCTCGGTCGGAGTAACATCGATGATTGAGGACCCAACTTCTATGTTAAGCATCGTCTCTGCACTGAATGTATGGATAGCGTGGACATGTCTCAGCGAGATTAATGAATGCGTCGCTTCTCTGCTCACCAGATCTAAGGACATTTGCTGAAACTCTGCCTCGACGTGACCGGCGTTGCCTCGCATGTCCATCACTTGGGTGGACAACATGATGATGTCGTCCCACGGTGAAGCGACCGACTCTTCAAATAACTTGATTGACAGTGGAGCTATGGAGCCGTGCAAGAACAAAGAGTTGGATGGCTCAATTTCAAAAGTCTCCACACATTCCCAAGCGCTGTCAAAATCGTGTTGGATCGGCCTGAGTTGATGTTTTGGAATGGAAGAGATTTCTGTCGAACACGCTTCCACTTTCCGAGAAGCATTGACGACCTTTTCGAGCATTTTAATCATCTGCTTGGTCACTCGAGCATTCACCGCACTCATTTTCACCGTACCAGCGATCCGAGAGCACACGTGCGTCTTCAAAAACGGTACACCATGAGAGCATTCTAAAACGTTCACGTCGCCGTGTTGCGAATCACTGTGGGTACCGCTGATGGTGTCGATGGTTGACTTGAGTTTCCACGCGCTGGACGAACCTTTCATAGCCACGTCGATTCCACTAACCTTATATTGCAGTCGACTTGCGTCAGCCTGGACGACAAGCTCCACCAAGTCAGCTCCAAACCGAATGCCAGATTCAACCGCCGATGGCGTCGACGCGCCCGCCGCAGCCTCTTGTATGACGCATTGAAAACGAGACTGCATAGCGTTGAGCGCTGCCAAACACTGATAACTAATGTTGATCGATAACGGATTGAGATTAACGATTGTCAAATCCGAATCGAATCTTTTGAGTTCGTTGGTCACCGTGAGTTTGGCACCCGAAAATATTGGCGACGCGCTCCCGGGCGCACACATCCATGCTCCGTCGACGCTCACAAAAGTACGACACAGAAGAGCAGACTTTGTGAGCTTCTCCAACGCTCGCCATGCGTCATCTAAGGTGTAGGCGTGTTCCATTTCTGTCGTCGCATCGTTTATCAGCTGTGTGACATCCAAAGTGCGAGTCCGCGCGCCATTCTCGACGCACATTACAAACTTTTCGCAACCCGCGACGAGCAACAGAGCACCCTTCTCGTCTGAGAAATTCACTCTGATTGACGACGCCTCCAAGACCATCGGTGCAGCGCTCACGCTCTCCCCAAGCTGACTGATGACTTTGAGTCTACATTGAGGCGAGCTTGTGTTGAGAGCGGTCGCAGCTTTGGATAAGGCGGTGATGAATGGAGTTTGACTCGCGTTTGCAAAACTCACCAGCAACTGCGCCGAGGATGCTCTCATCGACAAATGCATCGGGCTAATCTTAATGTGCGAAAATGTCTGGACGTTCAAGACGTGACAATAACTCGGGTTGATCTTCGCCGTCACGAATGGTTCGTCGTTCTCCCAATTGTAACGCACCGCCTCCTGCGCGTCGCCACTGGTAAAGTCCCAAGCGAAGACGCTGCCAACAGTGACAACCGCATCGCTCAACACGCCATGATCGTCGCTGTGGAGCAAGCCTTGCGAAGCTATGATATCGCATACGCGAATTTTGAGCTTATTCTCGTGCCTGTCTCGCAGCTGCAAGTCAATCGCAGGGATTGCCAACGATAGAGTGGCACCACGGCTGACGTCTGCAGCGCTCTCAATCTTTGCGACTTTTTCCTTTGGTCTCATCACGTATTTGTACGCTCGCGATATGTAACTAGAGCTCTTCGTAAACACACTACCAGTGTTTCTGCGCTTCAACGTCTGCACCGGGCGAGGTTCAGCGAACCCTTTCGTCTGTGTGCCGTCATCAAACAATTCAGACGCCGTGTACGACGCTCGGTATTCTGGGAACATTCCATCCAGTTCACCTTCTTCCTCTCTCTCTCTCTCGACTCTACTCCTCGCGATCGCGTCGAGCACGCTCACATCATCATCCGAGAGTCTACTTTCGAAATCTGACAGGTGGCTAGGCATCCGAGCGACGCCACCTCGCACGCGCTCGACGAGGACATCGACATACGACTCCACCATGGCGCGTTGGTGACGAAGATTCTTCAGCGTACGCTGACGGTGTCTCTCTCCTCTCGGTGCGCACGCTCTAACGGCGTATCGCCACCAATCAATCGGTTGAGCATTCGTCGTCGGTCTTCTCTCGCCGTGTTCGAGCCGCTTGCTCCACATTACTAGGTCATCGACCACTCGGCTCAGCATTGACAGTTGAGACGCACACAGCTTGACGCCCACGTCGTCTACGACGTCCACCTGCATCGTGTACGCGCTTACGTCTGGATGCGATCGCCGCGTCGCGCGAGCGCGCCTTCGCAATCGAACATCGATTCGCAAACGTCCGTACGGTCCCAAGACGTGCGCCTCCGGTAGCGAACCATCGTTCACGCTCAACGCCAAGCCGATGATTTCCACGCGCTTCTTCGTGTCTCCACTAAACGACAAATCGTCCTCTTCTGCCGCGAGTCGCGCGCGTTTTCGCGGCGTCATCCCCGACCCTACGTCATCTTCGCTCAAACTCGACGTCGACGGTGACGGTGAGATTGTCTCTCGCGCTATGTCCTCCGTAACATTCTCTGCGACGTCCTCCTCCGTCGACTCGCTCGCCGTAGTCACTCTGATTCCATCCATCGATGCGCGCACCGCCACCGCCACAGCACCGTCACCACCACCACCCTCGATCATCGTCACCCCGTACTCGTACGAAACCTCCACGCGTCCGATATCCAATCGTAACCGCTCCAGAATCGCCCCAAGAATGGCTT
>Ga0255760_10003225_pt1 | contig 14663 bp, 16 predicted proteins | sample 071ome_25_FD_179960 | JGI IMG/M metagenome (GOLD analysis project Ga0255760, IMG submission 179960) | Coastal salt marsh microbial communities from the Groves Creek Marsh, Skidaway Island, Georgia - 071410BT metaG (version 2) | ecosystem: Environmental > Aquatic > Marine > Intertidal zone >... | reverse complement strand
TTGTTCCTATAGCAAGTGGATATGAATGGAGTGATGGAGTAGAAATCACTGCTAATGACTGGCAATGGACTTGGGAAACTGTAACAGGTTTACCACTTCTAGGTCAATGGCAAAGTGCTTATCCATCTGATTGTTCATTAAATGAGGCTACAGGTGAAAATAGAAAGTGTATCGTCAATGTTGAAGCAACAGATGACTACACTGTAAAAATTACATTTAACTATGATCCAGGATTAACAGGTTGGCAATATGGTGCTGCTTTATCACCAGCTATGCCTTCACATTACTGGTCAGAGTTTGCTACAAGTAGAGAAGACCTTTTAGCTGTTGATGGTTTAGATGCTCCAACATCAGGTGCATTTTTATATGACAAAGTTGAACAAGGTGCTTTCACTACATGGGCATATGATGCCGATACTATGTGGTACGGCGGAGAAACTACCATTTATGATGCTGGTACAGCAGTTAAGTGGGACAATGGTGTTGCACCTGCAGTAGATGCTGCTTTTGGTGATACAAGTGGAGATAGTTTCACTTACACTAATGGACCATTTGTTGGCACAGTTGAATTTTCAATCTATAGCGATCAAGATTCAGCGTATCTAGCATTCGAAAATGGTGAAGTAGACTTCGTACTTAACCCAAGCGGTGTCAAAAAAGCTCTTTATGAAAAACTTTCTAGAATACAAGGTGTAGAAGTAGCTTCAAACTTCTCTAATGGTATGAGATACATGGCATTTAATACACGTTTATTCCCAGGAAGTGATAAAGCATTTAGACAAGCTGTTGGTTGTATTGTTGACAAAGAATTTGTTATTAACAATGTGCTTCAAGGAGTAGCAATAAATATGGATGGCCAAATGCCTGCTGCATTAACCGCATGGGTAGCACCTGTAACTGGTGTTTTGGCTGATTGTGATGGTCTATCCGCTGAAGACAGATGGAATAAATCTATCGGAATTCTTCAGGATGCTGGATGGACAGCAGCAGACTGGGGTAGCCACCCTGGTGGAAATGAAAGAGCAGTTGCTCCAACAGGAGTCAAAGGTCCAAATGGAGAATCAGCACCAGACAATATGTTGCTTTATGCACCAGGTCCCGGTTTTGATCCAATTAGATCAACTTTTTCATTGTTTATTGCAGACTATATGCAACAGCTTGGTTTTGACGTTGTAGCAAGACCAACAGGTTTTGGAGTTATTGTAGATTTAGTATTTACAGCTGAAACTTGTAGAGACTGGCATTTTTATATGCTTGGATGGGGTCTAGGAACTTTCCCAGATCATCCAGCGCTCTTCTTTGATAGTGCACAAGATACTTGTACTGTTGAAGGATATAATACGCCTGGTTACAACACAGAAGGTGGATATCAAAATCCAGCTTTTGAACAACTTATATCTGAATTTAAATTAGCAAAATCTGTTAGTGAAGCTCAGAGAATAAGTAAAGAGATGGAAGCTATATTATTTGATGATATGCCTTATTTAGTATTGGTTACAACACCAGTATTAGAGGTTTATCGTTCTAATGTAGAGTTCCCATTCACAGATACTCTAGATGGTATCCAAGACTTAAGTGGATTACCTACTAACGTAAAGGTATCTCAATAAATTAGTATTTAAAGCTGGGGTTAAAAACCCCAGCTTTAATAAAACATTGTAAAAGAAAAAAAATATGGCAAGATTTGTTATTTCAAGATTTATTCAAATGGGAGTTGTTTTTTTACTTTTTTTAGTCCTTTCCTATATCCTTTTTGATGCTATTCCTGGAAATGCTTTTCAAAGTCTTTTATTAAACCCCTCACTTCCTGATTATGCTTATGATCAAGTCGTAGAATTATATGGTTTAAACGAACCTCTTGTAACTCGTGTACAAAACTATGTAATAAACTTTTTTAAGGGAGATTTTGGATATTCTTATCTTCAATTTCCAAAAACGCCCATTGATTTAATCGCCGAAAGATTACCAAGAACATTAATGTTGTTTTCGATTGTTAATATAGTAGCTTTTTATACGGGTTTTTTTGTTGGTAAAGTTTTAGCATGGAGAAGAGGTTCTAAATCTGAAACATGGATTACTATAACATCAGTATTTTCATATACAATCTTTTATCCATGGTTTGCTTTAATTATGCTCTGGTTTTTTGGATTAAAATTAAATTGGCTTCCAATTGGTAAATTTCTTTATCCAGAAAAATGGTATGACGCTCCCTTTGATAGCGATTTAGTCTTTATTGAAATGATTAAATATACTCTTTATTTTTCTATTTTGTTTTTTTTAATAAATGTTTTTACAAGAAACATAGAATCAATTTCTCAGCGAAGAAATTTAAGAATTTTTGGATTTGGAATTTTGATAGTTTTATCAATCTTTTATTGGAATTTTGGAAAATTACAAGAAATGCAAACGTATGCAGGTGATATTGCTTACCATATGATTTTACCCATTATGACAGTTACAATTGTAGCTTTTGCAGGAACTGCTCTATTAACAAGAACTACAATGATGGAGGTACTAAAAGAAGATTATATACTAACCGCTAGAGCTAAAGGAATAAGCCAGAAGAGAATAAGAGATAGGCATGCTGCTAGGACAGCATTGTTACCCGTTGTAACATCCTTTATTTTCACAATAGTAACAATTATTGATGGAGCAGTTTTAACGGAAAATATATTTTCATGGCCAGGTATGGGGCAGCTCATTCTTGATAGTGTTTTAAGAGAAGATATTCCTGTAGCTATGGCTTCTTTTTCATTTATAGGTATTACTGCTCTTGTTGCTCATTTTATTGCTGACATTTCATATGCATTTTTAGATCCAAGAATAAGGATTAAATCACAAGGTTAAAAATATGACAGAAGTAAATACATTAAAAGAATCTAGGAAAGAAAATTTAAAGAAAAATTTTAACAGATTTAAGCAAAGCAAAATTGGCATGACGGGACTTGTAATTGTTATTTTATTTGGAGTTTTGGCTATATTGCAACCTTTATTATTTTTGTCAGGGATCTGGGACTATAAGACTTACGATCCAGTTGTTGGTTATGACGCAGAAAAATACATTGCAGAAGTCGTTGTTTGTCCTGATGAGTATCCAAATGAAAGATATGCCGAAAGAAAAGAATGTCCTGGAAGGAACGAAGTTACTTTAATTAGTGTTAAACCTTACAATCCTGGAATTAAAGAAGGAGATACAATTGAAAGATTTAGACAACCTGCTGAACCCTCAGGAAAGCATCTACTAGGCACTGACTCACTTGGTAGGGATGTGTTTTCTCAAATAATGGAAGGAAGCCAGGTAGCTTTTATTCTTGGATTATTAAGCGCTACTTTAAGTGTTGTTATTTCAACTATTCTTGGATCTATTGCAGCATATTTTGGCGGTTTTATAGATTCCTATTTGATGAGGCAGTCAGATCTTTTACTCATGCTTCCTTCACTGCCTTTACTATTTATAATATCAGCTTTTACAGAGTTGCAAGTATGGCATCTTGCTCTGGTTTTAGGAATATTAGGTGGACTTGGTGGTTCTGTAATTACAATTAAATCGCAAGCACTCCAAGTAAAAGTAAAGCCATTTGTTGATTCTGCAAGAATAACAGGTGGATCAAGAATGAATATTCTTTTTTCTCATATTTTGCCAAATGTTGCCCCATTAGCCCTACTTTTCATGGTTTTTGGCGTCACTGGAGCTATAGCTTCAGAGTCAGTTCTATCTTTTTTAGGTTTACTAAATATTGACATGAGTTGGGGGTTAATGATAAGCGTTTCACAAGCTGATGGGTATATAAATCAAGGTTTAACATATTGGTGGTTAGTTATTCCAGCTGGTTTGTCAGTTACTCTACTTGCAGGAGGATTTTATTTAGTTGGTAGAGGTTTAGATGACGTGTTTAATCCAAGGTTGAGGAAAAGATGAATCAACAAAACATCTTAGAAGTCAAAAATTTAAACATGATCTATACAACTTTAGAGGGGAACGTAAACGCTGTTAACGACCTTTCATTTGAAATTAAAAAAGGAAGTTCTTTTGGTCTTGTAGGGGAGTCGGGATGCGGTAAGACATCCGTTGCAATGACACTAATGCAACTTCAAGCAGATAACGCCAAAATAGTTTCAGGAAATATTTTATTTGATGGACAAGAGATGGTTGGGTTAAATGAAAAAGATTTAAGAAAAATTAGATGGGGTGGTATTAGTATTGTGTTTCAAGGAGCAATGAACGCTTGGAATCCAGTTATAAAAGTTGGAGAACAAATAAGAGAAGCAATAAGAGAGCATTATCCAGAAAATACTAGATCAGAAAACACAAACAAAATAAATACTTTATTTAAAATGGTCGGTTTAGAACCAGAAGTTGCAGATAGGTATCCACATGAATTATCCGGCGGAATGAAACAAAGAGCGGTAATTGCTTTATAATTATCTTGTGACCCTAAATTAATAATTGCTGATGAACCTACGACTGCTTTGGATGTTGTAATTCAGGATCAAATACTTAAAGAAATTAAAAAAGTTCAAGATGATCTTGGATTGAGTTTAATATATATTTCACACGATATAGCAGTTATTGCTGAAATGACTGATTATATGGCAGTAATGTATGCTGGAAGAATTGTTGAAACTGGAAAAACTAAAGATATCTTTAAAAATCCAAAACACTCATATACAAGAATGCTTTTAGATTCCACTCCATCAATAATCGGAGATAAAAAAATGCTTAAATCTCTTGATGGTGAACCACCAAGTTTAATGGACAATTTTTCTGGTTGTTCTTTTGCTCCAAGATGTCCTGAACCTTCAGAAAATTGTAGTAGCGGCAATGCTGAGATGGGTCTAATTAAAGTTGGGGACGGACACTTTGCTGATAAATGTTGTGTTGAGTGTGGATAAATGAAAAATAATATTATAGAAGTAAAAAATCTTACTAAATACTTTGAAGTGTCAGGTGGAATATTTCAAAAGAAAAATATCGTGAAAGCTGTAGATGATGTATCATTTTTTATACCACAAGGAGAAAGTCTTGGCTTAGTTGGTCAAAGTGGGTGTGGTAAAACTACTACCGCAAGAACTCTTACCCTTTTAGAAGAAAAAACATCTGGTTCTGTAAATGTATATAATTCAAAAACTAATTTGTTAGAATCTATCGACAATATGGATGAAGATCAATTAAAGGATTTTAGACGTAATATACAAATGATATTTCAAGACCCATATGAAGCTATGAATCCACGTTGGACTATAAAAGATACAATAAGGGAACCTTTATTAATTCATAATCTTGGAAGTCCTGAAGAACAGGAGGAAGCGGTAAAAGAGATATTAAAAACAGTTGGACTAACTCCACCTGAAAACTATTTAAATAGATACCCGCATGAATTATCTGGTGGTCAAAGACAACGCGTTGCAATAGCAAGAGCGTTAATTATGAAACCCAAATTCGTAATTTGTGATGAACCAACTTCTATGCTGGATGTATCAATAAGAATTTCTATTATGGATTTGATGCTAGAGCTTGCTAAAGATCTTGGTGTATCATATTTGTACATTACGCATGACTTAGCTGTTGCTAGATACATGTGCAACCGAATAGCTGTAATGTTTAATGGTAAGATCGTTGAAATTGCTGAAACTGAAGAACTTTTAAAAAATCCAGTTCATCCCTATACTAAAAGATTAATTTCATCGATTCCAGTACCAGATCCAACTTATGAAAGAAAAGTTTACGACATAAATTTTGATGAAATTGATACTCTTATTCAAAAACATGGATCTGAGAAGCCTATGATTGATATTGGAAATGAGCACTATATTGCAACTCATGATGTTAAGGGTCTTATTTGAATTTTAAGGATATTTTCCTTATTCCAAATTTAATAACATTATCACGCCTGGTTATTGTTATAGTTATTTTCTTTCAATCTACACCTTTTGATTTTGAAGTTATTAATTTAATAATATTCATTGCAATAGTTGGGTTGAGTGATTCATTAGATGGGACTGTTGCTAGAAGATTTAACTTAGTTTCAAAGTTAGGAACAATTCTTGATCCGTTCACAGACAGACTCGTATTTATTCTTCTTTTAATTTGGATAAGAGACTTCATTCCTACTTATTTTCTAATTGGGATAATTTTCAGAGAATTACTTATATTGTTTGGGTCTTTAATTGTCTTGTTCACTAAAAGAGAAATAAAAGTATCCAAAAAAGGAAAAGTTTCAACGGTGCTCATGTTTGTCATTATTTGCTTATATGTTCTTAATACAGATATTTCAATTGTATTCATAAATGAGTTAGCTATTGCAACATTGATATTATATTTTTATGTTGCTTTTGAATATTTATATAACTTAATATATAAATATGGATAATCATACAAAACCACTTGAAAAACAAAACAACGATAATAATGTTAATTTCTTACTAACATTATTAAATTTAGAAACGATGTCTTCATCTTGGATACTTAAAAATGGTAAATATACTATTGGTAGACTTTCAAGCCACCAAATTATCCTAGATGATGTAACAGTATCAAGAAATCATGCTTCCATTGAAATAATCAATGAAGAAGTAAAAATTTATGACAATAATTCCACGAATGGCGTTTACATCAATAATGACTTAATTGAGAATTATGCAAACATAAAATCTGGTGATAAATTACAAATAGGAAAATTTCAACTATTATTCACAAAAGTTTAATTATGAATATCGGTCAATTAGTAAAAGAATTAAAAAAAAGTTACCCATCAGTAACGATATCTAGAATAAGATTTTTAGAAAAGGAAGGATTGATAAAACCAAAAAGGTCCTCTGGTGGCACAAGAATATTCACAGAAAAGGATTTAAAAAAATTAATTAAAATACTAGACCTACAAGAAAACCAATTTTACAGCTTAAAAGCTATTAAAAATAATTCATCCTTGTTAACAAAAAAGGATACTAAACAAATAATTATTTCAGAATATAGTAAACACGATGTTTTAAAAAATTCTGGTATTAGCGTTAAAGAATTCGATGAATTAGTAAAATATGAGTTTGAAGACGAGAAAGAAATTTATGATAATCTTGATCTTGAAAGATTAAAGTCTTGGTCCTATTTTTTAGAATTAGGACTTCAACCTAGAAATTTTACAACTATTAAATCTGTATCTGATAGAACGGAAGGTTTTACTGATTATTTAATATCCACTATTCAAGATGAAAATACAAATGAAGAATTAATTGTTGAGAACTTAACAAAAATTATTAAAGGGTTAATATTAAAAAAATAGTTATAATCACGTTTGTTTTAATATTCTTTATTCAACCTGCAAACGCTCTTGAAACAGAAGAAGTACCAATAACAGCTGAGGTTTTTCTTTCATACGATTATGAATATAAAAAGCTTATGTATGTTAAAAATATTGATACAAGCATTGCTCCTGCATCTATAACTAAATTAATGACAGCTCTTTTACTATATGAAAATTACCCATTAAATCATGAATTTATTACATCTTATCCATCAAATTATGCATACTCGGGTAAAGTTGCTTATATACCAGAGGGCATCTCACTCACTACCGAAGAGCTTTTAGAGCTATTATTAGTCTATTCCGCTAATGATGCAGCAATTATTGTAGCAAATTCTGTGTTTTCAAGTTATGAGCAATTTATTGAAGAAATGAACAATAAAAGTAAAGAGTTGTCGATGAATTCTACAAACTTTGTTAATCCTGATGGGCTGGATGAAGTAAATCATTTCACTACAGCTAATGATCTTCTTAAATTAAGCATTTACATATTGGAAAATACAAAATTATTAGATATTACAAGCAAAGAAGAAATTTTATTAGATAAATTGGAAAAAAAATTATATAAAAATACAAACTTAATTATCGATAGTGGATTTATTGGACTTAAGACAGGATGGACATCTGATGCAGGATTAACATTTATTGGATTCAATCAAAAAAACAATAGAAAAATAATAACTATTGTAAATAAATCTGTTGTTGATGACGAAAAGTTAAATCATTTTTTAGATACTAAAATTTTATATCAAGAATCAAAAAATAATTATGATAATGTACTAATACTCGATAATGAAACTGAGATATTTAAAATAATTAACTCTAAAAATGTACAAATGATAAAAAATAATAAAAATTTTTATATATTTAAAAATTTAGACGATAATGAATTATCTTATTCAGTTTCTATTAAAAATAATATATTTAAAATATTTTATCCAGAAATAAATGAAGAAAGAAAATATAAAATTAATACTACAAAAAAAATTGAATACAATTTTCATTGGTCAAATAGATTTCTAAATAATATCTTCAATAAATAATCTTTTATAACACTTTAATTAGAATTTACTTATGCAAAGCAAAGTTTACGTTGAAGTAGGTTCAATTCGATTAGAAGAAGAAACTGACACTCCAATTATGCTTCTTCAACAGCCAAATACTAATAAAGTTCTTCCAATTTGGATTGGTACAATAGAAGCTGTTTCCATAGCATACGCACAAGAGGGTTTTGTTCATCCTCGTCCACAAACACATGATTTACTTGTAAACATTATTGAATCACTTAATTCACAAATTATTGAAGTTTGTATTACGGACATACAAGATAAAACTTATTTTGCTGAAATTAGTTTATTGACTGATGATGGTGAAGTTAAATTGTCTTGTCGACCAAGCGATGCCATTGCTTTAGCATTAAGAACTTCATCTAAGATATCTGTTGATTATGATCTATTTATTAATAATTCTATAGAAATTTATGATGAAAAATCAGTTGAATTAGAAGAATTCATTGATTTCATTGACAATGTTAATCCAAACGATTTTTCCTAAAACCTTGATAAAAAAAATAATCATAGTAGATTAATCATATGCAGCAGGGTTACACAGGTCCAGAAGTATGTAAAATTACTGGGATATCTTACAGACAGCTTGATCATTGGACTACAACAAAATTAATTAAAGCATCCGTTAGAAATATTAAAGGTTCAGGATTTCATAGAATTTATTCCTTCAACGATATTGTCTTAGTGAAATTAGTAAAGAAGTTAAGATCTGCTGGTATAAGTTTACAAAAAATTAGAATTGCATTAAAAAATGTAAACAATATATTAGGAAAAAATTCAAATATTTCAGATGTTTCTATTTTTTCTGATGGATCATCTATCTATGTTTTAACTGACAATGACCAAATGATTGACTTACTAAAAAAAGGTCAAGCAGTATTTGGTATATCACTGGGGCCTGTACACACTGAAACGGAAGCTGAAATACTATCACTTTATCCTGATAAAGTTTCAGTTGCTAATAGATGAAATTTGCGCATCAATCAGAAAAAATATTTGCTAACCATTTAGATTTGTTTGATATTAAATGGATTTATGAACCTAAGAGCTTTCCTTTGAAGTGGGGTAGTGGTGCTATAAAAATGATGTTTACTCCTGACTTTTACTTGCCTGAAATGGACATATATATAGAAATTACAACCATGGATCAAAAGCTTATAACGAAGAAGCAACGTAAAATTAAACTAGCAAGAAAACTGTACCCAATGAATACATTTAAGCTTATAAACGAACAACAGTTTTATAATTTCTTAACTAAGGACAATGAAAATCTAGTCAAAGAAGCTATCGCTAGCTGAATACTTTAGCAAATTTTCTACATTTTCTATTCCCAAACTTTTTGCTATTTCCAATTCTTTAGATATAGAAGTATTACTCATTAATCTATTATCTGTGTTTAAATAAACATTAAATCCCAAAGCAATTAATTCAACAATTGGATGTGAATTGTAATTTTCGAACATATTTGTATGAATATTAGAAGTTATGCAGATTTCTAAGGGTATTTGTTGGTCAATAATTTTTTTTGCGGTTTCTCCAGCTTTATTGTTATTTATATCTTCAATAATTCTTACACCATGACCAATTCTCATGGCTCCATTATCTAGTGCATCTTTTATTGAATTTACACCGTCTCCTTCACCAGCATGTATTGTAATATTAACGCCTAAATCTTTTACTTTTTTAAAGCTTTCTCTAAATAATGAAGGAGGAAAGTTAAGTTCAGGTCCTGCAATATCAAATCCTATTATTTTATCTTTCGCTTCTAAACATAGATTTGCAACATTTATAACATCTTTTGTGTCATGACGCATACCGCATAATATTAATCCTGATCTTATTCCGTATGTATTTTCAGCAATTTTAAAACCAGAATTAACTGCATCAATAACATCTAGGGGAGTCAGTTCATTATTTACTGAATAAAATGGTGCATATCTTGATTCATAAAAATCAATACCATTCAAGTGCATATCCTCAGCTGCTTCAAATGCGATTCTCTCAATTGAAGAATAATTTTGCATTAAGGCAATTGTATGGGTAAAAGCTTCTAGGTATTCTTCTAGAGAAACTGAACTAGATCTATCAAAAAAACTTTCTACATTCTCTATACCAAGTAATGGTTTGTAATTTATAGATTTAGCTAATTCCTTCGCAGTTGAAGGCCTTAAACCACCATCTAAGTGATCATGTAAAACATGTCTAAACATAACGCAACATAATATATATTATAGGACAAATGTGAAGTTTATATAATTTCACGTATTACACTCTCCTTATGTGTTAATGGTAGCCAATGATCTGCATTCTTAACTTCTTTAATTGTTACATTTGTTCCTGATGAATTTAATCTGTTTATCATTTTTTCATTTAATTTTACAGCAGCATCATTTTCCCCAAATAAAAATGATACTTCAATGTCATGTACTCTTCTCCATTCACTAGAAAGCTCAAGATTATAATCTATATTCGAATACCATGATATTGATTGTGTCATTCCGTTCTTAAAATGCTTAATTAAGGAATCAATATCAATATTATGAATTTTGTTATCTTGATTATGTGTAGTAAATAAATTATTCAATGATAGGTCTATCAACTGGTAGTCAATATTTGGTGTTACTCTGTATGCAGATCTAAAGAATAAATCTAGATTTGATGAAAGTATTTTATTTGCTTCTTCAGGATTTTGAAATGAACTTATGTAGTGCTGTCCTTTATTAAAGTTTAATTTATCATAAATATTTGATGAAGGAAACTCAGTACCGCCACATATAGAAACTAGTTTGTCTATTTTCACATTTCCCCTGCAACCTATGGACCATGCAATAATAGAACCCCAATCATGTCCGACTATAGTTAGATTATTAGAAAGGTTTAGTTTGTCTATTAAATTTTCTATATCTAGTGATAAGTTTTCAATATTAAAGTCGCTTACAATAGAATTCTCAATGGATGATAGAGGGTAGCCTCTTTGCTCAACAACTGTAACTCTTAATTTATCTTTCAAATCGTTTTTAATGTCATCCCAAAAGAACATATTAGAAGGAAATCCATGCAAAAAAAGAACATCTCTCCCCTCTCCTTCAGAAGTGTATGATAATTCAAAGTCATCTAATTGAAGTTTATTTATCATATAAGCCTATTTTTTCTTAATATAACAATAATTAAACATGAAGCAAAAAATAACCATTGTATAGCATAACTTAAATGAGGTGCATTATAAGGTTCTTCTAGAATAACACACACTACTCCACCCCCACAAGCTTCAGTAAGCGTAAGATAATAATTAGGAAGTATTACATTTAATTCTGATTCAATAAATTCTTTATCTATCCTAAATAAATACTCAGAATTTGAAATATCATCTTGACCAAAAGTTTGTTGATCGTATTTCATAAGTCGACCAGCAAATAATATCTCTTCTTCTGGAAAAGTTTTATTTATATTCTTATCTAATGGGACCCAACCATTATTTACTAATAAGTGATTATCATTATTACTTTCTTTATACAAAGTGATTAAGTGAAAACCATTTTGACCATTATTTACTCTTGATCGTAAATACCAATCTCTTATTTTTGTAAAATTCTTACTATTTTTAATTACAACCTTGTTAAATTCAAATACATTTTCATCATTATTGGAATAAAGATCTGATAATGAAATAGATGAAGGAATATTATTATTTTTAAATTCATTTAGTGTAACTTTATCATTTTGGAAACTTGTAAATTGCCAATATGAAAGACTCAAAAAGATAAAAACTATAAAAAAACCCAAATAAAAGAGGAATTTATGTGGTAGTTTGCTTAATTTACCCATGAAGTGTCTCCTCTTCTTTTGTCTCCATGAGAGAAGACATTTTTATTTAAACCTGAAACGCAAACCCCACCAAAATACATATCGTAATCTTCTGTAATTGTAATATTTTCGTTAATCTCTAATGAACCAGGTTCTGCTCTAACTGTACCATCACCATTCACATGAAACCTAGGTGCGTTAATAGCTTGTTTCCAGTTATTGTTTTTAGAATAATTTATTAAGACTTGTGCAATAGCTGAACTGATTCGATCAGCTCCTGGTGACCCTATAGTTGTAATACCATCATCTGATTGAATTATTAAAGGACTCATGTTCGATATTAATCTATCTCCTTTTGTCTCACCCAAGAAACCTTGTGGATTAAGCTCAATTTCACCAAGAGAGTTATTGAAATACATCCCAGTATTTGGACAAAGGACACCTGAACCGTACCCACTTGAAAATGTTATAGAGAAATGATTATTCAAATCATCTGAGGTGTTGACTTGAATTGTTGAAGATGATTGAGAGAGATTCAAGATTTCATTATTTATTAAATCTTTTCTATCACCAAAAAATTCATAATTATTTTTTCTTGATTTATAAATTTCTATTAAAGATTGAATACTATTACCTTTATTTAGTTCTTCAATATATTTTAAAACCATTAATCCCCCAATAGATGGTCCAGCATGGCCTGTAAGATATAAATTTTTATAATTAAAACTAAATTTACTATCTTCTATTAACTTATAATTTATAAAATCTTCCGAAGTTACATGTCCACCTTCTTGTTTTATAGTTTTAAGTATCTCTTTAGAGACATCCCCTGCATAAAAGTCATTAAAGCCTTCATTTGCTAAATGATTAAGTGAATCACTTAATTTAGTTAATTTAACAAGTCCATTATCTAGATTGTTAGCAATATTTTCTAAAATTAATTTTGAGTAATCGTGCCACATAAATATTGGTTCTAACGAATGTTGGAAGTAATCTTTTGTTGGTTGCGTTAATTTAAAGCCATTTTTTGCAATATTAATTGGGAATTCTAATAATTTATTTAAAGGAAGTGATGCGTAATTCTTATGTAAAAAATCTAAAATTTTGTATATTCCAGGAACAGCAAATGTATTTGCCCCTTTGCATGTTTCTACATGTCCACCATAAGTCAACACTACCCTATGCTCTTCATGATCATTACCATTAAAATTTTTAGGTGATACAAAATAGCCATCTACTGTGTGTGATTTGTCAGTTTTACCATCATAAAAAGTTAATAGACCTGAGGATGTTGGGGCAATAACTCCTAGATCGGTAACCATAGAAGTTACAATACTTGCAATCATTACATCAGCAGCGTTTGGACTTAAGTCTTTTATTGATTCAGCTGCTTCAGAACTGTATTCCGCAGTACTTGATAAAGAAACTTTCATTTAAACAGTGTAGTTTATAACTTTTATATGCAAAAATATATATATGAAACAGGACGTAACTAAATTTCATAACCATATTTATCAAATTGATGTATTTATGGAAAATAAACCAGGTAGGATGTCTTGCTACTATATAGATTCATCTAATCCAATATTAATTGAAGTTGGTCCTTCAAACTCATTTCCATACTTGATATCGAGCTTAGAAAGCTTAGGTATAAATGAAGTAAATAGATCAGCAATGACACATTTGCATTTAGACCATATTGGTGGAATTGGCCACCTTGTTGAAAAATATGAAAAACATTTTGTATATATTCATGAATTGGGTTTAAAGCATTTACCAAATCCAGAAAAATTATGGAAAGCTGTATCTGATATTTACACTGAGAAGTGGCTCATAGAGAATTGGGGCGAAATAAAGCCAACTCCTATTGAAAAAATAAAGACATTAAATGATAACGAATTTATTGACTTAGGAAATAATAGAAAATTAAAAGCTTATCATGATCCTGGTCATGCAAAACACCACTATTCATTTTATGATGAAACTTCAAAAACATTGTTTATTGGAGATACATTAGGTTTAATATATCCACATGGAAATTTTGTTCAACCAAATCTTCCTCCACCTGATTTTGACAAAGAATTATTGTTTAATACTCTTGAAAAGTTTGAAAATTTAGAACTAAATAATTTAGCGTTAGCTCATTTTGGAATTCATAATAACCCATACGAACTAATTTCTAATGCAAAAGAAAGTATAGAAGTATGGATAAAATTCATTGAAAATTTGCCAGAAACTTCAAATCAAGAAGCGAGTTTAATAATGGAGCAATGGGTTAGAACAAATTATGAATTATTAGGAATAGATAAAGAAACAATTGATAACTACACAAATAATGTTCATTTTGAAATGCAAGTAGCAGGTATTCGTAATTATCTATTAAAAAAGAAAAACCCCTAGTTTCCTAGGGGCTCTTCATTAAAAGTCGGCAGTGTCCTACTCTCCCAAGGGGTTGCCCCCCAAGTACCATCGGCGCTAATGGGCTTAACTTCCG
>Ga0255760_10003217_pt1 | contig 14675 bp, 13 predicted proteins | sample 071ome_25_FD_179960 | JGI IMG/M metagenome (GOLD analysis project Ga0255760, IMG submission 179960) | Coastal salt marsh microbial communities from the Groves Creek Marsh, Skidaway Island, Georgia - 071410BT metaG (version 2) | ecosystem: Environmental > Aquatic > Marine > Intertidal zone >... | reverse complement strand
GACCGTTTGAACCGTGGAGAGTCCTTCGAGACCATTGCCCGCCAGCAGTCATCCGACAGCTACAGTGCGGTCAACGGGGGTGATTTGGGCTACTTCAACGTCTTCAACATGGTCTATCCCTTTGAAAACGCTTGCTACAACGCGGAAGTGGGCCAAGTGGTGGGTCCTGTGCGCACGCAGTACGGCTACCACCTGATTAAAGTGCTGGACAAGCGCCCCGCGCGCTACCGCATGACGGCTGCACATATTTTGCTTTTGGATACGGAAGACCGCCCCAACCCAGAGGCCGCCAAAAAGATTCAGGACCTCTACAAGAGTTTGCAAGCGGGGGAAGATTTCAATGCCTTGGCGCGCAAGCACAGCCAAGACCAAAGCTCATTGCAGCGCGGTGGCCAATTGCCTCCCTTTGGCTTGAACCAAATGCTCCCCGAGTTTGAAGATGCTGCCTTTGCCTTGGCTGCGGACGGCGATTTTTCAGAGCCCTTCCGGACCAAACTCGGCTGGCACATTGTGAAGCGCGTGTCACGCGAGGAAGTTCCCGCCTTTGAACGTATGCAGGGCGAGTTGGCGGGCAAGATTCGCCGCGATGAGCGCTCCAACGCTTCGTTGCAGGCATTCTTGGCGACGCTTTCGGCACGTTACAACGTGAGCATCGACGAGGCCGCGGTTAATCAAGTGCTCAAAGCGTTGGAGAAGGGCAAGAGCACCGCGAAGCTAACCAAGCCCGTTGTGACCTACACCAGCATCCAGTCGGGCAGTGGCGTCATCACACAAACCGAATTTGCTGCGCGCGCCATCGATGCGGAAGCACGCCGTTTGGCCTCACTCAACGAGCCTTCCGACAACGTGAAAAAAGTAGATCCGGCGCAAGCCTACAGTGTCTTGCAGCCTATGATCAACGCAGCCTTGTTGGCCGAGGCGGAATACCGCCTGCCCTCCGAAAATGCGACGTTCCGCTTCCTGGCGCAGGAATACCGCGAGGGCATTTTGGTCTTTGACCTCACCCGCGAGAAAGTGTGGGACGCAGCCTCTCAAGACAGTGCGCAACTCGCCAATTTCTTTGCAGCCTTCCAAGATCAGTACCAGTGGAACAACCGCTACACGGGAACGGTATTCACCACCAGCAACGAAAAGGTAGCCAAGAAAGCGGCGGACCAGCTGCGCCGTGGGGTGCCCGCCGAAAAGGTGGCACGTGTCCTCAACGCCAAAGACCCCTTGGCATTGGCCGCGCAGGACTATACAGCCTTGGAATCGGGCAATAGCACCTTGAACAACAAGCAAAAACTGCTTGTAGACGTTACAGGCGATTCGGGCGAAAAAGTGAGCGGCCCCTTGGCCTTTGAAGACGGCTTTGCCGTGGTGGTGGTTACGGAAACCTTGCCTGCGGGTCCTAAGACCTTGAGCGAGTGCCGCGGCCAAGTGATTACGGACCTCCAAAAAGCGCTCGAAGAGCAGTGGCTGGAGTACTTGGGCCAAACGTATCCCCTGGCCTTGGATCAAGCGGCTTGGCAAGCTATTCAGTCTAAACTTTAAACGCTTAAACGGATGAAAATTGTAAGCACAGAAACGATAGCCGGGCACGAAATCGTAGAAGCCCTCGGAATTGTTCGCGGGAGTACCGTTCGAGCGCGCAACATCGGTCGCGACATCTTCGCAGGCCTCAAGAACATCGTCGGTGGCGAGATTGAAGAGTACACGCGTCTCGCAGCGGATTCGCGCGAGGAAGCCCTGGAGCGCATGGTCAAAGATGCGCAACGCCTCGGTGCGGATGCAGTGGTTGGGGTTCGCTTCAACACGGCGATGATCATGCAAGGCGCCTCCGAAATGCTGGCCTACGGCACCGCTGTTAAACTCAAGTAATGGACTGGGGCGACTGGCTGCTCAAAGGCATTTTGAGCTTAGAGTTTGGCTTCTTTGCCTTTTGCGTGGTGGCCCTCATCGTGCTGGCATTTCGCCGCGTGAAAAAGCGCCGATCTGAAACCTTCGAAAAGCGCGACAACTAGCCCTTCTGGTTCTTGCTTCTAAACCGCGTGATGCCTTCGGAGCGCATGGCGGCGTGCTTGGTTTTTCGGCCGGTTACGCGCTCCCGCCACATCCGGAAGGACGATGCTTTCATTTCGCGACGCATCAGGGCGCGGACCTCATTTTCCTTGAGGCCAAATTGCACCTCAATCGCCTCAAAAGGCGTGCGGTCCTCCCAGGCCATTTCAATGATGCGGTCGATGGATTCGGGCGACAAAGGGCTGTTCATACGGGATAAACGCCACCTAGAAGTCGATTGTTTAGAATCGGTATTTCAAGCCGGCATTAAAGAAGTAGCCGTCTAGAGGTGCCCAAATTTCCGTGTACTGAGGCGTCTGGTAGGGAGCGCTTACCAAGGATCCAAAGCGCGTCTGACGCACATCGGTGAAGTTTTCGGCATTTAAGAAGATAACCAAGGGGCCAAAGGTGCGTTCCACGATAATACCTGTAGAAAAGAGATCGGGGGTGACCCAGTTGGAACTCAATACTTGCGCGGACTTGTATTCGTAGTCCCAGCCGATGCGCCAAAGTCCATCCACCACATAGAGGAGATCGCCTTTAATGCTATGCTTGGGCGTGAGCGTGGCGGCTTGCTTCACCGAACGGTCCTCGGTGTATGCATCGGTATACGTGTAGCCCACAAACCAGGTGAATCGATGCACCGTCAACTTCAGTTGTGTTTCAAAGCCACGGCTGTGAACCACGGCGCCACTTTGGCCGTAGCTCCACGTGCTATCTGTGGTGGGCACGAGTTGGATAGCGTGGTCAATCAGGTTGTAGAAGAACATCTGGTTCAAGGTGAGCAACCCTGAAACGGCAGGCAGTTGGGCCACGTATTTGATGTCAAAATTGCCGCCATAGCTGCGTTCAGCGCGTAGGTTGGCAAAATCGATGGCAGCGATTCCGGCATAGCCCAATGGTTCGGCTTCTTCGTTGAAGAGGGTCGGCATGCGGTAGCCAAAGCCTCCACCCAATCGATAGGTGAAGTGGCGTGAAGCACGGTAAAGGGCATTGAAGCGCGGCAAAACGAACCACTCCCCATTGGATGCGGAAACAGCGGATGCAGCTTGCGCATAATCGACGCGAAGGCCACTTTCTAAACTCCAAGCATTCCCGAGATCCACCAGGTGATTGACATAGGACCCAAGGGTTTGACTCTGTTGGTTCCGTAAAAGCGGTGTGGATGTCAGGGGAAATTCCTCAAACTGATCCGTAACCACATTGACGCCCACGTTGAGACTGGCTTGGTCCGAGCTCTGCGCATAGTTCACTTCGGTGTAGCTGTTGCGTTGACGGCCTGCGAAGTACAGATCTTGGAGCCCAAAGGCGGGACGGATGCGCAGTTCCCGATCAAATTGATTCAGCGCATTTTTCGCCGTAATACTCGCGCCAGAAGCGAGGGTTTTGCGCCAGAGGGCCTGTGTGCTCACGCGTTGGCTGTTCTGGCTGTCCAGATAGAAATTCCCAGCCGTTGGCGCATCGCCTCGAATCATGGAGAGGTCGCCGCCCACGCGGTCTTCGAGTTGGATCTGGGCGCCCAGCCAAAATTCGGTGCGCGCGTTGGGGTAGAAGAAGAGTTTGGGGTTGACGGCCCATTTTCGAACGCTAGGCACATCCGAAAAAGAATCCCCATCGGCATCATAGGGGCTGTGAAGGTGTCTTGAAATCAGGGTGGTGTAGCCCCATTTTCCCTGGCGTCGCGATAAAAATAGGTTGATGTCTTGAGCACCGATGGTAGAACGGTTGATGTGAAGTAACTGCTCGTTGGTGGGTCGTTTGGTCAAAAGGTTAATCAGACCGCCAATGGCTCCTCCACCGTAAAGCGTAGAGGCAGAGCCTTTGATGTACTCCACTTGTCGGAGATCCAAGGGAGGAATTTGCATGACATCCAAACTGCCCGAAAATCCACCGTAAAGGGGGAAGCCGTCTTTCAGCATTTGGGTGTAGCGGCCATTGAGACCTTGGATGCGCACCACAGCCCCATTGGAGGTAGCCGACGTGGTTTGGACTTGAATGCCCGTGCTGTGCGTGATGAGATGCGCAATTTGACTTGGTTCCATGGAAGCGGCCTCATCGATTTCGTCCGTCAGTACTTCGGTCCGGGTGGGCACATTTGCGATGCTACGATTTGTGCGAGTAGCTTCAACCATAACTTCTCCAATCACTTGTACCTCTTCGGACTCAATGCTATCGAGTGGGTTGGATTGGGGGTACCAAGAAGGCGTTTGTATTGCCGATGCCGAAATGGACAGGGTGCAAAGCACACCGAGGAGGAATCTAGAAAGGGACATACCTCAAATGTACGCCCGTCTGAACTTTACATCGTGGCCTGTGTTCTCGCAGTATAGCGAGGAAAAGCCCTCCAGGAAGTATTCCTATTAGACGCATCTAACATGGCACGCGAATTGCTAAAAAGGGAAGCATGAAAGACATCCGTCCAGCATGGCATCGATTGTGGAGTGTGGTCCGAAACGACCGACCTACAGTATGGCTGATTCTAGCCTTTGCAACACTTAGAGGCGCCTTCAGCCTCGTGTTACCACTGAGCTTTCAAGCGCTAATCGGTCAGCTCATGGGCGGCCGTTTGTCTGCTTCATGGTGGGTGCTCTTTGCCTTGGTTCTCATTTTTTCGGCGCTCATGATTCTATTTGGCTTAGTCCAAATGCGCCTCTCCGAGTGGTTTCAGCAAAGGCTTTTTGTCCGAACGGCCTACTTTTTTGAACGCGCGACAGAATTGTCTTTGTCCTCGGAATCGCAAGAGCCTTCTCACCGCTTTTTTGACGCCATTATTCTTCAAAAAGAACTACCTAAACTGCTCTTAGACGTTTCCACTGCGGTGTTGCAGCTGCTCTTTGGCTTCTTACTTCTCTTCCTTTACGATTTCACATTTGTAGGTGCAGCCCTCATCATATTGGGTATCGCCATCCTAATGATACGCTGGAGCCTTTCCCGGGGCTTTCTATGGAGCATGGAAGAGAGCAAGGCCAAATTTGCCTTGACCGCCCGCCTCAAGGAAGCTGAGGGGCAAGAAAAAGGCGGTATGGCGGGGTTTGTCGCCGAATACCTCAAAGCGCGCCGCAAACATTTCCGCGTGGTGTGGCGCATGCACGCCATCCTTGGGGGCGCGCGTGTGGCGTTCACGGCGGCCCTATTGGCTGTTGGCGGGTGGTTGGTTATCGACCAAACGGTTTCCATTGGTCAATTTGTGGCCATTGAGATCGTCTTCTTGACGATTTTGGCCAACTTAGAAAAACTAGTCGCCGGTGTGGATTCCATTTTTGATGTGCTCACCGCCTTGACCAAGCTGGATAGCACCTTCGCCCATGAGGGAGTGGATATCAGTCCTTTTAACCCGGCGGATACGCAGCCTTTCGAAGGGAAAGCGTGGATTCAGAACTTCGAGCAAACCCATCCCCCGAGCGATAAAAAAGCCCCCTGGCGCTGGATGGCCTTTTTGGCCTTGGTCTTATTGGCGAGTTTATTCCTTCCTTGGACCCAAACGGTCTCTATGACCGGGGTCGTAACCATGGACGATCCTATGGACCGGCCTTCCGAACTTTATGCAGCCGAAAATGGCCGTTTGACCACGTGGTATGTCCGAGAAGGCCAAGAAGTGCGCACAGGCGATACGCTCCTTTTGTTGGAGGAAATTGGGTCGGACTACTTGGATCCGGCACTTCTCGATAATTTGACCACAAGCCAACGCGCCAAAGAAGAGGCCAATGCGGCCTACCAAGGAAAAACAGAGGCCTTGCGGTCCCAGTTGGACCAAGCCCGCCGCGGACTTCGCCCACAGCTCCAAGTGGCGCGTCAGAAGGTTCGGGTCGACAGTACCGATTGGGTAGCCTATCGAGCAGCAGAGGACGTAGCCCTGGATCAAAAACACCGGGCGGACAGTCTGCTGAGTGTGGGCATCATTTCTCGCCAAACTTGGGAAGGTCAAGCCATGAATTGGCAAAAGGCTCGGGCACAATCACAGGGCCAAGGCCAGAAATACGCGGCCAGCAAGGCGGAATACGAGGCAAAACGCCTAGAGCTTGCGGAGAAAATTGCCAAGCTGGAGTCCTCGGTGGCTGAAGCGCGTGCCGACGAGGCCTCATCCCTGGAATCGGCCACCCAAGCACTGTCCAAAACAAACCAAGTCGCTCGACGCATCTCCAACCGGTATGTCATTGCGCCCCGCGACGGGGTCGTCATGGAGTTGAGCAAGAAAGCTCCGGGCTCCTTGATGAAAAAAGACGAAAAGCTCTTGACGCTTGTCCCTGCCTACGAGTCCCTGATTGTCGTGGCGCAATGCGATCCCAATGACATCCCCTTGCTCCATGCCCAGCAAGGAGCCATGTTGGCCTTTGACGGCTACCCTATGCTGCCCATCCCCGGATGGCCCGAACACAGCGTGGGGATGTTCGAAGCGAAGGTGCGCTTTGTGAGCACCGCTGTTGGACCCGATCAATCGACTTTCCCCATTGTCTTGGAGCCCGCCGAAGCCTGGCCTGCCGGTTTAAAGGCAGGAACCAACAGCCATGCCACGCTGCTCCTGGGGGATGTCCCGCTTTGGTTTGAACTCTGGCGACAGCTGAATGGATTTCCGGCTAACCGCATAACACCCGCAGCCAAATGATGAAGGGTATATCCGTAGGGCTTCTTCTACTCAGTGGTTTTTCGATCGCCGCACAAGGTCTGAACGACTACGTGGCTTTGGCGGTCGAAAAGGCCTGGGCCTACCAACAGGCCAATTTGCGCGTCTACCAAGCGGAGGCCAAATTGCTCAGTGCGCGAGCCGCCTTTGATCCCCAGTTGTCCGTCTTGGATCGCGGGAAGGATGCGGGTGCCGGAACAGGCTATCGCTACCAGGAAGCCGATGTTCGCCTGCCGCTCGTGGGCGGGGTAGCGCTGAATGCGACCGGGCAGTGGGGCGGCGGCCCTTGGCTGAATCCCGAGTCCAAGGTGCCGATCAGTGGCCTAGCGGGCTTGGGGCTTACGCTTCCTCTGGGGCCTCAGCTTTGGTTTTCGGATTCCCAGCAAAAGGTCAATGTAGCCAAGCGCTCGGTCGATGTGGCCACCGCAGAGCTGCGTGTCGTAGCGCAAGAAGTTGCGAAGGAAGCTGTGCAACGCTTTGTGGCGTGGAGTATAGCCTACCGCGAGCGCGAGGCTTACGCGTCTTCATTGGTGCGGCTGGAGGACCAACTGGAGCAGCTTAGGGCCTCCTTTTTCCTGGGTGCTTCGGCCCGAAAAGACACCCTCGAGCTCTTTGCCTACCGGGTCATGCGCCAAAACCACTACCTAGAGGCGCTTCAAAGCGAACAAGCCGCATGGCAAGAGATGCAGAGTTTCCTCGGACCCGAAGGGGCCAACCGCACCTGGCAAGCCCTGAATTTTGATTCCCCGATCTACGGGCAAATCGCCCGCCTGGAAGACCGCCCCATAGACCAGGTGCCCAAACGTCAACTTTGGGACGCCAAACAGCAGCAGGCCCAGACCCAACTGCGTTTTGAGCGGATGCAGCGCTGGAATGCGCCCTATGTGCATGTAAACGGCTGGCAGTATGCCGACTCCTTTAATCCCTATGGCACATCGTGGAAGGTGACTTGGGATATTCCCGGTTTCAATCGGAAAAACCGATCCGAACGCCAGCTCGCATCCCTCTACCTTCAGGAAATGTCCTTGGGCCAAGCCTTTTTGGTTCAAGAAGCACAAAACCGTCAGGTGCAGTGGTCGCAACAGTGGCCCACGAGTGTGGTCAACGTTCAAACCATGTATACGCAAGCGGCCACCTATAGAGAGCTTTGGGAGCTGGAAGAGGAGTCCTTTTCGCTGGGCTATTCATCCGTTTTCATGAAGAACCAACGTGAAGTGGCCTACCTCGACGCCCTTGTCAAACGCAACAAGGCGGTTGCTGCGCATCTCAAACTCTTGGCCGACTGGGCTGCATTTACTGGGCAGCAGGTGGAGTGGCCGTAGGCAGCGGGCTTCGCCCTGCCGTTTAGGAGTTTGGGGGTTTGGGGGTATGGGAGTATGGGCGCTTTGCGCGTAAGTTGGTTTGTTGGTTTGTTTGTTGGGGAGCATAAAAAAAGCCAGCGAACAACGTTCACTGGCTTTTGGGGGTCAAACCACGTGGTGGAGCTATTGGAGAAAAGGTCGAAGCTGAATGGAATGGATAAACCAGATCAGATTGAATGAATTCTATCCTTGTAGGTCTCTTCAATAGTTTAAGTTTTTTGTTTGGAATATTCCGAACTCATGTTAGGAATCACGTTTATTTCAAACCTTAGAAGGTTTTCCTCTTTTCTGAAGGGGAGCTCATAGCCGTGCTCATTGTGTTGCATGAATGTAGTTGATTGGGGCATGTTTTCATTACGTCAATCTCGTAATGTTTGGATTGGATTTTTCGAGAATTGCTACCCGTAGCCGTTTGAATCACACCTTCATTTTACAATCCCTATATCCGATGAATAACTCCCGAAGAAAATTTATAGGTACGAACCTACTGGCTTCCTTGAGTGTGCCCTCTGAAATGAGGTGCCTTTTTAAGTCTCGTATGACCCAAACCATCCTGTTTTCGTGAATTTTTGCACACAAACACCATTTTTTTAAGTTCCTTTTGAAGCAAATTAGTAACGGTTTGGTGTGAGACTTTTCAGTCTAAATAGTATTGGTTTAGGTTGTTGGACTCACTCAGAAAGGGAGGTTCGGTAAGCACCTTCCTTTTTTATTTGAAATAACTTGGTTGAATTACATTGCACTACAATGAAAATAACAATCATCGGAGCGTCAGCAGGCATAGGTTTGGAAACAGTAAAGCTTGCTTTAACTAGAAACCATGAGGTAACTACTTTGTCGCGCACCCCAATTCAACTCCCTAAGAATCCATTGTTGAATTCAATTATTGGTGATGCTTTAAATAAAGGGGATTTGACTCTGGCAACACAAGGTGCAGATGCGGTTATTATCACATTGGGTACGCGGAAAAACATGGGTCAAACAACCTTGTTTTCTGACTTTGCAAGCCTCTTGGTAGCTATCCAAACAGAATCTAAGTCTGTTGCAACTCATATTGCCGTTACTGGCTTCGGTACAGGTGAAAGCGCCAACCATGTAGGATGGTTCGTTAAGTTGTTCCTTAAGTATTTCTTAAAGGATGTGTATGCCGACAAGGCAAGAATGGAAAAGCAGCTCACTGAATCAGGCCTAAATTGGATAATAGTTAGGCCAGGGAGACTTCTTGATGAGTCTATTACTGAGCAATATCGCATTGAGACTAGCCTTTACAAGGGGATCAACATAGGTGCCATAAATAGAAGTGACGTGGCCCACTATCTGGTTAATCAGGCCGAGAACCCAACCGATTTAATGAAATACTCGGCTATTTCTCAGAAATAGAATCATGGCTTCATTAGTCCCTACGGATCAGAAGGTTTCAGGTTTGAATCCTGACGGGGTCACTGATAATCAATAAGTTAGGTCGCTTCGGCGACCTTTCTTTTTTCTACCTCTACCCACAGGTCTACCCAAAATGCACTTACTGGTACCCAGTTGGGTAAAGGTAAATCTGAGAAGGTGAAATGAAAAAGCCCCACCAAATTGGCGGGGCTTTAATGTTGATTAATTGCGGATTCAAAATCTCACCGCACGAGTAATTCTTTGAGTTCACCGTAATAGCGGTTAGCGATGAACTCTGCACCTTTCTCATTGTAATGCACTTCATCCGCGAGCATTGAATCGTCGAAGCCTGTATACATGTCGATCGCAATGATCTTCGAATTTGCAGTAGTCATGTTGGAAGCAATGTCTGCTATGTCAGCGGTCCACCCTCCCGAACTGTATGTGTACGTATTCTGGGCAAAAATATTTGCAGAAAACAAAATGAATGCCGCGAAAATTATTTTCTTCACAGTCAACAAAATAAGTTTTTTCTATGGTTTTACCCTACAGCAAGAAAAAAATGGTAGCAATTTCCGTTATGTATAATTTGACAGAAGATGGTTTATAAGGTTTTGTTTTCTAAGTTGTTCGACCTTTTCTCCAGTAGCTCCGCGTCCCGATTGCGAGAGTTAATTTTTTCATTTTCGTATTTTGGTTTTGTAATTTATTACTGAAAACATTGAATTAAAAAAGTCTTAAATGGGTCAGTCACTGCTGTTTCATTAGGTGCTCCAATTGCTCGGTTTATTCCATTATGGTCGTATTGACTCCCATCCACTACTGTAACACTTGCTCCAATGGATTGTAATTTATTTATGAAGGCTAATGAGTTAGCAGTTTTTTTTACTGTTCCACGTTTTGCAATAAAAAATCTTGGGTAATTCGTTCCTAAAAATAAATGATTAATTGGCGAAGCTTCATATAAAATCGTAGAGTCTGTTCCAAAGGCGTTCCTATATAAATCTATGTCCGCTTCCTCAACTCTTTGAGAAACATCATAGCCTTCTGTATCAATAGACGCTATTCCTTTTATTGCATTTAATGGAATGCTTCTCGCTGGTAAAAATAAATTACTTGTGCCTGTCAAAGAAACTAGATGTGCACCTGCACTATGCCCCAAGAGAACAATTTTTTCTTTTATGCCTCCATAGTTTGCGATACTGTCATAAACCCATTTTACTGCATCTGCAACATCATTATTGTGAATGGGATATCTAATACTATTAGGGTCATATGAACCTGGATAGGGGCTTAATCGATAGTTAACGCTTATAAGAATGTAACCCATTTCAGAACAAAGGTGTAATTTGTTATTTAGCCTCTCAGATTTGTCTCCTTTTCTCCAACCGCCACCGTGAACCCATATGACAACAGGTTTGTTGGGAATTGTATCTCCAAAGTGATAAATGTCAATACTTAATAGATTTGGGTCAATTCCTGAAATACTTTTATATTGAACTGTTTCAACTAAATAATTACTCGGGGGGCTTGGATAATAATCAGGGTCTTCAATTTTTTCTTTATTACACCCAATTAATACAAGCATTATGCTTATTAAAAAATACATACTTCTCATTTTTCCGTACTTTTTAGTTTAGACGTTTTCATTGGCAAAAGGTTTAATAGGGTTGCACTGGCGAGTGTGGTGGCGGGCAACCTTAGAAGGTTTTAGGCTATTCAATAGGGTAGAGGCGAGACTTGCATATTAGACTAAGAGCGGCTTTTGCCTTACAAGATTATTTGGGTCCACTTTCTTCGAATTGAAATAACTCTTCGATTTTTAAACCCAGCTCTTTCGAGAGTTTAAACGCAGTGGATAAACTCGGATCAAATTTCCCTTTTTCAATCGCATTTATTGTTTGTCTACTAACTCCGATTTGCTCCCCTAAGTCCTCCTGCCGTAAGCCTTTCTCAGTCCTGATTTCTCTGATAGTATTTTTCATAAATATCTCTTTCTGCTGATCCCAATTGATGCAAGAATGCTTATTCCAGTAAAAATGACTAGGTGTGAGATGTCGGCATCAAAGGGAATCAGATTTGCTTGAGATGCAGAAGAGTATGCCAAACCCACCACGATACTCAGACCGAGTGCCAGAGACATAGACTCAATTGCAATCTTTTTATCCAATTCGTCTCCTTCGATTAAATACTTTCTGTTGGCCAAGATGAGTCCAATACCTAGACCAATATTCAAAAGAATGGTGGCAATTATGATTACCGTGGACTCTGGCCAAAACAGCTTGCTTCCAAAGGTTACTATAGCTTGAGATGTGGTCCAAGCGACCGTCAAAGAGGCTAGAACCTTCAAATTGGATTTCTGCTTGAGCGAAAATTTTTTGTCTTTCATCATGTAAAGTTTATTTGACAAATGTAATGTTCACTTTACATTAAAGCAAATCTGTTTGATAGAAATATTCTTGCAACTCAGAATGACCAGTATAAAACTCCAATAATTAATGGGGAGTGCTTAGAAAAGTATTATAGAACCAGTCACGCCAAACCAATACTATGTTTTTTTTCAAAAGGCGCCTCTGAATGGAGGCGCCTTTTTGCGTCTTATATGACTCAAACCATCTAATTTTAACGATTTAATGCATACTGAGAGCCTTTTTTGTGTGTTCCTTTTGAAAGAACTTGTTCGTGGTTTGGTGTGAGGCCTGTCGTTCTAATTTGTGTTATAATTAGGTTGTTAGACTCACTCGGAAAGGGAGGTTCGGTAAGCACCTCCCTTTTTTATTTGAAATAACTTGGTTGAATTACATTGCACTACAATGAAAATAACAATCATCGGAGCGTCAGCAGGCACTGGATTAGAAACAGTAAAGCTTGCTTTAACTAGAAACCATGAGGTAACTACTTTGTCACGCACCCCAATTCAACTCCCCAAGAATCCAATGTTAAATTCGATTATTGGTGACGCTTTAAATAAAGGGGATTTGAATCGTGCAATACAAGGTGCAGATGCGGTTATTATCACATTGGGTACGCGTAAAAACATGGGTCAAACAACCTTGTTTTCTGACTTTGCAAGCCTCTTGGTTGCTATCCAAACAGAATCTAAGTCTGTTGCAACCCATATCGCCGTTACAGGCTTCGGTACAGCTGAAAGCGCCAACTACGTAGGATGGTTTGTTAAGTTGTTCCTTAGGTATTTTTTAAAGGATGTGTATGCCGACAAGGCCCGAATGGAGAAGCTGCTCACTGAATCAGGTTTAAATTGGATAATAGTTAGGCCAGGTAGACTTCTTGATGAGTCTATTACTATGAAATATCGCATTGAGACTAGCCTTTACAAGGGAATCAACATAGGTGCCATAAATAGAAGTGACGTGGCCCACTACCTGGTCAATCAGGCCGAGAACCCAGCCGATTTAATGAAATACTCGGCTATTTCCCAGAATTAGATTCGTGTTTGATTTTGGGGTGCAACCTTAGAAGGTTTTAACCTATTCAATAGGGCAGAGGTGAGACCTACATCTTAGACCAAGAGCGGCTTTGGCCGCTCTTTGCTTTTCTTAGCTTTTGATCGGGAGGTACCCAAAGCGGTACCCAGCAAAATCAATCCGGGAACATTCCAAACAAACCATAGGAATAACGTATTGAAACACGATTCAATCTGTTTAGAATCGTCATTCGTAGTAACCCATTAAACCAAAATCAAATGGCGTCCAAAGGGCGGCTTTTAAGCCGCTTTCCTTGAAAGCAGTATTTACCCAAGTATTGCATGTTTTAAAGCAAGAATAGCTGCTATTTGCCCGGTAAAAATCATCTTTTGACCCATAACCACTTCCTTCGAGCATGACTTTTTTTCTGCAGGATCGGTCTTGAAAGATTTCTGAATGTAGGCATTCAGCTTTTGGCGTTCAGTTTCCGTGATAGAAATAGGTATCCAGCTTCGTCGGGGTTGATTCCTTGTGATCGGAATGTAACAAGGTTTCTGGCACAACTTTAAAAAGATGGCTTGGTAGAAAGGGTCAAAAACGGAGTTTTCAAAAAACTATAAGCCTGCCATCTTGACCAAAACGGCCAAAAGTAGTTGCCCCTTAGGGGGTGACTTCTTTGGTGTTTTACATCGGCGGACTGAAAGATGGACCAGGATGGACCAGAACTGCAATAATCACTACCTTACTGATTCAAATCAACAAGGACTACTTCGTTGCTTTGGAGTTCTATAAAGTACTGATTATCAAACAAAAAACCCCGTCATCACTGGCAGGGTTTGTGGCTCCCCCTATTATTCAAAGATGCAGCCAAGAATTTCTTAATTCACTTTCCTCGCTACATAGAAACCATACCCAAAGTAATCCTTAAACCTTTTGTATAGCTCTATTTCATTTTGGTAGGATTGAATAACTTCTATTAACTCTTTGTCTATGGAATGATCTTCCTTAAGAGTTGCGAGCTTCATCTCTAAAGGACTATAGTAATTACTGAGCCAGCTTTCCTCAGTTAGAATGAAATGATCAATGAGTTGGTATCCGGATTTATGGAGTGTCCTGATCTTTCCTTGAGCAGTGTCTATTTCGGGGTATTCGGTGTTCCAATACGTTTCTATCTCAGCCGGACGCTCGTTTGTTAACCAAGTGATTTCGCTTAACGCTATGACTCCATTCTTTTTGAGGAAAGGATGTAAATATTTAAATCCATTTTCAAATCCCATGTTGTAAACCGCCCCTTCGGACCAAATAAGGTCAAAACTTTCTTTTTCGAAGGGCAAGTCGTCCATAGATCCTTGAAACGTTCGAACATTTGGACTTTTAATTCTATCCTCCAATTCATCTAAGAAGGGTTGAAATAAATCTAATGCAGTGATGAATCCATTCAGATGATTCGCAAGTACGTTGGTTTGAGCACCGGTACCACATCCAAGGTCTAAAACATTTAATTCGTGTGATTCACTTAAGCCTGTAAGCTTTATTGCCTGTAGGGTTTCCTCGTCACTCCCCGGTCCTTGACGGTAAAGTTTTGTGTGAAATGAGATAATGAAATCAAGTTGCTTTTCAGTCATATACGAAAATAAAAAACCGCTACACTATGATAGTATAACGGTTTTATCATTATAAGTTGCTCCCCTTATTATTCAAAGATGCAGCACAACTTCTTCTTTTGGTGGATTAGGTTTAACAATAATTTTTAATTAAGAGTAAACTTATCTCTTCCCATTTATGTCATATCGTGATACAAAATTCCAAACCAATTCAGAAGCATTTTGACCTTGAAAGGTTGAACTA
>Ga0255760_10003202_pt1 | contig 14719 bp, 10 predicted proteins | sample 071ome_25_FD_179960 | JGI IMG/M metagenome (GOLD analysis project Ga0255760, IMG submission 179960) | Coastal salt marsh microbial communities from the Groves Creek Marsh, Skidaway Island, Georgia - 071410BT metaG (version 2) | ecosystem: Environmental > Aquatic > Marine > Intertidal zone >... | reverse complement strand
TCAAAACACTGAAGATTTCAATGCAGCAATATCTGAGGAATCTACTACTACTGTTGCGCCGACTACTACTACTACTACTACTGTTGCGCCGACTACTACTACTACTACTGTTGCGCCGACTACTACTACTACTGTTGCGCCGACTACTACTACTGTACCATGGTCCCCGCCAGCAGATTCGTACGAGTCAATAATTGATGGAACTTATGAAGACATTTGTAGGACTTTGGGATGGGGGGAATGTGGTAGATGGACTATCTATGATGCATCGGGGAATGAACAAAATAGAGTAGTTGGACCTTATCCTTTATCTGCACTTCAAGCAATGGGGTGCCAAACTAGTAATGTAAATATTTGTGGTGGCACACCTACCGGATACGCTGTTTTAACTGGAAGATACTATCCAGATGAATCTGTAGAAGAAAGTTTTTCTTATAGTTTTAGCTTAAGATGTGATTTTGATGGATCGGCATATGCTGTGGGTCCAACAATTACAACTGTTGGCGGTTCAGCAGTTGTTGAATGGTACACAGTAAACGGAAACGGTGGATTCACCTCTCCAACTCAGTCATTCTATGTTGATGCTAACAGTACCTCTAACAGAGCTATCGTATGGGGTGCTGATCAAAAACCTAACATTTTTTATAGAGTAGGACAAACTTTATCAGATGCTCAGAGCCAAAGCTTTTCGTCTTCTGGAGAAGTAGACTTATCTTTAGGATGTCCTTAAAGTTTTATTTTAAAAGAATTTTGTTATTAAGAGAATTTCTGTTTTAGTAGATTAATAATACTATTTTCTTCAGCCTCTAGTCCCTCTAGATCAGCTGCTGCAGTTTTTTCTGCAATGTCTAATAATTGAGAACAGAAAATATCTAATGTGTCTCCACCAAGTGTGCTGTTATCTATATTGTCTTTGATTAGTTGTACAGCTTGTGAAACTTGGTCTAATGCAACTCTTGGTTCAACTTCTAATCTTGACTCCTCTGTAGCCTCTAAAGTATCTCTGAATATTTCTTCAACAAAAGGATCTCCACTGTAGGTCATAAGAATATCTAGCAAAGGTCCTATCTCATCAAGTTCTCTTTCATCATCAGCTTGTGATACCAGGACTTGAACATTAAATGGTGCTGCTCGTAGTAGATCCCACTCTTCTTTTGTAAATAAAGTTCTATAATCCATAATTCAAGTTTAAAGCAAAAATGTTTATTGTCTCTTAATAACCAACCAAATAATCAGAACTGGAAAAGGTACCTATAGATTTGATCCTAAATACCCTTTCCAATTATGACTACTTAGTTGCCTACGTAAATTACTAGCGATAAGTTTTTTAAAAAGAAGCTAATTTAGCGAACTTTTTTCTTTGTAAATCTTCAACTGTCCAGAGCTCAACGACAACTTGAAATTCATTGGGAATATATTCAGCAGTGTCGATGTCAAGTAACGTTTCTCTATCAGCTTTTGTTCCACCTGATGGCATGTCTGTTCCTCTTGATTCCCACCAAATTAATACACCGTAAGTAGCATCTCTTAAATCCTTAATTGGACTTTGTTGAGAAGAGTATAAATATCTAAACAACTCTTCTCTTCCTGATGCTAGCTCACGCAATGATCCAAATTTAGTCTCTACTATTAACGTTGTATTTAATTTCCAAGCTTTATCTGGGAACAGAACAAAATCAGGACGATAATCTTTTACTGGGAAATCCTTATAATAAATCTCTGAAAAAAATTCTCGAACAGCCTCAATTGGTTTTGGAGCTTTACGAAATTCATAAGCTAATGCTTCTTGTAATTGTTTTTCAATACCTGTTGCGTGAAACGGTAGATCAGAAGATACCTTTTTAGATAACCGATAAATTTCTTTAAGAAGAGGTTCAAATTTAAGTTGAGACAATTTAAATCACAGACTCCAGAGTCTCATTGGATGTTTCAAAGCGTAAATACTCAAATTGAATAGACATAGGTACAAGTCTCATTACTCCTGCAACTTTACTTTCTTTTGTTCTTACAAATTGTGCATAACCAGGTAAATCAAGCACAAATGGAGCAAAACGGAGGAAAATTATTCCTTCAGATCTTCCATTGAGCAAAGAAACTTCATCTGAGTTAAGAAAATGGACTAATTCAGATTCTTCGGTTAACTCCATTAAATCAAGAACCTTTTCACGTGGATAATCACCTTCCGACCATAAGTTTTTTATAATCTGTTCTCTTTGTTCTTGTCCTTCAATTGTTAAAGCAATTTTTGAATCTAGTATGGAGTTGTCTATAGTTCGTTTTTCAAACTCTGTAAGATTTTTCTTAAAATTCTGAAGTATTCTCTCAGGAACAAGGTTTCTTCCTATAGCTCCCCTGATTTTCATCCATTCTTGATCGAAAGAAAGTTCTAAAAGAGATATCAGATCAGATTTCAATATGTTTACTGAACCTTCAAAGTCTTTGTAGATTCCGTTTTCTGAAACAGAGTTGAGATTAATTTCTAATATTGGATTTGGCTCAAGATGTCTGTTTTGAAAAATAGAGTCATCTTCATCAACTAGTTGAAGATAGTTTTCAACTAATAAGTCTTCAACTTGTTCCAATATGGTAACAATTGATTCTAAGTAATTTATCACCTCAAATCTATCTCCAGCTAAGACCCAATCGTTAATTAACGTTCTCCAGAGAAATACTTTTGCGTCACGAACAATCTCAGGAATTAAATGAATACTTAACTTTCTACCAACACGCTCAATATTGTTAATAATATGTTTTGCAATTAAATAAATTCCAATCCATAGAGCTACAGCCGTACCAACAATATTTATTAGTACATCTTCCCATTGTGTGTTTCTGAAAAAATTTGTAATAAATGTATCCCACCAAACGAATCCAGATGATTGAAATACAGGATCATCTCCAGGACTTCCAGCAATAAAAGTTGAAACAGCCCAAAATATAGATAGCAACATGGTGATTAAAGCTAGAACAAAAATTAGTATTCTTTTTTTATCAAGGATTGACCAAGGAAAATTAAAAAAGAATTTAACAATCCTATTACCAAATATTTTTTTGACTTCTTTTTCTAATTTACCAGTATCGATTTTTGGATCTAATATCCCCCCATTTGTAGTAAGTGGAGACCATATATTGGCTAATTGTTGTTTTGTTTTATCCTTTGAATTTGGCTGTATCTCTTTTATAACTCTTCGTAAAAGAATTTTATATTCTTTAATATTATTTCCTTTTTTTAATCCTTGGAGAATGTCAAGAAATATTGCAGATGAAACTCTAATAGGTCTCTCATGAGATGGAATTTCAGGTTTAGATGAATAAAAATCAATATTGTTTTCAACTATTTTTATATACTCATCTTCATCAAAACCATCTTTTGCATCAATTGTGCTTACAAGGCTTTCGAGCTTATCTTTTGTTTTGTGCAATGTTTTTACAAATTGTGAAATTGAATTTATGTATTCTTTATATGTCTTCTCTAATCGTTGGGAAAAAGAAGGAATCTGATCCTTGGAAACAATACTATTTGTTGCACCAAACAATTTGCACATTTCAATAGAGCTTTTTCCAACTATATCTATTTCAGAAAAAATACCTTCTTTATAAACGGGAAGAGAAGGACTGAGCTTGCCTTTGTAAAAATCAGAAACATCAACTTTTGGAAATTTATCAGATCCAGAACTTAAAAGATTTCCCGAACCGGTTATATATTTTGCGGCCTCAAATAAAATGTCTCGTCCCTCTTTTTTATATCCTGATCCAAATGCTGCTTGACGAAGACCTGGGTTATAGATTTCTCCTGGTTTTGTTGATGTAAATACATATTCAAATATTTCAGAAACAGTTAAAGGTTTTACTAAGGCTTCAAAGTTTCCTTGAAAAACATTATCTGAGTTCCAGTGAAGTAAAGCTGAGGGATAATTTTGGTAGTTTTGTGACCAAAAAATTCCATTTAGTGATGAGCTCCAGATTATTCTTATCCTTTTTTCTGTTAGAAACTCAGGTAAAAATAATCTATTTCTTGATATTTTATAATCCGGTAAGTTTTCAGTTAGTAAAACAATAATTTCTAAATTTAAATTTGATTCAGAAAGAAGTTTTTCCCACAGATCCCACCTACTGTTTTTAGCCTGATTCCCTTTTATTAAGTATTCGACATCATCATGATGAGGAATAGTCACTAATTTAAATGGCCTACTTAACCCAAGAAAACTATCACCCGTTTTCTTACTTTTTATTTGTTGTAAGGCTTGATCAGGTAACAATCTGCTGAATAGTTCTCTAACCTCTGGTTTTCTGAAATCAATTATTTCTACTGATGTTTCTTTTTGAGAAATTAATTTTGAATCAACCATAATTTGCTTGCTCCTTATTTAGCTCACTAGCAAGTTGATTTAATTTGTTGTATGTACCTGCTCCAATAGTTTTGTTCAAAGCTTCCGGAAGCAATTCTGTCCAAAATTCTAATTTTAATTTAGCTTTTGAGAGAACCCCCGGAGCTACAGCGTTGTCATTACTATTCAATAAACTCTTTAGGCCATCTACTTCTTCTTGACCAACGCTTAATACAATATCTGAAAATATATTTGTTGTTGGAAGATTGTCTACAATATCACCGTCTTGAGCACCATTTGGCATCATGCTAATAAGCTGATCCCAGTTAGAGCTGTCTTCAGCTGTCATACTTATCCAAAAATCTTTAAACGCTTCTGGGAGATCAGAAATGGTACTAAAGTTTTGAAATTTCTTTAGATTGAGTACAATTTCACCATCATTAGGAAGATTTATTTTTAATGATTTAGCGTCTTTAATACTTTCTGCATCCATTAATGTAATTCGATCGTTCCATGCAGCAACTAAGAAGTACTGAATAGCGTTAACATAATCTCTTTTTGATGCAAGATTGTATACGGTATCTGTAGAAAGTCTCTGTCTCCATTGAAGCTCTCTTCCTTCAGGAGTATTTTTTAATTCAAACAGTTCTTTAAACAGATTTCTTGGCTCTCTTAAGCTAAATAAACCATTAGCAAAGTTATAAATAGATACAAATATTGACTCTCCACCAACTGGATAACATTTAATTTTTCCAATTACTTCATTTTGGTTTGGCCAATCAGCAGTTATATGTCTTTTTAAATACTCTTCAACTTGTTCATCTTTTTCATTAAGAGGGTAATTTATCCAGATCTCAGTAATAGGAGTTCCAGGTCCAGAATCAGGAAATGCATCTAATGGAACCATTTTTCCTAGTTCAGATTGCAAGACTTTGATTTGGTTTGAAACTGATGTTGTTCCTGCCCTTGATGATCTTATTAAGAGGTTTTTTAAACTTGGAAGCAGGGAACTACCATCGGTTGAGGATTTTTGAAGTTCTTCTACAACTTTATTCTTTAGTTCAATCTTGATGTGGTTGATTAATTCTAAAGTAGCTTCATTAATATTTTCTTCAGCCTTTTTTGTAAATACTTTCCATGCTTCTTGCCATACATCTTTTGGAAGTACTGTCTCAAAAAGAGTAGAAGCATTTGGTGTTGATTGTGTCGAAGGTGTGTTAGTCAAACCTCTGACAAGATCATTTTTTAGAGTATCTAAGTTGCCCTCATCTAATGGAAGAAATCCATTTACTAGTACACTGTCTTTTTCTTTTGTATTTTTTGCTACTTCCCACTGTTCTTCTGTAAGCTTTGTAAATGTTTCAAGTCCAGAATTTACAATTGAAAACGTGTCTTTAATTTGATCAACAACGCTTTGCCATTTCGATCTTTGTGTATTCCATGCATCCTGCCATTTAATTTTAAATTCGTTTTTATACCATTCTGGTAATGACTGCTTGAGGTATTCTGTTTTAATTCTTGGGTTAGATCCTCTTTGAAGAACTTTAGGACCTTTAACTCTTGGTTGTTCAGGTGCTTGTGAAGTTTTGCTAATAGATGATCCGTAACTAGTTAACTTACCAATTACACCTTCTTTGGAGTGAGAGTCTTGTGATAAATTAGTTCCACCAAAAATTCTAATTGTTCTAAGAAGTGAATTTTTATCAAGTAGACGAATTATTTCTTGATTCCAATCCATAGATGCCTCAGATATTGATTTTCTAGCATAAGGCTCAAAACTATTGATCCATCTTTGTATCTGAGTTTTGTAGTATGAGATATTTTTATTTAACTCTTTTCCACTACTAGCGATAATATTTTCTTCTTCATCAAGAAGTAATTGAGGTTTAGGTGGAGTTGGGTCAATTAAAAAGTTTAGATCCATGTTCTTTAGAACTTCCGCCATCTCAACTGCATTTTTTTGTGATTGAATTAATGATGTTTCATTATTCTCTACAATATATTCAGAAATTAACTTACGTGATATTAAATCAGCAACGTTTTCTACTGGAATTGATAAAGAACTTGAGATTGCTGGTGTAAAAGGTCTTAATCCAGGACCATAATCGTCAGTCTGTGCAGTCAGAGATTTATCATTAATAATCTTTGAAAATATTGACATTTCTGTAGCTTTACTATCCAAATTTTTATCATCATTGTCATCAGCTGGTTTTTCACCTGTTGTAACTTGTGACATAACAAATGACGCCATTGATTTATACATATCTTCTTGGCTAACTGACGCAGCTTTGCTAAACAAGAATGCAGTTGGTATAGTTGCCGGTGTCATTTTTGTTACACCAAATGGTTGTGGATAACTAATCTTAAAATCTTCTGGTTGATCATCTTTTTGAAGATGTTCGACTAACTGTGCAAGGTCTTTTAATGCAATTGCTGCATTAGATTTACCAGCTTTAACATTGTTGGGTTTCCAATTTTCTACAAAAGCTGATGGTAAAAGAGTCAAAGGAAAAATATTAACTTCAATACCTTCAAGTATGGTGTTTAGGCGTTTCTCTAATAAGTGGATTACATCATAAAAGATTCCTGTACCAGTACCACCTGCAACAGAAAAACCAACATAACAAAGTACTTTGGGTTTGTCTGCTTCATTTTTCATAGATTGCAACATTCCACCTGCTAAAACCAGTCTTCTAATTGCTTGGTCTATCTCTCTTTCAATTTCATTTCCTGATCGATTTAATGCTAAATATAAAGCTGCTCTTCCAACTGTTGGGTATTGCCCTGCTCCATCTGATAATGGTGCTACTTGTGGTTCATTATCTTTTTCTGGCAACCAATTCTTTGTCATTGATGAAGTGTCTTTATCAGCTCTAAGCATTTCAGCAGCAACACGATAGCTAGTTGCACCTGATGCGTGAATACTTTTAACTACTGTTGCATTTTTTTCGATAAGTTTTGTGCTTAGATCTGTCCCTTTTTGTAGAATTTGTTCTGCATCATCATCAAAGTCAAAATAAAGTGATTGAACATAATCTGGTAACTGATATGGATCAAGCTTACTAAATGCTCCACCTTTTCTGATAAGAGCTTTACCATCAGGTCCACATAGATCTCTTCTTAAAGCTACTTCAAGTTCTTTACCTATATGTACACCGGTTCCACCGATCCCTACATAAAGTACTCTGTGAGTTACTCCCATTTAGTTGTTTCCTTTCATTTCTACAATTATTACTAGCGACAAGTTTTTTAAAAGTTTATGAAAATGGTGAATCATCGTTTTCCTCACTTAGATCAGCTGATGAGTTGTTAAAATCATCACTTAAAGAGTCTCCATCAAAAGGGTTCTCAGCATCAATAACAATTGGTTTTCTATTAAAACCATCTTCGAATTCAAGTTGATATCCATTTTCTAGTGATATTTTGTCTCCAATTGTAAGAGATCTTTCAAGAGCACTTCCACTGCCAGCTGGTCCAGAAATTTTAAAATCAGATCCTTTTTTTCCTTTAGTAACCTCATATGTACCATAAACCTCAGGGGAAGACTTAGTTACTTGAGAACCTTCTTCAGCATTTTCATTTACATTAAAAGCAAGCGCTCTTGTTTTTTTGAGGACTCTAATTCTTCCTTGTTCTCCTAAATTATTACTAATTACAAATGTACCTGTTCTTAAATATCTTTTATTCCACAAATACCAAAGCATTGCTAATAGTGTCAAAATCAATAATGCAATTAACCACCATGGAATTACAAAAGGTTCTTTACACTCTTCTAAATCAGGTGTGGCTTCACAATCTACTCCAGTATCAATTACAACTACTTCTTCTACAGTTTCAGGAAGGGTCGTCTCAATATCAACCTTAAATGTGCAGTCTTCCTCTACAGCTGTAAAAGATAAAATACCTGGCTGATCTAGCGAATCTACTGATGCTTCAGCAGTAATGCTGTTTTGTTCATCTTGGAGATCAATTGTTTGAATTTCTCCAAGTTCTAAATCTAATACTTGTTTTTCTCCATTAATTACAACCTCTACATTAAAAACAGGGCTGTTTACTGTTGAATCACTTTTACTATTAGATGGTTTTATAGATACGGATACTTCATTGGTATCTTTAGGGCAAGTGATCTCTGGCTCAAAAGAGCTCTCCCACCAGTACCCAACTGTTACTGGAGAATCAGAAATCACTTGCCAATTACCACCGCTAGGGTTTGGTATTTCAATTGTCGATTCTGTTCCGCTTCCTCCACCTAGAATTTCTTCTCCATTTGGGCCAACAATCTTAAACTCTTCACCTTCACCGTGCTTAACATTTACTGTTGCTGAATCAGCGTAACCAGGTAAAGGTAGATCTACATTATCTCCCTGCTTATATTCACCTAGACAAGTTACTTGGCGAATGATTTTATTAATTTCATAAGGGAGGTCCTCTGGTTCAGCAATAACAGCACGTGGAATTTCTCGCTGACAAGAATCAGGGCCAGGTTGTCCCCCTTCTGGAGCGTATCCGTTTAATTCAATTCTATTAACATCACCAAAGCCTACAGGCCAAATTTGAATCCCTTTACTTCTAGCTTCAGGTAAAACTTCAAGAAATAACTCATCAATAGCTTGTTGATCTTTTTCCTCTCCAGATCCTTGATAGTCTGGATTTACAGGATTTAAATTATCAACATCGAGTTTTCCATCCGTCATTAACAATACAAATTTTGAAGAGTTTGTGGAATTTGAACCACTGAGTATCTCAACTGCTTTCTTAATTGCTTTGTTGTGGTCAGTCATTGGACCTACAGGAGTTGTGCCTATTGTAGATACACAGGAGTCTATCCATGTTTCTATAGTTGATGCACTTTTTAAAACTGGTCCTTGATCACCACACATTGGGAAAGTTGATGGTTTGCCGCCATTTCTTGAGTCAGCTGCCCCGAAAGCAAGTATTGCAACATTTGAACCCACTGGCCATGAAACATTTATTAAGTTCTGAAGTGCTTTTTTTTCTGCTTCAGGGTAACGAGGGTCTTCTGTAATAGATCCAGAAAAATCAACTAGGATAACGACATCTGCAGCATTACCATTTGAGTGTTCCTGAGCTTTTGCTTCTACACCAAATAATGACTGGATCAGAAGCATTGCTAAAAATATATTTATAAATTTTTTCATCATCGATTGTTACTAGCGACAAGTTTTTTTGAAATTATTTTTTTAAGAAAAAATTCTGTGAAGACTCTCATATTTAAAAGAGTCAAGATATTTTCTAGAAAGGAGGTCTTCAATTTGAGAAATAAAATAAGGTGTGTCTTTTTTTGTTATTTTTGTTCTAGGCTTACTAATTTTTTCTAATAATTGAATAAAATCTTGTTCGTATTCCCACACAATACAGTCTTTCATTAGTTCAAGCCAGATTTCTTTTTCAAGATTATTACAACTTGAAATCCTTTTTTCATCTTTTGATGTCTTTTTAAAACTAGTTTTTTTGCTGACATCTTCTATTTTTCTCAGTGTCATTTCTGTCAAAATATGATTTGTATCTGTTTTTCTAGTATTTGTCTGGTGAAATCTCTTAAGAAGATCTTCTGATACTTCTTCAGTAATCATTTGAGATAGATAATAAAAGTTAAGAGAGCTATGCTCGTTTAAATTTATTTCTAACGTTTCTTTATCCAAATAAGACCATAAGAATATCTGCTCTATACGCCATAAGTTATCTTTAAGAATTTCAGATAATTCTAAATAATCTGATGTTGGCCACATAGTCTTTAAAGTCTCAAGGTTGCTTTGCAAACTGTTTTTCCAAACAGAATCTCGAAACAAACCTTCTTCAAACAGATCAACTGTCTCTAAGTAAAGCTTTTCAAATGATTTCATGTTATTGGATATGCCATAATTTGATTTTTTAAATCAATAATCTTTCTTGGGGAGAGTTTACTTCTGAACGTTTGGTGTACTGCATCACAGATAATTGAGCGAAGAATAAATACTGCATAATCGTTTTTTTCAATATTTTTAATTGATTTTGCAACAACGTCACCTAACTCATGATTTTTATCATAAATAATATTTATCTTATTATCTGCAATTTGAATTACTTCGTAAAGCCTCTCATCATCTAACCTTTGTGGGATCGCTTTAAAATCAATAAATACTTTTTGATTGTTAATTTTGAATGAATTCCAATCATAAATTATCAAACTTACGTCTTTATCTTCCTTCGTAACAACTTTAGGAGCATCATCATTGAGTTGTTGTTTTAATTTCTTTATTTCATTTTTCTGCTTAGGGGTTAAATCAAGTGTAAGATCTTTTCTATAACTTGCGATGAAGCTATCTTTCTTTTCTTTATTGCCAGCTAATTCAGATCCTCTATTTTTTAATTTATTTTTTATTTGATCAACTACTGGCTTGAGTTCTTTTTTAGAGGCTGCAATAAAAGCCTCCCAGCCAGGTGAATCAATATTAAATCCAGTTTTTGTAGTCGTAGCTGATAATTCTACATCTAGTTCACCAACCAAATAGTTGAAATCATTATGTTTTGCAACACCTTTGGCCATATATAGACTATGTTCAAATGGTTTTATGAGCTGACCTCTTCTGTAGAGGTTAATCCCTTGTGTGGACATTGACATATCTTCAAATCTTAAGCCAACATAACCCTTTGCAGTGCCAAAATGATTTTCACCATTTTCTTTCCAGCTAAATTCATATTTAAGATCGTAAACTGTTTCATCTGCCAAATTAAATGACTGAGGAAGGATCTTTGTATTATTTAGTGTTATATTTACAGGTGAACCAAATTCATTAACATTTAAATATTTTTTCCATGATATTGGTAAATAATATAGTAGAACTTCCTCAGCTATAGGGGTATTGAAATCTTTTATGATTATCTTCGTTCCCTTATAAGAACCATTAAATAATTTTTTAGACGCACTATCGTGTTGAAACTCTCTATAAGTAATTCCTTTTTCTTTTCCTTCTTCTAGTAATTTATAATTTGCTTTTACCTGGTGATATGTTTTGGAATTTTGAGAACTAATAATTGTAATATCGTTTCCTAGTTTTGAAGTTGCTCCCTTAAAACCAAAACCGAAGAATCCAAGAATTTTATCAGACATCTTTTCATTACTTTTATCTGAGTAAAACAAATTGAAACATTTTATAATGTCATCTTTACCCATTCCAGAAGCATTATCTGTAATAACAATTTCAGACTCTAAAAGATCTATTTCTGGAGTTAAATTAATTGAGATTTCTAATTTCTCACGTTTTGTGTTGAGAATCCATGAATCAATTGAATTAGCTATTAACTCATTGACTGCTTGCCAGTTTGTAAGATTTGTTGATCCAACTTTCTTAAAAGCTGACATATCAAGTTCTGGTATATAAATTTCTTTACTCATAATTGTGTTCTTTCTTGTTCACAAAAATTACTAGCGATAAGTTTTGAAGTTTTTTCATAATTTTTATTTTTATTTACTAGCCCAGTCATCAAAACCTCTTGTTCCATCCCACAATTGATTAGGGTTTGTATTTCTCCTACCTGTAATTTTTTCAATTTCCTCTGGAGTTATCTGAGCTTTAATATATCTTTTTTTATTTTTGTCATTCCAAACTCCTGTTTCATTTAACCATTTAAGGTCTTCTAGTCTCTTGTTTGAAAGCTCGACAGGTAGTTCTTCTATTGGTTGTTCGTTATTTATTTGTTTTTCTAATTTTTTAACATAATTATTTTTTTTATTACTTCTCTGATCAAAATATAAATATTCATCTTTTTCAGAATCTGAAAATTCATTAATTTTTTCTTTTAAAAATTGCTCTCTTTCAAGATTTTCTTGCTCATTTTTAGCTATATGTATAAGAGGATTCTGGTTGTTTTCTTTAGCATCAAGAGTGGTTTTTAATTCAGATTCGTCTAGATTTAGAACATAAAGTACTAATAAAAATAATCCCAGTGAAAAATATAAAGTCCACGACAGTATTGGAAAATCTATAAAAAGGCCAATAATCCAAAGGAAAACTGAACAAAGTACTAATGAAAATAATAAGATACCTAATCTGGTTAAATAATCTTCAACTTTATAACAAAAAACTAAAAAAAACATACTTAAGGCAGTTCCAAAATGAGAAACACTAATGCTTAGTGTTTCATTTAATATCAGATGAATAAATTCCAAGATCAAAAAGGATATTATATAGCTAAATAATACAATGACTTTTAATGATGGCTTTTTTTTGGATCTTTCCATATATAAGTTACTAGCGAAAAGTTTGTAATAAAACTAGTAATAATTTGTGATGTTAAATATCGTTTGTTAACGTATCTTGAAAGCTTTGTCTATTGACTAACTCAACAACACCACTATCTGTAACTGCAACCACTGCAGATTTAGGAACACGGTTATAGTTACTTGCCATAGCAAAGGTATACGCACCAGTAGATGTAGACATTAAGATATCGCCAGAGGCAGTATCGCTTGGTAGCATCGCCTCTTTTACTAATAAATCTCCACTCTCACAGTGCCTACCAGAGACTGCATGCACAACATCTTCTCCATTTTTTCCACCTGAGATATTAAAGAGCTTGTGTTCACTTCCATAGAGAGCAGGCCTTGGATTATCAGACATACCACCATCTACCAAGATATATGGTTTCTCACCTCGATCATCTTTAATAGCACCTGCAGTATATAAAATTACTCCAGGATTATTTACTAATGCCCTTCCCGGTTCAATCATCACTTTATACGATTCTTTCCAGTGTACTTGGATACCTTCGTGAATTGCGTCAGCATAGACTTTTAATTCGTGATCAACTTCATCCCCAGCATACGGAGAGAAAAATCCACCACCTGCATCAAAGACAACTTCTCTCTGGATACTTGCAGGATGTTGCATCAAAAACTCTGCACACTCACTCATTGCTTTTCGATATCTCTCTGGATCTTTAATTTGGCTTCCAATATGAACATGGACTCCAGAAAATAACAGTGATGGTGCTTCATAGATTTGTTGTAATGCCTCTTCAGCATAGGCAATTGAGATACCAAACTGTTGATCATATCCTGTTGTTAACACCATAGGATGGGTCTCTGCTCCAACATCTAAATTAATTCTCATTATCACTGGTTGTTTTCTTCCCAATTTAGAAGCAACCTTTTCTAACATTGGAATCTCATAACGATTGTCAACAGAGATATGGCCACCATCATGGTGCATGAAAAACTCAATCTCTTCTTCTTGTTTATAAGTTCCATTAAAGAGAGAGTTTTCTAACGTACCCGTTACTGCTTGTACTGTTGCCATCTCACCACCAGAGACAACATCTACACCCCAACCTTTAGAATCTAACTCTTTTACTAAGGCTTTACAGATAAACGCTTTTGCTGCATAGCGAAACAAGGTCTCTGAACCAAAGGCATTGGTAAAGTAATCAATATTATCTTTAAGATGTTCCCAGTCGTAGACATAAAGAGGTGTTCCGTACTGGTTTGCTACATCAAGAAGTGAAGTCTCGCCGATAAAAGCAACTCCATCCTCAAATCTGAGATTGGATGGCAGATAATTCATTTTTTAAGACGTCTTCGAATCCACGCAATATCTTTTTTTTGTTCCTCAAGGCCACCAGGTGTTTCCACAATGATGTCTGATTTACAGTTATTGATGACGTACTCTAATTCTTTTTTCGGAATACTACCTTTGCCTAAGTTTTCATGACGATCTCGTGAGCTTTCAAACCCATCTTTAGAGTCATTAAAGTGAACGAGATCAATTTTCTTTACGAGTTTTTTAAATCCTTTTACTGCCTCTTCTGTTGGAATGCCACCGGCCCAGGTATGACAGGTATCAAGACAGAGTCCAACATTGAGATCTCCATCTCTTCCCAGAGACGATTAATAGAATCCATATATCTCGCAACAGAGTTCTTTCCACCTGCAGTGTTCTCAACAAGAATTCGCATACCTGTACTTTCAACTTCCTGAATTGCTTTTCTCCAGTTTTCATACCCTTTTGCAATATCACCGCCTTCTCCGACAGATCCACCGTGGACAATAACTGCTTTTGCTCCAAATGAGGCAGCTACTTTACAGGTATCTTTAAGTAGTTTTCTACTCGGGTGTCGAACTTTGTTGTTGGGTGTTGCAACATTAATGAGATACGGAGCATGGACATAAATTGGTCCTTTATAGTCTTGTAAAATATCGACATCTTCACGAGGTTTTGGGCTCTTCCACATTTGTGGACTTGAGATAAAGATTTGAAAAGTATCGCCTTTTCTTTTTGTTATTTCATCAATTGCGTTTTTTGACGGTATATGTGCACCAATATTCATGGTTTCATTATAAAAGCAAGATTATTTTCTACAGAGAAGTTTTAGTAATTGAACTCGTAAGGAAC
>Ga0255760_10003139_pt1 | contig 14921 bp, 12 predicted proteins | sample 071ome_25_FD_179960 | JGI IMG/M metagenome (GOLD analysis project Ga0255760, IMG submission 179960) | Coastal salt marsh microbial communities from the Groves Creek Marsh, Skidaway Island, Georgia - 071410BT metaG (version 2) | ecosystem: Environmental > Aquatic > Marine > Intertidal zone >... | reverse complement strand
TGGCTGAGGCAGCGAAACTTAACGCAGATCTGGGTGCTGAAATCATCGATATCAACATGGGCTGCCCGGCAAAAAAAGTGTGTAAAGTCGCCGCGGGGTCTGCGCTGCTGAAACATGAGAAATTAGTTGCTGATATTTTAGAGGCCACCGTCAATTCAGTCAGTGTGCCAGTGACATTAAAAATTAGGACAGGCTGGGATCACGACTCAAAGAACGCCGTCAACATTGCATCAATCGCTGAACAGTCAGGGATTCAAGCGATCGCGATACATGGCCGCACGCGTAATGATTTTTTTAACGGTGAGGCGGAGTACGACACCATCCGACACGTCAAAGAGAGTACTTCGATACCTGTGATCGCGAACGGTGACATAGAGACACCAGAAAAAGCAAAACAAGTATTGGCAGCGACAAAAGCGGATGCAGTGATGATTGGACGCGCCGCTCAAGGGCGCCCATGGATTTTTCGAGAAATAACGCACTACCTGAAATACGGCACTCTTATACAACCGGTCACACCTGACGAAATTTGTGACATCCTCGTCAAACATCTGCTCGCGCTATATGAGTTTTATGGTGAGGAGCACGGTGTTCGTATTGCGCGCAAGCATGTTGGTTGGTATCTGAAATCTTATGACTTCTTGGGTGAGGTTCGGCGCCGATTCAATACCCTTCCAGATTCAAAATCGCAAACTGATGCGATAATGAAAGTCTTTTCAACTCACTTTCCACTAACAGACCAGAAACCAGAGCGCGAAGCGGCATGAGCAAGCAGTCTCCCTTAACCAATGCGGTCAAACAATCAGTAGCTTCTTTCTATCGCGACTTGGGCGACGAAAAAGTCTCGGGGATGTATCACATGGTTGTCAACGCGGTTGAAAAAGTTCTCATTGAAGATGTCTTAAAACGATCTGAAGGTAATCAGAGCATCACTGCACAGGCCCTGGGAATCAATCGCAATACACTGCGCGCAAAAATGAAAAAGTTTGGGATTTTGTAAACGAGTCATAACAATAAAAATGGACAAGCAATGCAATTAAAAAAGCAAGCCTTAATCAGCGTCTCCGATAAAACCGGCATCATTGAATTCGCAAAGTCACTCTCTGAAATAGGCTACTCGATCCTATCAACTGGCGGAACGGCAAGAAGCATCTCAGAAACGGGCATCCCAGTGACCGAGATAGGCGACTACACTGGGTTCCCTGAAATGCTCGATGGAAGAGTCAAGACATTACATCCAAAAGTACACGCAGGGATTTTGTCTCGCCGCGATATCGCAACACACGTACAGGCACTTAAAGAGCATGAAATTCCCACGATTGACCTGGTCGTTGTCAATCTTTACCCGTTCGCGCAGACTGTTGCCAAGCCTGATTGCTCGCTTGAGGATGCCATCGAAAATATCGATATTGGTGGGCCCACCATGGTAAGAGCTGCGGCTAAAAACTGGGAACATGTTGGCATCGTCACGGATCCAGAGGACTACTCGAGAATCATCGATGAATTAGGAAATTCAAAAGAAAAGACGCTGTCTCGTGAAACGCGCTTTTCTCTGTGCCAAAAAGCATTTTCTCACACGGCAGCATATGACTCTAACGTGAGCAATTACCTGACGTCATTGAGCTTAGCTAACGACCGCAGCGAGTATCCAAGTCAAATCAACGTAAACCTTTCAAAAGTACAAGATCTTCGTTACGGTGAGAATCCGCACCAAACCGCTGCTTTCTACAAAGACCTCAGTTCGATTCCCGGTTCTTTAGCCAACTACACGCAAATTCAAGGCAAGGAGCTCTCCTACAACAACATCGCTGACTCGGACGCTGCTTGGGAATGCGTTAAAAGTTTTGACGATCCCGCTTGCGTGATCATTAAACATGCAAATCCCTGTGGCGTCGCCGTTGGCACCGATTGTTTGGAAGCGTATCGAAAAGCGTTTAGTACGGACCCCACTTCCGCGTTTGGTGGCATCATCGCACTCAACAAGACAGTCAACGCCGAGACAGCTTCGGCAGTATCTGAACAATTTGTCGAAGTCGTTATCGCACCAGGATTTGTAGACGAAGCAATCGAGATTTTCTCGAAAAAACAAAATGTCCGTTTGCTGCAAATAAGTTTGGATAAAGACCTTAATGAATTCGATTACAAACGGGTTGGCGGCGGCTTATTGGTTCAATCAGCAGATGCGAAAAACGTTGCAGCTACAGAATTAAAGGTGGTTTCCCAAATATCCCCAACCGAACAACAACTATCGGATCTTTTATTTGCTTGGAAAGTCGCTAAATTTGTGAAGTCAAACGCAATCGTATTCTGTGGCAATGGCATGACTCTGGGTGTGGGTGCTGGGCAAATGAGCCGAATAGATTCTGCGAGGATCGCTTCAATAAAAGCGAATAATGCGGGGTTGAGCCTTGAGAACTCTGTGGTCGCATCGGATGCATTTTTTCCATTCCGAGATGGCCTAGATGTGTTGAAAACAGCCGGTGCGAGTGCGGTTATCCAACCAGGAGGGAGCATGCGAGATGATGAAGTCATTGCTGCTGCGGATGAACACAAAATGGCGATGGTCTTTACGGGAATTCGTCACTTCAGGCACTGACCCTCAATAAACGACTTAATGCACGATAAAGAAAAAGCGATTTGATATGAAGATTCTGGTCATTGGCAGTGGAGGCCGAGAACACGCGATGGCGTGGCGCCTCACGAAATCTGAGAAAGTTTCACGAGTTTTTGTAGCGCCAGGTAACGCAGGTACCGAGTGCGAAGAGGGTATACAAAATGTACCGCTCACCCAAGTTGAGGATTTGATTCGATTCGCACAAGATGAGGGCGTCAGTTTCACTGTGGTCGGGCCAGAGGCACCGCTTAGTGAAGGCATTGCCGATCAATTTCAACATGCAGGTTTGAAAATTTTCGGGCCAGTCGCGGCGGCAGCGCAACTTGAGAGCTCAAAAGATTATGCCAAACAATTTATGGTGGACCACGGAATTCCCACCGCGACATTCGCAACGTTCACTGATGCATCAGAAGCACATGACTACATCACGCAATGTGGTGCTCCAATTGTCGTAAAAGCGGATGGCTTAGCTGCCGGTAAGGGAGTGATCGTCGCGTTAAACGAACAAGACGCGCACGACGCGGTTGACATGATGTTGGTGGACAATGGGATGGGTGTCGCTGGAGCCAAAGTGGTCATTGAGGAATTCCTAACGGGCGAAGAAGCGAGCTTTATTGTCATGATTGACGGAACCAACATCCTGCCTCTAGCAACCAGTCAAGACCACAAAAGATTACTCAACAATGATGAAGGTCCGAACACAGGTGGCATGGGTGCTTACTCTCCAGCACCGATCGTTTCTCCAGAAATTCATGCCGCGACAATCAAAAGCGTTATCGAGCCTGTAGTCTCTGGCATGAAAAAAGCAGGGACGCCTTTTGTTGGTTTTCTCTACGCGGGCCTCATGATTTCTCCTGACGGATCCATTAGAGTTCTCGAATTTAATTGTCGGTTGGGAGACCCAGAAACGCAGCCTATAATGATGCGCCTCAAAAGTGATCTGTGCGACTTAATCGAGCACGCGCTCTCCGGAACACTCGACCAAGTTGAATCCCAATGGGACCGCCGAACTGCCTTGGGTGTTGTGTTAGCGTCAGACGGATACCCAAGCTCTCCTAGAAAGGGGGATGCCATCAATTTCCCCAATACAACCAGTGATGATGTTCATGTGTTTCATGCGGGTACGGCGTTTGCCGATGAACAGATCGTAACCAACGGTGGTCGGGTTTTATGCGTTACGGCATTAGGAGAAAACGTCAAACAAGCAAGGGACAGCGCACACAAGGTTTGCGAAGCCATTACCTTCGAGGGTAAACAATACCGAACAGACATTGGAATAAAGGCAATCTGATTGTGACTCAATCATCTATTGAGATACCACGAGTCAAAGATTACTTTGTCTCTCTCCAAGACCGCATCGTATCAACCTTACAAAAATTCGACGGACAACCGTTCATCACCGACTCGTGGGAACGAGAAGCTGGGGGCGGTGGCATTAGTCAAGTACTCGAGGGAGGAAACGTCTTAGAGAGGGGTGGGGTCAATTTCTCGCACGTTTATGGTGAGAAATTACCACCGTCTGCAACTGCAACAAGGCCAGAATTAGCTGGTCGGTCCTTCGAAGCGATGGGCGTTTCATTGGTACTGCACCCGCGTAATCCCTATATTCCAACTGTACATATGAATGTGCGCTTTTTCTGTGCAGTAAAAAGTGGAGAGGCCCCCGTTTGGTGGTTTGGTGGCGGCATGGATTTGACACCCTATTATGGGTTTGAAGACGATTGCGTCCACTTTCATCAAACGTGTAAGCAAGCGCTTGATGGGTTTGACGCGTCGTTATTTCCAAAATTTAAACAATGGTGTGACAAATACTTTTATCTCAAACACCGGAACGAACCCCGAGGAATTGGCGGGATATTTTTCGATGATCTATCGTCTCCCAATTTTGATACCTGCTTCGGTATCACACGCAGTGTTGGTGATCATTTCATCGATGCTTATTTACCGATTGCACAAAAACGAAAAGACACGGAATACGGTGATCGCGAGCGAAACTTTCAAGCCTATCGACGCGGCCGTTATGTTGAATTCAATTTAGTGTTCGACAGAGGAACGCTGTTTGGACTTCAATCAGGCGGTCGCACTGAGTCTATCCTGATGTCGATGCCACCAAACGTAACGTGGCGCTATGACTGGAGCCCTGAGGCTGGGACAGCTGAATCTCGTTTATACGACGTGTTTTTAACGGGCAAAGATTGGGCTTAAGAACTGACTGGATAGCCAGCTCAAAGATGTTTAACGAGCTACGGAGCCGTCAGTCCTCACCCAAATAGGACGTGCGAATTTTAGGGCTTCGAATCAAAACTTGCGATTCGTCGTTCATTGTGATTTCACCACTTTCCATTACATACGCGCGCTGACTTGACTCGAGAGCCAAACGTGCATTTTGCTCAACAAGCAGTGTTGTCACTCCAGATTTTGAAATCTCTCGTATCACTTCGAAAATCTTTTCAACCATGAGTGGAGCGAGTCCCATCGATGGCTCGTCAAGCAGCAAAACCTTGGGGCGACCCATTAATGCCCGACCGATCGCCAACATTTGCTGCTCACCACCAGAAAGCGTCCCACCTGTTTGATGACGACGTTCCCTTAATCGCGGAAATAAATCGAATACCTCACCTAGGTCTTTCAACTCTTGTTTTTTGTCAGTGCCAAGATAAGAACCCATGAGTAGATTCTCCTCAACAGTGAGGCGACCAAATACACCTCGGCCTTCGGGCACAAGGGAAAGTCCTAACGAAACCCGCTCGTGAACAGCTAATGAACCTAGCTCATCACCGCCCAAATTAATGGTCCCACCATGAGAAATTAACCCCAGTAACGCATTTAGCGTCGACGTCTTACCTGCGCCGTTTGCGCCAATCAAAGCGACAGTCTCCCCTTTATCGAGGCTGATATTGAGTCCACGGACGGCTCGTATTCCACCGTAGGAAACCGTTAGTGACTGAATGCTAAAAAAACTCATGGCAAGTCACCGCCAAGGTATGCTTGTATGACTTTCGGGTTTCTCCTGACATCAGCTGGATACCCCTCAGCAATCTTCTGACCGTAATCCAGAACGGCCACTCGATCACATAGATTCATGATTAATTTAACATCATGCTCAATCAACAGAACAGAGATACCATCGTCCCGAATTTTTTGTATCAGCACTTTTAGCTCGCCTGTTTCCGACGCGTTCATTCCTGCAGCCGGTTCGTCAAGTGCGAGCAACCTGGGTTGAGTCGCTAGTGCTCGTGCTATCTCCAAGCGACGCTGATCTCCGTATGACAAATTGCTGGATACCGTGTCCGCCTCAGTATCTATTCCGACGTAGCCCAACCATTCAAAAGATTTCGATCGAATATTATTTTCTTCGGCTAGTGAAGACTTCGTTTTAAAAATAGCCCCCAGCGGGCCAGTTAAGCTTTTTGAGTGCATTCCAACCATGACATTCTCAAGTGCTGTCATGCTCTGAAATAGACGAATATTTTGAAATGTTCTAGCGATTCCCGTAGCCGCGATCTGATGCGGCTTCTGGCCAATCAACGATTCACGGTCAAACGTAATGTCGCCACCAGTCGGTGTGTAAACACCCGTCAATACGTTAAATAGTGTGGTCTTACCTGCCCCATTCGGCCCAATGAGACCATATATTTCTCCCTCTCGGATTTCTAAGCTCACATCAGTTAAAGCTTGAACACCACCGAATACCTTACTGACCGAATTAAGACGTAATAGGCTCATCGACGCTTGGCTCACTTATTGGTCTGTGCTCTACTCGACACTCGACGAGAGGACGCTGGCCATAAGCCAGTGGGCCTTACCAGCATCACAAGAATTAACGCAAGCCCGAATAACAACATGCGCAGCGCCTCAGGATCAATGTACACGTCACCAAAAAGCGCTTTTTGGATTGGCGACGCGCTTGACCTGAGCACCTCCGGTAACACGGTGAGCAAGAGTGCTCCGAGTAACACGCCATAAACGTGTCCCATGCCGCCAAGAACAACCATGCACAACACCATAATCGATTCAAGTAAGACGAAACTCTCCGGGCTTACGAAACCTTGTAAGCTTGCGAATAATCCACCTGCAACACCGCCAAACGTTGCACCCAACGCAAACGCGAGCAACTTGACATTTCTCGTATTAATTCCCATCGCCTGGGCTGCCAATTCGTCCTCTCGTATCGCGACCCAAGCTCTCCCAATTCTTGACCTCTCGAGGCGCACACAAGTCACAATTGTCGCCAACAAGATCAGGACCAACACGTAGTAGTAGATGTGGACCCCAGAAAAATCGATGCCTAAAAATTCATGGGTTCTCGTGAGGTCAGCTCCTCCAACAGATATAGGGTCGACTTTATTAATACCAATCGGACCATTGGTGACATTAACCGGGTGATCAAGATTATTCAGAAAAATACGGATGATCTCACCGAAGCCTAGCGTCACGATTGCCAAGTAATCCCCTCTCAACCTCAAAGTTGGCGCCCCGAGCAATACACCAAATAAGGCAGCGACACCTGCTCCAATCGGAAGGATCGCCCAAAAAGGCAAATGAAGATCAAATTGAGGTGACGCCAACAAAGCCCATGCGTAGGCACCCACCGCGTAAAACGCAATGTAGCCAAGGTCTAGGAGTCCCGCAAACCCAACAACGATATTGAGCCCAAGAGCAAGCATGGCGTAAATGAGTGCGAAATCGAGAATCCGGACCCAAGTTCGACCAACCGTACCGCTGAGCAAAAAAGGCAGAAGCACGAGTGCGGCAAGTAATAATGCATAACCCAACCACAAGAGTTTTCTGTTATCCGCGATCATGACACGGGCACGCTCGATCAAAAACATCACGCCCTCTCCGCGACCCGCTCACCCATAATGCCGGTAGGTCTGAATACCAACACAACAATGAGCACGACAAAAGCGAAAACATCCTGATAGTGACTACCCAAAAATCCTCCGGTCAATTGACCGATATAGCCAGCTCCAATGCTCTCAATTAAACCCAGTAGTAGACCTCCGAGTACTGCGCCACCTAAATTTCCAATGCCACCAAGTACCGCCGCCGTAAACGCCTTGAGCCCCAACATAAATCCCATCGAGTAGTGCGCGACACTATAATTGCCAGCGACCAAAATTCCCGCAATCGCGCCAAGTCCAGCGCCGATCATAAATGTCGCAGAAATAATTTTGTTGATATTGATCCCCATTAGCCCCGCAACCTTTTGACTCTCCGATGTGGCGCGCATCGCTCGGCCCAATTTGGTGAAGTTAACAACCAACAAAAGTAACGTCATAAGGATGGTAGAAACGCCGATAATAATGACTTGAAGGTCCGTGATATTGGCACCAAAAATAATGTGCGTATCAAACTCGAATAACTCCGGAACGGTTTTATATTTTCGTCCCCAAATAATCATGGCGATGTTCTGCAACAAAATCGAGATACCTATCGCGGTGATGAGCGGTGCGAGCCGAGGCGCATTTCTAAGGGGTCGATAAGCAAGCCGCTCAATTGAAAAAGCGAGAACCATACAGGTGATGATCGACACTATCGCTGCCACTGCAATCATCAATAAGGGACTCATTTCTGGCGCCGCTGTCATCAGCATTGAAACAGCGGCAAGAGCGACCATCGCTCCAATCATGACAACCTCACCGTGAGCAAAGTTGATGAGTCCTAAGATGCCATACACCATGGTGTATCCAAGGGCCACGAGCGCATAGACACTGCCAAGAACCAAACCATTGATTACTTGCTGCGCAAATATATCCATCGTGTCAGCTGCCTAACAAGCTAAGCGAACGCTCTGAGACAAGGAATGCACCCCGAGGAATTAACTGCCGCCCCCAACCGTCTCAATATATTCCCATTCACCGTCACTCGCACGGTATAGGCTGATGCTACCGCCTTGAAGATCTCCTCGTTCATCAAAACGAATTCGTCCGGTCACACCCTGATAATCCGTTGATTTCAACGAGGGTAAGTAGACTTCTGGGTCAACCGAATCAGCGCGAACCATCGCATCAATCATGACGTTCGTCGCGTCATATGCGTATGGCGCATAAATTTGTATATCTTCGTGATACGTTTGTTTGAATTTTTCGCGAAACCCTGGTCCGCCAGCCATTTGATCAAGCGGCAACCCGGGGGACGACGCATAAACACCGTTACCTTCGTCGCCAGCGAGAACAAGAAATTGTTTTGTCTGAGTACCATCGCCACTTAAATAGATGGCCTTGATGCCTAAATTGCTGATCTGCTTCATCATCGGACCAGCCTGAGAGTCCATGCCCCCATAGAAAATTACATCTGGATTGAGGCCTTTAATTTTGGTCAATATCGCCGTAAAGTCGGTTTTCGTAATATCCGTAAATTCGCGTGTCAATATTGTCGCTCCGGCTGCCTCAGCAGCCGCCTGAAATTCATCTGCTAAACCCTTGCCGTACGCACTACGATCATCAATGACCGCAATTCCTTTTGCACCCAGTGTGTCAACCGCATAGTCTCCAAGCACCTTGCCCTGTTGCTCATCGTTAGCCATCACGCGATAGGCTGTCTCGTAATCTTGATGGGTATACATAATGGCCGTCGCCGAGGGAGAAATCTGAGGGATACCCGAATCGTAATAAATCTTTGACGCTGGAATCGTCGTACCTGAATTTAGGTGGCCCACAACACCAACCACCTCAGAATCCACTAGTTTTTGAGCAACGACTGTTCCTTTTTGTGGGTTCGCCTCATCATCTTCGGAAATTAACTCAAACCGAATACGCTCGCCGGCGATGACGACATTTGCTTGATTGGCCTCCTCGATTGCCAGTAACGCGCCTCGCTCATTATCTTTACCGAGGTGAGATATCGGTCCAGTCAACGGCCCAACGTGCCCAATGCGTACAATTCGCGCTCCGTCCTCGGACTGTTCACTCTGACCACACCCAACCAACATCAAACCAAAAAGCGCCATCGTGATTACGCGTTTAAGTAACATCTCTTCTCCCGAGTTCGTTAATCAGCTGCTCTCTATAAACGAGAAGCCTCACCGATTCAATCTTAGCAGCGCACCCTAGATTGTCAATTTGAGGTCAACGCACAGAAACAGCAGAGACAAAAAAAGCCGGCTTGGGCCGGCTTTTTCGAAATGTCATGAGTTACTTAAGAGACGCAATCCACTCCGCGAGGATCTTGGCTTCCTCAGCACTGACAGCGGTATTTGGTGGCATAGGGATTGGTCCCCACTGACCCATACTGCCTTTAATAATTGAATTAGTAACGCGAGCTACGTCAATCGCTTTACCCTTTGGGTCCTTACCAGCAGCAATAGCTTGCGCAATGCTTTTGTAAGCTGGGCCAACTAATTTTTTGTCAATGGCATGACAGCTCAGGCAGTTCTTGGCCTTCGCTAACTCAGCAGCGTCTTGCGCCTGCGCAAGCGTGACGAAACCGAGGCCAAGAGCAACGAAAAACGATAAAACAGCTTTCTTCATGTAATTTCCTTCTCTATCTGTATCACCTACTTTTGCGACCACATTCGCTATAAAACGTTCGGTCAACATTCGTGTTTACAACAATGCACCTGCGAGAACGGATTATACAGTCAAACCTTACACACAACATCTAAAACAGCTCTAAAAAAATACCCAGGAATATAACGCCGCCCACCCAGTTGTTGTGTAAAAACGCTCGAAAACACCCCTCGCGATCGCGGGCTTTAATCATTGGGTATTGAAACGCGATCAATATCGCCGCGCCGAACAACCCCAAGTAATAGACCATCCCGTAACCGAGAAGTATCCCGACTCCAGCCAACATGAACAGAAATGCAGCATGAAACATGAAGACACCCGCAATGTCCCATGATCCGAATAAGATTGCCGAAGTTCTGATACCTATATTCATGTCATCGTCTCGGTCAACCATCGCGTATTCGGTATCGTAAGCGATAGCCCAAAAGACGTTAGCCATTAACACAAGCGCTGTAATCCCGGTTATTTCGTTACGGGTCGCGGCCCAGGCCATCGGAATACCAAAGCCAAATGCAACACCTAAATAAGCTTGGGGAATTGACAGAAAACGCTTCGTGTACGGATAACTTATCGCGAGAAATAGCGCTAAGAACGACAAGGCTACAGTCAATGCGTTTAGCGTGAGCACCAATGCAAATGACGCCAATGAGAGCATCAGCGCGACAAGAAGAGCCTCGCGAGTACTAATTTCTCCGGAGGCCAATGGCCGATCCTTTGTGCGTGATACAAAGGGGTCAAACTCTCGATCGGCAATATCGTTCGCTGCGCAACCTGCAGAACGCATGAGAAATGTACCCAACACAAATACGACTAAGACATGCAGGTCAACGACCCCATTAGAGGCAATCCAAATCGCCCAAAGCGTAGGCCATAGAAGTAAGAGCGTTCCAATTGGTTTATCGAGCCGCACAAGTCTCGAATATGCGCCAAGCTTAGCAATTGTTATTTTCTTAATACCCAAATCAAACCTCTGTGTATTTTTCCTTTGAGCCATACCAAAGATCAATATGACGCTCTGCCTGCTCGGGATAACCCTCTAGAAAGATCGGCGCAAATTTTTTTGCCATATTTAAAAGTGACACATCCCTCTCGATGTCGGCATAACGAAGCATTGGCACTCCAGATTGTCGCGCCCCGAGCACTTCACCTGGTCCGCGCAAACGTAAATCCTCCTGCGCCACTTTGAATCCATCAGCAGATTCATAAATAATTTTCAAACGCTCTTTTGCTAAGTCCGTCAATTTTGGATCAAACAGCAATATACAAGAGCTCGAAGCTGTTCCCCTGCCAACACGGCCTCTGAGCTGGTGTAACTGAGACAAGCCCATTCGCTCCGCATGCTCAATCACCATCACGGTCGCATTCGGCACATCAACGCCCACCTCAATCACAGTTGTTGCAACCAATAAATCAAGGTCCCCTTTTGAAAATGAATCCATCACCGTTGCTTTTTCAGCGCCCTTCAGTCGACCATGAACCAAACCAACCCGTAGATCAGGAAACTGCTGGCTCATCCTTTCAAACGTTTTCAGCGCCGTCTCTAGTTGCAACGACTCAGACTCGTCAATCAATGGGCAAACCCAGTAAGCTTGCTGACCACTCTGACATGACTCCCTGATCCTGGAGAACACCTCATCACGCCTTGAGTTGCTGACAAGTTTCGTCGTGACCGGGGTTCGCCCCGGTGGCAACTCGTCAATCGAGGACACATCCAAATCACCGAAAAAACTCATCGCTAACGAGCGTGGAATAGGAGTAGCACTCATCATCAACTGATGTGCTTGCATCAATCCCCCCTCTCCTTTATCCAACAACGCCAACCGCTGTTTGACGCCAAATCGATGCTGCTCATCGATAATCACGAGCCCCAATTTCTTGAAGTGCACATGCTCTTGAAATAATGCGTGCGTGCCGATCACAAACTGAGCTAAACCCGCCTTGATGTCGCTCACTGCTTTCTCGCGCTCACTCTTGGATATTGAACCTGTTAGCCGCACCACGTCGATCCCAAGTCCTGTCATCCAACTCTCGATCTTCGAGAAATGTTGCTCGGATAGAATTTCTGTCGGGACCATTAAGGCAACTTGAAAGCCAGCTTCAAGCGCTTGTAGCGCAGCGATACCGGCGAGCACCGTCTTACCACTCCCAACATCTCCTTGGAGCAAACGCCGCATTGGTGATCGCTTTTCTAAATCAACCTCTATTTCCCCCATTACTTTTTTTTGGGATGGCGTTAAGTCGAATTCGAGGGATTCGAGAAATTTGGAGATGAGCACCTTGCTGCGCCCCATCGAGGGAGCAATATGCATTGATCTTTTCTCGTAATTCTTCCTCATCACTAGCTGTTGTGCGAGCAGTTCGTCAAAATGTACGCGCTCCAGTGTTTTACTCGTTGGGTCAGACAATTCGGCGATATCAATGTGTGCCGGCGGGAAATGCAAATTCCTGACTACGTCACTAAGCTGCAACAACCCCATATCCGATAAATGGTCTTCGGGGATGGTCTCTATTGTCCCGACAAGTCGAACCGCTTGATCAACTGCTTTTCGAATGACCGGTTGAGTAAGTCCCTTGGTTGTCGAATAAATGGGGGTCAGTGTTGTTGGCAGTTGGTCGGTATCCGAACGAAGCTTAAATCTCGGATGAACCATCTCTCGCCGGCCTGAACGATTCCTTTTGATCTCACCGACCACTCTGAGGCGTGCACCGCTGGACAACATTCTTTGCTGATTCGGATAAAAATGGAAAAAACGCAACACCAGTTCCTCCGTCTCATCCTCGGCAAAAATAACGAGCTGCCTTCTTGGTTTAAATTCAACTTTTGCGTCAATCACATCGACGTCGACTTGAATCAAACCCCGCTCTGGCGCGTCGCGAAGCCTCCATATTTTCGTTTCGTCCTCATACCGCAACGGAAAAAATAAAAGCAAGTCTTCCCAGCAATGAATACCAAGCTGACGAAATTTCTCACGATTCGCTGGTGTGCCGATTTCCTGATTTTTCGTTAGCTTAGATTGAGGTTTGATCTCGGGCGACATCGTAACTCTTGAGTTTATCTATCGGGGAATTCAATTGTAGGCTCTGGCAACTGACCCAAGTTTTACACAGTTAATCAGTCATCTGACTGCCATGGGTATAATATGCTGCGACACAGCATGGTTATCGATGACAACTTACTCCGTTGGGAGTGAGATTTTATTTTTGGTAATAAAACTTTAAGATCCAGCTCCGCCAGCCTTTATTCTCTCGGATGAATACTAACGTGCAAGGGACTCAAAAACAAAGTATCGCTGCCCTAACCATTGCAGCCATTGGCGTTGTCTTTGGGGATATCGGAACGAGTCCAATTTACACAGTCAGAGAAGTATTTAGCCCACGCTACGGGATCGAGCCATCAACGGATAACATCCTTGGGTGCCTTTCACTCATATTCTGGGCATTAGCACTCATCGTTGCAGCGAAATACGTCTTCTTCATGCTCAAAGCGGACAATCGTGGCGAGGGTGGCATGATGGCACTGCTTGCCCTAGTTCTAAAGGCAACAGAAAAGAAACCTCGAAAACGGTTCTTGCTAATCACACTCGGATTATTTGGAGCAGCGCTGTTCTATGGCGATGGGATTATCACGCCAGCTATTTCCGTGCTGTCAGCCGTGGAGGGGCTTGGCGTGGCGACTCCGGCTCTAGAGCCCTACGTGATACCCATCACGATCGTGATCGTCATCTTATTATTCATGTTGCAACAAAAGGGAACTGGCGGCGTTGGTGCGCTCTTTGGCCCTGTCACCGTCATATGGTTTGGTGTACTGGGTGTGCTTGGAATCACAAATTTAATTTTGGATCCATCCGTGCTTCGGGCTATCAACCCAGCGTACGCTGTGGGTTTCTTCGTTGAGAATAAAATCTTCGGGTTCTTGGCTATTGGTGCGATTGCGCTCGCGGTGACGGGTACAGAGGGGATCTACACTGACATGGGCCATTTCGGCCGCAAACCCATACGCTTCGCTTGGAGTCTGTGGGTATGGCCGAATTTGCTACTAAATTATTTTGGCCAAGGTGCATTGATCATCTCATCACCCGAGACCATCTCTCACCCATTTTTCAATATGGTCCCATCATGGGGTCTCTATCCACTCATTTGCATGACGACCGTGGCAACGGTCGTTGCGTCTCAAGCGGTCATCTCGGGCACCTACTCACTGACGCGTCAAGCAATCCAGCTAGGTTACTGCCCCAGACTGGATGTGTTTCATACCTCAGAAAGTGAGATTGGTCAGATTTATATGCCCTGGATCAATTGGACTCTTCTAGCGGCAGTCCTTTTGCTCATTCTCTCTTTTGGATCCTCCAGTAATCTAGCCAGCGCGTATGGTGTAGCCGTCACTGGAATGATGACTATCGATACCGTCATGGCGTATTTTGTTGTCACCCACTTGTGGGGTTGGCGTCGGTGGTATGCCATACCGATCGCACTGATTTTCCTCGTCTTTGATCTCATTTTATTCTCGGCGAATTCAGTCAAAGTTATCCATGGTGGTTGGTTCCCTTTCACCATCGGGTTAGTGCTATTTATTTTTTTCACTACCTGGTATCGAGGCCGCCAAGCCTTAGCAAAAGAACTTGCTCCAGATTCACTCGAAATCGGTCCGTTTTTAAAGAGCCTCGCGAGCTATCCTCCTCAGCGAGTGAGCGGCACTGCTGTATTCATGACGACGTCTCCAAACGCAGTGCCACATGCTCTGCTGCATAATCTCAACCACAATAAAGTGCTCCACGAGCGCGTCATACTACTAAACG
>Ga0255760_10003133_pt1 | contig 14930 bp, 8 predicted proteins | sample 071ome_25_FD_179960 | JGI IMG/M metagenome (GOLD analysis project Ga0255760, IMG submission 179960) | Coastal salt marsh microbial communities from the Groves Creek Marsh, Skidaway Island, Georgia - 071410BT metaG (version 2) | ecosystem: Environmental > Aquatic > Marine > Intertidal zone > Salt... | reverse complement strand
CACCCCCCCCGCGCCCGAGTCCACCGCCGCCGACTCCGCCCCCAAGTCCACCGCCGCCATCGCCTCCACCAAGTCCACCGCCACCATCGCCACCACCAAGTCCACCGCCTCCACCAAGTCCTCCACCTCCACCAAGTCCACCGCCTCCACCAAGTCCACCACCACCACCATCGCCTCCACCATCGCCTCCACCGAGTCCGCCGCCACCACCGAGTCCGCCGCCACCACCATCACCTCCACCGAGTCCACCACCGGCAGAATTTGTGGACGCTGACGACGACGATAGCTCACACGTATCCAAAGAAGAGTTTGCAGCTTACGCGCAAACGAGGATGGCGTACGAGGATGCATTTGTCGTTGTTCCGGACGACGTATGGAATTTATTCGACGACAATGGCGACGACAGTCTCGACGTGACTGAATTCATGACCGCGGTTTCGGCGTTTGATAACGGCCAAATCAAAGGCACACCCTGGTTGGTGTATTCGCTTCAAGAAACTGAATACTTGACGGATTTTTATGTCGATTACTATTCAATCCCTGTTTCTATTGATTTCGGAGAGAGCGAGGATCAGTGCAACGAGTACGCCTCGGATGGTGGTTGGACAGACGAGACTGGCGCTACAGTCGCGTGCACGACGTGCGGCTCGTTCGGCTCACTATTAGGCGGGTACAACACTCTCGCGAAAGATAGCTCTGTGCAGAAAGCATTCACTGATCTTTCTGCGCACACAGATGTGACCGTACTTCTCGATTTCGTTCAAATCGATTCGTGGGATAACGAGAGATTCTACGTCTACGCCGACGACGTGCTCGTGTATACGTCGAACACGCTTTACTTAACGGATGGGAGCACCAACGTGTGTGGCGCATCTTCCAAATCCTCTTGGAAGGATAACATAAACTCTGTGAGCTTTACGTTTGCGCACACGAGCTCGTCTCTGACTCTAAAAATCACGACCAATTTGAACAGCGCCGGCACGGATGAGTCGTGGGGAATACAGAAGATTGACCTTTATTTAAACGCCGAGTACCTCGCCATCGCGCTCGCTCCGAACGCGGATACCACCATGCCTATTTCAAACACCTTGTGGCAAACTTGGTACGAAAATATGACGGCGACGTTTTCTTCTTTTTCCTTAGCTTCTCCGGATAGTTCTGCGGATGACGATGGCGGACCGGTAACCTTGGGTGTCACCGATGCTACCGAAACGAAGTCTGCTTTCATTCCTCTCGTCGGGAGAACCTCTGCAAACGCGGTGCAAATCGTGTTCAATGAAGACGCAGATTCTGCGAAAACTTCCGGATTTGATGCTCTTCTTTCGACGTATTTTCCGTCGTCAGTGGCCAATCTGACTGTTCGCGCTACGGAGCAACTCACGGACGTTGTTCACATCTTTAATGTTGAAGACGAGGGCATCTACACTGAACAATCCGAAGTCAAGATATCTATGCAACATCTTGGTGTCGGCACGTCAATCATGGAAGATAACACCGTGGTGACAGTTTCCGGAATCGTGCGATTCCCGGGTAATCGCACTCAAGATGTCATATGCGGACTCGCGTATGCGACGATAAAGACTTACACGAAATCATGCAATGCATTCAACGAATGCGAATACGAGGAACCGATCGAGTATACAGCTGATGAGCTCGGTATGTTCGACATCGCGATAACGCCAGGTGAAACTGTTCTCTTTGCCGTGAGTTACGACGGTCACGACATTTGCTACGCGGGTACTGACATATCGGATGGATGCGTCGCTGAAGATCTCAGTTCTCCCTTGTCTGTGAGTACGAATGACTCCCCGATTCAGACGAACAGCTATGTCGAGCTTGAAGCAATTGCCGGTGGCGAATATATTGTATTTCAAGATGTTACCACTAGAACAATTGACATTAACTTGTACGCTGGCGCTTGCGGAGTAGCTTACGAGGATTATACGATGTTGATCACGCCCGCGAATGGTTGCGGTGCGGCATTCACCGTTTCTTCGGCGACTATCACTGGATCGACTGTCACCAAAAGTAGATATGCAACGGACACTGATTGGACTTTTGTCAACCCAGGCGATGACACTTCTTATGAGCGATATTGGCCATACGCGGCGATGGATTACTACATTCAGCTCGACAGCGCTCCAGATCTCTCGTCTTTCGATGAAAACTCGTTCTCTGGCGATAAAACTGGAGCGACGTGCACGTCTATGGCCTCAGATATTTTGTCCTACTTCCGCGACAGAGATTTGCTCGTGCGCACGCTCGGATTTCTTGTCAGCGAATACGAAAGCGCCGCGTATGAATTCCACGGCATGTTGTGCGCGATCCCGACAATATATTCTGACAGCAGCGGTTACAGTTCTTCTGAATCTTACGCTGCTATCGACGCTAGCGAAACATGCATGTTGAGTGACGATGGATCAACCAGCACGACTTTGAAAGAACACCATCTCATCGGCGCATCTTCAAGTACCAAGTATTCCGTAGTCGATACAAAATACGTTTGGTTAGAATTATTCGAAGCGCATCTTATTGGGGAAGACAATTATGATTACTGTTCTACGTTTTCTTCCGCAACGAACGGCGATCTGGGAATTTCTGTTCGAGTGACGAACGATGCGGACTCTCGAGTTTCCGAAAATCCTTGTCATTCTTCGAACGTCGCCGCGGATTCGTGTTACTCAACGAATGTTGACTCGACCAGCGGCTTGTTGAAGTGGACTCCGGACAGTTCTTCAGAAGTGGACTATTTCACGGTCTCTGCCCCCTCTGACTCTAAACCAAACCTCGTCTCTCCGTACAGGCGCGAATTATCTTTCCAAGTGATTCGCAACGACGGCTGGACAGAAACGACGCTGAACATCGATCGCGAGCTTGTTGTGCTTCGCAACAAAGTTCGAGGAGAAAGTACAACCAGCAACTCGCGGTACGTCACTGATGCAAAGTTTTATACCACAGCACCTATCCGGGGTTTGGTGTATACTGTAGTTCACGACCCGCCGGGAGGTGACTCATACGCAACGATTTCGCTCGGTACGAACGTGAACATGGAATTAGAGTTGGCAAATACTACAGCAGCCACCTTATCTGACGACGATTTCTGTGCCGGGGCTTCTTTTAATCCGAGCATTGCGTTTGAAAAAGGTATTTCGGTTGGTAGTGGTTATTTCAACGGAGAATTGGAAATTACGAAAGATGGGGATAAGAAACCTTCCGCGTTGGGTGTTGGCGTTTCTATAGGAGGTAGCAAAGAAGTAGTCGGACCAGAAGTCACCGTCTCGCTTTCGGGCGACAACGGATGGGACTTTTCAATGACTCTTGGACGCAATCTGATGTCTTCGCAAGATCCCGGCATGCCAGGGCGTCCCGGTGATGTCATTCTTGGCGGAGGTTTTGAAATCGTGTATGTGCGCACGGACACGCTCGATCTTGACTCGAGTACTACAGAATGCTTGACGATTACCGAGCAAATCACGTGGTTTCCGAGACAACCGACGAGTTATTTCGTCGATGTGTTCACAATCGAGGACAAGATCATACCCGAGTTGGAGGATTTGAAAGAGACGCTCGGTGACACTTCGACTAGTGTTGATGAGGTATGGCCCCCGTACCCTCCGCCTTCTCCTCCACCTTCTCCTCCTCCTCCTCCTTCTCCTCCTTCCCCACCACCTTCTCCGTGGAGTTTTACCCCAAATCCTCCTTCCCCACCTCCACCACCTACTCCTCCTCCTTCTCCTTTAGATACAAACAACGCGGTAGATGTCGAACTAAGTAGCCTAGAGTTCACTGCTGACCAAATCAAGGCGATATGGATCGAGCGCCTCGAGACTGCGATTACCGATTGGACGAATACTTTGGCGTGGGCGTCTCCAGATTTTAATCCCGAGTTGGAAGATGGCGATGATAGAGATGAAAAGTACGGCGACGCACAGGATAGTTATGATAAGTATGGTAAGCCGCTGACGGACAGCTCAGATGGTTTGTTCGCCTCAAGTGTGCTCAATGAACCCATCGAGGAATTTAAGGAGGCAGTCACAGCATTAGATCAGTCGTTTTTAGATGATTTTACCGGCGTACAGGAAACGTGGGAAGATATCAATGAAGATTTTACTAAAGTAGAAACGGTGTGGAACGAAGAATCCACGTTTCAAGAACTCGTGGATGACTATGAACCAAGTTCTGAGGACTACGTGCACTCGTATTATTCAAAGTATGCGACGGGTGAAAATTCTCTCTTCAACACGCAAAGCGAAGACACCTCTCTTTTCACGCGCGGTATGAACAGTCAGACGATAGATTCTGCAAGAGATTACGGCTTGGAGCCATCGATGAGTATTACTGGTACAAGCAGCATAGCAGATGCGATGAAAAGTATGAGCATGATCGACGCTTCCTTGTTTGGAGCGAGCTCAAAGTTTGGATTTGAGGAAAATACCGACAGTGCGGAGAATGATCCTCAAGGGGTCCCAGTGTTTGGTCAAGAAGCGTCAGAAGATAGCACGAGTTACCCCAAACACTATTTGACCTTTAATGGGGGCGGACAAGTTTTAGAGTTTTCGACTTCCATATCGAGCGGGATAGACGACGCTGGATGGACGTGGTCGATTGAAGCCGAAGGATCTGTCACGGAGACGTCGATAAATTCTGTAACTGTTGGTTTAGCCGAAAGTAACGTCGATATATTCAATACAAAGGGCAGAGCAGCGAGTCTCGAGCGCGCGATGGCTTGGAACAAGTATGGAGACATGGAAGTCACGTACGCTTTAGGGGACGGTGATCAAGGCGATAAATTTGTTGTCGAGATCAAATTTGACACGCGCTTTGGAACGCCCATATTTCGCACGGTTGGAGGTGCGACCAAATGTCCCGGAGAGCCAAACACCATGTGGAGAGAAAGCGGCATATCTCTCTCCGTGACCAGGGCAAAAGGGTTCGATAACACGTATCACATACTCCCCGGGACGAGCGCTCTGTACGATGTCACCATCACGAACGAGTCGCCGTATCGGGAGGGTCTTTCGCTTGGATTGGTCATGGCTACGGATGATTCGTACTCAGGAAGCGTCGGCGGAAACACGAAAGATTTGTCTGTGACCATTAACGGTGGAGCTGCAATTCCAGCGTTCGGCGGGATGTATAGTCTCAACGATGTTCCCTCTACTGATGACAACGGCGATTTGGTCAATTCTGTGATGACGCTTCGCGTCGATAAGGGTGCCGAGTCCAACTCGTATTCCGGTTTGGCCTTGGAACTTGTCAGTGAGTGCGAGTATTACCTGTCATCAGCGCAGCTATACCGCGACCCCATCAGCACGACAGCTGCCTTTGATGGTACCGGTGAAGTTGAGTGGGAACGCGTTTGTCCTCCGGTGACGTGGTCGTTTGAAACGTGGAGCGAGTACGCAGACTACACAGCCTCCTCGACGTCGTCGGAATACTTGAACGTGACGGTGACGAACCCGGACCCGATGAACTTGTGGTCGGCTGATGAAATCGACGGCGACAAGTCTGGAACGAATCATTTGGTACATCCTAACGTCGAATACGTGAGAATCCAGTTTCGTCGACCGGGCGTTGGCGAGTGGATCAACGCTTGGGAACCTGGAACGTGGAACAGCGACAACACGGTTTGGACCGCGTTTGATCCTGACTCGGATGTTTTGGAAGAATCGAGCGATATCTTTACATACGACATTGAAGACGTCGATCTGGCTTCGTGCTCGACGTCTCGCGGGGTTGGGTGCTCGCAAAAGTGGAACTTGAATCGTCAGTACTTTTTGAACGGCTTGAAAGAAGGTCCGTGGGAAATCAGAGCGAAGGTGTTTTGCTCAGGGTATGATTCTTTCGCCGGATCAGAATCTCGAGGCTCGGTGACGGACGAGAATTTGAATCTCATCGCAGACACGAAAGCACCACGACCGATTGCTAGAGAAGTATACGAGAACATGGTTCTCGTTGACTTTTCCGAACCAATAACGTGCCCGTATTTATCGGATACGGACATGGCGTACTCCGTCACGAGAACGACCGATTGCGACGGAAACGCCGTGGACGATTCCGAGGATATCAACGCGGTCAGCGACAACATTTTGGTATCCCATTACGATTTTGAATGTCTCACGCAAGACGTCAACGGACGAAACACTTGGATGATGACCGTACCAATCTCTTCCGCGGCTTCGTCGAACGCGTTGGCTGGTAAATACACCGTGACGATAAAAAGTGGTCACGTGACAGACGACGGGGGGAACACGGCGTCTGAGCACACGTTCACGGAGGAAATAATGTGCGACTCATCGAGCACGAGCACGGCGCTATTGGGAAGTACAACAAAGAAATCATCTGGTGTTAATACGAGCTCGAGTAACCTTGGCAGTGCCCATTTGCAGTCGAAACGTTTTGGGAACATCCCGATGAACGTCTATGCGGCGGCATTTTTGGCAATGCTTTCGTGCGGCGCCGCTATTGTATTCAAGAAAGCGACGAAAGGCAACGAAAACGATTCGGCGAAGGAAAGCGCCGGATTCGCTGAACTCGAAGTTTTAGAGCCTCTAGGTTCGACGGAATATTCGCGAAACGATTACGGCACATCCGGAGAAGGAGTGTTGTGAACGCTTCGACAAGAAATCTTTTATTAAGAGCACCTGAGTGTGTGGGGTGTATATAAAAAAAAATAGCCACCGAAGGTACCAATATTTGGTTAACGGGTTTATAAATTATATCTTCGTAGCATGTACATGTTAAAATAATTAAGACACATGAAAAAAAAACACGAGTTAACGCGAGAACGTTCAACAACCACGTTCAGCTGCAACATCCTCCGTCCATTTCTACTTGGGGATCTTCGTCTTCTTCAATTTCTTTAAACTGTTTGACAGCGTCCATCGCCGTCGACATTTTGCTCCACGTCTTCTTCGCCTTCTCCTTTCTTTTTTCTTCTTGCTCCTTCTTCAACTCTTCTTTCTTCCTTTTCGCTTCCTCTTTTTCTTCTGCCACCACTTTATCGGCTGCCTCTGCCCACTTTCCGACCACACGTTTGTGATGTAAAGTATTTTCTAAATCCTTTATTTTCTTCTTTCTCAGAGCCTCGTCGGCCCTGTCTTTCAACTTGCTTTTCATCGCGCCAACGCGTGCTTCCACGCGTTGGCTCTTCTCTTCCCGCTCTTTCTCCTTCATCTTCTTGAAATCCTCCATGTTCGAAAGAACGCCGCGCTTCTTCTCCTTCGCCGCCGCCATGGCCAAGCCGACCGCGTTCTGACCTTCGCGAATCGCTTCGTTCTTTCTCTTCGCGTTCGCCGCGAGGCGCGCGCCTTTGAGACTTTTCGCGACTGTCGCGCGACTCTCCAAACCCGCTTTCTTTTGCGCGTACGAATCAGTTTTGTGCCCAATATTCGCTGCGTTGCTTTTCAACGAGTCCGAGAGCTGTTGATTTTTCACTTTATTCGTCAATCCGCTCTCGACGCGTGCAAACTTGGACGTCAAAAGCTTTCTTCTTCTTCTTTCTTCTTCTTCTTCTTCTCCGTCCTCCTCCTCGTCGCTTTCGCCGTCTCCTGGGAAAAAAAAAGACCTCGACGCCGCCGCCGCGGCGCCCAAAACGACGCCGCCGCCGCCGCCGCCATCGCTGCCGCCGCCGCCACGACGCGCGAGAGACGACGACGACGACGACGACGACGACGACGACGACGACGCGCTCCAATTTCTCGACGACAAAAATCCGGACGATGCGAAAAGGAAAAAAAACACGCTCAACGTGGTGGCTTTGACGTAAAAAGCGACGCTTTGGACGCGTCCGCTTCTCGCTTTGCTCTCGTCACTCGTCGTCGTCGTCTTCTTCTTCGTCTTCTTCTTCTTTACGGACGTCGTCGTCATCTTTTGATTCGTTCGGGTCGCGCCCGAAATTTTGAGGTAAGGGGGCGCGGCTTCAAAGCTTTTTTTACGCTTACTTTTGATATTTAGGATATGTGAACACGGGTTTTTCGGACAAACAAAAGCTTTATACGTACTCATAATCATTTTTTATCATCATCATTATTATTATCGTTTATTTTGTTTTCTTCAATACCAGTTGACGAGAATGCTATTCCTCGGGATCCCTTTCCAGTGCTTGATGTTCGAGTTCGGCGCCGAGTGCCAACTATCTCTCGAGACTCGAAACGCGTACCCGGTGTTCGGTAAGTATCTGAATTTAACCTCGCACGGACTCTCGCCGTCGCCTCTCCCTGGTCGACCTCCTTCGCTGAGTTTCATCTTCTTCCGTTTCTTCCACTGGTCGGTGGTGTGCAAGCACGTCCCGTAATCCCACATCGGATCTGTTCTGTCCGTGACGTACAGCATCATCGTCGCGACTTTCATCGCGTCCATGTCCGTGTGCACGCGACCGTTGCTCTGTCCGCTATCGTCCGAAAATATTCGAATCTCTCGTCGTTTCACCTTGCTACTCTTCACCCCGAGCTTCTCAAAAAGCGCCTCCTCGAACGTTTTGCTGAACACGACGTCGTTCAAAAGCTGCCACGTCGCCCTCGCCTCCTCGTGTTCCCTCCACTTCTTCCCCGCCTTTCCGTTTCGCTTCAAAATCGCCCCGATATCCATCGCGTACCGACACCCAAACGCTCGACAACTCTTACTTTTACTCGCGTAATTCGAAAACGCCTCCATCGGAGGCCAATGCTTCGTCAAATTCTCGTACACGTCCTTTGGCCAAACGTCGCAAAAATACGTCGCGTATTTGAACGGTTTCGTAAACCGCCGCGCCTTCTTCACGCGCGCGACGGCGCGCGCCGTCGTCCGCCGCCGGTCAATCTGTTGTGCCTCTTCCCCACCACCAACAAACTCTTCCTCTTCAAATTCTTCTTCTCCTTCTCTTCCTCCTTCGCACGTCGGGTACTCGCTCACTTTGTTTTGCGTCAGCTTCTCTTTCGGCGCCGGCGCGAGCAGAGACTCTTCTTCTTCTTCTCCTATTGATGATGGTTTAGGGTTCGATGCTGCCTCCCAACCATCATCTTCCGTCTTCCCGCTTTCCCTTCCGGCGCCGAAAGTGTACCCTTCCTCTTCTTCTCCTCCGCCTCCTCCGACGTCGAGAGAAGAAGAAGAATACGAAGAAGAAGAAGAAGAAGAAGAAGAAGGAGAGTAAACGAACGTCTCGAGCGCGAGGAGCGCGATGAAACATACAAAGACGAAAAGCGTCGACGCTCGTCGTTTGGCGGAGACGGAGATGGATGATGATGACGATGTAAAGTCGTTCATTCTTTTTTATCTCTCTCTCTCTCTTTTCTCTTAAATCTTTTCTTGCACACGCGCGCGCACAAAGTAAACGCCCCCACCCGGGGTCGTCCCTCTCTTTTGCGTTTTCGCTTTTGGGCGCGTTTATGTTCGCGATATGCGTGTCACTCTTTCTCTAAAGCACATCACGCTCTCTTTGGATTACACAAAAGCAGTGTTTAGGGTTTACAAAAGTGCACTCATAAACCCTAAACTACTTTTCGGGATTTTGCTAAAAGCGCGATAAGTGTGTTTTTCCTTCGTCATATATATATTCGCGGTCATCTCTTAAAGATTTCGGGTCAGAGAGAGAGAGTCTTCTTTCTTTCTTTCTTTTCGGGGGGGGGGGACGCGCGCAGACGCGCGCAGCACAGAGCAAAGTTGGAAAGAAGAAGAAGAAGAAGATGATGATGATGACGATAATATCTTCCCCGCGCGATGTGGACGAATGAGTAAACAACGGAAACCGCCTTTGGTCGTCGCCTCGACGACCTCCTCCTCCGCCTCTTCAAAATCAGGAGGAGGAGGAAGGAAAGAAGAAGAAGAAGAGCGGGGTGGAGGTTTTTCCTCTTCTCTTTCTCCTCTTTTTCTTCTCCTCGCGCAGTTTGGGGCTGTCTTTTTCCTTCTCAGAGCGGCGCTTTCTTCTTCTCCTTCTTCTGGTGTTGCGTCTTCTTCGAGACGAGACGCGTCGTCGTCGTCGTCCGCGGTTGGTGAAGAAGAAGGCCCCGGCACTTTTGGTTTTTCGGCGAATAACGAGGGAGATTTTGCGTCTTCTTCTTCTTCTTCTTATTCGTATTCGTATTCGTCGGAGCGAGAGGCGCGACGGCTGGAGGAGGAGACGGAAAAATCGAGGAGCTTTTACGAGGAGGAGGAGGAGGAGGAGGAGGCGCGTCCGCCGTCGTTTACGTCGGTGTTATTATCCGAGTTCGCGTGTCCGCCGGGACAAGTTCCGGAAGCGAAGGAGAATAAAAAGTGTAAGCCGATGAAAGAGGTGTGGAAATATTTTCCGTCGAAAGAGTATTACTTGGGGAAACGCGCCGCGTATCCGGATTTAACGCGGATATTTGAGGAATACGAAGGGAGAGAGTGTACTTCTCCGAAGAACGTTCGCGTGCACGCGAATCCTGGAACTGGATTCGGGGCGATCGTGATGTATTCTATTTATCAGTTTGGAGATGCGGTTGGAACGAGAAAAGGGCCGAACGTGTACGACTTTTCGGCGGGATCGCTGCAAGGCTTCGCCGGTAAAAGTTGCGGCAGCCGCTCTCTGCGCTGTTATCTCAAACCGCTCTCGAAATGCGATATTCAGACGATAAATAGGGGCCAAACGGCTAAGCTTGATCCACAACATCGCGCTAAGCAGCACGTGCCGGCAGAAGCGCGAAGTTTCTTCTCTTGGCACGCGGCTTTGAGCAACAGACTGTGGAGACCGAACGACGAATTCGCGCTTAAAATAGCCGAATTAAAAAAGAACATGAATTGGCCGGACGGAACCGACGACGACGAGAACAGCCGTCATCGCGTTATTTCTATTCACGTTCGCAAAGGCGACGCGTGCGCGACCAAAAAACGGGTTCAAAAATCTGGATGTGCGAATTTCGCAAAGTACGCCGAGCGCGTGGAGGAGCTGAGAAACGAGTATCCCAACACGTTCACTCACGTTTTTCTGGCCACCGACGACGAAGCGACCATAAGAGAGGCCGAAGCGTATTGCGAGAAGCACAAACTCTCGCTGATGTACGCTCCGGTCGAACGATCGTGGTACCATCCGAAAACGTGGAGCAAAACCAGGGGTAAATATGCAAAGAAGCTCAACCATCGCCAACAAAACGAAGAACACTTCAAGGCGGGATTCATCGAGCGAAGACTCCGCGCCGGTGACGGCGATCCGGCTCGCATAGGCATGGAAACCGCCGCGGACGTCGAACTTCTCGCCAGCGGCCACGCTTTCATCGGCACTTTCACCTCAAACATGGGCCGACTCGCGTTTGAAATAATGACAGACCGCCTCAAGCGCGTCCCGCCGTACGTCTCCGTCGACGGCGTCGGTTGGAAGTACGGCCAATCCGATTTTGTCGAGAAGAAGAAAAATTCTTAACGCGCAGCCAGGCGACGTCGTAGGGAATAGCGTTTTATTATGCGCATAGCGAAAGAGCACGCGGAGACATCACTACGCATGCGCGAGAGTTTGTTGGTGGTGGTGTTGTTGTGGTGGTGGTGCGAAAATAGCAGAGAAAAGCCTTTGAAATGGTACTAGTAGTTTGTAGCCGAACGTATTCTTACGCCTCCTCTTCGCACCAAAATCCTTCACGTGTCATATATGACAAGATACGAATTTCCTCACGTCAGTTTTGAACCTGAAAAGAGAGAGAGAGAGAGAGAGAGAGAAGAAAGAGAGACGGAAGAATCCTCGTCGCGCGTGAAACGGTGACGACGACGACGACGACGATGATGACGACGACGACGACGACTCGCGCCGCTCGACGAACAACAGCAACAGCAACAACAACATCAATCCACGCGCACAAAAAAGTGCCGAAATGGAAACGAGCGAGAGGAAAAAGCAGCGCGCTTTTCGCGGCTCGAAGAACGAGAACAACAACAACGAGAACGAAGGCGTCTTCTTCTTCTTCTTCTTCTTCTTCTTCTTCTTCTTTTTCGAATTCTGCTCTGGTGCGCGTCGAAGACATCACGCACGTTCCTCCGGGTTCGGCGCGAGCGACGCTGACGAAATGCACCGTCCAGTTCCCTACGCAGGGTTTAGTGTTGCTCGTCGGGAGGAGCGGCGCCGGGAAGAGCACGCTGTTGCATCTGATCGCCGGTTTGAGCGAACCGTCGGAAGGTGGGATTTACATTCGCGACGACGAGGACGACGACGACGAGTTTGAAGAAGACGAGGTTGAAGAAGGAGGAATGTCTTCTTCTTCTGCGGCGGTTACGGCGGCGCGACGACGAAAAAGCACGCCCGCGGCGGAACGGACGAAGAAAGTCGGTTTGTGCTTCCAGTTTCCCGAGCGGCACTTTCTCGGGAGGACGATTTTGGAGGAGCTGACGTTTGGATGGCCGCAAAATGCCAAGTCGTTTCGGATGCGCAGAGAGCTCGCGGAGACGACGAAGAGAGCGCTGAGGGCGGTGGATATGCAAGAGTATCCGCTGGAGAGCGAGGTGAAGACGTTGTCGGGAGGGTACAAGAGACGGTTGGCGTTGGCGTGTCAGTTGGCGAGAGACCCGAAGGTTTTGTGTTTGGACGAACCGTTAGCTGGGTTGGATTGGAAGTCGCGGTCTGACGTGGCGAAAGTTTTAGAAAAGTTGAAGAGGGAGAGGTTGATCGTGGTCGTCACGCACGACGTGGAAGAGATGAAGCGCATCGCCGATTTCGCGTACAGAGTGAGAGATTACGGAAAAGGCATCGAAGAAGAAATAGGGTTGGCCCAAGGAGGAGGGAGTTTTGACGTTGGATTGGGAGACAGCGCGGCGTTGAAGAGCGAGTTTGGCGAGTTTTAAAAAATATGAAACGGAAAAGAGCTTCGGGCGACGTAGTACCACCAGTAGACAAACCCGCTACTAGCGGCGTAAAGGAATAGTGTATTCGTAGGAAAGAATTTGAAGAAGAAAAAAATTCGTTCGTTCATTAGTAGTAGTAGTAGTAGTAGTAAACAAGATTTGAATAATAACGACGATGATGATATACGGTAGAAATACAAAGTACGCGCGAGCCGAAGAAGAAGAAGAAGAAGAAGAAGAGAAAAAAGAAAATCCCTCTCTTCTCATCCTCGCGGAACGTCTCCCCAACCGCAATCTAAACACTGACCGTTCGGATCTAACAAATGTTCCAACGTCCAAAACGACGACGACGACGACGACGAGGACGAGGACGACGACGACGACGACGACGCGTTCTTTCCCTCCTCGAACGCCTGCTCCCACGTCTCTCTCGTCTTTGCTACTTTCGTCTTCCTCAAACACGCTAAACTCGCCACGTTCATCTCCACGTCGCTCAACCCGGTGAACTCTCTCACCGCTTCTTCCAAACCTCGATTATGCCCGCAAATCAAAACAACCTCGTCCGTTTGTTCCTTATCGAACGTCTCGCTCTCCCCGACGATCAGATGCTCCACGTGCGACCCAAACACCCCGTCCATCCCGGCGTAATGGTAAATCGATCCCAGAAACAACACCGCGTTGTCGCCGCCGTCGCCGTCCTTGTCCGTCGCGCTCTCCTTCTTCTTCTTCATGCACTCTAAATCCATCGCCACTAACGTCTCCTTCGTTCTCTTCGCGCTCGAACAGATGATCCTCGTCGGCGCCCACTCCTCCCCGGCGATCGTCTTCAAATTTTCCCCGAGCTTCTTCGCGTACGAGACGCCGCGTTCCGTCAGCGGGCGGTCGATGTCTCGCGAGTATTTAGGGTTTATAGCCTCCTCCGCCTCCGAGTGTCGCATCAGAATCAGTCGGAAAGAAGAAGAAGAAGAAGAAGAAGACGAAGAAGCTCGAACGACGACGACTGTTCTTCGCGTTCTTCTTCTTCTCGCGACTATGCCTTTATCGTGGTCGTTTCTGCGAGAAGAGAGCGACGACGACGGTGATGATGATGATGATGATACTCTCGTTGGTGTTGTTGTTAGGGAAAACATTTGCCGCGTAAAAAGAGAGAGTTGTTGTTGCGCGCGTTTTCCAAAAGTTTTTTTTATGCGACAAGATACAACAACGCACCAAAAAAGGAGGAGAAGAAGAAGAAGTTCTCTTTATCTCTCTCTCTCTCTGTGTGTGTGTGTGTGAGTGTCTTTCCCCCTAGACGTCGTGCGAAACCGCTCGCGCGTACTCAGCCCTTTATCCGGTTTTGTGCGCATTTTTTTTTACCCAAAAACGCTCTATTTAGGGTTTGAGAGACAGTTAAGTGCTTCTTCTTCTTCTTCTTCTTCTTTAACGCGACAAACGATAATAAAACGAGAGACGGAAGAGAAAAAAAACAATGCGAGTCATCTCGCTCGCAGCGGCGCGGCGGTTTTCTTCTCGTTCTTCTTCTTCTTCTTCTTCTCTTTCTTCTGTTGTTGCTGGACCTCGATTCTTCTCTTCTTCTTCTTCTTCTTCTTCGATTTCCCGACGAAGCGAATCCCCTAACGACGAGAACGCAGACGCAGACGCATACGACGACGCCAGAAGACGAAACAGAACGCGACTGAACTACACCAACGTCCTTTTAGTCGTGAAAGAAACCGCGCTCGCCAAATACACCTCTTTAGCCGATTCTGGAAACCAACCCGGGTACGACTATCGAGATAAAAACGTTCGGTGGGACCGGCTGAAAGTGAGACACGAGGCACACGAGAAGGCTGTTCTGAAAGGTACGAGACGCGACTCTCTCTCTGTCTCTCGACTCGAGAACGGATTTGTTCGATTACTTGCTTGTTTTTCTTGTACCTCTCTCTATCTCTCTCTTCTTTCGTGAAAGGTTGTCTCTCTCTGTCTCTCTCACTCTTGCATTATTCTCTTTTATCCACGCGTACGCTTTCGACGATACGCGTTTCGTTTGGCAGTTCGGACATTTTTGAAAGAGTGGGAACGCGAGACGGGCGGGCGGTTGCGACACTCGCTCGTCAGTCGGGATTCGCTTACGGAGAAGGACGTGAGAGGGAAAGATTTGGTCGTCGCGTTGGGCGGAGACGGGACGA
>Ga0255760_10003132_pt1 | contig 14931 bp, 9 predicted proteins | sample 071ome_25_FD_179960 | JGI IMG/M metagenome (GOLD analysis project Ga0255760, IMG submission 179960) | Coastal salt marsh microbial communities from the Groves Creek Marsh, Skidaway Island, Georgia - 071410BT metaG (version 2) | ecosystem: Environmental > Aquatic > Marine > Intertidal zone > Salt... | reverse complement strand
CACTTTGAAGAGGCTATGAAGTACGCGCGCCGCTCGGTTTCCGACGCGGATATCCGCAAGTACCAAGCCTTCTCTCAAACGTTGCAGCAAAGCCGAGGCCACGTCGGCGATTTTAGATTCCCGAACGAAGGCGGAGCCGCTCCGCAGGCCTCTCCGGCGGCGGGGGGCGCCCAAACCGTTGGCGACGCTTTTGCCGCCGCCGCGCACGACGACGACGACGATTTGTACGATTAAACGTTGTTTTTACGAGAGAAAGAGTTATAATACATCTTAGTATTAGAGAGAGGGAGAAAGCGTCGAACATAGCAGAGAATCGAAAGAGATACAGAGAGATACACACAAAAACACGAAGAAAGAGAGGAAGAGAGAGAGAGAGAGAGAGAGAGAAAGAACAAATAGATTAAACTTTTAATACACTACCACATGTAAGAGAGAGATACTCCAGTACTCGCTCGTACTTCCTTGGAGAATAAAGAAGACCGTTATGAATGTGATGCATCGTATATTCTTTAAATTTTAGCGCGCCCAAACACGAAAAAATGTTGAACATGTTCGGCGTAAAATCCCCTCGCGATGGCGGCAACAAAGCCTCTCCTCGATATTCTTTCGGCGGCTCATCGAAAGACGACGACGAATACGATTACGAGCAGCAGCAAAGAGAATCTCTCGCCTCGGCGGAGAAAGTCCGCACGATGTGCCTCCTCCTTATAGCCATCATCTTGTCCTCCGCAGCGCTGTATTGGCTGCAGAGAGTCCTCGTCCCTCTCGTTTTGGCGGTGATGATGTCGTACACCTTGGCTCCTTTGGTTGATTTTTGCACCCATCGCGCGAAAGTTCCGCACGGCGCCTCGGTTACCATCACGTTGTTCTTCGGTTTAGGCATACTGTGTTCGCTTTTGTTTTTGATTTCCCACAGCGTGAAAGACTTGGTCCAGGACGCAAAAAAATACGAGCGATATGTCGTCCGATTGACGAACAGAGCAGGGGAGACGTTATCGAGAAAAAACATCGACATGGACGTCATCGAAGCGCAGCTGCAAGATATTCCGCTGGCGAAGATGGTGGCACAATCCACACACGCGATGTTGCAAGCGGTTTTAGATCTTCTGAGTAACGTCGTGTTGGTTTTGATTTTCGTCGTGTATTTGTTAGAAGGGAGGCGGCGACAGAAAGCAGAGAGAAGAGTTCCCGGCGGAGTTTGGACGAGAATCGAGACGAGGATTAAACGGTACATTTTGTTGAAGTTTTTCGTGAGCACTTTGAACGGTTTCATCGCGGCGAGCATGTATTATATGTTGAACGTGGAATTGGCGATGGTTTTCGGGGTACTGCACTTTGTGATGAACTTTATTCCGCACGTGGGGCCGATTATCGCGACTGTTTTGCCGCTACCAGTCGTGTTAGTGTCGAATGAAATCCACTTGTTTCACGTGATGATGGTCATAATACTTCCGGGCGTTACCCACTTTTTTATCGGGAACGTCATCGAACCTAAGCTGATGGGCGGACATTTAGACCTGCATCCGATCACCGTTCTTTTGTGTTTGATTTTCTGGACGATGTTATGGGGGATCCCAGGAGCCGTATTGGCGGCGCCTATGACGGCGAGCTTGAAGATCCTCTGCGAATCGGTTGAAGTGATGCACCCATTAGCACTTATCCTCTCGGGTAACATAGAAGAAGCGTTAGATGGGAAAGCGCCGCCGACGGTGGCGGAGCCGAGCCTCGAGGAGGGAGTGAGTAGAGTGGTTCAAGATACCGTGGACGGTTTCCAAGCGTTAAAAGAAGTGGCGACGACTGGAGGCGGGGTGCCTACGATGAAGCACGCGCGGCATTGATAAATTTTATCGTCGTTAACGCTTGAATGTTTATATTCTACTAGATACTTGACTACATAATTACAATTCAGCTACTTAATATTCTTTCTCCTCTTCGCGTTTTGATATTACTTTACTTGGCATCTTCCAACGCGGAAGCACCAGAAATAATTTCAATCAACTCAGTGGTAATCGCCGCTTGTCTTGTTCTGTTGTACAAGAGCGTCAACTTCGACAACATTTCTGAAGCGTTCTTCGAAGACGATTCCATGGATTGCATTCTAGATCCCAATTCCGAAGTGTTGTTTTCTGCCAATGCGTTGTACATAACCGCGCCAGTTTTGAACTCCGCCAAGTCGAGCAAGAACTCCGCACGATCAGGTCCTTCAACCTCGTACGAATCGAATTTATTCTCCAAGTTTTCCGCCGCCTTCTCGTACTCTTCCCCAGACAACACCGTCGCAATCGTCGGCTTGAACGAAATAGCCGAAACGAATCTGTTGTACACGATGTGTGCTTTACCCTCGTTGTCCTTCGCCACTTGCTCCGCGAGTGCCGAAGCCGTCCCAAATGTCAACGGTTGCTTCGTTGCGTCAACCATCACGTTCGAGAACAAATCACCCACTTGTCTTTGCATCAAACCTCTCGCCTTGTCGCCAATAACATCCATCGAAACCTCTGATTCTTTATCCTTAGCCGTGTCCAACAACACGTTAGACACTTTGACCACGTTCCCGTTGATGCCGCCACACAAACCTTTGTCCGAGGAAATCGGAACCATCAACGTCTTCGCCGTCTCCGCGCCGGGCAAATCGCCGAGTAATTTGTAAAACGGAGTCACCATCCCTCTCGAGGCCATCGCTTTGTCTTGAGCCGGTTTTAATCGAGACGCAGCGACCATCTTCATCGCCTTCGTGATTTTCTGAATGTTGGAGACGGATTTCATGCGCTGTTGCACGATTTGCAAGGAAACGTTACGGACGCCCTCTGGGTGCGCACTGTTTAATGACAAACGACAAAGAAAAAAAGAGACAGATGGGTGAGTATTGTGCAAGGTTTCTTCGACGACGCATCTCCGAGAAGAGATAGAGAACACGCGGTGATCAAAAGACAACTTTGACGAGAGCGAAGAAAAGTCGGGAGAAGAGTGGGAACTATAAAGTAAGACCGAGAAAAAAATGATCGAAAATCGCGCGGAAACCACGCTCGACGATGCATTCATCCGATCCAACTTCGCACTCCAACCCGTTCTTCGCGCGCACGAATTCTTTCTCTACGAGCTTTGCACCAGAACGATCCCGGAATAATCCCGGATCGGGTTCAAAAAGCACATCGCGCGCGCGCAAAAAGCACATCGAAAATCCGTTGTTGTAAAACTATTTAAGCGTAAAAATAATTACCTCGCCAAATTCGCATTCACCGCTGCGGTTTGTCCGACTCTCGAGCTGGTACCACCAACGCTCGTCGCCGAGGCGCGTATGCGCGCATCTTTGAGTAATCGAAACGCGCGATTGCGAGACATTTTCGATCTTCGCAAACTACGTTAACCTATCGCTAAAACTGTGAGGGCGCATAGATTTTTTTTGTGCGCCGGTTCTCTCACAGGCTCACACGCACCCTAAACTCGACGACGGCTCTGATTTTTGCCCCGAAAAGCGCGCTCTAAACTCGAACGCTTCAAAACACCTTACGATGGTCGCGCGATAGAAAAAACGAACTTTGAGGAAAAAACAACGATGCTCTCCGACGCCATCCTCGGAGAAATCTGTCGTTTCGTCCACCACAACACGACGCAAAACGTCGACCAACTCTTACAACGGTTGATGGATGAAGAGACATCGGTGACAGACGAACAGCTTCGGGAAAAGTACAGGATGCGAGCGAAAAACTTCATCAACAAACACGCGTCGTTCGACGCGTATCGAGATAAAGTGTGGAAAATGGACGCTGAATTTGTGTACAAGTTTAAGCTGCCGTTTTCGTTCGATGGGAATGCGGCGAACGATGGTGAAGGCGTCGCGGAAGAAGAGGCAGAGGAAGTTGTTACGACGAAGAGAAGGAGAGAATCTCGACAAGGAGCGAGAAGGAACTACGCGGAGATGATGGATCCGGAAGACGAGAGTGAGGAGGATAACGTTAGTAAGAAAAAGAGAAGGGTTAAACAAGGAAAGACCGTGGAACGAGAGTCGCCTCCTCTCGTCGTCGGAGCGCGCGAGCCGTCTCTGGTGAAGAAAAGAGAGACGCGAAGTCGAAGAAAGAAAGAAGAACAAGAAGAAGAAGCGAAGAAAATAGAAGAAGAAACGAACGTTGAAATCAAGGACGGTCAACCGATGGACGAGGAAACACAGCGATTGGCTGCTTCGCTCGGGTTTACCGGCAAAATTCGACGCGGGACGTGCAGACACGCGTTACTGGAAGCCATGAGGGATAAACCAGAAGGCGTAACTGTGGATGAAATCATAGAGGCGAGCGAGAAAAATGGATTGGCGAGAAGTTGGAAGAATAGCAAGGTTCCGAAGAATACGGTCGTATCATTAATGGCAGACAAGACCTTTACTCGGATCGGTCGAGGTGTGTACGTGTTGACGTGTTATTTGAACGACGAGAATGGTGAGAATGCTCGTGCTAGCGACGGAAAAGCGACGACGCCTCTGTATGAAGAGCGGCTGATTAAACGTCGACAGGAACTTGTCGCAAAAAAGCCCAAGAACAGAGGAGGAAAGGACGAGCACAAAAATGATGAACCATCACCAATAGGGAAAACCGCGGATGTGATAGAGGACGTGCACGAAGTCGCGTCGACGCGACTACCTCCGACCGATCTCGTCGACGAGAAGTTCTTAAGAAAACTCGTCGAAAAGCGAACAGCGGAGGAGTTACAGAAACAAATTGCGGTCGCGTTTGAGGCTCAGGAAAGAGCGGAGCACATGCAAGACGAACTGTTCGCTAAAGAAGAAGAGTACATCAGAGAAGAAAGAGAAAAACGTAAGTACGTGGAGGACTCCGAACCGGATTTCGATGTGCCCGAAGAGCAAGAGAAGTTTCAAGGAGATGAGAACGATCGAAAAGCGCTTTTGAAACATCGAAAATGGATTGAAGAAGAGAAGAGACGTCTGAATGTGCTACGAGAAGAATGGAAAAAAGAACAGCGCATAAAGCGGAAAAAGGCACAGGCTGCGTTGAAAGAACCAATCAAGTTGCCCAAACTCATTCAAAATGAGCGAGCGAAAGTTTTAAAATTTGCTAACGTTGCGGTCGAGGCGATTCAAGTCATGGAGAGTTTACGCCAAAAATTAGACCTGGTGAAAAAGAACGAGTATGATTACTCCCAAGACAAAGAAGCCGTGAAATACGTAAATAAGTTGGAAAACGATCAAAAGAAAGAGCGACGAAAAGAAGAGGCGAGGCAGAAAAAGCTCGAAGCCTTGGCGGCTGAGGAAGCTCGTAAGCCGAAACTTACTGAGGAAGAGATTGCGGAGATTGAACGCGCAAAAGCTGAAGCAAACGCTCAGAAAGCTGAAGCAAACGCTCAGAAAGCCAAATTAAGAGCGGCTAGAGTAAGATGGGAGAAGGCAAGTAAAGAAAACCCCATCTCCGATGTTGCTTTAAAAAAGTTAGACAAACTCTTGAGCGAAGAAGACGGCAGAGAGCCATTCCCGGATGTCGATATTGGGGAGGAAGCAAAGATGGATGATGTTACAATGGCGGAGATTGAGATCGCAGCCTTCATGGAACACGTCGGTCGAGACGTCATGTACGCCCTACCGCCGTCGTTTCAAACACTTTCTTACGAGCTTTTAAATCCAACCGATTTGAGATTAGGAGCGCTGTTCGAGCGTATCTTGCGAGTCGCCATTACCACGGCGTACGATCGTTTAGCTGAGTTATGGGACCGAACATTGGAGATTGGAAGTTGGCAGGAAATATTAGCGCAGTATTTTACGTACAAGTCAAAGTTAATTGTGAATACATCGGTCGTTTCTCCGTACGAAGAGATGTTAAACATCGCGCGAAAACTATCAGAAACACGGTGGAAGGATGTTTCTCGAGCAGAGTTAGTAGGCGTTTTGCGTTTATTGTGCGAAGATTGTTTGGATTCAGAACTTGTGCGTGACGCCATCGAGCGACGAGTACAAAAAATCGACGAAACGAAGAGTAAGTTGTGGCAGAAAAGACGCGAAGACGTGCGAAAACGTGAAAATGCTGCTGCTGCTGCTGCTACTGCTGCTGCTGCTGCTGCTGCTGCCAATTTTCCCAATAAAGACGTGGATGGACAAAACGGTACGACGAATACAGACGGAGAAGAGAATAAAGCTAATATTCATATTGAAGGCGAAGAAATCTCTCGTGCAGTAACTGAACGCCAGAAAAGTCTCATTGAGAAGCGTAAATTAGACGAAGAACGCGAAATTCAACGCAAACAAGAGGAAGAAGAGTACAGATTCCATCGTGAAATACAATCATCGCTGGTGAAGTCACACATTCGCGCACCAGAGCTTGGAAAAGATCGTGATGGAAGGCATTATTACATCTCCATTGGCGGGTTTCGCGACGTGCACTCGAAAGCTCCCGTCTTTTTAATCTTCGATCCAAAAGCGAGCTCGGAACAAGAAGCGTGGCATACGATGAAATCCATCGAAGAAATTGACAAGCTAGTCGCTACCTTGAACGAAAAAGGCAAGAAAGAGTCCGCGCTGAAAGAGAAAATATTGGGAAGCTACGAATCGTTAAGATCAGCGTTTGAGAAACGCGAGAGGAGAGGCGCTGTGGTATCCGAACCCACCACAACGACATCTTCGCCTGGCGAAAAAGAAAACTCCGAACAAAATGAACAGAAATCTACGCGTTTATCAAACGAAGATTCATCTACACTCTTCATAAAGCGTGAGTTAGGTATTCTCGCGTCGACATGTGAATTATACGATGCTCCATGTCCAGAGAGCGCTTCAAATTGGCACGATTGGACGCGAGCAGCGATGAAAACAGTCGGTTCTGATTTGTCGCAAATAGCCTCGTTCGTCAACGAAATTGAGGAATCTGCTTTTTTCATCAGCGAACAACCGAAAGCTGGCGCATTGGGACGAACCGATGTAGTTTCTTTCAATGCAGCGGCGGAAGAGTCTGATGAAGACGACGAGGCGGGAGAAGAACAAAATGAAGAAGAAGATGATGTAGATGAAAAAATGGAGGATGACGATGCCCGCCCCACAAAAACGGATGAAGTCGAAATGCCTCAACATCAAGAATGGTGGGAAACTTTAGCGCCCCCTCGTGATGCCGCGCATGATTCACTCGCGAAAGCGAAGTGCAAACAAATTTGGCGTTCAGACGAGGAAAGAATGACATGGAAAAAAGTCGTCTCTTCGACAGAAAGTAAAGCTGTACAATCGTCCGCTGTCTTGGCGCACGCGTTTGCAATTCTGCGCGATGCGTGTAGCGTCATGTTCGAAACACTCGAGAAAGAAAAGAAAGAAAGAGTAAGACGTCCAACAACGAGGGAATCTCAGTACGGTTTACAAGATCCATACGTAAAGTTTGTCGACGCCGATGAGTGCATACGACAAGGCGGCACAAAACGCACCGGCGAAAGACACTAGTAGTAACTAATAGAACGAAATGCTTTAGGGAAACATATAATAATAGTATTGACAATGTCTATAGGTGTATGTTGTAATAATAATACTGAAATCAAACCAGTTCCGCATGAAAAGCTGAAATCGCCGACATTGCTTTATTTAACGCCGCTAGACGATCCGTGGCATTTCTTCGCATCCTTGCTGAATCTGGATCTTCAGCCAATAACAGTTTCACCGTGTTTGGATGATACAAAGTCGAAATTAAGTGTTGCTGCAAACCTCGTGCGATTGAGTTTACCAAAAAGTGCATGATTGCCTTTGGAACCATATCGGCGAGAACGGATCGTGTTAGTTTGAAGTAACTCGAAAGCAGTGTTCGCGTGACGAGCACTTGCAAAAGTTCCTCGTCGTTATCGATTTGTGAAGGTAATAAGATTCCCGGCGGTGACATCAAGGACACAACCCCTACAGAAGTGTGATTAAAGTGATTCGAAGCGTTGAGATCCTGGATAGACTGTCTCAGCGAGTCGTTCCGTCTTCTCGTTGTCGTTCCTTTACTGCCATTGTCTTGTGCCTTCTTAGGCGTATTACTGTTACCTCCCCACAAACCTTTCGATATCCATGATATTTTTGGTTCCGAAGCGCCGTTTTCTTTGTCATCGAAATGCGCAGACGCCTCGTTCGATGATTCCGATCGATTATAATCGCCCTTATCGTTGTTGTTAAGTTCCGATGGGTTTTTCGTTTTCAATGGTGATTTTATTACGTTTGCCTTCTTCTTTGTCGGCGTCAACTCGTGCGCATCATCTCCTCCAACATTTTCTGACATCTCCATATCTTCTCGCTTTTGTTGTTGTTGTTCTAAAAGCGCTCTCTCTTTTGCTCGTCTCTTTTCCAGCTGCGCTTGTGCCACGCCGAGTGCTCTCGCTCCGCCTATGAAATCCGGATGAGTGGTGTTGATGTGCGCCAACTGACAATCGACCAGATTCGTAATCATCGATTCCGCCGGTTCCAATCCGTTTTTCAAAAAAGCTCTCGTCGCTTCTTCGATAGCTTCGGCTAACTTTGGAAACTGCTTCGACACTTCTCTCCGTACGCAAGTTGATGTTAAGGTGTTCAACTCTTCGTATACCAACCTCGCGGCTTGATGACACGGATCAGACATTTTCTCGATGGCTTTTCTCGCTAAAATTTCAAACGGTTCCTCGGGTAACAAGAGCACCGCTTTCGTCCCGGCAGCGTTTTGAATGGCCGTTCTAATGTCCTCCTCCGATAATTGCTGCGTCGGGTCTAACGAACACAAGCCCTTGACAAAAATCTCTTGCAAAACGTAATGCACTCTCGCGCCACCTTCCAAGGAATCCGTGGCTAAATTTTTCGATTTGCCTTGCACTGCGCCGTCGACGGCGTTACAAAACGTGTGGATTTTCTGCAAAACCACGCTCGCTTGCGCCGAATCCGAGTCTGGAATGCACTCACCAAATTCAGCGACGTCACACGCCGCTTTATCTCGTCTCTTCAACACACTTCGTTGTAAATCTGGCAACAATCGCGCCACGTGTTCGGACAACAAACGAGACACCGTGTTCCCCAACGCCTTCATACCGCACCGGCCGATAATATCCGCATACTCCTTCCTCGACTCGAAGAATTCACTCTCCGCGTTCCTCGCCTTCTCCATCGTTACTTTTCCCGCAATATCCGCCTGGCATCTATTCACGACTCCAATATATCCCAATTTCAACGGCACTACCTCGTTCTTCAAATACGCCCTCGCGTTTGTTCCGCGATCCATAATGTCCAACTTTGTGATCACCCCAATGGTTCTCAACCCTTCGGGATCGACTAACTGCGCCAACGTCAGCGCGTCTGAGTTTGCCAAATCGGAATTCGCCGGCGATACCGCCAAAATCAAGCAAGAATCTCTTTTGATGTAACTCAAAATCATATTTCTGATTTGCTTCTCGATATCTTTGGGCTGGTCTCCCACCGGCACTCTCGTTATCCCCGGCAAATCCACCAAAGTCATCGTCAGCACGTTCGGCGAACAAATTTTGAGACGAATCTGCTGGTCCGAAACTGCTTTGTTCGTCCCCGTCACCCGATTCGTCTCCTGGTCTATTTCTCGGCGAATCTCTTCGAAATCTGTGAATCGTTCCCCAGGTCGGTGAAGAAACTCGCCCCATTCGCTCGGCGCGTTGGAGCGAGGATTGGCGGGCGTGTGCACCAGCTGTAAGAGGAGAGGTCTGCGCGTGCAAATTTCCGGACCTCGCGGAAGAAAGTCTCGGCCAACCTGTCGCGACGGTAAAAAAGTAGGCATTCGATGGTCAGTTCATACACATCTCGAACATTTTCGCGGCGCGTCTCTTCGCGAGAAGAAGAGGAAGAAGGAGAGTTTGTTCGTTGGGGAAAGAAAGGAACAAAAAAAAATCTGTATCTCGCTTGCTCGCGCGCGTTCGATTTATCGAGCGGAAAGCTGACAGAGATTCAATACGACGCGAAGCGCTCGAAAGCAACAAAGAGAGAGAGACGCACCAACGCTTCCAAAACGCTGCTCTTCCCGCTCGATTGACTCCCAACGACGGCGATTTGCGGTAAATCGATGTCCGCGAGTTCCTCCAAACCAGCGGATGCGAATATGTCTTGCAGTTTATTAATCAGAGGCACGAGCGATGCGCCCAACGTTTTTTGCTGCTGTTGATGATTACGCTGACCATCGAGCTCTGTTCCCGCGCTTCGCATTGATGCGGTGGCTGCTTTTGACGGCGTGGTGCTGCCTCGCATGGTGGTGATTGTATTATATTTAAGCGCGCTATTCGGGGAAAAAGCTCTGGCGTTTTTTTTTTCTTTTTCCCCTTTTCCCCCTTTTTTTTACCGAAACCCTAAAACGTAAAAATTCTGATTGGATAGACATTATTCCTCTCCATTTCCTCTCCAAAACGAGATGACCGCCGACGACGCCGCGGAGAAAGGAACGGCGGCCACCGCGCCTTCCGCTTCTCCCGGAGGCCCGTCTCCGACGTTCAAAAAATCCGAATCCTTTCGCAACAAACCGCAAGAATTTTCCTCGCCGTCCTTCGTCCTTCGGGAATCCTTCGAGACTAAATTGCTCACTCGTTTTAGCAAATTGCACCGTAAAAAGATATGCTCGAACGACGCGCAGAACTCTTGGGCGGAGTTATTGGCCAAGTGTTTGCCGAGTCAGAGGCAAGCGTTGAGGTTTTTTTGGCGGCAGAGCGTGGTGATGCTGTTGATCACGGGCGTTTCGTTGGTTCTGAAGCACGTGGAGAACGAGCATTTGGAGAAGGAGGCTTTGGAGGCTGGCGAAGACCTTTCGACAGTGAAGTTGTTATCGACGATGGATGCGTTTTACGTCGTCGTGACGGTGATGACAACCATCGGGTACGGGAACCTGAGTCCGATAAGTTATAAAGGGAAACTTTTGATTGCATTTTTTAGCGTTCCGTTGATTGGAAGGTTCGGTATGCTTCTCGGGTCGATGGCGAATATGCTGCTCGATATCGCGAGAGTGTTGACGCACGTCTTTATTCGGTGCTTCGGGTTGAAAGTGCCTCTGAGATTGAGCATCGACCAGTCGAAACTGTTAAAAGCGCTCGCCGCGCAAACGACCAGAGAGTACGGGGCGATCGATTTGAACTACAAAATACACGTCGACGAGTTGCAGCCGTTTTTGAAGTGTTTAGGAGGCGGTTGGGAAAAAGTATCAGTGTCCAATTTAGAGAGGCACTTGGAGCACGCGGAGGCGTGCACGAAGACGACGAAGATTCAAGTTAGCGAGCTGATCGAGTTATTGAGTTTGATTCGAGCGAATCATAACATCGCGTACGAGAAAACCACTTTTTATAGCGCGGGCGTGTTGAGCTTTATTTGGTTCTTTATAGGCTTTATTTATTATAGCACGGATTGGACGGACGTGAACTCGTTTTACTTTTCCGTGATTACGTTGACAACGGTCGGATTCGGGGACTTCTATCCCGAAGGTTTTAGCGATATCATGTTCTGGTATTTTTGGATTTTGTTAGGTTGCGGTTCTTTCGCGGCGATGTTGAGCACGTACTCGACGATTACGCACGCGCAAGAAGTACAGACGCACGCGTTGGCAAAACTACGAAGGGCCATAGGGCATCGAGCGAGTTTGAAAGAAAAACTAATGGAAAGCGAGATGATGATTCGAACGATAACAGAAGGCGAGAGGAACATAAGGGAATTGAAAACAGCGGCTTCAAGATTAAAAGAAAAGGAAATCGCGGGCCGAGATGACGTGTCTCGGTCTGGCACGCCTGCACTTTTCAATACGAGCGATTCCCAACTGTCCTTCCAAGACTCGTAGGAACAAACAAACATCTATATTTATTCTGTACACGTGTATTTTTTCCATGTACATGTAGTAATGACCAAGTATCATTTCTATTTATTATATTTACAGTACGAAAATCTCCGCACCGCTTTCTACGCCTAAATACGCTAAGGTGTCCTCGTCCGGTTCGAGTTCTATGAAATTTTCTTTTGCGTCACCGTCTCGAATCGCGAGCGTACTCGTGCCTAATTTCATGCCGAATAACTTCTCGCAAATCGTCTTCACTCGAGCTACGGTGACACTTTTCGGGAAAGTGCGATTTTTCGATCCTTTACCTTTGCGCGTGAGCGTAAGTGCGAGCGATATCGATGAACTCGCACCGCCTGCGTTCGTTGTCCCATCATTGCAAGATTCTTTGGATTCGAGCTGTTGTTGCGACTGCGTGCATTTCGTCGTTTGCACACCAGCCAACGCTCTCTCGCCGTGAACTTTTTTCAGTACCTTCGCACGAGGGTGTTTTGCGAGCACTTTCTCCGAGGAAATCATCGCGTCGAGTTCGTCGTCCTCGAGTCTCGCACTGTTCGTCGACGAAACTTCGGCCATGATGTTGCGCAAGTATCGAATTTCACTCTCCCTACGCTCTTTCTCCGTGATTTCCGAGGCGTTCAAGGAGAGCAACTTCCCTGCTCTCGCGACAATTTCGTGGCGACTCGCACTATCGTTTTCGCAAAACGGGTTTTGAGATAGTCGAACGCACTCCAACGACGGAAAATGGTCAATTACGTCCACGGACTGCCACGAGCACACGCTGTTGTTCCCGAGAAACAATCCGCGAAGGTTGCGAAAGAAGCGTTTGTTGTTGTTGCTACTCTCATCATCGTTCTCGTACGCGATGTGCTCAACCGAGCATTCCGACGCGTATAGAATCTCCAGGCTTGGCAAAAAACGCAGAGCCCATATATCGTTCCACTTGACATTTCTGTTGCCGTCCAAACTTAACACTTTCACCTTGGGGAAGTATCTTCTCGAAGCCTGCTCGTCCACCAACTTTATATTTTGCAACTCGTTCCTATCCAATCTTAACTCTTCCAAATTCGGCATCTGCTCGATAATTAAAAGTGCTTTTTCCCAACTCGTTCGCGTCTTGTTCAATGCTAACGTTTTCAAATTTCTAAACTGCAAAGCCGCGAGCGCGACTTCCTTCATCAACGTCGATGTGCCGTCGATGTCGAAATCGCGAACGTCCTCGTCGTAAAACGCATCCGACGCGTCTAATATCTCAAGGTTCCTAAAGTACTTCCCTATCTTCCCGAGTTCGGCGAAGGATGTCATCAAATTCCCGGAAACGTCCACGTGCGTCGCATTCGGATTGAACGTTTTCGCGAATAGTTCTTCTTCATCATTCAACGCCGACGACGACGATGCTCTCGCCTCGTCCGCATCCGCCGGCGTTCCCGCACGTCTATTCACCCTCGCCAACCTCGCATTCGGGAGAAGAATCCTCTCCAACTCGATTAAACTTTTCTGTAAACTCAATTTCGTCTTCAATTCGATCGTTACGTTTACCTCTTCATCGCTGTTGTTGTTATAGCTGCCGTTCTTATCCTCCTTCCCAAACACCAATCTCTTCTCCAACTGCTCCTGATTTTCCAAATCGTACTTCTCCTTCGCCGCGGAGACGAAATCAGTCGCCGTCGCGACTTTTTGCACGCGCACGAAACTCGCTCGAGTGTCTTCTTCTTCTTCTTCTCCAGCCTCTTTTCCTCGTTTGCACTCGAAATACCGCTTCCCGTTATGTTTCCCGTCGTGTTTCCCTCGCTTCTGGTCGTCCCATTCCACGCCGACCCACGTGCCCGTTTGACCAACAACAGGGCCGACGTAACGGCAAAAGCCTCGGTTTCCGTCCAAAGTTTCCACGCGAGAGTTTACGGTCGGTCGCTCGTCGTCGTCGTCGTCGTCGTCGTAAGAAGAAGACATTACATTTACCAGAGACAGAGATAGCGCGCGCGCGTCAAGCGCTTTGATATCTAATGAAGAAACTTTCAAAAATGGTTCCCGAAAAAACAGCACAGCTACGAGTATGTGGGACAAAACTTTTATTTTTAGTACCTCAAAATGTGTGCACCTCTTCTGCGCTTTTAAGCGAAGAAGACGCTGACGTCTCGAAGAAGAAGAAGAAGAAGAAGAAGAAGACGAACAATTCCGATGGTAACGCGCGGACGTTTAGACGCGGAGCTCGCGCGAGAGGTGTTGTCTGACTATGATTGCGCGAACGTCATAGATTTGACCGTCCCTACTTCGCTTTCTAGGTGTTCAAAAAGAAGAGTTTCGCTATCAATCGGATCCATTCGTGACAGCTTCGCGACGATGTGCGCGAACGTGCGACGGTTGAATCTCGTCGGGCACTCGATTCGAACGAAGGAAGATTTGGAACCGCTGAGAAAGCTTTTGTTTTTGTATTATTTGAAGTTGCAAACGATCGATGGCCAGTTCGCCAATCCGGTGTGCGGATTGCCGGGGTACAGGAAGATGGTTTGCGAGGACGTGTGCGAAGGGCGGTTGTTGTATTTAGACGGAGTGAAAGTTGGGAACGGAGGAACGAGTATGTTGCAAAGGGCGCTAGAGAAAGTGAAAAGTGATGTTTCGGAATACGAGACGGAGAGGAGGATGAATGAAAAGGGTAAAATTAGTACAGGCGGGTTTCGTTCGAGTCAATGCGGCGAAGCGAAACACTCCATGCAATGTGAAACGGCATTCGAAGTACGTCTAGAAATTCAGAACGAACAAACGGAAAAAATAACTCGAATTTTTAGTAGATTCGACGCCATGCACGCCGTGGCGAACGAATTACATGAGCGAATTGGAAAATCGTTACGCGTTTGAACTCGCATCCGCGAGCCGCGAAGCGAATGCGCAAAGCGACGAAAAGTCTCTTTTATAAACTATTCTTTATTGATGTTACAACGGCTACAAATCACTCTAAACTCTTCTAGTCTATACAGCATTCAAACGCACGTGCGCGTGCTATTCCCCTCCTTTCTCCCTTTCGCCGTACTTCTCCATCACCTCTTTCACCCTCGTCGCCATCTCGTCCATCGAGTTTTGCAGTTTCAAGCAATCCTCTTCGCTCAACCGAATGCTCGTCGTCGCGGGCACACCACCACCACCCGCGCTCGCATCATCGCTCCCACTCTTCCCGCGCAAAGTCAACACCGCGCTC
>Ga0255760_10003129_pt1 | contig 14946 bp, 16 predicted proteins | sample 071ome_25_FD_179960 | JGI IMG/M metagenome (GOLD analysis project Ga0255760, IMG submission 179960) | Coastal salt marsh microbial communities from the Groves Creek Marsh, Skidaway Island, Georgia - 071410BT metaG (version 2) | ecosystem: Environmental > Aquatic > Marine > Intertidal zone >... | reverse complement strand
CCACAAACATTTAAGCCCATCGCTTTTGCAGCACGAAGAGCTGTTGAGCGTTCTTCAGGTGTCAGTTTTACCAAGGTAGCTGAACCACCACGATGGATGTTTGAGCGGAATTCACCTTCTTTGCCCTGGCGCTTCATTGCAGCTACCACGCGTCCACCAACAACAAAACAGCGCAGGTCAGCACCACCTGCTTCTTTGATGAATTCTTGAATCAAGATGTTGGCGTTCAGTCCCATAAAGGCTTCAATAACGCTTTCTGCCGCCTTTTTGGTTTCGGTAAGAACAACACCAATTCCTTGTGTACCTTCAAGTAACTTAATAACAGCGGGTGCGCCGCCAACCATTTCTAACATGTCTTGAATGTCGTCAGGTGAGTGAGCGAAGCCCGTTACAGGCAAGCCAATGCCTTTGCGTGCTAATAGTTGTAAAGAGCGTAATTTGTCACGCGATCGAGTAATCGCCACCGATTCATTTAAGGGGTAAACACCCATCATCTCGAATTGACGAAGTACTGCCGTGCCGTAGAAGGTGACAGATGCTCCGATACGTGGAATCACGGCATCAAAGTCATTTAGGTCTTCACCTTTATAGTGAATAGATGGGCGCAATGAAGTGATGTTCATGTAGCAGCGCAAGTGGTCTAAAACGCGCACTTCATGTCCACGTTGTTCCGCCGCCTCGACCAAGCGGCGAGTCGAATAGAGTTTTGGGTTGCGCGATAAAATTGCAATCTTCATGACATTATTTTTTGCGTAATTTGCCGAGTAGGTATGACTCGGCAGAGTTAACAAGAAAGTTTCCCTTCTCAAGGGTTTGGCGTCCAATAAGCATACGGTAGCGCATTTTTTCACGACCGGTGAGAGTGATCTCAACATCATCACTCCAGTCACCCATCGTGATGGTTGTATGGATGGTGTAACGCAGCTCGCTGGTACCACCAGAATTGGTTACCGATCGGATATCCGCAATTGGGGCCGCACACTCAATAATTCGTTCAGGATGTTTGCGCACCGACGGCTGAGTCACAAAGGTTACCCAAGGCTCACCGCGCTCGGTAATCGGCTTGATATCCAAGGCATGCAGACAGGAGGTTTTAGCACCTGTATCGATCTTAGCTTTGAGGGGTGGAAGTTCGAGTCCGGAAACCGTAACCCATTCTTTCCAACCAACAGTGGTTTGAGTCATTTTTGTGAGCCTCGTTAAGGAGCGCGAATTATGGCGATAGCGAGAGACTTCGCAAGCCTTAATTGATGAAAATACAGGAAAAAGTGACGATGTATCGTTCGAATTTAGATTTTTATAAGCCGTCGAAGCTAGTTCAATTCTAGATTTTCCTGAGGGGAAATTTTTAGCCTCAGGGCGCATACTTTAAGTATCACTTTTGGAGCGACGCATGATCGTAAAACACGCCTACGAGGACTTGGGGAATGCCAATCACGGTTGGCTTAATGCGCACTATCACTTTAGCTTTTCTGAGTATTACGACCCCGACAAGCTGAGCCATGGAGAACTGTTGGTGATCAATGACGACATCATTGCGCCACAAACCGGTTTTCCCACCCATGGTCATAACGACATGGAGATCATTACCTATGTGCGCCGAGGCGCTATCTCCCATCAGGACAGTCAGGGTAATAAAGGGCGCACTTCTGCGGGAAACGTACAGGTGATGAGTGCCGGTAGCGGAATTCGTCATTCAGAACATAACCTCGAGAATGAAGAGACGAATCTTTATCAGATATGGATCGCACCCAATCAACAGGGCGTGGAGCCACGTTGGGATTTAGCTGAGTTCCCTAAAGAGCCGGTAACTGACCAACTCACCTTGTTGGTCTCAGGTGATAAGCAGGCGCCTTTGTGGATTCATCAAGATGCGCGTATTTATGCTGGAAATCTCAATGCCGGTACTGAGCTGACGCATAACATTAAGGGTAAGGCTTATGTACTGATCTCTGAAGGCGAGATGCAAGTGAATGGTATTGAGTGTAAGCGTGGCGATGGGTTTGCAATCTCTGATGAGACTAGCGTGTCGCTCTCAGCGAAAACAGATTGTGAAGTGTTGGTGATTGAGGTGCCTGGCTTAAGCGAAGCGCGTTAATAGTCTCCCAACTATCATGTGTGTAACTTATCGCTAGAGACAAAAAACCGACCCGAAGGTCGGCTTGTTTTATTTCATCGTTGGCATGATGAATTCAGCACCTGATCGGATGCCAGTAGGCCAACGTGCCGTGATGGTTTTCATCCGCGTGTAGAACCGAACGCCATCAGGACCGTGCATATGCAGTGGGCCAAATAAGCTGCGCTTCCAGCCACCAAAGCTGTGGAATGCCATGGGTACAGGGATCGGTACATTGACGCCAATCATGCCGACCTGCACGTTTTCAGTGAATTGACGGGCCGTATCGCCATCACGCGTAAAGATGGCGGTGCCATTACCAAACTCGTGATCATTAACTAGTTTTAGTGCTTCGTCATAGCTATCGACACGCACAACACACAGCACGGGGCCGAAGATTTCTTCTTCGTATACACGCATGCCAGGCTTCACGTTATCGAACAGGGTAGGACCAACAAAATAACCATTCTCATGACCGGTCACTTTGAAATTGCGTCCATCAACAACTAGCGTTGCGCCTTCGCTAACGCCTTGGTCGATGTAACTAATCACTTTATCTGCATGCTCGCGAGTCACTAGTGGACCCATGTGCGCTTCGTTAGCTTTATCAAGTCCATTGCCAACAACCATCTTGTCAATTTCGTCAGATAGATCTTTGACGAGCTTGTCAGCCACGTCATCACCCACGCAGACTGCAACAGAGATAGCCATGCAGCGTTCACCTGCTGAGCCGTAAGCGGCACCCATCAAAGAGTTAACGACTTGAGAAGGGTCTGCGTCTGGCATCACCACCATATGGTTCTTTGCGCCACCAAGCGCCTGAACACGCTTGCCGTGTGCGCTGGCTGTTGAGTAGATATATTCAGCAATAGGTGTCGAGCCAACAAAGCTTACACCTTGAATGCGCTCATCGGTGAGTAACACGTCAACAGACTCTTTATCACCGTTAACCACATTAAAGACACCATCCGGTAAGCCAGCTTCGGTTAGAAGTTCCGCTAAACGTAATGGAGTCGAAGGATCTTTTTCGGATGGTTTAAGGACGAAGGTATTGCCGCAAGCAATGGCGACTGGGAACATCCACATAGGCACCATCGCAGGGAAGTTAAATGGAGTGATGCCAGCAACAACACCCATTGGCATCATCATGCTGTAACTGTCGACACCGCGTCCGACGTTAAGACTGTGCTCACCTTTTAATAGATGAGGGATGCCGCATGCGAACTCAACCACCTCAAGGCCGCGGGTTAGCTCACCTTTGGCATCTGAAAATACTTTGCCGTGTTCGGAGGTAATCATCTCTGAAAGCTCGTCAGCATGCTTCTCAACCAGTTCTTTGAACTTGAACATGATGCGCGCTCGATTCAAGGGGGTGACTTTGCTCCAGCTCTCAAAGGCTTCTTGAGCATTGGCAATCGCTCCACGGGTTTCGTCAGCCGAAGATAGAGTTACTTTTGCTGATTGCTCCCCGGTTGCAGGGTTGAAAACCGTAGCAGTGCGTGAAGAGGCAGAGGCAGTGGCCTTGCCGCCAATATAGTTACCGAGAGTTGCCATGGGGTCCTCGAAGATGGTTAGAATCAAAACGCAAAGATTAGCCTAATTAATAACTACTGCTAGTAAAAAATAAACCCAATGTCTAAAAAAACTGGGGGTAAAAATTGATTTTTTAAGCTTTATTTAGAGATTTAATTATGGCGCGCCCGAGAGGATTCGAACCTCTGACCTTTGCCTCCGGAGGAAAAGGTTCTTTGAAAAAATATATCTAAATCAACTTTTTAAATTTGTTAAATAAGTAGTGTGTATGTTTTGTGAACTTACACATATTTGTTAAAAAGGTGATTGTAAGCTGAGAAGTTAACGTACTTGATTACCTGATCAGTAGTTTTTGAGTTACCACAAGGCCTCATTCATTAAGGTAGGCACGCAACCAAAGCTTACCGGCTCTGTTGGTGCATGAGTCTGACGTAGTTTCATGCCGATCCAGCCAAAGTCATATTCGAGCGGATAGGGTGGAATAAACTTGGCGGCATCCGTAGTGTTAAAGCCAAATCGACCGTAATAGTCTGGATCGCCATAGGTAAAAAGAAAATCCACACTTTGTTTGGTAAGCGTATCTATACCGGTTTTAATCAGTGATGTGCCAATGCCTGATCGTTGATGTTTAGGATGTACCGCTAAAGGAGCAAGCAAGAAACCTGTTATGTCACTCTCGATAGCGAGTTGTGTGAAGGCAATAAAGCCAACGACAGCACCATCTTGTTCAGCAACCAATGAATATGACTGAGAGGATCTTGCCTCTGAAGTTATCTGTTGAGCTACATTCGCAATTAATACATTTTCATCCTTCTCAAACGCGGCTAAACAAATCGCTTCAATCGCTTGAAGGTCGGTCTGAAGGGCAATACGTATGTTCATGGTTCTTTGATACTGTTACAAACTTACCCTAAAGAATACCGTGATAAATTGAGAATTTAGATCAGTAAAGAACCTCAAAGAGCATTATGAGGGGAGAGTGGTTTCTTTTTGCAAAAAAAACCGCAGATGAAACCAGAAATCAGCTGCGGCTAAAGCCAATCAAACCTCATGCATCTCTAAGGATGTATTAACAGTCTTTGAATGGCTTCCCCCTTGAGGAACGGTAGATCTAGTAAGTACTTAGAAACACAAGGTTAAAGCTAATGCACTTACCGTCACTAATTTCAGAGGGTTAAATGTGTTGCAGATGGTCTGCCGCGTTCAATAGCTATTTCAAATTGAACGGCTTGGTTGTCAGATAAGTTCTCAATGCCACTTTTTTGAAGTGCAGAGATATGAACAAACACATCACTAGTGCCGTCATTGGGTGCTATAAAGCCGAAGCCTTTAATTGAGTCAAAGAATTTAACTTTTCCAGAAATCATAAGAAATTAATCCGCTGTTAGGTATATCAACTCGTGAAATGACGAGTCGTAATCAAGAAATCGACAAGCTGAGGGTGTGCAGGACGCACAAAGACAGAGAGAGACTTATAAATTATGATTACATATGAACACAAGCTCATCTAAAAAGATACTTCTCATTTAAATGATTCTTTAAGGGTGCTCCAAAACTAATTAGTTGGCTAGCTGCTTGACCCTTTTCCCAGACGCGAAGAGCTAACAGATAGGTGTATATAGTCTTACAACTATGAGACTTATGTTAGCCGCACGCATCTGCCAGGGTGGTTAGAAAAAACTAGATAACGCCAGTAATCATGTTGCCAATGACGTAAAACTTTCCTGCAGTAATCGCAAGTAATGCGCCTGTATAGTTCTTTACGTTGCAAAACAGTCCATCATGATTTTGTATCCACATAGTCAAATTCAACCTTCATATCGGTTACGTAAGGGTCGCAGCCGGTATCTTCTAAACGCTGCTGCATCCACATCTCAAAACCATCCATATCTGGAAATTGTTGAACAATGTATTGACGTTCATTGGGTAAGTCACGAGTAATGGTCACTTTGACATCTGCTGATGCAGGCGTGATGAATATTATCAATCCGATCATCATCAGAGGGGTGGCACTTAAGGTTTTAATTGAGTCAAAGAATTTAACTTTTCCAGAAATCATAAGAAATTAATCCGCTGTTAGGTATATCAACTCGTGAAATGACGAGTCGTAATCAAGAAATCGACAAGCTGAGGGTATGCAGGACGCACAAAGACAGAAGGGACTTAGAAACTATATGCCTAATTAAACACAAAGCCGCTAAGATAAATACTAATCATTTAAAAGGTTGTTTGCAGAGTGGTGCCAAATCCTAGTTAGTTGGCTAGCTGCTTTTCTCTTGATGACATACTAAAAGGGTAGCTCTCTTAGTATCATTACAACAGTCACCAAATAGACTTTGGTTATCGAGATCGATTAGGTTTTTTTGTAACAGTAAATTTTTGAGGAAATCTCATTGAATAAAATATTGTCACTGACATGTGGTGTATTTAATCATTAAAGATGTTTGGCGCGCCCGAGAGGATTCGAACCTCTGACCTTTGCCTCCGGAGGGCAACGCTCTATCCAGCTGAGCTACGGGCGCATTAAACCAGAGTAGTTTAACAGTTCTGGTTAAACGTGCCCGTAAGCAAGCATGGCATCAGCAACTTTAATAAAGCCGGCGATATTTGCACCTTTCACATAATCGATGCCATTCTCGGCTTCGCCATACTCTACACATTGTTCATGGATGCGCTGCATCATCTGGTTCAGATGTTGCTCAAGCGTGTCGTTGGTCCAGCTGACACGGGTACTATTTTGTGACATTTCAAGACCTGAAATCCCAACGCCACCTGCGTTGGCCGCTTTAGCGGGACCAAATAGAACGTTGGCTTGTTTGAAGGCGTTCACCGCATCGAGCTCACAAGGCATGTTGGCACCTTCAGCGACGGCTATTACGCCGTTCTTGATTAAGGTGTTTGCATCATTCAGTGATAACTCATTTTGAGTTGCACATGGCATTACGATATCGGTTGGCACACTCCAAGGCCGGCCTTCGTGAAAGGTCGCTGTGGGGAATGCTTTAACGTACTCGCTGATACGACCACGGCGTTCTTGTTTGAGCTCTTTTACCCATTCTAGTTTGTAGTCAGCAATGCCATCAGGGTCGTAAATGAATCCTGATGAATCGGATAGGGTGATTGGCTTGGCGCCAAGCTGCAGCATTTTTTGCGCAGCATAGGTGGCTACATTTCCGGCTCCCGAAATGGATACACGCTTGCCTTCAATAAAGCGACCGGACTCTTTCATCATCTCGTTTAAGAAGATGGCGGCGCCATAGCCGGTAGCTTCAGTGCGTAGTTTAGAGCCGCCATATTGGAGACCTTTGCCAGTAAGCACACCGCTAAATTGATTAGTAATGCGTTTGTATTGACCAAACATAAAGCCGATTTCACGACTTCCTACGCCAATGTCACCTGCTGGTACATCTGTGTCAGGGCCAATATGACGGTATAGCTCGGTAATGAAAGACTGACAGAAACGCATGATCTCATTATCACTCTTACCTTTTGGGTTGAAGTTGGCACCACCTTTTCCACCACCCATCGGTAGGCCAGTCAGACTGTTCTTAAAGATTTGCTCAAAGCCTAAGAACTTAAGCACGGACATATTTACATCGGGATGGAACCTAATGCCGCCTTTATAAGGTCCAATGGAATTATTGAATTGCACTCGAAAGCCACGGTTCACGCGTATATTGCCGGCATCATCTGTCCACGGTACGCGAAAGTAGATAGCGCGATCAGGTTCTGCAAGACGCTCCATAATGCGCATCTCTTGATAATGCGGTTTGTTTTCAATAAAAGGAAAAATGGTCGCTGCAAACTCTTGCACAGCTTGATGAAACTCGGGCTCGCCAGGATTGCGTTTAATCACGCCTTCCATGTAGCAGTTGAACATCTCATTGGCGTTTTTCTCGCCAGGCATAAAATAAGTCATAGTGGATTCATCTAGCTTCTGTTGATTTCATTCTATCCACATCATCGTGACGCTGATGTGGCAATTGGCGATTGATCTTAGTGAGCGAGACTCAGCTGTTAAGGTTTGATCTGGTTGATCAATAGTGAAACCGGTTTAGTTGATGCGATGTTCATCGGCACTTCTTTGGCTTGTAGGTCGCCGCTCTGTGCAATGGCTTGTCCGGTTTTCGAAATACGAGCACCCACTAAGACGTCTTTAGTGGTCGATAGTGTCATCTGCGGCATCATTGCCATGGCATCGGTTAAGGTGACTTGGATCGGTAGCTCAGACACGTTATGTCGTGCAACGGCGACCGGCATTGGCGGACCTTGTTGCGCCTTCGCATAGATGAATACGATGTCGTCATCGCTGATTTTTTCGAGTAACTCAGGCGCAAGAGCTACATTCACTGTAATCGCAGCGGTGGTGGCTGGCGCAGGTGCTTGCCATGCATTACCAGTTTGCTGACTGACTTGAGAAAGCATGGCGCCAAGCTCTTGCTGCATGCCGGGTTCGCCGCTCAGTAAGGGATAAGCGCGCTCCCAAAAGGCTTGCGCTTTTGCAAACTGTTCACGTTGATGTGCAGCGTTGCCAGCCAGCCATAGTGCAGTAATAGCTTCTGGCTCTTCCTTTAGTATCTCATCAAGAAGCGTGACAGCTTCGTCCGGTACGTTGCCATCATTGACCATTGATAAGGCATCGACCAAAGAGATTTTCGCAGTGGTATTGCTTGGCATTAGCGCGAGTAATTTACGATAAGCACGCACAGCACCTTGATGATCACCCATCTTCATGAAGGTGCGGCCCAGTAAGAACCAGCCTTGTGCGTTGTCTGGCTTTTCATTCAAACGGCTTTCAAGCTCCTTAACCAGATCGCCAATTGGCGGCAAGTTTGCGGTTGAGCTTGCAGGCGCAGAAGGTCCAACAACATTCAAGTATTGAGGTGCGCCAACGTGTTGATATACGCCAATCACAATGGCGGGAATGATCAGTACCAAGCCAAGTAATGTGCCTTTGGCAAGTTTTGGTGTGCTCTTATCGATGGTTGCTGCGGCTTTACTTAAATCTTGAGCCAGTGCGATCTCTAGATCTTTCTTTGCTTGGCTAAATTCTTCATCCGAGAGTTCACCATTCGCATGTGACTTCTCTATCTCTTCTAGGCGCTCGCGTGCGATGCGAATGTTGTCTTCGCGTGTATCTTCAGTTGCGATATGTTGACGACGTGACAGAGAAGGCAGCATTGCCAGGATGGTGATGCCGACGATAACGGCGCTGATAATGATGAACGTATTCATGACTTATCCTCTTTGTTGAGGAGTCGAGCAGCTTCGGCGAGTTGCTCACCCGATACGCTAGCGGTCTCATGCTCTTCACGGCGATTGCGAATAACCCGCAACATCAACCAAATGGATACGGCAAGAATGATAAAAGGACCGATCCATAAAACAGCAGTGGATGCTTTAAATGGTGGTTTGTACAACACGAAGTCGCCATAACGATCTGCCATGTAATCCGCAACCTGTTGCTTGGATTGACCCGCACTGACCATTTCATAGGTCTTACGGCGCATATCAACAGCGAGTTCAGCGTTGGAGCCAGCGATATTTTGGTTCTGACATACCAAGCAACGCAGCTCATCAGTTAGCTCGTGGTAAATCTTTTCTTTCTTAGGGTCGTCAAACTTATAGGCATCTATCGCAGCCTGAGCGCTGATGCTAAGTAGCAAAGAGAAAAGTAAAACAACTAACTTCATTATTAACCCGCAAAGAAGCTAGCAAACTTTTCTTGCCAGACTTGTTCGTTAAGAGCGCCTTTATGCTTTACACGGATCATGCCGTTAGCATCAATCAAGAAGGTTTCAGGTGCGCCATAAACGCCCCAATCGATTACCGCATTGCTATTCGGATCAAAACCAACAGCTTTAAACGGATTGCCTTTTTGAGCGAGAAACTTTTTCGCTTCGGCAGCTTCATCACGCCAGTTCAGCCCAATAATGGGAATGTTGCGTCGATGTAAGGTGAGTAGGTAGTCGTGCTCTTTCCAACACTCAGCACACCATGTGCCCCAAACGTTCAGTAGCCATGGCTTACCTGCTTGCGCAGCGGAGGTCACGTTAGCTTGCCCATCAAATAAGGATGGCAAATCAAAGCTTGGCGCAGGTTTGCCTATGAATTCGGTTGGAATATCGCGAGGGTTGTATTCGCCATCATTCATTTGCCCAAGCATGAAGGCAAACAAAACAACCAAACCAATAAAAATGGCTAAGGGAATGGCAGCTTTATTCATGAAGCCGTCTGCGCAGAGCTGTCAGTTTGCTCGTTACGTCGCGCTAGAACGCGATAGCGACGATCAGTTGCTGCGAGTAAACCACCAATTGACATAATGATGGTGCCAAGCCAAATCCAACGGATAAATGGCTTTTGATAGATGCGGAAGCTCCAAGCATCTTTGCCAAGGTCTTCACCCAGTGCAACAAAAAGATCGCGTGTAAAGCCGGCATCAATGGCCGCTTCAGTCATGGGCATCTTTTGCACAAGATAGGTGCGTTTTTCAGGGTGCATATTGTTAATCACAACACCATTCTGAATCGCATCAACATCACCACGATAGGCGGTGTAGTTAGGACCTTTGATGGTATCAACGCCATTAAAGGTAAAGGTGTACTCGCCCATGGTGTAGCTCTCACCTGGAGTTAAGCGAATATCTTTTTCGATCGAGTAAGTTGATACCAAGGTTGTGCCAACAACAAATACAGCAAGACCGATATGGCCAAGAATCATGCCCCAGAAGCCACGTGGTACGTGACGCCAGTTGTAGTGCGGATGCAATCTCTCACGCAATGCAGTGAAGGTGCTAAAGGCCACCCAAAGACCTAAGCTCAAACTGATCCATGCAGTGATATTGAAGTTAGGGGTAAATAGCACAATCCATACCGCAGCAATCACGACAGCTGTCGCAGCAGCCATGCGTAAACGATTGATCAAGCGTGAGCTGTCATCTTTCTTCCAACGTGTCATCGCGCCCACGCCAACAAGGGCAAGCAGTGGGAACATCAACAACATAAAGATGCTATCGAAGTACGGGCGACCAACAGAAATTTTGCCAAGCTGTAGCGCATCGCTGACCAGTGGATAGAGCGTGCCGATCAAAATAGCGACAGCAGAGACCAGCAAAATAACGTTATTCATCAACAAGCCGGTTTCACGCGACAAGGTCTCAAAGCGCACGCTGCTTTTAATATCGTTAGCGCGAACCGCATAAAGCAACAACGAGCTGCCCACGACAGCGACCAAGAAGGCGAGAATAAATACGCCACGATCAGGGTCAGACGCAAACGCATGAACCGAAGTCAGTACACCTGAGCGAACAAGGAAGGTGCCAAGCAAGCTAAGCGAGAAGGCAAAGATCGCAAGTAACACCGTCCATGCTTTGAAGGCGCCGCGCTTTTCGGTAACTGCCAATGAATGCATCAACGCTGTGCCGACTAACCAAGGCATAAAGGATGCGTTTTCAACCGGGTCCCAGAACCACCAGCCACCCCAGCCGAGCTCGTAATAAGCCCACCAAGAACCGAGTGCGATACCCAAGGTTAAGAACAACCACGCAACGTTAGTCCAAGGACGTGACCAACGTGCCCATGCGGCATCTAAACGACCGCCAAGCATTGCAGCAATCGCAAACGCAAACGGTACCGCAAAGCCGACATAGCCCATGTAGAGCATCGGCGGGTGAATGATCAGACCGGGGTCTTGTAATAAAGGGTTGAGGTCACGACCTTCAACAGCTGCAGGCACCATGCGCTCAAAGGGATTTGAGGTCAGGATCATGAATAACAAGAAACCAACGCTGATCAAACCAAGTACAGCAAGCACGCGAGCAGTCACAACATTCGGCACGCTACGACTAAAGGCAGTTACCGCGCTACCCCAAAAACCTAAGATCAACGCCCACAGTAAGAGAGAACCTTCGTGGTTACCCCAAACGGCTGAGATCAAATATTGTGTCGGTAGGTTGGTGTTGGAATTGTTTACAACATTAGCTACCGAGAAGTCATGCGTAAGGTAGCTGTAGGTAAGCAGTGCAAAAGCACCTGCCAATAAAACGGTTTGTAGATTTGCTGCAGGTTTAGCAAGTGCCACCCAGCTGGCAATGCCGCGCTGAGCGCCGATCAAAGGGAGAACGCCCTGGATAAGCGCCATGGCTAAGGCAAGGGCTAATAAGATTTGGCCTAACTCAGGGATCATTTGGCCGCAGCCTCTTTGCCTGCTTGCATTGCTGCTGCAACTTCCGGTGGCATGTAGTTTTCATCGTGCTTCGCAAGCACTTCATCAGCAATGAATACGTTATCCGCGTTCAGCTTGCCTTGTGCGATCACACCTTGGCCTTCTTCAAACAGGTCAGGCAGGATGCCGGTATAAGCTACGGCCATGGTTTTATTGTTATCAGTCACAACAAAGTTAACTGTGAGATCACCTTCAGCACGCTTCACACTACCTTTCTCGACCATGCCGCCTAAACGGAACACATGATCCTTAGGTGCTTCGCCGTTATGCACTTGTGAAGGCGAGAAGAAATAAGACAGATTGCCTTCTAATGCATTCAGCACCAGATAGGTAGCCAAGCCCAAAATAGCAAGACCGATCACAATTAATGAGAGACGTTGATGACGTGCTTTCATGCTTATCCTTCAATGCGGTTTAAACGTGCGATACGTTGGCGAATCGCTTTGCTTGAACGGTTAAGCAGTAAAGGTTCTGCAATCATGCACAAGGCAGTCATGCCAAATGACCCCCATACATAAAGTGCGTAGCCACCCATATCTAACCATTCAGAAAAGCTCATGCCTTTTCTCCGATCAGCTCGCGAACCCATTGGGCTCCGTGCTCACGTTCTAAAATAATGTTGCGTACGCGCTGCATCGCGATCGCAATGGTGTAAGCCCAACAGCCAAACGTCATGATCAACATAGTGATCTTCATCGTTTCGTCCATCGTGCTTTTATCATTCATTTTGATGGTCGCGCCTTGATGCAGCGTATTCCACCATTCCACCGAGTAATAAATGATGGGAATGTTCACGACACCCACCAAAATTAAAATCGCACCGGCTTTATCTGCACGTCGCTTGTCATCGATAGCACCATGCAGCGCGATATAACCGAGGTAGAGGAATAACAAAATCAGCTCAGAGGTGATGCGCGCATCCCATACCCACCAAGTGCCCCACATTGGCTTACCCCAGAAGGCACCTGTCCAGAGCGAAACAAAAGCAAACATCGCACCGGTTGGCGCAAGTGCTTGAGTCATCATGGAAGAGAGGCGGGTGTTATACATCAGGCCCAAAATGCTCCAGAACGCCATCACCAGGTAGGTGAACATCGACATCCAAGAGGCAGGAACATGGATAAAAATGATGCGATAGCCTTCACCTTGTTTGTAGTCGGTTGGCGCGACAAAAAAGCTCATGTACAGACCAACAGCGAGCAAAACGAGGGTGATTAACCAAGAGAATCGCGCAATGCTGCCAGCCAACGGGTAAAACGTGGCGGGCGATGAGAATTTGAACCAGTTAAACAACTTGGACTGCATAACGATCTCAGTAGGTACAACAGGGGCGGCTAGCCACCAAAAACAGCCGGTGAGAGTAACCGATAGCTATGACCGAAGCAAAATCAAAGAGTTCAGGGAATTGACCCTAATCACTCAGATGAAATTCGCAGTGCTGCGGAGGTCGCAATGGGGGTGGCCAGTAGAGCGACCAGCAAAATGGCGCCAAGCATCGACAAATGAGCTTGTCCTCCTAAACCACTGGCAGTTGCTTCTACCGCACCGGCACCAAAAATCAGTACAGGTATATATAAAGGTAGAACTAACAAGGCGACCAAAATGCCACCAGTACGCAAACCCAGGGTCAGTGCTGCACCAATCGCACCCAGTAAACTCAAAGTCGGGGTGCCCAAAAGTAGCGCGATCACCATGACCTTCAGCGACTCAGCACTCATGTCATATTGCAGACCGAGTACAGGCGCGAGGACGACCAACGGCAGACCAGTGATCAGCCAGTGCGCAATAACTTTACCCAGCACGATCACACCAAGGGGTTGTGGTGTGAGTAACAGTTGCTCCAAGCTACCATCGCGGTGATCGGCGGAGAACAATTGCTCCAAGGCGAGCATCGAGGCAAGTAATGCACCAACCAACATCACGCCGGGGGCGATAAGGCGCAAAGTGTCCAGTTCAGGGCCAATGCCAAGCGGGAAGAGAGCAATCACGATGACGAAAAAGATCAGCGTGGTAAATAAGTCGGTACGGCGACGCCATGCGAGCGTCACATCCCGTCGAACAATCCAGAGTAGCGTCTCAAGCATCGGACGCTCCAATCGTTAGCACTTTCGCCTCTTGCGAGGTAAAGCTCACATCTTGGTGAGTGGTAATGATCACCATGCCACCGTGTTCAACGTGCTGACGAATCACGCCTTGTAGCGCTTCAACCGCATCCACATCGAGTGCGCTGAAAGGCTCATCCAAAATCCACAGTGCGGCTTCGCTAACCCATAGGCGAGCTAATGCCACGCGGCGCTTCTGGCCTTGCGATAGATATTTGGTGGGTAGGTCTTCGTAACCGCGCAGACCAATCGAATCAAAAATCTGCCAAGCGCGATCTTCATCCAAAGGTTTACCGTGCAGCGCAGCATCAAAACGTAGGTTTTCAACAGCGGTGAGATCACCTTTCAAACCATTTAAATGACCGAGATAGAGCAACTCAGACTGGAACTCTTGGCGAATCTGGCGGGCATTGTTGCCGTTCCAAAGAATCTCGCCACTTTCAGCGACCAGCAAACCGGCCAGCGTGCGCAGCAGGGTGGTTTTGCCGCTGCCGTTATGGCCTTTTAGGTGCAAAGCCTCACCTGAGCGCAAGCTAAAGCTTAAATCGCTGATCAAACGACGGTCGCCGCGAGAGCAGCACAAGTCGCTTGTTTCGAGGGTGAAATCACGTGGGTTTGATGACATGCAGCGCACTATACCGAAAACCGTGCGAATCGGATGCGATCAGCAACAGCCTTATCTAAGTCATTGATTTGCAGCTATTCGCCACATTATTTTCGGGGAGATTAGAGGTTTCTTATGGATGGAGCTATAATCGCGCCGGATTTTTTATTGATTCTCGACTTTGGAGTGTCTCACGTGTCTGCTCAAAACGATGCCTCATTCATGCGTATGTTCATTTTTATATTGGCCCTTTTGGTCGCCTTTACTGTCGCGATTTTGTTTGTCGCTAACTCAATGACTGCCGGTTCAACTGCACAACAAGCAGGTGACAAGCGCCTTAAAGCTGAAATCGCAGAGCGCATCGCGCC
>Ga0255760_10003128_pt1 | contig 14948 bp, 12 predicted proteins | sample 071ome_25_FD_179960 | JGI IMG/M metagenome (GOLD analysis project Ga0255760, IMG submission 179960) | Coastal salt marsh microbial communities from the Groves Creek Marsh, Skidaway Island, Georgia - 071410BT metaG (version 2) | ecosystem: Environmental > Aquatic > Marine > Intertidal zone >... | reverse complement strand
GATCTTAGCCTCTGGGGTAGCACCCATGGCTTTTGCCAAAACGACGAAACAAATTACTTTCACGCAGTCTTGGATCCCGAATGGCGGTAGTGCTTGGATTTACACTGCTGCAGCGAAGGGTTTCTTTAAAAAGCGTGGTATCGAAGCAAAAATTTCAAGAGGATTTGGTTCAACAGCCTCCGCCCAGGCGATCGGACAAGGCAAATTTGACTTCGGAATTTCTTCGGCTCCCACAGCGACATTGCAAACTGTCAGGGGTATGAAACTCTCTTACCTTGCCTGTTGCAGTTACAGTTCCGCCATGGGCGTAGTCTTTCTAAAAGACTCAGGCATCAAAACACCGAAAGATCTTGAAGGGAAAAAATGCGGATCCGTTGTTAAATCCGGGGAATATCCGTTCCTGCCGATCTTCGGTGAGAATGCGGGTTTTGATTGGTCGAAAGTCAACGTTGTCCAGGTCGATAACAAAATACGCACCGGTGTGATGTTGCAGAAAAAGGTCGACTTTATCTCATGTTTTGCCTCTTCCGTTGTTCCGGATGTTGTTAATAAAGGGTATGAAGTTGGAACATTCCTTTATAAAGATTTCAACATGCCGTTCTATGGCTACATGCTGATTACGCAGCCAGAGATGTATGCGAAAGAGAAGCAGCTCTGTAATGATGTCACAGAGGCCACCGTCGAGGGGATGCGTTATTACATGCAGAACCACGAAGAAGCAGCGGATATCTTCTTTAAAGCTGTTCCTGAAGCGGGTATGACCGCGTCAAAACGGAAACAATTTGAGATCGAAATTGATCTCTACACGCATATTATGACCACTCCGGAGATTTCCGCGACCGGACTTGGTAGCGTAGATCCGAAGAAATATCAGGGGATGGTTGACCTTGTTGTGAAGAACTTGGCCAAGCCCGGTGATCCCAAGCCAGATCTGAGCAAAATTATGCATTTGGATCAGATGATTGATAACAAATACAAAATCACTGGTTCAGAGTTAGCTACGATCAAAAAACTTGGTGCCCCAGGGGCAAAAGCGCTGGGTTAATTGAATAGTAGGCAGGCACATGGGTAGTTTGAAGCGGTGTAAGAGATTAGTTGAGGTTGAAAAGATAGTTTAATGACTGATCAGGAAATACTTCGAGCGGACGCCCATGTGCTCGCTGACAAAGTTCAGAAAATATTTAATCCCGGCAAAAAACAAACAATAGCTCTAGAGTCCATCGATTGCCGGGTCCGAGAAGGTGAGTTTGTCTCGTTGTTAGGACCGAGCGGTTGCGGCAAGAGCACCCTCTTAATGATGATTGCTGGCTTGGAGACGCCCACCGCGGGAGGGGTTTTTGTGGGTGGAAAACCCATGTCTAAGCCCAGGGAAGACATTGGCCTCATGTTTCAAGATCCAACCTTGCTGCCTTGGAAATCTTCTCTCGACAATGTGCTGTTCCCGATCAAGATTTTGAAAAGAGATCGCGATAAATACCAAAAGGCAGCAATAGAGCTTTTATCCAGGGTGGGCCTTGAGCAGTTCCTTGACAAAAAACCAGCGCAATTATCCGGCGGAATGAGACAGCGTGTAGCAATTTGCAGAGCGCTCGTTTATGATCCGGAGGTTTTGCTCATGGATGAGCCATTCAGTGCCTTGGATGCAATAACTCGTGATGAAATGAATCAGGTGCTAATGGACCTTTGGCAAGACTTTAAGAAGACTGGTCTGTTCGTTACCCACAGTATACGTGAGGCAGTATTTTTGTCGGACAGGGTTTTGGTGATGAGTGCAAGGCCTGGAAGAATTATTGAGGATCTGAAAGTGCCGTTTGATAGGCCGCGAGATTTCTCAATTGTAGACTCTGCAGAATTTAACGAAATTTGTGGTTATCTTCGCAGTAAAATCGACTCTCAACATTAGAACATAACTGCCGTCTTCATGACTTCGATCGTTGCAACACAAACTAAATCTTCCTCTTTTGCTGCGGCGAGAGACACTCTCCTGCCTGCTCTTTTGTTTTTCTCTGTACTTGGTGTTTGGGAATTCTTCACCTGGTATACCGATTATCCAAAATCGATACTGCCGCGCCCCAGTGCGATTGCATTAGCGATAGTTAATAATTGGTCGCTATTAACCAGTAATATTTTGCCCACTGCCTCTGTAGCTTTGGGTGGGTTTGTGATCGCATCAATCGTTGGATTAGGTCTGTCGCTTTTAATGACCTATTCAAAATGGACAAAAGAAGCGCTCTACCCAAATATCGTGGGATTTCAAATTGTTCCCAAAATTGCATGGGCCCCTCTTTTTGTTTTGTGGCTTGGTATAGAATTTCAGTCGAGGTTGGGCTTCGCGGTTTTTATTAGCATCTTTCCAATTATTATCAGCATGACAGCCGGTTTAAAAAACACAGACCCTACGCTAATAAGACTCTGTGACTCGTTAACTGCGAGTAAACTTCAGACACTTTTTTTGGTCAGGTTTCCGTTTGCGCTGCCTTATCTGATAAGTGCCATGAAAATGAGTATTACCCTCGCTATGATAGGGGTAATCGTTGGAGAGTTTATTACCTCACAACAGGGTCTAGGCTTTCTGATTTTGGTGGCTTTTGGGAAACTTGAGACAGATCTGATGTTGGCATCGGTGCTATTTTTATGTTTCGTGGGGTTGTTTTTCTACTCTTTGATTGCTTATGCCAGCTATCGGCTAGAGGTTTGGTTCGGCAACAAATAAAAGGGATGCGGTAAGTAAGAAAAAAATGCTTGAAGCAATATTAGATAAAATAAGGGCACGGGGAATAACAAGCGCCCGAGAAGTCCTGTTACCGATATCATTCTTCGTTTTTGTCATAATCATGTGGCAATATGCTGTTGATCAAAAATATGTGCCGACTGTGATTTTGCCGCCACCCGGAGATGTGGTGGCTGTGCTCCAAGCTAATCGAGATTTTATGGCGGGCCACGCAGTAAGCACTTTGTATGAGTGCTTTATCGCCTTTATATGTGCTTGCACACTAGGGCTATCCATCAGTTGTGTTATTACGCTGTCCTACTTTGCGCGGAGAGCGATATACCCAAATTTGGTGATCTTTCAGCTCATTCCTGCTATTGCCTTGGCCCCTTTGTTTATTCTTTGGTTTGGGATCGGTACTGAGGCGCGGGTTGCTTACGGGATCTGCTTAGCGATTTTTCCGATAGTAGTATCGTCGTCAACTGGTCTTTTAAATACAGGTAATAATTATTTAAGATTGTGCCAATCTCTGACGGCTGGCCGTTGGCAAACATTTCTTCGGGTTAGATTGCCATTCGCCTTGCCTCTGATTTTCACAGGATTGAGAATAGGACTGACGCTCACAATTATAGGGGTGGTTGTAGGAGAATTTGTGACTGCGCAGCAGGGAATTGGTTACCTGATCAGTTTCGCGGCGTCAGGACTTGAGACGGCTATAGCTCTCGCTGCGATCGTCTTCCTATTATTCGTTGGATTAATCTTGTTCGCAGCTTTGGTTTGCGTTGAGTTCTTTGCGTTCAAGATATTCTCTGGAGTGTCTGCCGAGTAGTTAGGGTTTTTGGTTAATGGTCGCTAGCGAATTGACGAATTTTGACGACATTCACAGCACAGAAAAAATGCTTTGGATGGGCCAAAATACCAATCATCTTCAGGCTCACCCCGCTGTAAAAGAGGTGTTGCTCAAAGCGGTTTCCGATCAGAGCTTCAATAATTATGCACCGCCGCAAGGGTATGAAGAACTTCGTGAATTAATCCTACGTGACGTTGTGGGAGATAGTTCTCGGTCTGATACTAAGGTTCTTATAACTGATGGGGCTATCAACGGGCTTTACCTCGTTTGCAAGAGGTACGGTGATGCTCCAACAACATTAATAACCAGTGATCCCACTTGGGTATGGCCACTTACCTTTGCGAAAAACCAGGGGGCTAACGTTCGATTGCTCCCGATATATGATGGTTCAAAAAACTATAAGATCCAGCTTTCAGATCTGAAAGAAGCTCTAAGGCAGAGTAGCAATCCCATATTATATTTAATTGATCCCCTAAACCCACTTGGCTCTAGCTACACGCTTGATGAGTTAAAAAAAATAGCAGAGGTTTTAGAAGAAACCGACGCGCTGGTCATACACGATTGCACTTATAGAGATTTCGCATTTGATCACCATTTAATGCGAGATATCTTACCAAAGAAGACCATTACGACTTACAGTTTTAGTAAATGGCTTGGGATCGCCGGGCTTCGGACGGGCGCAATTATCGCCGATACCCCTATCTTTGAGTTTTTATTGCAGGATCAATCAAATATTTTGGGTTCTAACGTTCTTGGACAGCAAGCTGCGATAGCTGCTTTTTCTGTCAAGGAAGAGTGGATAGATGAAGTTAATACTGTGCAGAGAGGCAATCAAAAGATGATTGCTGAGGCGCTGCGAATGGTAGGAGGTTTGTATCCTGTGGTTTATCCCTCGAACGGAAACTTTCTGGCTGTGGATTGCCAATCAACTGGTATCACAGCGAGTGCTATTGCGGCAGAGTTTCTAAAACGGGGGATTTTCATTCGGACATCTAATTACCATAGTGAAGCGCTCAAAGATCTCTTTCTCAAAATTTCTACCACTGTCCCAGTTTTATGGGTTGAGAGATTCTGTGAGGACTTGCCAAGTGTTTTGTCCACTTGTTCTGTAAAGGATCAAAAATAAAAAAGGATTTAGGATGGAACTTGGGCTCAAAAATAAGTCGGTTATCGTTACCGCTGCAAGTGGGGGGTTGGGTTTTTCTATAGCAAAATGTTTCGCGGCTGAGGGGGCAAATGTCACCGTATCAGGCAGGAATCCAGATAGGTTGGAGGAAGCCGTTTCGTTATTGGAGGGTTGTGGTACCGGCACCGTCCAGGGCGTTATCTGTGACGTGACGTCACCTGAGCAGTCTGTCAATCTCGTCGAGCAGGTAGCTAGAGCGCGTGGCCTAGATGTTATCGTAGCGAATTCAGCGGGGGCGGATACGGCCCCATTTGTTGAGATGAGCGATGAAATGTGGCGGGCCGCAGCTGAGACAAAGGTGTTCGCCCAAATTCGCCTGGCAAGAGAAGCGTTTAAAATAATGAGGAACTCGGGGGCTGGTGGAAGAATCTTGTTTATGGCAGGAACTCATGGACGCCAACCCCACGCACATGCAATTACTGCAGGCTTCTCTAATGCCGCTTTGCAAAATGTAAGCAAGGCACTCGCGGAAGATGGTGGGCCCTACAATATTTTATGCAATGCCGTTAACCCTGGGCCATTTGCCACTGAGAGAATGGTTTACCTGGCGGAGGAAAAGGCGCGGGACGATAAGATTTCGGTGGAAGAGGCTACTGCTATTTTGACGCAAGAGACCGTGCTCAAAAGATATGGAGATCCTGATGAACTTGCCGCATTTGTGGTTTTCTTAGCCTCAGATAAGGCCACTTATATTACGGGTGCATCTTTCGATATTGATGGTGGTCAGGTGAAGGCTCTGTAAAAAAATGCTTATTCAATCCGACGGAACGAAACTATATTCTGAATCAGCAGGTGATGGACCCGCAATTATATTCGTTCATGAATTTGCTGATAACTTGCAGAGTTGGTCAAATCAAATTTCAGCGTTATCGCGGAGGTACAAGTGTATTGCGTTCAATGCAAGGGGTTACCCCCCATCAGACGTTCCGGAGGACCCAGAGCTCTACTCTCAAAAGATTGCTGCGGAGGATATCAAAGCAATAATTGAGGGTTATGAAATTGACGAAGCCCATATTGTAGGGTGTTCAATGGGTGCCTTCGCCGCACTTCATTTTGGATTAATGTATCCGGAAAAAGCCTCATCAATTACCATGATCTCTTGTGGCTATGGAGCTCCAAAGCATCTCCAAAAAGGGTATGCGGAAGACTCGCAAATGTTATCTGAAAAGTACATGGAATTGGGTGCTGAAAGAATGGCTGAACTTTATGCGGAGGGAGCTTTTCGACAACAATTCAAAAATAAAGATTACCGGGGTTGGCTTGAATTTAAGGCGAGGCTCGCTAGTCACTCAACGCTAGGTGCTTCGCTCACTATGTTGGGCGTTCAAAGACTCCGCCCTTCACTTTATGACTTAGAGAAAGAGATAAAAGAGCTTTTGGTCCCAGCATTAATAATTGTTGGTGATGAGGATGACTGGTGTATCGAACCATCTATCTTCCTGAAGAGAACATTGCCCATGGCTGGCCTAAGTGTCTTTCCCAGAACAGCTCATACAGTTAATTTGGAGGAGCCTGATATGACCAATAGAGTCTTGATAGACTTCCTATCGATGGCCGAGTCCGGAAGGTGGGGATCTAAAGAAGATTATATGGGAAAGTCCGCATTGTTGTCCGGCTTCAAATAAAAAAGACTGGAGGTTTTTTTTGCGCCCCTCTGATTATGTGAAGTCGGACCGGCTCTGGGCTAATTTAATGGAACTGGCCGAGATAGGCGCGATTGATGGCGGTGGGGTAAACCGACAAGCATTGACGCGAGAAGAATTTGATGCGCGGGAACTGTGCATCAAATGGGCTCTTAAATCTAATTTCCGGATATCCCAAGACAAAGCAGGTAATATTTTTTTTACACTAGAAGGACGCGACAAGAGTAAAGCGCCAATTATGACTGGTTCGCATTTGGACTCGCAACCGACGGGAGGCAAATTCGACGGTGCTTATGGGGTTGTTGCAGGTCTCGAGGCTTTGTCCGCTATTTTGGAGAGCGGTGTTTGTGTGGAGAGAGGGATAGAGGTCGTTGCTTGGATGAATGAGGAAGGTTCTCGTTTTGCTCCGGGCATGATGGGATCTGAGGCCTTTGTCGGCGTCCGTTCGATTGAAGAAATCGAAGCTGTTAAGGATAAAAATGACATTTCTGTAGCTCAAGAACTTAATAAACTTCACAATCGATTTTCCGAAATCAATTTTGTTCCTTTGGAAAGGGAAGTTTTTTGTTTTGTTGAGACGCACATAGAGCAGGGACCTATCTTGGAGAATTGCGCGATCCCAATAGGAGCAGTGACAGGAATTCAAGGGGTTCGTCGAATGAGAGTTAGGATCTCAGGAGAGGAAGCGCATGCTGGTACTACCCCATACTATTTGCGAAAAGATGCCATGGCGGAGGCAAGCATGGTGATTAGCAGCTTGTATAAGCTTTTTTCTTCAGACGAAGAAATGCGTTTTACAGTTGGTATGTCCAATCCATCACCGAATGTGCCGTCTGTAGTAGCAAGTGAAGTGCTGTTTTCGATAGATCTTCGTCATCCCAAAACTCAGATACTTGCTGCGGCTGAAGATCGTGTTGCAGACATCGTAAAAAACACTCTTCAAACATGTAAAGGTCAAGTTTGGACCATAGCATCTGCCGATACCATTTCATTTAGCCCGGATATTATAAAGGTTATTGAAGTGGCAGCAGAGAATCTTGGGCTACCATGCAGACGTATCTTTTCTGGTGCCGGACATGATGCTCGACAGATGAGCTATTATTGTCCCTCTGGAATGATTTTCGTACCCTCAAAGGACGGAATTAGTCACAATGTAAAAGAATATACCAGTAAAAGTGATCTTGTATCTGGTGCCAGAGTGTTGTGTGACACGTTAATGAATTTAGCAAATAGGCAAGATCTGGGAACGAAATGATCGATCTGGTAATTAGAGCCGAGCGGGCTTGTGATCCTGGGAGTAACTATTTCGGGCCCGCTATTATTGGAATAAAGAATGGACAAATTGTTCTCTTCCATAAAGGTTTCGATTTGGAGGTCGCGGCTCTAGAAACTATCAGTTATCACAATGAAATCGTCGCGCCCGGATTTATAGATCTCCACGTTCACGTTTACGAGTGGGTAACCAACTTTGGCGTATCCCCCGACAAAGCCGGAATTTTCTCTGGGGCGACTACGGTCGTAGATCAAGGAAGCGCGGGGCCTTGGACCGTGGGAGGCTTTGAAGCTTTCATAAGTAAACCTTCGGTGACAGATGTACGTTGTTTCATGTCCGCAAACCTAGCTGGCGCATTGATGGGAGGAATGGAAGGTACAACACTCCATGGACCCCAGATGACACGCATCGAGGAAATAAAAAAAGCTTATAAAAGATACCCTAAATTAATATGTGGAATTAAGTCTCATGGCGAGTCGGGTGGGATGTCTCACTGGGATACCGATGTTTTAAAACAAGCTGTTATGGCCGGAGAAGAGTGTGATTTGCCGCTATATGTCCATACCGGTGAATTGTTCCCGGTAGCCGATGAAAATCGGCCTGCCCCTGAAAGTGTGGTTGAAAAAGCTATCGAGTTGCTACGCCCTGGCGATATTTTAGCCCATGTCTACAGCAATATGCCAGATGGCGTTATTGGTTCTTCTATTGAAGTCCCAAAATACGTCCATGCGGCGTTTAAAAAAGGTATTAATTTTGATATCGGCTATGGAATAAATTTCTCCTATCGCATCGCACGGATGATGATTGAAAGTAAATTGCCTCCTACGACGATTAGTAGTGATCTTCATGGGGATTTCAACGCCTACCATGATTTTTCAAAACTCGATTACAGTCTAGCTGGCGCTTTCAATAGATTAATCGGGCTTGGTTTACCGATTTATGATGCTATCAAATGTGTTACATACGCACCGGCATCGATACTTAAATCTTCCCATGAAATTGGAACTCTTGCAGAGGGGAGCACCGCAGATCTTACTATTCTAGATCAGAGGGATGAAACACTTGTGATGTCTGATGCAGAGGGACACAAGTTACAAATTCCAGGGGCTTTAGTTCCAATTTTTGTATATAAAAATGGGAAAAAATTCGAGACAGATCCAAATATGTTTCCTGATTTAAGCTGAAGCCTTTGTAAAATTTTGTCTGTTATCCAAAGCCTTAACCAAATCCATTATTCTCACCCGACTTTCATTCAACTCATAACCAAGCGGGCTGAGTGCATCAGATATGGCGTTAGCAATAGCCGCGGGCGGAGCAATGGCACCACCTTCTCCTAGGCCCTTTACCCCAAGTGTGTTTAAGGGGGAAGGAATTTCACTGTGAACAAGGGTTATATGAGGAATGATATCTGCGCGGGGCATCGTGTAGTCAGTAAAATTGGCTGTGATGTTTTGACCCGAAGGGTCATAAATAACCTCCTCACACAATATTGCGCCTATGCCTTGTACTGTGCCGCCAATCACTTGTCCTTCCGCTAAGGTCGGATTAATTAATCGTCCGGCATCGTGAGTTACCGCATAATCAACTAGTTCTACATGGCCAGTATCCGCGTCAATTTCGACGACCGCTCCGTGGCTTGCATAAGACCAGGTCACTGTTGGAGGGTAATATAGACTTGAAGCCTCGAGGGGCTCGGCAAAGTAATCATTATGTCTAGGTTTCCAACCTGGACGAATTTCTTCAATGAGATCCTGGAAATTTAGTCCGGACCCTGGGACCCCTTTTATTCTGACGGTCGATGATACGATCTCAAGATCACCCTCATCAGCTTCTAAAATTTCAGCGGACATGGAGAGGATCTTTTTTTTGAGCGCTTTTGATGCCTTTATCAAGCCATTGCCTGCGGTGACTGTGCTGCGGCTGGCAATAGTCCCATATCCATGCCGAACCCCTTCGGTATCGGAATGTGTTATTGAGATCCGCTCGATAGGAACTTCCCACTCGTCCGAGAGTACCTGAGCAAAAATTGTCTTATGGCCTTGGCCTTGTGCACAAGCGCCAATGTCAGCTCGTATATCCCCATGGGTATCAATTTTGATTTTGACCCCTTCAAAAGGCCCTACTCCGGTTCCTTCAACATAGGAAGCAAAACCAATTCCTAAAAACCGATTAAGTTTGAGTGCAGTGCTCTGCTGAACTCTAAACGGTTTTAAACCACCCAGGGTTTCTATCGTTTTTTTTAATGCAGATGGGTAATCGCCGCTATCATATACAATAGGCTCTCCATCTCTATAGGTGAGCCCTACTTCGAATGGCATGCTCTCTGGCGGGACCATGTTTTTTAGTCGAACTTCTGTTGGTTCCATATGAAGCTCGCGCGCCACGCAATCAATGGCGCGTTCAAGAGAAAAACAAACTTCTGGTCTACCTGCCCCTCTATAGGGCGCGTTTGGGGCCTTGTTTGTTAAAGACAAAACGCAATTGGCTTCGAAGTGATCGATTGCATATGGGCCAAGACTGTGGGCAATCGAATTGCTAATAACGCCAGCGCCTACTGGTGTGTAGGCTCCCGAGTCAATTAGAATTTCATTCTTTAAGGCAACTATTTTGCCTTCGTCATCAAAACCAATCTCAGTATCGATAATGCAGTCACGGGAATGAGCTGAATTAAGAATATGCTCCCCTCTATCCTCAATCCATTGAACAGGTCGGGCTAAAAATTTTGCAGCCCACGCCACTAAGATTTCTTCGGGATAGACGTGTCCTTTGCCTCCGAAGCCACCACCGACGTCTGGTGCTATACATCTTATCTTCTCTTCTGGTATTTGGAGAGCTATCGATAATTCTCTTTTTAACCAGTGGACGACTTGGGTCGAGCTCCAAACAGTCAAAAATTCGGTTTTTAGATCATAGTCTGCGAGGACAGAGCGGCATTCCATCGGCATTGCAGCGTATCGATGATGTTTAAATCTTCTTTTTATTTTGTTTTTTGCATTTGCGAGTGCTTGAGAGCAGTCACCCTTTCTATCGGACAATATGGCGGCTTTATTATTGGGTATAGAATCGTGAATTAGATTTTCTTTTTTTGTGACTGCCTTGACGGGGTCCGTTACAGGAGAGAGCTCTGCAATGGAATAGGTAATGTCTTCTAATGAGTCCTCAGCGACGTTTTTCGAAGTGGCTACGACCATCGCTAGAGCTTCACCGACGTAGCGGACTTTTTGATTAGCCATTAGTGGCTGCGAAGGTATATTTAAAAATTTTGCAACCCTATTCGCCCACTTTTCTGGCGCCTTTACCTGCATCCCATTAATTGGAGGTAAAGCACCTTCAATATCTCTACCAGTCACAGCGAGCAAAATGTTTGGGTTTTCAGTTAATTGAGAAGTCGTAATTTTATCAATATTGCCATGGGCAATATTGCTTCTTAAAAACGCTACATGTGCCGTGTTCTCGGGCGATATATCCGCTACGAATTGTCCTTTTCCGGTTAGAAGAGCCTGATCCTCCAAACGAGATATTGGCGATCCAACCAAAGTTTGCCTCTCTTTACTTGGCATTAAAGCTTCCGAATCTTTACTTAAAGTAGTTGTTGTTAATTTAGATAGGGCGATCTCAGTTAGATAGGAAGCAAAGGCGAGTTGGCAACGTGATGCTGGCCTGCCACATAGCAAGAGACTGGTTTAATCCGCTCTTCTACGGTCACGGAAACGCCACTATTGTCAGCGATTTTATGTTTTCCTTTGACAATTTCTAAGACAGAAATATCGGCGGAAGATCCTATGCTGAGTGTCCCGAGCTCACCGTTCATTCCCAACATTTTCGAGCAATTACTCGTTACCATCGGTATTATCTTCTCAAGACTTACTCCCATTGCCATCAGTTCAGTCATCGCACTGCAAAGGCTAAAACGTGTGTCGCCCGCAAAAAGATGCATTTCATCGTCAGGGTGTTCGTCTGGAGATCCTTGGGGCTTTGGCACACTAGTATTATATCCATGCATATCGGCGCCAAGTGTGTGAGGAAGGATACCCGCATTGATTACCTTCTCAGCCATATCGAAACTGAAATGAGATCCGTGGCCGATGTCGATCAAAACACCTTTGTTTAGGGCCTCCCAAATGATTGGGTGAACATCACCGTTTTTATTTACAAAACCACCTGGGTGACGGGTAAAGGGATGTGCCAAAATATCGCCTTCCTCCAGTAAATTTACGATTTCCGGAAGGTAGTCATCCATATCTGGATTTATTTCACCCTCGGGAGGCCAGAGTTCCCCCAAATGGACATATATTGGGAGTTCCGATGCTTTTCCTGCCTCCTTTGCTAATTTAAGTGTTTCAAGTCCCCATCTGGAAATTCCTCCACCTTCAGCATGAGCTTTTAGACCTTTTACTAAATCTTTGTTCGCTAAAGCCGCTCGTGCACAACCTTCAACGTCTATCCCACCTGGTCCATATAGATACGGGTAGTAGTGACCCTCAAGTCCACCTACCGTGTAGATAGACAGGAAGGCGAGAACCCTTGATTGCGCTGGTTCAACTATAAATTTGCGGAAACCAGGAAAAGTCATGCAACTTGGCCCACCCTGATCGATTAAAGTGACAACCCCCGATTGAACGCCGACCATATCGGGATTAAGTCCAAAGCGCCCGCTGACGTATTCGAACACGTGCGCGTGTGTATCGATCATTCCAGGGACTACAATTTTTCCCGTTACGTCATGAATTTCTTTGGCACTTCCAAGGTTCTTTCCGATGCCCGCAATTTTGTTGTTACTTACGGCTAAGTCGAGCATTCCATCGATTTTATTATAGGGGTCAACCACCCTTGCTCCTTTGAGGACGAAATCGTAGCCATCGGTTCCATTGTGTTCACTCATTTTGATCCTGCTTTCCGAATTAACTTTTTAGCTGAATTTTGTACGTTCTATTTTATCTAATTTCTGATCTAGCCATTATCCAGTGCTTCTACAGCATTCTCGAAGATTTCTAATGGTGGTTTGAAAATACCAGCGCCGAGGCCACCGTTTTCGCCATGTTTATCGATGCACCCGAGTTCCACAATCGGGACTGACCTAGTTGAGATCACTTTGTTAGCCGATAGACCGACGTTTAGATGTGAGTGGCCAAACTGCGGGTGGGATCCCATTAAAAGGAGTTCAGGCAGAGATAAATCCTCTTGTGCGTAGAATCCTTGGTGAAGTTCCCGCATTCTTTCTGAAAAAGAAAGCGCCATAGCGCCTGTCCCAAATGCTTCGCTGATCGCGCTATCACCGAGCGCCCCTAAAGTGGTTTCAATTGTAAATGGCTCACGAATATTTCCCATGGGCTGTGATGCTTGAGAACAAAACCAACGGTCGGGAAGACCTGCCACCTTTATACCAAAATTTGAGCCATTCCCACCCATATGTGTTATGAGCGAGGACTTGTGAAATCCCTCCGTGCTCATTAGAGCAAGCTTAGAGCAGGCCATCCAATAATTAAGGTGAATAAAAGGCCATTTTTCAAAAAATTCTCTTACTCCGGCATTTATGTTCATATAATTTGGTGAGTTTGAAAACTTTCTGATTAAAATTGAATGTGCTGCGTTATGGCATAAATGTCCATCATCTCCTTTGGTTAAGGCCTCGTCTATAATTGGATACCATTCCAGAGGTCGTCGAAAGATAGTTTTAAGTCCAGAGGCTATTTCTCCGTTTAAGTGCCTGAGAAAAGAGAGGGCTGCCTCACTCTTCTTTCCATAACGAGGAACGGGATCTCCGCCAGTTCCACCTCCATTGATCGGAGTCCAAATTTTAGAGGATTCATTATTTAGATCTGAGATTTCAATAAGGTTCATGGATGGTGTAATCACAGCTGCCATCGGTGTCACAACGCGTTTATCTTGTGCTGGAAAAAATTGAATTTTACCGGCTTGGATAAGTGTGGTTGCTTCCATTAAATTTTTTGCCCAACCTTCAAAAACAATCGCGACGGCAGCGGAATTTGCGATAGGGGCAGGAATTTCGGTTTCTCGAGAAAAAGGCGGGCCCGCATGCAATACAGACCTCTCAGCCAGTTCCAGAACGTCGGATGCTCGTCGCATTCCTGTCCACGCGGGGCATACTTTTAGCAGTGATTGAAAGGCTAACTGGTCTAATTCGCTCTCCAATTGTATTGGCTCCCTAAGGTTTAGAAATAATGGGTTCCACGAAGCTTAGGGCGGTGTCCCAAGGAAAAAAGATCCATGTATCTTGGCTGACTTCTGTGACATAGGTATCTACCATGGGGCGCCCCGCAGGTTTAACGTAGACAGTCGCAAAATGGGCTTCGGGGATATACTTGCGCACGGCTTTAGCTGTCCTGCCTGTATCGACCAGGTCATCTATTAAAAGGACATTTTCTCCACCGTCTGAGGCGTGCTTAATAATTTTGACGTCTGATTGGGCTTGATGGTCATAAGAGCTAACGCAAATGGTATCAATTAGACGAATCTCGAGTTCACGGGCGACAATTGCTGCTGGTACAAGACCTCCTCTGGTAATCGCAACGACTTTATTCCAAGACCCCATCTCGGACAGACGCCATGCCAAAGCTTTAGCATCTCTGTGCAATTGATCCCATGAAACCACGAATGATTTTTGGTACCGGTCGTCTTGTGCAGCCATGTTTAAAACCCCTTACTTCAATGATGCTTGTTTTGTACTTTTAATGGATGCGAACCAAAGGGCGATTAATTTTCGTTCTGAATTCTCCATGTAGGAAACATTACTCGGGGGCATCGCATTGCTTAAATAACTACTTATGTAAATTTGCTTTGCCTGCGCCTTCACCCTCTCTTGTGTGTCCAGGACAATTCCCTTTGGGGCGGCGACCAGTCCTTCCCAAAGAGGTTTTGAGGCGTGACACATTGAGCAACGCGTTGAAACGATCTCCATTACTTGCGAGTCTAGAGACACTATTGTTGTTGCCACCTTGGCGCTCACTGTTTTCTCACTGTCGGTTGGAGAAATAGAACTCAGCCACGCAGCTGCCGTGATGCCGATGCTGGCTATAACCCAGCACCACCAGGCGTTCTTTTCCGAGCCATGCTTGAGGTTGAAATAGTGGCGGATAATACCGCCGACAATTAGGATGATTACAAAAATTACCCAATTCCATTCCGAAGCATAAGCGAGAGGATAATGGTTGCTTATCATAATAAAGAGCACCGGCAGCGTTAGGTAGTTGTTATGAGTAGACCGAATTTTTGCCTCGGCACCTAAACGGGGGTCTGGTGTCCTACCAGCGATAAGGTCTTCAACC
>Ga0255760_10003126_pt1 | contig 14954 bp, 14 predicted proteins | sample 071ome_25_FD_179960 | JGI IMG/M metagenome (GOLD analysis project Ga0255760, IMG submission 179960) | Coastal salt marsh microbial communities from the Groves Creek Marsh, Skidaway Island, Georgia - 071410BT metaG (version 2) | ecosystem: Environmental > Aquatic > Marine > Intertidal zone >... | reverse complement strand
ATATTAGGCTTAATGAGTTGGAAATCTTTTATATCAGTAAAGTTTTGCCCTCTTATCTTAACACTATCGAGGTTGACGGTGAAAATTTTGTAGTTTGGTAGATGTATTCTAACTTTGATAAAAAAATTGGAAAAAGTGTATCACTCTCTTTCTGATGATTTTATTGACTGGCGTATGTGTTTGGAATTTCGCTTTTTAGTTATATTGGCATTAATTTGAGCAAAATTAATCGAGCAATCTGAGCATAAGTATTATGTATTTCAATATCTTTGTTGATGTGCGGAGAAATGGGTGCGGATAAGAATATCAAAGGTAAACCGCTATTTTTTAATAGCTTGTGGCATGGTTACAATCGGCCTCAGCCTAGCAGGATGTTCAAGTAACCCCGCCACTGGCGGCAAAGACATTTCGTTTATGTCTGAAGACGATGAAAAGCGAATTGGCGACGAAAATCACCCAAAAATTCTCAAACAATTCGGGGGTGAATATAATGACCCTAACCTGAAGAATTATGTGAAATCGTTGGGTAGTGTTCTAGCGGCAAGCTCTGAGTTACCTAACATCAAGTGGACATTTACGCTTTTGGATAGCGACGTTACCAATGCTTTCGCCCTTCCTGGTGGATATGTCTATGTAACTCGAGGGCTGCTTTCGCTTGCAGAAACCGAAGGCCAACTAGCGGCTGTTATCGGTCATGAAATAGGTCATGTAACAGCACGGCATGGGGCGCAACGGCAAGCACAAGGAACTCTGGCAGGAATTGGTGCGGTAGGTGCCTCTATCCTTGGTTCAATTTTTGTTGGGCCAGATGCAGGCAGAGCTATTGGTCAACTTGCAAATGTTGGGGCACAGGGGTACCTAGCATCATATAGCCGGGATCAAGAATATCAGGCAGATGAGCTTGGTATCAGATATAACAGTCGGATCGGATTTAATCCGCTTGGGATGTCACAATTCTTAGACAAGCTAGATTCTGAGAAAGATTTAATCGCAAAATTACGAGGTCAGGCACCAAGAGGTTCCTCGTATCTTGATACTCACCCACCTACACCAGATCGTGTAGTGCGCGCGCGCGAACTGGCCGAGAAAAGTGGTGTTAAAAACCCCCTTGATGCAAGGGATGTTTATCTCTCTAAGATAGATGGAATGATTTGGGGAGACTCGCCAGACCAAGGTTATGCCCGAGACGGCACGTTTGCGCATAAAAATCTAAACATTCTGTTTAGCGTACCAGATGATTTCACGCTTTTTAATTCTCCTGAGAGGGTCACCGCTTATGGGCCCAAGAATTCATCGATTAATTTTGATATGGGGCCACAAAACTATGGGGGCTCTATGCGGGATTATATTCGCCAAACCTGGGGAAGGAACGCACAACTCTCCGATCTTCAGTCTATAGAAGTAAATGGCCTTGAGGCGGCAACAGCATCTACCAAAGGTAGGGTAAAGGGCCGTTCAATGGACATCCAACTTGTGGCAATTCGTGGCAAGAAGGGGCACACTTTCCGGTTAACCTTTTTCAGTGAGCACGCAAATACAAAAGTACTCAATCAAGGATTTAGGCGCACTACCTATTCCTTTCGCCACATGTCAACTACTGAGCAGGAACAACTCAAACCACTCCGTATTCGCCTTTATAACGTAAAGAAGGGTGACACTATTGAAAGTATTTCCAAATCTATGGACGTTCATAAATTCGCGATTGATCGCTTCAAACTCTTAAATGGGATTGATAAAGACCTGGACCTTGTAATTGGGCAAAGCGTAAAAATAATTTCACTGCAGTAATCAGTATACGTATTTCTTCTATATCTGCGTTGAATAAATAACCTGTCTCATATGCAGACGAGAAACCTCTGTACTTTATTTTGTCTTGGATCTGTAAATAGGCAATGCTTTTCGGTCCCACAGAGGGTTCTGTTCTCGATACTCCTATCTAAGCTTACGAGAAAGTCGACTGCCAGTTTAATTTAAGAGAAACTGCTTTTTAGGTTAAGAGAATCAGAATTGCACCGTAAATTCTAAACGGGCACCAATCGCATCCTTTGCAACTTCCCGGCTCGTGTAAAAGCTGTCAATTTGAAACAGAAAACGGTTCATAAATTTTTGTTGTAACCGTAACCCAACCCCGTAACCGTCTTGCACTCGTGCGGTTGAAGCATCGGAGAGAATCCCTGCAACTTCCGCTACAATTTGAGTGGAGTCGTCGTTAAAAAACATTTGGTATCCTAAAGCGCCGCCAAATGCTTCATCAGAATTACTCCCTAGCGGTGCAAATGTTCTTCCAATACCAGGGTTTGCGAAGAGGATTCCTGTTCGCCCAAGAGGTCCTCCCGCCTGTTCGCCTCGTGCCGCTGAAGAGAAAGAGTCCAGTCCTAGAAATCCATTCAAGTATAAAACATCATGACTAGAAGTAGGTTCAGTAGAAAATTCTCCGAAAAATAGTGTGCCATCGGCGACTTGAGCGGTTTCATCATTCATTGCAATGGACTGCATTGCTCTAACGGCAGTGTTGAAATTTCCTACCCGTTGTACTGATGAAGCCCCGAAAAACAGACCGTCACCTCCGCTCGCGACATTGGAATCGACGTATGCGACATCAAAAGCGATCGTGGACTTACGAGTGTCACTCTCGATAAAAAGACCGTAAAGCGAAGCATCGTCGTCATTAGCATTGTCATTTCTGCTAATGTTGTTCCACGCCCACAGGCCAGTAAATCGGGTGTCTATCAACCCTGGAAAAATAATGGTGTCCCTGACCAAGCTCAAAGCATCCATGGTATCGTTGATCAGCATACCCTCTTGGAAGAATATGGGCTGTCTTCCAACTGAAAAGCCAAAGTCAAGTGCTTGCTGGTCCTCTGGATCGAGTTTTGGAAACATTTCGCCAATGTCTCCCTCGAAGAACAATGTACGGAGGCTTGCGTTATACTGAGTTTCATCACCTTTGTTGCCTTCAAACCGATAGCCCGTAAATCCTTTAGGGGTATCCAAAGGACGCATCTGCAGAAAGAGGCGTTCAGTTCCTGTAAGCTTTAAATTAAAGTTTAACGTGGGCTGGACAACTAGGTCGCCGATATCAGTATTATTTTCTCTTTCTATGAAGTTCATCGCAGTCCGGACGTTTCCGTATACCCAAAGCTGCGGGATCCAAACAGACCCACCAGGGAGTTCAAAACCTGAGGGTATGTTTCCGGTGCCAAGAAAAGCCCCACCAATTTCGAGCAGGGGAGCCACGCGTTGGGGCATCTCTACATCTGTCTTCATCGGAATAGGCTCGTCCGATAAAGCGCTGGAGCTAGAGGCGGCAGATGCAATACTATTGAACGCATTAACGGCGCCCAACAACCCAACAAAAAGGGTGACATTTGCAATAAGCTTAAAGCGCCTCATAGAGAACACCTCGGTCAAAATATACAACTGATTATATGTATAAATCGACAACTGCCCTCTCAACAAGGTAAGACATCAAAAATTAGTTAATTAAGTACCTTTCAATGTCACCTTTTGGTTCTTCTCCCACAAGGTCATCGCCTGCTCAACAACCCCATCAGCTAGCTCTTTCGGAGTCATATTGTAATCAAATCCGGACTCTTGAATTGCTGGGATTAAATGCACGGGGATCATCTGTGCAATCAACTTAACGTTGATATTATATGTTTCTCCTGCCTTAAGTTTGTCCGTATCAATCGAGTAATTTGCCCGACGACTGCCGAGAGGATCGATGGTCTTTTTGTGCTTTCGGGCTCCGAGGGGGCGACCATAAAGTATCGTGGCTCGAGCCTCGGGACGGACAAAAGGTAAAGCCGAGACGGAAGTGTTTACCGCAAGTACTTGCTCACGCTCTCCGCCTCGTCCCAGACGAACGATGAACTTAGACTGCAAGTTGAAAAGTTGGTCGTCTTTTTCAACTTCCCCGTTTCGAACGTAAAGCGAATGGCCATCGCGAACGTCTCCGTTTGGATCACGGTCTCCTGAGAGGAAAACGGGTTTTCCTTCGGAATCGGTTACCGTAACCTGCAAAAAGACTAGTCGTTCAGCATCAAAACCTGTTGGTACCCCGTGGCCATCAGTACCATTGATGACGTCAATACCGAATTTGAAACTGTCTTGACTGGAAGACGCTACCTCGATGTCGCCAAGAAGGTAGCCATTTCTCATGACCTCATAACGTTGGTCTTTGGCCCACTCCAGACGCTCTAACTGAACTTCCATGATGGCTGCGGCGTCTTCTCGATCGACAATATCACCCCAATTATTGGTATCTGCGTAGGTCATCCCAAGTTTCACCCTAAGGTGAGTGGCTGCTGCAAGCGTGGCTTCCGCGAGTTCCTTAGATGGGGAAGAGGCCTCGCTCAATGACGCCAAAGATTTTCCAAGGGCATTGTAAATTTCAGATCCCTTTTCCCCTGCCTCAAGCTCTATTGCTTCAGCAAGCTCCAAATAGGCATCTTCTGCATCTTGAAGATCAATTTGTCCGCCCTCAGTGATGGCCTCCAAAGCGTTGGCTAAAGCTTCATCTAAGGTGTCGAGAGGTTCTTCTGCAATCTCAGCCATCTCTTCAAACGCCTCAGTTCCCCAGCCGGCCTTCCAATCGAATTCGAGCCAGTCCTCTAACGACGCCGTCTCGGCAGCTTGAACGTTATGCGGGAAAATGCCTGGGTGAATAAGGGAATAATCTGGACCTGCGAAGAAATGGTTTGTGACACGGCGATCCTTCGTTGGGATACCCTGAACCACTGCTGCTGGGCCGTACTCATAGCCTTCATTTCGCCCTTGTACCTTGCCCATGTGACAATCCTGGCACGATACCTGGTTTTTAGCGGCTGGGGTTTGCTTAAATTCAGAAAATGCCTCTTCAAGCCGGAACCCATTTAGCAGGGTTACGTCATGGCAAGTGCCGCAAAACCCTGGCTGCGTTAACTCGAAGAACGGCTCTGCTTTACCGTGAATAGCCAGGCCACGCTCGTTTGGATTGGCTGTCACTCTGAAGCCTTTTTTGTCGGTGTCTGCAATTACACGTTCGAGCTCATCTCCAGCACTTGGGCCATAAATAGTGGAAACCATAGGACCTCGGACGAGTGGGAGACGTCCGCTTATCTTCCCGTAACTTTTGTTTACGCGATGGCAAACCGAACATGTTATACCTTCTCTGGAAGATGCAGGCCTTTTCAGATTAGATATATTCGTAGATTCTCCAGCATTCATCCCAATTTGATTGTGGCAGCGTATACAAAAATCACCATTTGTCCCGCTGGTTAAAGAATTGATGCGCATCTGCATCGCCATGTAAATTGGGCTCATCTGAGCATAGGCATGCTGTGATACTGCCCATTCAGAGTACTGCTTTGGGTGACAAGCGGCGCAGGTCTTTGCAGACGGGTATATCGATTCCATATCCATCACTTCGTGTGGATCTGACGTCTTTGAACCTTGCGCAGATTCTGCTTGAACGGCGGTCATCGAAAGCATTGTAAACGCCGCAAAAACACAGGGAGCAAGACAATTTGTTAGACCTAATCTGACGTACTCAAAAAAGGAAGAATTACCTAACATCGCTACACCTTGTTGCCAAACTTTTCAAATCGGACAAAAAAATCTACCCGTTATAGTTGAGATAGCATGAAATTTCCCGAAGACAAATTTTTGATGCATTTTTTTTAGAACACTCATCTAAGTGACCTCAGGAGATGTCATGATGATCTAAACGCACTTTAGACGCGTAGAATAGCATAGAGGATTTCATATGGCTAATTTCGACAACAATTTTAAAGCTTCTGCCAGTCTTGCAGACTTATTAACGGAGGATGAATCAGGGGAGAGCGTGGTCATAAGCGACCCTGCTTTGCCTGATAATCCAATTGTCTTTGTCACTCCTGAGTTCGAACAACAAACCGGGTATTCTCCCGCAGAGGCTCTTGGAAGAAATTGCAAGTTCTTGCAGGGGGCTGAAACTGACGAAAACGCGGTTAATGCCATAAGGTTTGCGATTGCTGCGCAGGCACGTATAGAAATTGACATCGTAAATTATCGAAAAACTGGAGAGAAGTTCCTCAACCGTCTCCGAATTAGACCGATTTACGATGGTGATGGGAATTTAATGTTTTTTGCGGGGGTTCAAAACCGCGTTTTGTGATGATGTCTGAATTTTCACTATCCATTACTGGCGATACGGTCACGTTGCAGAACCAAAATACTACGATAGGCTACGCTCGTTTTTCGCGCGAGCTCAAAAGTTTAGAATATATCTTTGTCCATCCCTCTTATCGTCGACGCGGAATTGGGTCTTCAATTGTCAGGCACATTGAAAATGAGATTGGCATTTTTCCAGAGCCGGAAGGCCCGATATCGAGACTGGGATCGATGTTCTTCAGAAGCCTCACAAAAAATTTTCGTTGAAATCAGTTGAGGTCTAAATCGCGAATTCTACTCCCTTGGCGTTCAGCTTTTTTTGCGGCCTCTGCGAGGGTGTACAAATCGGCACCAGCAAGTTCGATACGCCGTTTTGCTATCTCTGCTGAGCGGGCAATCAAAGTTACCTCTGATACCAAAGCCTGAGCCTCGGCTTGTAGAGCGATGGACTCATCTCTAAGCTGAACATCCTTCATTACCGCCCTTACTGTATTTAAAAGGGCCCACATCGTAGAAGGGGAAACCACGAAAACTCTTTTTTTGTATCCTTCGTTGATTGCAGATGTTGAACGAGCGTGCAATTCAGCAAAAACTGCTTCGCTTGGAACAAACATTAACGCGCAATCAGCTGTTTGGTTTGGAACGATGTAACGATCTGATATGTCCGAGATGTGCTTTATTACATCGCGCTCAAACGATCTTCTCGCTGCTCGCTCTGCTTCTGGATTTTCTGCATTAATTAAAGACCGAAAGCTCTCGAGAGGAAATTTACTATCCACCGCAATAGGGCCTGGTGGATGGGGTAGGGCTAATAAAGCATCTGCTCTTCGTCCATTCGCCAGCGTTGCCTGTTCCTGGTATGCACTTGCTGGCAGCGCATCACGAAGAAGATCGCCCAGCCTTGCTTCGCCAAAAGCTCCACGAGCCTGTTTATCACTGAGAATTCTTTCAAGGCCTAGTATTTGGCCGGATATAGCAGCTAAGTTTGCTTGAGTTGCGTCAATCCGGCCCATACGTTCAGCCAGTCCTGAAACGGCAGCGTCCGTTGTTGATCGATTTTTATCGAAATTAATATCAATATGATGCGATAACTCGTTTACCTGGTTTTTTACAGCTTCCTCGAGCTCTGCAAGTTTTGACTCTAAACGGGCATCGCGTTTGATCGAAATCACCAGACGTTTCATAATCCAGAGAACCGTTGCTGTTATCACGCCAAGGATCAACAGTTTGACCAAAGTCTGCTGTCCCAGCCATTGGTCGAATAAATTAGAGACTGAGGTTAACAGTGAACTTAAATCCATGAAGAAACTTATAGCCTATGCCTCGTGTATCGGGAATCCTGCTGGAAGCGAATAATTCTGGGCCCTATGTGGTATAATGAGGGTATAGTTTGGTTTCATACCGGACATACGTTGCAAGCATCGTCGGTATGTGACACACCCTGGCATCAGGATTTTTGACAGCGAGGAGTCGAGTCAGGCAATGAGCGCCACTGCATCTGTCCAATCTTTCCCAAATCGATTTTTTGAAACGACCCTTGATTCGGCCGACCCTGAGTTGAACTCAGCCGTACGAAAAGAACTTGGTCGTCAGCAAGACCAGATTGAACTTATTGCTAGCGAAAATATCGTTTCCCGAGCGGTCCTTGAAGCACAAGGTAGTGTGCTAACAAATAAATACGCCGAAGGTTATGTTGGTCGCAGGTACTATGGAGGATGTGAGTTCGTAGATGTGGCCGAAGAACTTGCGATAGAGCGCGCTAAGCGGCTCTTTGGTTGCAGTTTTGTAAATGTGCAACCTCATTCTGGGGCGCAAGCAAACCAAGCAGCGTTTCTGGCTATGATTGAGCCAGGCGATGCCATTTTGGGGATGTCGCTAGCTGCGGGTGGTCATCTTACCCACGGTGCGGCGCCAAATCAGTCGGGAAAATGGTTTAATGCTGTTCAGTATGGCGTCAGAAAAGAAGATGGTCTCATTGATTATGATGAGGTTGAAATGCTGGCCGCTGAAAACAAACCTAAACTGATAATTGCGGGTGGATCTGCCTATCCACGCGTGATAGATTTTGAGCGCTTTCGTTCCATAGCTGACAGTGTTGGGGCAAAGCTGATGGTCGATATGGCTCACTTCGCAGGTCTGGTAGCAGCCGGAGTGCATCCAAGTCCTCTTCCATTCGCCGATATAGTTACTACCACTACCCATAAAACCTTGCGTGGGCCTCGCGGTGGGATGGTTCTGTCAAACGATGAGGCGCTCGGAAAAAAAGTAAATTCCGCGGTATTCCCTGGACTTCAAGGAGGACCCTTGATGCATGTAATAGCTGCAAAGGCTGTTGCTTTTGGAGAAGCTTTGCGTCCGGAGTTTGTTACTTATGCTGAGAGTATTGTTGCCAATGCAAATGCACTTGCAACCACGTTGAAGAACAGAGGGTTGGATATCGTTTCTGGAGGCACGGATACGCACTTGATGCTGGTTGATCTCCGGCCTCTTAAACTAACGGGTAAAGATGCTGAGGCGAGCCTCGAGCGAGCGGGTCTCACATGTAATAAAAATGCCATCCCGTTTGATCCCGAAAAGCCAGCAATAACCTCGGGGCTGCGCCTTGGCACGCCAGCGGGCACAACTCGCGGATTTGGGGTTGATGAATTTACCATGGTCGGTCAAATTATTGGCGACGTACTTGCAGAGCTATCGAAGTCGAAGGACAATAATGAAGCTGCTGAGGCAGTTGCTAGGGACAAAGTTAAGGGTTTGTGCCGTAACTTCCCAATTTATCAAGGGTTTTAAAGCTCAATATGCGTTGCCCCTTCTGCAGTCATCCTGACACCCAGGTTAAGGATTCCCGTCCCACCGAAGATAATTCTGCTATTCGTAGGCGTCGTTCTTGTACTGAATGTGGAGCCCGTTTTACTACATTCGAGCGTGTCCATCTTCGTGAATTAACGATTATCAAGTCTTCCGGAAGGCGCGAGACTTTTGATCGCGATAAGATCGAGAGGTCCATACGGATAGCGCTTCGCAAGCGGCCTGTTGAGGAAGAACGGGTCGCCCGTGTTGTGACTTCAATGGTGCGCAGATTAGAAACTATGGGGGAAACAGAAATCCCTGCTGCGACAGTGGGGGAGGTTGTGATGGAAGCTCTTAGATCACTAGACTCTGTTGCCTATGTACGATTTGCTTCTGTTTATCGGAATTTCCGTGAAGCGAAGGACTTTGAGGACTTTATTGGCGGCCTCGACGAGGATGTCGAATAACAAGTTTAGTTCGGCCGACAAGGGCCACATGGCAACCGCTCTTGCATTAGGGCGTCGTGGCCTTGGCCTTGTGTGGCCAAATCCTGCAGTTGGGTGCGTAATTGTTGACGGTGATGGTGCTGTTGCCGGTCGTGGCTGGACACAACCTAGCGGCCGGCCACATGCAGAAACTGAAGCATTGCAGCGTGCTGGAAAGCGGGCGAAAGGCGGTACAGCTTATGTGACGCTAGAACCCTGCAGTCATTTTGGGAAAACGCCACCTTGCGCTGACTCCTTAATATCAGCTGGTGTAAGTCGAGTTGTTGCCGCTCTAGTAGATCCAGATGAGCGTGTAGCAGGTCAAGGTTTGCAAACTCTGGAAAAAGCAGGCGTTAAGGTCGAGCTAGGGTTATGTGAGCGCTCCGCACGTTTCGACCAAGCAGGATTTCTCTCCCGAGTTTTGCGTGGGCGTCCAATGATAGCACTGAAGACTGCTATGAGCCTCGATGGCAGAGTGGCTGCAATGACAGGAGATAGTAAGTGGATCACTGGACCGGAATCCAGACGGCATGGTCATCTCCTTCGCGCCAGCCATGACGCAATATTGATTGGAGTTGGGACGGCAATTGCTGACAATCCCCGCCTTGATTGTCGTATTTCTGGCATACCCGGAGCTTCCCCTGTGCGTGTTATTTTGGACACACAGCTAAGGTTGGCAAATTACATTGAACTCGATGTTGTCGCTCGAGCAAAACATCAGAAAACATGGGTGTTTACAGCCTCAAAAGATAAAAACCGCACATCTAAGTTAGATGCTTTGGGTGTGCGGGTATTCAGAATTTCTTCAACCAATTCTGGCCAAGTAGATGTAGAAGCTGTTTCAGCCGTACTGGCTGAGCAAGGAATTACAAGACTGTTAATAGAAGGGGGCGCATCTGTTGCGACGTCTTTTCTTTCAAATGGATTGGTAGACCGAGTTCATGCTTTTCGTGCCCCACAAATTATTGGAGGTGATGGACTTGCGGCGATCGGTCCTCTGGGGCTAGCTCGCGTAGCGAATGGCCCTAGGTTTATCAGATATGATACCCAGTTTATAGAAGACGACTGCGTAGACCTTTACATGGCTACAGAATAGGAATTTTTGGATGTTTACGGGGCTAGTCTCCGACGTTGGGCGCGTCGAGAAAATCAAACGTGACGAAACGGGCGTTCGTATCGTTGTTGCGACTGTTTATGATACCAGCACAGTTGAGATTGGCGCCTCAATTGCTCTTTCTGGAGCATGCCATACCGTTACGGAAATAGCGCCCAACAAACTTACCTTCTTTAGTTCAAATGAAACTCTTGCGCGCACAACCTTGGGCAGTTGGACTGAGGGAACTCGGATCAATTTAGAAAGATCATTAACTCTAGGCCAAGAGCTTGGGGGCCATATTGTGTCGGGTCACGTAGACGGTGTGGGAGAAGTCCAAGACATCAGACAAGATGGCGACGCATGGCGAATTTTCTTCATAGCTCCGAAACCTTTATTAAGATTTATTGCAGAAAAGGGTTCGATTGCCGTCGATGGAGTGTCACTCACCGTAAATGGCGCTGATAATGATTGTTTTCATGTCGCTATTATTCCGCACACCATGGAGCATACTGCTTTTGGTGATTTCAACGTTGGGTCTCGGGTTAATCTAGAAATTGATATGCTGGCAAGGTACGTTAAACGCCTTCTCGAGACGGAGGATCTCACTTGACCGCCGAACATAATGACATGCAGCGTATTAGCCCGGCGGATTTAGCCGAGGATATGAAGCGGACGTCAGAGGATATGGCGTTTCTGTCGCCAATCGAAGAGATTATTGATGAAGCTCGCAACGGTCGAATGTTCGTTCTCGTTGACGATGAAGACCGTGAAAACGAGGGCGATTTAGTAATTCCAGCTCAGATGGCCACGCCAGAAGTTATTAATTTTATGGCAAAAAATGGTCGTGGACTGATTTGCCTTTCATTAACTTCTCAACGAGTTGAGGAACTTAACCTTCCTCTCATGCCTCAGGATAACCGTCAGCGGCAGTCAACAGCTTTCACTGTATCTATTGAGGCGCGCGAGGGTGTTACAACGGGAATATCTGCTCCCGACCGTGCTCGGACTATTTCTGTCGCAATAGATCCGTCAGCTAAAATGGGAGATATAGTTACACCAGGACATGTATTCCCTCTTCAAGCAAGAGACGGTGGGGTCCTGGTGCGAGCAGGGCATACTGAAGCAGCAGTAGATATTTCTCGCCTCGCGGGGCTTAATCCATCGGGTGTCATATGTGAAATTATGAACGAGGACGGCACCATGGCACGCCTCCCTGAGCTAATTAAGTTTGCTCAATACCATGGGATGAAAATTGGGGCGATTGCTGACCTCATCGCATATCGCCGTCGCTTTGATCGAACGATTGAGCGAGTAGTAGAAACTGAACTTCATAGTCGTTTTGGTGGCGATTTTAGGATGGTTGTTTTTGGTTCTACTCTTGAGGGCACCGAACACGTTGCTCTAGTCAAAGGAAATGTCAAAGGCGATGCGCCTGTAATGGTGCGAATGCACGCTGTTAATATTCTGGAAGATTTGTTGGGTGACCACCACCGTCAAAGGGGCGGAGGGCTGCAGCAGGCAATGGAAATGATAGGCACAGCTGAAAGAGGGGTGGTTGTATTAATACGTGAAACTAGAGCAACTAACCTTTCCGAGCGGATTACGGCAGAGTTAGGCGCAAAAGCTGATGGGGGTGAAGGCGCGCAGTTACGTGATTATGGCGTAGGTGCTCAAATTCTCATAGAGTTGGGGGTAAAGAACCTCATTCTTCTAACTAACATGCCAAAGCGCGTGGTAGGCATTGAAGGTTACGGACTTAATATTGTTGAAACTCGGGAGCTTGAGCACAACACTGTTCGTTGATCTTAATTTGATTTAACCATTTTGGGAGATTTTTTACCCGTGGCTGACGCTTCTGACTATTTAGATTTAGACCCAGCAAATGGATCCCACATTCTAATCATCACTGCTCCGTACTACCGCCATATAGTGGATGAGTTGGAAAAGGGGGCGACCTCTACTCTGGCTGAATTTGGTGCTACTTCTGAAGCGGTAAGCGTCGGCGGCGCTTTTGAAATGCCCGCGGCCGTTATGTTGGCTGCTTCACGCAGAGATGGTGGAAAGTTATTTGACGGATTTATAACACTAGGTTGCGTTCTTCGTGGTGAGACGAGTCATTACGACTTGATCTGTCAGGAAACAGCACGAGGGTTAATGGACTTAACTGTGAACCGTGGTTTGGCAGTTGGGTTTGGGTTGCTTACCTGTGAGAATGAACAACAAGCCCTTGTCCGTGCTAATGTTGATCAGAAGAATAAAGGCCGAGAGGCTGCGCTTGCGTGTCTTGGCATGATAGCGATGAAACGTCGTTTTCGTGGCGGTCTCTGACGTGGGTACTGCGGATCAAGATCAATTAGTCGTCCGCTCAGCCAGCCACCGAAGGATTGCTCGTGTCGCCGCAGTCCAAACTTTATATCAGGCCGAAATTGTCCATAAGCCACTGGCCGGTGCAGCCAAGGAGATGCGCAAACACTATTTGGGTCAAAACGTAGATGGAATGTCTTTAGTTGCCGATAAAAATTTCTATGGCTCCATTATTCAGGCCATAGAAGACAACGGTGAACGGCTGATCCAGTTGTTGCAGAATGCTCTTGAGAACCGCCGTTTAGAAAGAATGGAGTTAATCCTCCAAGCAATTTTAGTGGCCGGTGCAGCAGAACTTCTAGCGATCGGCGAAGCTCCACCAAAGGTCACGATAAGTGAATATGTTGACATTGCTGACGATTTCTTTGGTCAACCCGAGGCATCGCTCGTGAATGCAGCTCTTGATCGCATTGCTCACTTAGTTCGGCCAGATGAGTTTTAAGTAATAGGTGAACCACTAAAGACCAAAATGAATACCAGATGACGAGTGAGTTCGATCTAATCTCGAGATATTTTGCTCCTTTGGCAGGAGCAGGTGGTCTTGAGCTTAAGGATGATGCTGCGATTTATAATTTGCCTCCTGGAAAACAGTTGGTTCTTACAACTGATGCCATTGTTGAGGGTGTACATTTTCTTCCTGATGAACAGGCAGGAGTAATTGCTCAGCGGCTTCTGCGCACGAATATCTCCGACCTTGCAGCAAAAGGAGCACGGCCCTCTGGGTATCTTTTGACATTAGCTTTGCCTGAAACACGGAACGAAGACTGGGTGTCTAAATTTGCTGAAGGTTTGCGGTTAGACCAAGATAAATACGGTATTTTTCTTCTTGGTGGGGACACTGTTTCGACCTCTGGGCCAATTATAGCGTCGATCACCGCTCTCGGGACTGTTCTTAGCTCAGGTATGGTAACCCGGAATGGTGCATGCGTTGGTGACGACCTTTGGGTGACAGGTAATATTGGTGACGCAGGACTTGGATTGTTGGTGGCTCAAGGCCAAGTCCCGCAACTTGCAGAGAAAGATAAAATTTGGCTTTCTAATCGCTTTCGCCTGCCTGACCCACCGGCGAGCTTTGGTGCTGAAATTGGTGCATCTAGTCTTGTGAATGCCGCTGCGGATATCTCGGATGGTTTGATTGCGGATGCTGGGCATATTTCAAATGCTTCCAGGGTGCGTTTTAGAATTAATATGGGTTTGATCCCTCTATCTAATGCATCAAAACAGGCAATCAGACAGGGCTTCTGGAGCCTCAATCAGGCCGTTTCAGCTGGAGACGACTATCAGATAGTTTTTGCAGCACCGCCTGTACAACGAGAAGCAATCAAGAAGGTTGCGAACGCCAATTCTATTTCTGTGACGATTATAGGTGAGGCTATTGTCGGGGAAGTAGGAGTTGAAGTGATTAACGCCTATGGAAAGCCTGTTTTTCTAGAAAAAACAGGCTTTCAACATCGATAAACTCTATTTGCGTTTTTCTTATTCTAGCATGGCGTTATGCAGTACTTTGGATGTGTCAACAAACTCAGCGTAAAGCTTGGAAAGATCTCTAAAGTCCTCGATGGAGATGCTTTGAGAATTTATTTTCAAAACTTTCGTCGCTAGTTCATCTCCGACGTCTTCTCTATCAAAAAATGGTGCTCTAGCAGCTTTGGGTAACGTTCGCGCATTCACCAGTGGGCGTGCATCCCAGCGCTTTATTGATCGTTGTGCCTTCGCAACGGCTTCAGGAGTATTTAGGGCTAGTAGGTAGATACTGTGCGCCAGACATACCTCTGCTTCTTTTTCAAGAACGCCATTAATGTCCAAATCAGAGGCTAGTAATTCTATGCGTTTATCATCTGCTTGAGCTTTAGCTAATAATGCATAAGCGGGTCGCCAGCTCTCCGAGATTTTTCTCAGCTTCTCGGTATTTAGACCGTTATTACTCATGATTTCCTGAACAATTGCATCGTAATTAGTTTTTGACAGCACGTAGACTGAATGAAAATTTTTCGACCGTGATTCTGCTAATTGGCGACGAAAATCGGCGTTTTCAGTCTGTTTCGGTGGGTCACCAAAATGTTTTGCTGAATGGAGCATGTATTCACAAA
>Ga0255760_10003121_pt1 | contig 14968 bp, 16 predicted proteins | sample 071ome_25_FD_179960 | JGI IMG/M metagenome (GOLD analysis project Ga0255760, IMG submission 179960) | Coastal salt marsh microbial communities from the Groves Creek Marsh, Skidaway Island, Georgia - 071410BT metaG (version 2) | ecosystem: Environmental > Aquatic > Marine > Intertidal zone >... | reverse complement strand
GACTTGAAAAAGATGAATTAAATTAAAATCAAAAATCATATTTACTTAAACACTATATAACAAATACACGGATTTATTGCAGGTACGGATAATACTCATTTGGTCTAATGCATTGTTAAATTTGAACTTTGATCTCTGTCATTGGCGGATGTTCACGCCAAGTTTCGATGATTCAGAACGTCTCGTCGTAAGGACCCATTTTGTGGACGATCGGGAGGCCATATATGAACTGCGCGCGCGGACGCGTCGCGGCGTCGGGTATGAACTTGCGGCTGCTTGGTGCGTTCCGTATCGGGGCGGCGGCAGGCTTTGTCGCCGCGTCGGTTTTACAGGGTTTTCGCCCCATCCGGACTTTGTCTTCCGCAATCACCGTCATCTTTTGGTTGCAACATGTGGGAAGCGCCGAGGGCGCGTTCTGACGCTGGTAGCCGCAGACGAGGCATTTTTGAAATATCGCAGGCATGTCCTTCTCCAATCGGGTTCTTGCTTGTCTACTTGTCGATCGACGAGACGTGATCCGCCGAGTTTCTCTCCGGGATGTCCGTGTCCCCGTGTGTCATAGTCCTGACGTATTTTCCCAACGCCATGCCGGACCGGCGAATGTGGAGCGGCTCGTGATTTCCGCCTGCCCGTCACTTTGCGCGACAACCGGATCTGTTGGACAAGTCCGCATCATCAGCGGGCGGCTAAGTCCAGGGATGCACGACAATCTCGTCGTGCACTTGGTCACAGGCAGCGTTGCTTCAGGCGGCAGACTCTTGAGGCAACTGTCGCGAACCGTCTGGCCATCCGCATGGTCGAGTACGTCGCGAATCGCCTGTTCGGTCGGCTTTGGATTTTGTACGGGTGACGTGGTGTGCGCATTTTGCACCAAGGTCGGCGCCCCACCTAGAATGCCCCAAGCTGCGGGTGCTGAGCCGGACGAACCGCCGCCGAGGGCTGCGCCAGCCAGCGTCACCAGCGGTGAGCAGCCGGCAGTGTTTAGCGCGGCAAACAAGCAGAAACCGGCAGCTTGGACGAAATGTCGTTCCCGTTTGAATGTCTTGGTCATCGGGAACTACTCATTATACTGCGCGGACGTTTCAGGTATTCGACCGCGGCTTGGCTTGCCCGCTTGATGTCGTCTGGCGACAACTTCTTGGTGACAGACGGCACAAAGCCTTTTGCACGTTCCCGAAGGGCCGGATCCCGACTCTGGCTGACCACCAGTAGCCATTTAAGCGCGGCAAAGCTGTCGGCCGCGCTCGCAGATGTTCTGACCAGCAAGACGGCAAGGTTGAATTGCGCGGCCGTGCTTCCGCGCTCGGCCGCACGTGCGTACCAATTTCGCGCCGCGGCAGTATCCTTCGCAACGCCTGTGCCGGTCTCCAGCAGCCATCCGTAATTGTATTGGGAGACAGCTGGTCCGGTCGCAGCGCCTTGGCGCACCAGCGCGGCTCCGCGTATTTCGTCACGTGGCGCGTAGGCACCACGTAGATAAATCAGACCGAGATTGGTTTGGGCCTCGGGAAACCCGGCGGATGCCGCCACACTGAGGAGCGCCACTGCCGCGGCGGGATCTTTCTTAATCCCGTCTCCGCGCAGCATCAGTAGCGCCAAGCTATTTTTCGATCGAAGATCCCCACGATTGGCGGCGGCCTGCAAGAAACGGACGCCTTTGACGGGGTCTCGGTCGATCAATATGCCGCGGATGTAGAGCATTCCAAGGACATAAGCAGCGCCATTGTGCTTGGCGCTTGCCGCCGCCTTCAGTCGGGGGATCGCGTTCAAACGGCCTTTGTCGCCAAGCCAATTACCAAGGCCGAGAACGCCAAGTTGAAACTGGGCACTGGCATCACCGGCATTAGCGCGCGTGGTGAGGGTGGCCACCTCACCGGGGGTTGGGGGGCGGCCACCCTCTGCACTGACGACGGTCGAGAAGGCAACCGTCGTCGAAAACAGCACAGCCACATCCGCGACAAAGCAGGTCCAAGCGGTGTAGCGAGAATACTTTCCAAGCAATGTGGCTGCTGACATCGCGCTTACTCCGTCATCGCCGGAACTGTCGGCGCCAGTATTTGGGTAAGGTTGCCGGCATCCTTGATGGAATTGTCCACCGCGACATCGGTTGTCGCGGTCGAGCCTTGATTGCCGGTGCTATCCTGAGAGCCCAAGGTATCCACGCTTCCCGTCGAGCCGCCGGACAGGTTCTGCGTCACTGAATTCATGTTGGCGATGGCGGTTGAGGACGAGTTGTAGACGGTGCTGTACTGGGTCAAGGCGCCCAGACCGGCATCGGAGCTGCTTTGCGCGCTCGAGGTAGCTGAGCGCTGGAACTGGAACTGCGCAGCCAGGCTGGCGTTGCGTGCCGGGAAACTATATCCTTCGCGGCCCATTTGCTGGGCGGCGGCAGGTTGCATCGAGATGCCAAGCGCCACGACGGTTATGGCGGCGGCAAACGATGAGATCTTTAGAAAGTCGAACATGATTTTCTCCAGTTTCGGAAAATGAGGGAGACAGCGAGCTGTCTCCCTCACCATTTTCAGGAACGCGACGTTCAGATTGCCGGAGCGGCAACGACCGGCGCGGTAACCGTGATGGACTTGTTGTTGCCCACCGCGGTTGCGACGGAGCTGATGACCGGGCCAGCGAGGCTGCCGAGACCGGTGTAGCTGTTCAGAGAAATGTCTTTGACCGTCGATTTGGCGGTCACGTCGGCAAAGGCGAACTGAACGATGTCGGCAATCACCAGGGAGTCTGCCGGAGTGGCAGGCGTGAGCGAAATGCTCATATTGTTGGCAACGGCTGTTGCCGAGCTGTCAACCGCGGCGTTGAGAATCTCCGAAACCGTCGAAGTGGCTTCGATGTCGGATCTCTCAATATCCCCCGTCAGGGCAAGAATGCCGAGAGCAGCGGCTATCGTGAGGTTGGAGTTGCCGATGTTCACATCAGGAATGTCCGCATCAGAACCATTGCCATTGCCATTGCCATTGCCATTGCCATTGCCATTGCCATTGCCCAGATCGAAGACAAACTGGCCTTCATGCAGTTCGATTGACGTGTCGGACGTGATGCTGGTGTTGTTTGCAACCGCAGTGGCAGCGCTCACAACACTCGGCAGTTCAGTCAAAGCGTCAAAGGACTCGGTCGGCGGAACTTCAACCTCACCAAGATCGATGGTGGCGGTTACCGTTCCATTGATGTTCGGCTGCTGATCGACTTCATCAACATTACCGGCCGTCACGGAAGGTGACTTGAAAGCATCGTCAATCAGGGTACCGCCCAGTCCATAATGGAACTGGATATCCTGGGTACCGAGATCGACCACACCACCGCCCTGGGGCTGGTTGTTGTCAATACCGGAAACATTCGAGGTCGCGGTGACGTCACCGATATTCACCTGAAGGTCTTCGACCATCACCATGCCGGTGGGGGCCATGTCGATCGTGACATTGACGTTTTTGGTCACGGTCTCCAGAACGTCCGCGTTCCAATTCCAAGACACGGTGTCGAAGGCATGGGCCGGAGCGATCGGGCTCGCGGCGATTGCGATCGCAGAAGCGGTCGCAAGTAGGCTGGCTTTAAAAATACGAGACATATTACTTCTCCTGTGAGTGGGTTAATGCTTGCTTCGCGTAGTCGACCTGTTCGAGTTGGCACTCCGGCGAACTCGGCAGGCTTAGGAAGTCCGTCATGATCTGGTAAACGGCCATTTCGACGACGGACCTAACGCCGAGTTGAAGCGGTTCGTTTTGAACGCGCCCCGCGTCGAACTCGACGAGAGTTGTGCCGAAGAAACGAAAGACGTTTGCTTCGACTTCATATCCAAAAATCTGTTTTTGAAGGGAACTGACGTGCAGCACGTCGAAACTCTGCGAATTGACGACACGGACGTCGAGGCCGACGTTTATGACGACGGTCCTGCCGCCACCGCCGACGCCGGATACGGCGAGTCGGGCACCTTCACTGACAATGTTGTAGTTGAGCTCGGTCAGCGCACCCATAACGACAAAGTTGCTGGCGCGGATCGGCGCCGCCGTCTGGGCCGGCTTGATCGCGAGCTTTTGCTGCACCATGCGCGCCTCGGCGAGCGGAATGCGCAAATCGAAGCGCTCGACCAAGGCAACGCTGTGGGTCTTATAGAATGCGCTGATCATCATCTCCGTAATGCCTTGCGTGATCACGGCGGCATTGTTGGAGCGGTCGACCTGGCCGGTCTTGTCGGCAATTTCGCCGACCGCGAACACCGGCATGTTCGACCCCTTAAGGAAAGAGAGCTTGTTCAGGCACTGGGAATAGGGCGTGTCGTTATTGGTTACCGGCAATCCCAGCGTTGGGCGGACGCCCTCTTTCGGGTAGACATCGCTTGCCGCGCATCCGCCGAGAAGCAGTAATGCCAAGGCAATTGGGGGGGCCGGTATCTTTAACATTGCGTTCTCTCCGCTTTAAATCGATCTCAGAAGTACAGCCGGTGAAGGTCGCCTCTGATGCAAATCGGATTGTAAAAGGAGATTACTGTATTTGGCTTTTAATGATAGTAAGCATATGGATATTTAATGACGCAAAATAAACACAGTTAATAAATTTAGAGAAAAAGAAATACTTCTAATTTTCCATCATTATTTCTTTTGCGTCATGTGATGTTTCGTATCCAAGCAATAGACTTGTCGGCGCGGCGAACCGAGGCGATGGCTCGCACCTCGCGATTATGTATCTACTGGCAATCGGGTCATGTGGATCGTCGCGTTACAGGGAAAGATGACCAAACTCATGCTTGCGCGACGATGACAAAAGATATCCGCGCCCTTATCGCGTCGCGCGATGCAGGAATTGCATGGACCTCGCACATGGCGCTGGAGCGCGCGGGGAACTGGCGGGTCGTCGGCGTTGTCGATCCGCGCGCGAAAAACGCATTCCACAATTACTTCGAGACAGCCGATGTGATCTTGATCGAATCCGAGGATTTGATTTGGCTCTTGAATCACCGATCGATTGAAACCCGGGAGGACTTTAAGGGTTCGCCGCTTGTCGTTTTCCTGGACCAAGACGATATCCTGGAGGTCGTCACGCGAGGTGAGCGGAATTGGGGTCTCCTCTTGAAGCAGGGATTCACGATCTTGCCGGTCGATCGGCTCACGCTGGCCTACAACGGGTATCTGGTGATCGCCCCCACTCTGGTCGAGTACATTCGCGGAGACGGACTGAGGCTCGACATCGCACGCAATTTGTCTGAAATCGAAATATCGCTCTTATCCCTCTTGGGCATGGCTGTATCGAACCGCGCAATTGCCGAGCGATTAGGCATACCGGAAAGCCGCGTAAAGGCGACGGCTCGAATTCTGGCGCGCAAGTTACGATTAAAAAACAGAACGGCCCTTGCCGTTTTCGCCATCGAAAACGAGACGATGATAACCACTATGGCTGAAAAATACCGAAATCGCTGACACATCTACCGCGCATTTGGGGGAACGGTAAGGCAAGTGGGTGAGGACAACGAATTCCCTACTTCGGCGTTGCGATACGCTCTACTGTCAAGGGTAGCCCCTGCAACCAACTGAACGAGGTGAGCAAAATGAAAAGCGGTTTCGCATCAGCAATCGCCGTCGCGGCCACACTGGCCTGTGCCGGCACGGCGTCGGCGCAACTCGTCAACGCGCCATATTCTCCGGGCGCTTCCCGGCCAGGCGCGGGCATCAGCTTTGGCTACCGGCAAGCGATCTTGAATGCCCAGATATTGGGCCAGCGGCCAAGTGCCTTGGTTCGCGGACCGTCCGGCGAATTATTGGATGTTCGACGGTCCGGTCGTAATGCATTGGTGCTCAATCCGGGTGACGGCAGTTACGTCCCGGGCGCGCGCCCGAACGCGGGCTGGCCGACAGGGCTCGGCACGGGATTGGGCTGGAACCTGGCGTCGTATGCCGGGGCTGTCGGAGGTTATCGTTCCGCTCCGGGAGAAAGCCTCAATATGTGGATTTCATTGGTGCCGTCGGGTCCGGACGGGGCAAGGTCGAGCTTCGGGCTTTACAACGACGGCAGGACGCCGATCGATACCTGGATCATGCAGCTCGAGCAAATCTAACACTCCCGCCGCACATTGATGCGGCGGAAAAGGGACCGCACCGATACTGATCGGTGCGGCTCCCGCATACAATTCAATCAATGCTACATAAGATATGCAGTGAGTCGGCTTCGGCGACGATGGCGACGACGATCGCCTATTGAAGACTTCCCATCGCCCGTGCGTGCCCGTTCGATCGCTCATCGACCGCGTCGGACACGATGCCGTTCTGTAGCGCCCAGATCGCTGCCTGCGTCCGATTGCGCACATGTATCTTCTTGAGGATCGTCTTCAGATGAACCTTGACCGTGCCTTCGGTGAGGCTCAGGGAATTCGCAATATCCTTGTTTGAATTGCCGTTCACGAGGCAGGACAGGATTTCCGTCTCCCGCCCCGACAGGTTGCCGCCGTTCGCTTTGTCGGCGTCCCCACCATTTGATTTCGCAAAAAAGCGATTGCTGATCAGGAGATGGGCGAGATCCGTCGGGAACACCTTCTCGCCGGTCATCACCAGATTGAGCGACTGTTCGAACGCATCCGGCGACATGCTTTTCAGCAGATAGCCGTCAACACCTTCGCATAGGGCAGCAGTCAGCGAGTTCAGGCAAAATGTCTGCGTCAAAACGACGACCCGCGGGGTCGGGGTCATGTCGCCCAGTCCATCCATGAGCGTCGACAACGTCCCACCGTTGCCGTTGACGTCGATCACGACCATCGATGGCACATCTTCGGCGATTTGCTTGAGTCCATCGGGCAGTGAGGTCGCCTGCCCCGTTATTTTGAAGCGAGAGTCCCGCAGCAGCTGCCGCAAGCCTTCGCGAAACAACTGGTTCGGGTCGATATGAAAGACGGATACGGTATTCAAGAGATCCTCCTGTTATTCGGTTCCCGGGGCACATTCTTTATAGTTTCGCCCGCATCGGAATTTCACTTTCTATGATAATAAAAACATTTTAGCAGCAGTGTACAAAATAGCATTCGCGCAAAAGATAATGATTATATCTATTTCGATATTCCAATTTTCACTATTTTTATCCGTTATTTACTCTACTACCTCTTTATTTCTTCTGTCTAATATTGAACACTCCGCGTCCAGCGTTCCAGACGCAACTATCCGGCCGCCTCAGTCAATAACGGGAATTAATGAGATTGGATGGTCAGCGCCGCCGCAGAATCGCGGCGATGGTCAAGAGCACAGTTTATTTGTTCGTTTTAGCATGTTTATTCGCAAGCTGGCGTTGCAGTCTCGCGGGGCCGTTTTTAACGATACGCTCACCAAGGGCTGAATTCTCAATACTCCTATTCGACGACGACTTAGACTGTCATGTCCGGTTCAGGCCAGGGGACTTCCGTTGGGACACGGCGGCGCGGTTGCGGATTTCGCGCGAGCAGCGGCCCGCCTTCCAAAAGGCGATCATCGGTATGACCATCCACTTGATTTGCGACAACATCGCCTCGCGCTGGCCGAAGTCAGGCAATGACTCGCCGCTGATTACCGTGATGTCTTGAGCATCGACGAACAGCCATTGGTTCAAAGCGGAGAAACCGCAAAGGAACGCAATGGTCAGCACGGCGATCCGCCAATATCCATGAGCCGGCCAACGGTTACTTCCGAACACAAAGAGCACCGCGATCAGTGCGCCGAGCGAGGCGATCAGATCGTAATTTATAGCTCGAATGGCAAAAAGTGTGAGTTGATCGACATTGTCGGATGCCCAGTTCCGGTGCAGTGGCAGGCAGACAACTTCCCAAACGATGCTGATGCCGAACGTCCAAGCCATATAAGTCCGCGTCGTTGGCAACCAAGTGGGGAGGGGATGCTGTGATGGAATTTGTTCCGTCGGTGACGGCCTCGCAAGCTGCGCTTCGACCACAAATTTGGCGCGCGTCGCCGGCCCGGATAGGCGACTGAGCAGTCGCGTGTTTCGGTTATACATCATGCGCCCGCCCCTGTGATGATGCGCGAGCCGGGGTGTATGAGGGCGATCATCTTTGGACGCCGGCCACGGGCGAAATGTGCGGCGACTGATTGTCGTGCAACTCGGCATACCCGATGGCGGTCTTCTCGGCGTCGGCGGGCGGGAAGAACCAAGTATTGGCAGTGTGATTTTGGCAAGCAAACGGACGCGCTTCAAGTGCCACGACGCAGCCGTGACGCGATGCCGCTGGCAGATCAACGGATACGTCGGACCCGGCATTCGAATAGACGATATTCATGTCCTCATTAAGCGGGCCTAGGGTTATCACCGCCCAAATGACCATCAGGGCAAAAGCGAGCAAGGCCAGTGCGACGCATTTTTTGGCGCCGGCAGTGCCGCCTTGCCAATCGTCCCGAACTCTCGCGGCGATCACCACCGAAAGGTGGCGGCCAACCACTTTCAGATGCTTAGCATCGCTTTCCCGAACATGATGAGAATTTGCTAACATTGCCCCGCCCAGTTCCGCAGTTAAGGCTCTCGTCTTTCCAGCGTTATGAGCAATAAACGCGATGCCGTCGCCGCGCGGAAGACTCGGATTCTACCTAATCAAATGGAAAGCGGGGATTGGTGAGTGTGGCCTGGCCTCAATCGGGCATCCGGCGGCAGGAGAGACGTGTCGCCGTCGAGCACTTATCTAAACATCAAATTTACGACAAAAAATTGACATTCCAGGAAAAAATTCAAAATAAAAATAATAATTGAAAAATATTACAGTGCGTTAGTTTTTATTGTTAAATTATTTTATAGTTATTTTATTATTAAAAATTTCATGATATAGTTAATTATAATTGTAAATGTTATTATTCCTGCTGGAAAATTGCACGGTCCAGACGGTGGAGGGAAGGGGAGACAAATCCATGCCAAGCGCACCTGGGGCGTCCCGCCGCAAGGCTAAGGATAGCAAAGACGGATTTTTAGTCGTCGCCATCGGCGCGTCTGCGGGCGGTCTGGATGAATTCCGAAGATTTTTTGTGGCGATGCCGGCCGATAGCGGTATGGCTTTTATTCTCGTCCAGCATCTCGATCCATCCCACGACAGCCTGATCGCCGAGCTCCTTTCCGGACACACCAAGATGAAGGTCCGCCAGGCCGAAGAGGGGACACCGATCGAGCCGAATTGCGTTTACGTTATTCCGCCCGGAACTTCATTGGCGATCGTTGACGGCCTATTTCATATGTCCGTCTCGCACCGAGATCACGGCGTCAGGCTGCCATTCGATTTCTTGCTGCGGTCACTCGCCGGAGAACTTGGCGAGCGTGCCGTCGGTGTCGTTCTCTCCGGCACCGGCGCGGACGGGAGCGGTGGCATCAGGGCCATAAAGAAAAATCGCGGCTTCATCATTGTGCAAGATCCCGATGATGCCCGGTTCGACGGTATGCCTCAGAATGCGATTGCGACGGGGCTGGTCGATCGCGTGCTTCCCGTCGCCAAAATCCCGAACGCCCTGCTCTCCTATAGCCGCTGGATACACGGAGAAGCGCGCATTCCGAAGGGCGATAGTAACGCTTCCGAAGACGCACCGGGTCTTATCCAGCAGATTATCGAACTTCTACGCACCAACAGCGTATACGACTTCTCGCTTTACAAACGCGGCACCTTGGAGCGTCGGATCGAACGCCGCATGGCAATGTCGGAAATCCAATCCGAAGATTTAGAGCAGTATCTCGAACTGCTTAAGGAAAAGCCCGACGAAATAGATGCCTTGGCAAAGGATCTGTTGATCAATGTCACCAACTTTTTCCGCGATCCCGACGTCTTTAAGCTTCTCGCCGAGAAGATCGTGCCGGAGATGCTCGAAAGGGCGAAACCTGACGTTCCGTTACGAATCTGGAGTGTCGGCTGCAGCTCCGGCGAGGAAACGTATTCGCTGGTCATGATCCTCTTGGAGCAGATCTCGCTGTTGAAGCGGCCGATCAAATTTCAGGTTTTTGCCTCGGATATCGACCCCGATGCCATCAGTGCTGCCCGCGAAGGACACTACCCGATTTCGATCGCCGCCAACGTATCGCCGGAGCGGCTGGCGCGGTTTTTCACCGTCGATGGAACGGGGTACCGGGTGTCTCAAAGGCTACGCGACTCGGTCTTTTTTACGGTCCAGGATGTTTTGGTGGATCCGCCCTTCTCGCGCATTGATCTGATTTCATGTCGAAATTTGCTGATCTATCTGCTGCCGGATGCACAGGCAAAAGTCCTATCGCTGTTTGAATTCGCGCTCAACGAACGAGGCGTTCTCATGCTTGGTGCATCGGAGACGCTTGGGCCACACGAAGACCGCTTTCAGCCGATCTTCAAGACTGAACGGATCTATCGGCAGGCGGGTGGCCGGATCAAGCGATTTCCCAATGTTTCATCTGTCGTCAATCGCGAATTGCACGCCTATCCACGTTCTGCCGATGTCGCACGAATACTGCCGCGGCAAACCTTTCTCGCAGATTTATGCCGGCGTTTGGTGCTGGAGTCCTTCGCGCCAGCATCCGTGCTCGTCAACGCCAAGCAACAATGCATCTTCACGTTGGGGGAGACCGAGCATTTTCTTCGCGTCGTTTCCGGTCACCCCACAATCGATATATTTGCGATGGCCCATGAAGATGTGCGCGGCCCTCTCCGTGAGGCGATTTCGCGCGGGGCGGCGATCAGCGAGCGGATCGAGGTCGAGGGCGGCCGGATCGAGCGCGAGGGCAGAAAGATATCATTTAATATGACCGTTCAGCCGGTCCAGAACGACGGTGAAAATTTTCTTTTGATATGTTTCGTCGAGAGTCCCGGTACCTTCGATGAAGCCGCGGACGACGGGCCGCCCCAAAATCCGACGCGGGTCGCTGAGTTGGAAAGCGAACTCGCCGCCAAGAAAATCGAACTCGCAACTGCGCTGTACAATGTCGAAATCCTCACCGAATCGCAGATGATCATCAATGACGAAGCGATGTCGGCGAATGAGGAATTTCAGGCAACCAACGAGGAATTGTTGACGTCAAAAGAGGAGCTGCAGTCCTTGAACGAGGAATTGTCGGCCCTCAATACGCAGCTCCAGGAAACGCTGGAACAGCAGCGGCGCACCTCGAATGACCTCCAGAACATCCTCTACAGTACCGATGTCGCGACCATCTTTCTCGATGCCGGCCTCAATATTCGTTTTTTCACCCCGGCAACCAGTGCTGTCTTCAACATCATACAAGGTGATATCGGACGCCCGCTATCCGACCTTAGCCCCTTATCCGGTGACGACGAGTTATTGGATGATGCGAGACGGGTCCTCAAGAACCTGCTGCCGAATCAAAAAGAGGTCAAATCGATCCGAGGGAATTGGTTCAATCGTCGCGTCCTCCCGTACCGTACCAAAGAGGGGAACATCGACGGTGTCGTGATTTCCTATCACGATATTTCTGTCCAAAAGAGTACCGCCGAACTTCTTGACGCCGCACGCCATTCCGCCGAAATATCGAATGCAACGAAAACGGGGTTTCTGGCAGCGGCCAGCCACGACCTGCGTCAGCCATTGCAAACTCTTCTCCTGCTTCACGGAATCCTGGAACCGCTCATCAGTGATCCGAAGGCCGAACAGATGGTAAAGAGAATCGGCACGACGCTGAACTCAATTTCGAGCATGCTGAATTCACTATTGGACATAAATCGAATCGACGCCGGTACCATTCCGTTCGACAAGGTCAGATTTCCGATCGACGAAATAATCAAACGGCTGCGCGATGAATTCGCCTACCACGCGGAGGCGAAGGATCTGGTGTTTCGTGTCGTGCGGAGCCGGCAAAAGGTCGTTAGCGATCCGCAGTTGCTCGAGCAGATACTCAGGAACCTTTTAGTGAATGCAATCAAGTTTACCAGAAGCGGAAAAATCCTGCTCGGTTGTCGCCACGAAGGGGCCACTTTAAGGATCGAAATTTGGGACACGGGCGTCGGCATCGCCGGCGATGAATTGAAAACCATCTTCAACGAATACCATCAGGTCGATGCCGCCTCGACCGAAGCCGATCGCGGTCTTGGGCTTGGACTTGCCATCGTGAAGCGCCTGACCAACCTGCTCGGACACCGCATCAATGTCATGTCCCGTCCCGGCACGGGAACAGTATTTACCATTGAGATTGATTTGGATGGTGAAGATGGCGTTGGCGATGCTGAAATGGTTCCGAAGGCTGAAAATTCCCCGGACAGCGGAGGTCTTCACGCCGCAACTTACAATATAGTGCTCATCGATGATGAGCCCGATGTTCTGGAACTCCTCGCAAACTCGCTCAAGCTTGCGGGACACAACGTGAGGACGGCGAGAAACAGCATGTCGGCGGATCGAATACTCGCCGCGGCGACCGCGCCGCCGGACATCATCATCGCCGATTTCAATTTGACGGACCGGTCCAACGGGCTGCAACTCGCGCTCAAGTTCCGGGAGAAATTCGACCATCCCGTGCCGATCATCATCCTGACTGGCGACATATCGACGAATACGCTGAGGCGGATCGCACAAGAACGGTGCCTGCACCTTCACAAGCCTGCCTCGCCGCGCGAATTGGATAGGGCGATGCGCCGACTTATCAGCGGCGTGTCGCTGTGGAAGGATTTGGCTGAACCGGCACACGCACCGAACGCGGCAGTCATTTCGATCGTCGAAGACGATGCAAATCTCGCCGAAAAATTGCGACGCGAATTGGAGAACAAAAGCCAAATCGTCAACGTGTACACGTCGTCCGAAGCGTTTCTTGCAGACTATAAACCCGGGGGCGAGCAATGCTTGATCCTCGATGCCTATTTGCCAGGCATGAGCGGCTTAAAGTTGCTTCGACATCTGACGGAAATCCGTCAGGCTCTACCGACCATCGTGATTACGGGCCTTAGCGACACGCAAATCGCCGTCGATGTGATGAAGGCGGGGGCGATCAATTTCATTGAAAAGCCGATCGACATGAAAGAGCTTCGCGAAAGTGTTTTGGAAGGACTGCAACAGTCCAAAAATAAGGCCCATCACGATGCCTATCTGGAGAGGGCGGCAATTCGATATGCGAGCCTGACCCCACGACAGGTCGAGGTCATGCATCTCGTGCTTGCCGGCCATCCCAATAAAAACATAGCAGCCGACCTTGGCATCAGCCAACGCACGGTTGAAAACCACCGCGCCGCCGTCATGACCAAAACCCAGTCCAAATCATTGCCGGGTTTGGCGCGGTTTGCGGCGGCGGTCGCCGAACTTGATAGCGAAGGCGGTGTCATAGTAGATCGGCTTGAGTAGGTTGTCCGTCTTCAAAACGGCATTGTTACATTATGCGACTTCAAGAAACCAATCGAGGGCATTGTCACGTTAAGGGCTGGTTGCCGGCGTGTGTTAGGTGTCTGAGATGGAAAACATCTCATATCGCCGTCATAGGTTCTCTCCGGACATCATCCAACACGCTGTCGGGCTCTACTATCGGTTCACGCTAAGCTTTCGCGTTGTCGAGGATTTGTTAGCCGAGCACGGCATCGACGTTTCCTATGAGACAATCCGCCGCTGGGCGCAGAAATTTGGCCGAGCCTTTGCGAACCGGTTGCAACGAGGACGGCCGAAGCCGGGTACGACCTGGCACATCGACGAAGTGTTTCTGAAGATCGGCGGGAAGCATATGTATCTCTGGCGCGCTGTGGACGATGAAGGCGAGGTGTTGGATATTCTGCTTCAATCGAGACGGGATAAGAACGCGGCGACGAAGTTTCTTCGGAAGGCGATAAGACGCGCATCGTCTGTCCCCAAGATCATCGTTACTGACAAATGGAGGCCAACCGCTGCAGCCATTCGAACGGCCATCCCAGCAGCACAACATCTGAGGGGCAAAAGGTTGAATAACAGAGCTGAAAATTCACACCAGCCGACACGCCGGCGGGAGCATAAGCAACAGCGCTTTAAGTCGCCGAAATCAGCACAGCGCTTCCTCTCAATATTTTCCGCGTTCTATAACCACTTCAACATTCAACGGCATCTGATCTCCCGAACGACAATGAAGCAATTTCGAGCCGACGTGATGAGTTCGTGGTTGGTGGTTTCGGATGCCGCTTAGGTCAATCTGCCTCACGCCCCGCCTTCAAATTGGCGAGTTAACGTGACAATGCCGAGCCAGTTCCAAAGCCTAGGCAGCGATGGCGACGGGTTACATCTGACGACCAAAGAGCGAGAGCAGGGAGCCCCCGGCGACGGCGGCAAGTCCAAGAGCGAAAAACCAAACTGTCTGGGTGCTGTAGCTGCCACTTATCGCCTCAGAGAGCTTCTCCATTGGCACTGTCGTCGCATGGTAGGCGAAGCCGAGGAACACCACTCCTATTGTCATGAGCGCCACACCAAAAATCGTGTTTCTATCCATTTGGGCACCATCTGTCGTGGGTTGCCGGCGCGAGAGGCGCCGGCGGGTCAGGGGCTTTGCCGAAAAAGCGCAGAGACCTATAGGGTTACTTTACGACCAAGTCGTTGGTCACCGACGAAACGCCAGCGACATTGCCGGCCACGAAGCCCGCATGCGTCTTTGCCGCCCCCGAGTCGACGAACCCGCTCAACTGGACGACGTCTTTGTATGACTTGACGCTGATCTGCATCACCTTCAACGCAGGATCCTGCAGGATCGCGGTCTTGACCTTGGCGGTGATGGCAGCGTTGTCGACATATTCGCCGGTGCTCTCGCTGGTCCGGGTTTCGACGCAAGCGCCGAGTGCAAGCACCAGGGCGAAAGCTGCCGCTGTTATTCTGAATGTCGGTTTCATTTGATGTCTCCAATCGTATTGCCGTGTGAAACTATAAGTTCATCAGTTAAAAAATATAACCAAACATAAGACTTGAAAAATATGAATTAAATCAAAATCAAAAATCATATTTACTTAAACACTATATAACAAATACACGGATTTATTGCAGGTACGGATAATACTCATTTGGTCTAATGCATTGTTAAATTTGAACTTTGATCTCTGTCATTGGCGGAT
>Ga0255760_10003114_pt1 | contig 14983 bp, 10 predicted proteins | sample 071ome_25_FD_179960 | JGI IMG/M metagenome (GOLD analysis project Ga0255760, IMG submission 179960) | Coastal salt marsh microbial communities from the Groves Creek Marsh, Skidaway Island, Georgia - 071410BT metaG (version 2) | ecosystem: Environmental > Aquatic > Marine > Intertidal zone >... | reverse complement strand
ACTTCCTCGACAAGCTTCTTCGATACGACCATCAAGAACGTATCACGGCGAAAGAAGCTCAAGATCATCCTTACTTCGCGGTGTTGAAGGAGGGAAAAAAGTAAGTAGAACCGTTCTCTACAGGGCGGAAACGGCGACGCACGGCTGCGTCATTAAAACGAATGATGGAGGAGAACGATGTGGATGACGACTTTTAGGATTATCCGTATATATTCTTTTGTATTTTCAACGTATGCGTAGCAGAAGACCGGAACCAATTCAACCGAAAACATTTTGATCCAGGGTGCTCACTTTTTCCCGCCGCGTTTTTTCTTCTTTTTACCTCCAGCACCAGCACCGCCGCCGCCGTTGAGCGGCGCAGGCTTTGGCGCGGGAATGTCGTTCACGTTCACCGCAGCGACATCCTTCGTAATCTCTTCTACTTGCTTTTCAATCACGTTTCCCTTTGGAGTTTCGTTTTCTTGAGTCTCAAACGTAGCATCCACCGGATCTGTCGTCGCTGCGACGGGTTCCTTTGTTTGTTTTTCATCTTCGTTTGGCGCGACATCGATGACTTCGCACTCTTCCGTGGCGGTCACGGTCGAAGCTGTTTCATTCTCGACGGGCGTCCCTTCGTCGGATGGCACCGCTTCGTCGGCTTCTTTCACCACTTCGGCTTCCGCGGTGTTGCCTGAAGCTTCCTCCTTCACGGGCGACGGGTTCATCTCCGCCGTCGAATCTGGTGTTGACACCGACACCTTTTTCACGCTCGACGACCGCAACGCCCCCGGCGCGTCCTTCGGCACGTCCCGTCGACAGTATAATTTCCCATCCGCCTTGACAAAGCTCGACAACGTCAACGTCATCGAGCACTGGACGCACTTGAAACAGCTCTTGTGCCACTTTTTCCCATCGATATCGACAGACTCGATCGGAAACGCAGACTTGCCGCACTTTTCGCACGCGCTTCGCGTCAGCATAGCCACCGCATTCATCCTTCCCGCCGTCTCTGTGGTTCTCGACCCGGCCAACGCCCCCTTGACCACCTCACCCGCCGCCGTCGCCTCCCCAGCTCTCGCACCGCTCACCGCGTTCGTTTTCACGCGCGCCGTCGACACCCCCAACGCATCGCTCGCCAAGTTCGGCTTGACGTTGACTGTTCGACTCGTCGCGTGTTTCTTACAAAACAATTCACCATCAACAGTCGTGAACGACGCCGGCGCGAGCGTGATCTTACACTCCGCGCACTTGAAACACGACCGGTGAAATCTATTCGCATCGATATCGTACGACTCCGCCGCGTACGCCGCCTTGCCGCATCTTTTACACGCGTTGTTCGTCTGCATGACGACTGCGTGCCGTTAGTTATTTATCCAACGAAAGTGTTGGATGCGCGACCGTCGACGCGCGATGCGCCCCCAGACGTCCGCCACCGAACGCGTCTCCACGCCGAGAGAGTTTTTTTCAATCCAATCGACCGGTACGCGGCGCGCGAATCGCGTCGCGTGTGGGCGCGTCGAGGCGTTGAGTGGCGTCGGGCTGTCGCTCGCGAGACGTCCTTCGTCACACGCGGACGCACCAGCGATGCCGTCGTCGTCGTCGATGTCGATGGATGGCGACGCGTCGCCCGCGCGGGAGTCATCGGGGTTGACGGTGACGGCGGCACCGTTCGTCCCGTCGTCGGGCGTCGTCGGGGGGTCGTCGGCGAACGCGGGGAGCGCGTCGACGCGGGAAGATGCGCGACGGGTTGGGCGAAGGATGGTTTCGGTGCCGCTGACGGCCGACGGCGCGCGCGGAGAGAGAGGTTCGAGCGGTGGCCGAGGGCGCACGAAACCCGGTCGGGGTCGAAATGGTGCGCGCGGCGCGGGTGCGGACGATTCGTCGCGCGCGTCTTCTTCTTCGGCGTCGACGACGACGTCGAGGACTTTGGACGAAGCGTTGGCGTCGACGTCTCTCGAGCCCGGTGGGGGACGGCGCGGTGGACGACGACGCGCGGATTTTCTCCTCAACTTTAGTCATCCGCCTCGCGCGTCGGGGGCGACGTCCACCGGTGGTCCGCGCGGTGGAGGCGGAGGACGAGGCGGGAAGACAACGCGACCGACGCAAAAGCGTAGGAGTGTCGTGTACAAGAAGGAACTGTTTCTTCAGGCGAATTTCCGGTTTCTCGTCGCCGACAGCGCGGATTTGCGGCGAAGTGCGTACGATGCGGATCACATGGTGAGCTGGGAGGACGTCGTGCAGGTGGAGGCGGGATCGGTGGAGCCGTTAAGTTGTCCCGTGTGCTTTGACGACGCCCCCGTGGCGCCGCAAATGACTGTTTGCGGACACTCGTTTTGCTTTCCGTGCATCGCGAGACACATTTTGACGACGCGCGGAGACGGTAAACCGGCGAAATGTCCAATGTGTTTCACGGAAATTCGTTTGGTAGATTTGAGAAGCGTGCGAAGGCGAGGAATCAAGCCGCCGAGCGTAGGTAAGACGCAAAAGTTTGTACTCATGGCGAGGCATCGAAACTCAAACGTGCCCGGTAGGCGAACGGCCAAGGCGCCGCCGCCGCCAGCGAGCGGGGAGTGGCCGAGGGCGCTACCAGATTGTGGGTGTGACGTGTTCGCAAAGTACACGCTGACAGGGGAAGAGGTGGCGATCGCGACGCAGGAGTGCGAGTCGCTCGAGTCGCACATTGCGGTGCTCGCTGAACAATCCGCAGTCGGCGAGCTCCCGTTCGCTCTAGCGGCCGTAGACGCGATGACGCGCCGGTTAGACCGATGGATCGAGCGACGGTGCATAAAAGAAGGGACGCCAGTGCCGCGCGCGAGAGCGCTCCCGTCGGGAGTCACCGCGCCCGCGCCAGAGTTGCCGCAGAAGAAGATGCCAGAAGAGTTTCCAACGCTGCCGACGGCGCCGAAAAACATGGCTTACGTCAAGGGGTCAAAGGTACGCGTGGAATCAGCTTTTACTGATGACGAGGACGACGGTGAGAGCGACGAGTCGGAGACGGATGAGGATCCAGCGATCGAAGATGCGGTGGGTGAGGTTTCAAAAATGCCAGAGGTGGATGAGCTGAAACCGTCGCCGGCGAACAAGACGAATGTTCCACACGAGCGCACAGACATTTATTACTTTTACCAGGCGCCAGATGGTCAACAAGTCTTGTTACACAGCGCGTGTTTGCGTGTTCTACTAGAACACTACGGCTCATACGAAGAACTTCCGCTCGAGCTCGAGGGTGAGGTGGTTGAGCTCGAGCGGAAGACGCAGGACGAAGATGTGCGAAAGCGCGCCGCGCACATTCGCCATCTACCTCTTACTACTGAATTCGTTATGGTTGAGCTCGATATGAAATCTCTCGTACCTAAAACAATTTTAGACGGTACGTCGGGAAGTGAGTTGAGACAACGTGCAAAGCGTCGCGCGCAAAAAGCTGCAGCCGATGCGCGCGCGAAGGCGCGAGAGCTTCGCGACGAGGCAAGGTCAAAGCAAAAGTCTCAGCCCTTTTCAAAGTCCGTGCGTGAATCGATGCCCAAACTTGGTGATTTGGAACCAGCGATGCCGACTCCAGACACGTCGATGGACGCCGCGCTCGCTCGCGCGCTTGCAGAGCAAACAGAGGATGAACGGGAACGCATGGCAATGTACGAAGAAGTGCAGAACGCTGTCGGGCCAAACGGGACGTCTTTCTCGAGGATAGTAGGTTTAGGGTTCGCATCGGGTGGACCAGATTTAAATTTTAACACGGAGAGCTTTGGGCCGGCGCTTGGGGCTACTCCGTCACCCGTGTCGTCGGCGGCGCCAACGTGGGGCGCGCGTTCGGCTCCGGATATTCCAGATATTCCCGACGGAGCCAAGGGTAAGAAGAAAGGAAAACGCGGAACTGTATTGTTTAGAATGGGATAAGTAGATTTTGTGATTTCAAAAACCGCACGAAAAAAATGACTGCTTACGCGACGACGACCTCGCCAGGTTCATCGCTGCTCACATCCATGGACTGGTCGATGGATCGGCCCATTGCGCCGTAGTTGACGGTGCTGTAATCCGCGGAAAACTTGATCGAAGACTGAAGCGCCTTAACGTGACTACGTCTGTAAGAATCAATCGCGACTGTAATGTCGTTTGGTGCCATCTTTTGTTCACGCAAGCACGCAGCAGCGAGCTGAAGCGCAGGTTCGAGTTGTTCCGGAACAACAGCCTTGGCTCCAGCCTTTTCAAGAATCAAGCCACCCTCGACGTCGCGAGCACGCACGTACGTTTGAACATTGTTAAAGTTCTTGTTCAGCGTCCACACGGCTCTGTAGTTTGCACCAGGAGAGCTCAGCGCCACGATTGCACATGATGCTCGGTCGGCGCCAACCGCCTTGAGCACCTCCGGCGAACCTGCATCGCCAAAGTACACGTTTTCATCCTTGGCTCTACTCTCGCTCACAACCTCCGGATTGACATCCAAAGCGACGAAAGGAATCATGTTTTCAGCGAGAATTTCACCGATAATCTTCCCTTGGCGTCCGTAACCCGCCAAGATGACGTGACCCTTCAAGTCATCCACTTCGTTTTCCTTTGGCTGCAGCGTAGCCACATTGCCCGTGCTGAGAACATCCTTCATCTTGTTACCAAACTCTGCCAAGTACGGCGTGATCGCCATCGTAAGAACAACCGCCAAATTCAACTGAGTCGCGAGTTCAGCATTGAACAAACCCACGCGCACAGCCTCCGCAAAGGTCACGAACGCGAATTCGCCACCCGGGCCAATATACAACGCCGCGCGGAGGCAGTTGAGCAATGACAAACCAAACAACGGACCCACCGCGCACACTACAGCAATCTTACCGACGAGGATCGCCGCCATCATGGAGACAATATTCGCCGCGCTTTGCTGAAATGTCATCGGGTTAATGGTCATTCCTACAGTCATGAAAAAGAGTCCGAGCAAGAGACCTCTAAACGGTGCAATGTCGTTTTCGACTTGCAAGTGAAACTCGGTCTCAGCCAAAAGCAAACCAGCCAAAAAGGCGCCCAAAGCCATGGATAATCCTAAAGATTGCGTCAAGAGGGACGTACCGAGGGCGACAAACAGCGTCGTGGCGCTGAGAAGCTCCGCTTGGCGAAGCTTGGCGACCCGGTTGAACACCGGTCGGAGCACAACTCTACCAAGACCGATGATGGACACGATGGCCGCTGCCGTCTTCACCACTGCCTTGAGCAATGAACCACCGATAGCGGCGAGGCTACCGCTGTCGGGTCCCGCGAGGAGGGGCACTAACATAAAGACCAACACGACAGTCAAATCTTGGAACAGCAGGACAGAAAAGGTCGCGCGACCGTGGCGAGTCGCCGATTCGCCTCTATCTGCAAGAACTTGAAGCGCCACCGCCGTTGAGGAGAACGCCAAACCCAAACCTATGATCACGGCGGGAGGAATGGCCATTCCGCACGCAACAGCGACTGCGGCGCCGACCACAGTGCTCAGCGCCATTTGCGATGAGCCAAGACCAAAAATGTACTTCGCCATGGACACCAAACGGTCGTAAGACAGTTCAAGGCCGATGTTGAAGAGCAAGAAAACTACACCAAACTCAGCTAAAACTTTTACTTGTTCGACGTGCGTGATGATGCCGAGACCGAACGGACCCACGAGCGCTCCACCGACGAGGAAACCGAGCACAGGAGATCCACCTGGAATCTTACTCACGAGGGTCACCGCGAACACAGAGGTGAACAACAACCAAAGAACATCCGTCATGCCGGTTTCTTCCGCTTCGTGAGCCGCGTGCGCCGCGAGCTCGCGTTCGCTCGCCGGGACAACCTGTTCGATGACGGCCGAAGCCTTCTGACGCAAACCGTGCGTGACCGTCTTGGCCGTGCTACCAGCCTTAACCAGCGAGGAGCCGATCTGTTGTCTGGCGAGGTTGCACTTTGGGACAGGAAGCATGAGCGTCGCCGAACCTAAAAGCAACATGGTAGTGAGGAACTTCTTCGCCGTCTTCACCACTTCAGCCGCTTCGTCATCAGCCTTTTCGTTGGACGAAAAATAACCAGCGGTAAAGTACTTGCTCGATTTCTTCGTAGACTTTTCTTCATCCTCTTGTACGCCCGCCCCGTCTTCCATCATGGCGCGCTTCTCGAGCAATTCCTGCTCAGCCTCTTGCTTAATTTCTTCCGCACTTTTCACAACCTCCTTCGGTTTTTCGGTTCTCTTCTTCACGTCGACGACTGATGCCTCGTCAAACTTCACTCCATCGATGAGTCGTTGCTTTTCAGCGCGCTGCGTCTCGATCGCGTTGACTTGTTCCTTCAAATCGATGACGGCTTGCATCTTCATGGCGATTTTTGACATGGCTTCATCTGCGCGATCGTGAGCACTCTGAGACGTGAGAAGGGAGTTCTTCGCCTTGCTGGCAACTTGGATACCAAAGTCTTCGCGCTTGGCAAACTCTTCTTGCGCCTCCTCTAACTTTCTTTCCGCCGTGGTCATGCCCTCAGTCGCGCGTTCGAGTGCGGCGGCGAGACTGAGGTCTTCTTCGTCCCACCAAGCGCTGAGATTCAAACCCATGTTTTCCGCCAAAAGCTCCGCCTTGGTCGGTTCAGAGGACGGCTTCTTAAACGGAATGTTCGACAACCCAACGGCAGAGTCTTCATCGTTAGAGGGCACGAGTTTTGTTCGAATCACCGCCTCCTCGACCACGCGCAGTCTCTCCGAGGCGATATCCATAAACACCTTGGCGTCAACCAAAGCCTTGTTCGCCTCTTCGGTCGCCTTCATCGCGCTCGACGCGAGCTCATCATCCTTTTCGTAAGCCTCAGTCGCCAACAGCGCTTGCTCAGCCAACACCTTCGCTTGCTCCTCGCCTTCGTCGCTCTCCAGCTGCGCCTTTTCCAACCTTTGCATAACCTGCTTCAAGTCGTCGTCCAGCTTTTTCACCTCCACGCTCAACGCCTCCGCCTCCATCGGAGACAACGGCGTCAACGGTTTCACATCACCCTCAGCGTTCGAGACCATGGCGACGATCCCGAAGCGTGCCCCATCGCGTCGCGCCCTCGTCGCATCGTCGCCGCCGCCAACCTTCGCGAGCTCTGGCGCCAACGAAAATTTCCTCTTTGTCGTCCTCGTGTGCGCGCGAACGCCCCCTCGGGACCCATCGCGCGGGGTCTTCGCGCTCGCGCGTACATTTCGCGCCGATTGCGTCGCTCGAGACGCGTTCGCGAGCGTCCACGTCGTCATGTTTCGCGGGCAATCTCGCAGGGATTACCAAACGTTTCTGCGCTGGCGGTCACTTTTTGCGCGCGTCTTTCCGTCGGCTCGTCGTCGCGTCCACGCGTCTTCCCGCCGCGATCTCCGCGCGTCGAAGGGGCGAAAGGGATTGTTTCCGTGAGAGGGAGTCTCTCCGGCGTCGCGCGTGTCGCTCGTGCGCGCGCGTGTGGCGGCCGGCGCCCGAACGCGCCTCCGACGGAACGAGTCGGCTTCTTAAGTCAGATTCGGACATTTGACAGTTTCATACTTAAGTTCTGTTTAACTTTATCTGATGCGCTAAGAACGAAACATATACAGAAACTAAATATGTATCTTAGACAGATGTAAGTAAACGTAAGTACGTAACTAATGTCCGAGTAAAAGATACATTTTTATGATAAATGTTTATCTCAGCGATGCAATGTCGGAATCTTGCGTTTAGACGACGCCGCGCGCGCGCGTTTCGAAGCACCGAACGCCGCGCGCGTCGTGAACCCGAGCGAAACCGATCCGTTTCGATACTCTCCGTCGCATCGTCTCGGCGCGTCGTCATGACGCTCGTTCCAGATGATCGCGGGAAGGACTACCCACACGTGCTCAGGCCGCCGACGTTTGCAGACGAGGTGCTGAAGCTGCCTCCCGCGGTCGCGAGCTCGCACGCTGCGTGTGTGCTGCTCCCCGAGGCGCGCGGTGAGGTGATGCGAATTCTCTCAATGTGTAAAGCGGCCGAACTGCATCAAATGTGTGAGGTTTTACTTCTGAAAAAGGCTGGGAACAAGGCTTCGCTGGCGACGCGGGTGGCGGACCACCTTCAAAAGAAAGGCTGCGCGAGAGGGGTGGTGCTTTTACACGACGTGCCATTCGCGATTTGGCGGAAAAACTCCGGTGCGACGATGACGTTTGATAAAATGTTCATTCACGTGTGCTCGGATGCTTTACCAGCGTTTATCGCGCGGCCAGATGAAGCCGCGAGAGCAAAGATGAAGAGCAAGTTCAGAGGTTGGGACAAAACGCCTGAAGCGTATTTCGGGTCGATGCAGGCGAGACACATCGCCGCGCTCGGATTGTTCGGTCGAAATTGGGATGTGTTGGGTTCGCAGTGCAGGGTTGCGCTCGATGTTGTGCTGTGTTGTCCCACTCAATTCTTCACGGATACCCTTATGCACATGTCACCCTTTTCGCTTCCGTTTTCGCGGGACATCCAACGAAACGCACACGGAATGGCGTTTTTAATGAGTTACGTGGGAGGCAGCGACTGGTACGCGCTGGAACAAAAGTTGTGTTTACAGAGATTCCACGTGGCGCTTGTATCCGCGATGGATAGCAGTACCGTTACTGGTGAAAGATCCTCGGCGGCGACTGCCAATCCGGCGTCCGAGCCGCCGTCCACTTCACAGCGGGTCGTTCCAGCGCCTTCCGCTATCACGTCCGCCGCTAACGCCGCGCAAGAGGCGGCGACCGCGTTGAACAATCTTGCGGCTTCTAAGTCACCGTCATCGAGCGCGAGTAAAAGGTCTACGTACGGTGACACACCCGAACATCGACAATTTTATGCGCGTTTGGACAAGGCAGATCCTATGTACGAAATGATTTCATCCAACGATAACCCTGCCTGGCCACCTGGGGAGATTCTCAAACCCTCCAATGTGCAGTCTATGAAGACATTCCAACAGATGTTCTTTTTGTCCGCGACGGATTTGCACTTTTTGCAGCGAGAAGAAGAGTTTGAGCTTCAAGCTGTGTGCATGCTCCAGAACGATGAGGTCAAAGAACGCTTGCAATGGCCGCTCGACGTGTACCTAACTTGCAACGATGCGAACTGCGCTGTGATTCGTAGGTCAACGGTGAAATCCGTGACAAAATCTACGCGCGATCCTGCGGTTCGTATACCCGTCTCGCGCCTGAGAAGCGGATCGAACCACATTCGCATGTTTCATCGGGACAAACGAGGCAACTTTATGTTTGCGTTGCGCATCGTTCGTAAAAGAACGTTAGAAGAAGTTGCATCGGTGATACCAAAGGCATCGTCTGAACCCGTAGCTTTGAAAAATGCCCTTAAATGGCTAGGTTTCAAAAAGCCAGACGATGACGACATCATCATGGATGACGTCGCTCTCGTGTCGTTGCGTTGTCCGATTAGCGGCCAGGTTTGCTCAAAGCCTGCTCGATTGGCGTCTTGTCAGGGCATGCACACATTTGATGCGGAAAGTTTCCTACAGTTATGCACAGTCAGTCGCAAGTGGTGCTGTCCCGCGTGCGGCAAAAAAGGCGGACCGTCTGATTTGAGAATCGACAGCTTTATCAAGAAGAGTGTGGAAGTCATAAAGTCTCGCAACTTGGGCGATAAGGCTGGACGCATTGAAGTGGACAAGGATGGAAGGTGGCGACCTCGTGAAGATCCCGGCGCGCCAACTCTGTCGGCACTCGACATGAGATGGTACAAACCTCTCATTTCTGGTACCAATATCACGTGGGAGCTCCAGGAGGCGGTTGACGGAAGTCCAGTGAGCACTGCGACGAAATTTGGTGTCTCGGGGACGAATACACCAAACGTCGAATCCGCTGAGGCCAAGAAGTGTGATTTGGCGGACGATGATTCTGAAAGCGATGAAGAAGAGGAACTCAGACGCGCGATTCGCGAAGCTGAAGCGTTCCGCACGGCGAAAGATGGGCCTCCTGCCAAGAAGCCTCGCCTTGAGCCGAGTGTCGACGTCATCGTTATTTCAGACGACGACGAAGACGCCGGTCCCGCGCGGTCAAAGGCGCCCGAAGGCCCAAGGGCACAAACGACTGCCATGTTGGCCTGTCCGGAAGCGTACGCACGGTACAACCGACCCAAGCCGTCATCTAGACTCAACAGGCCGCACTTGTTTTAGACTTGCGAGGTAGGAAAAAGCACACGAACGCGTCGCTCGCGGTTCGTTGTACAAAGCGCATACTAGTACTAGCACTGTAAGCAAAATTGCCAAATTTACCTAATAAGCGTGTTATAACAATTATTTCACATCGTGTTCTCCGGCCAGCTCTCACCGAGAGCCGCGACGAGACCGTCCAACTCTTGCGTCAGCGTCACCTGAGACGCCAGTCGCGAGTTCGGTCCTACCTCGACGGCGACGTCCTCCAGCTTATCCACATCCAGCGGACCCATCTCTGGCATCTTGGCCAAAAACTCATCAGGAATCACGACGTGCGCGTCGTGTCCTCGATCGATGCTCATCACCGGCACCGCAGAAACGAGCGCGTCATCCTTGGCCATCGCGACTGCGAGCGTATCGCCCACTTTCCCGCGCAACGAGTATCGCACTCCGTCTCGCATCACGCTCACCGCGATCCTGAGTAAAAGAGATTAACGAAAACAATCATTCGCATCGTCAGTCATTCGTTCGTTCGCGTCATCCATCTTCGCTCGTCTCCTCGCTCGCGCGTTTCGTTTCCAGCCGTCTCGACAAGGTTTCCACTTTCGTTCATTCGATCAAACCAGCCCTCTTTCGTCGGCGTCGCGCGTTTTCCGCCGAGTCCCCCCTCCGCGTTGCGTCGCGCACGTACGATGCATATCCCCGTCCACCGCTCGGTTCGCGAATCGCGCCGAGAATCGCGCGTCTGAGCGCCATCGTCGTGTCGTCTCTTGCGTGTCTCGCGAGTGTGTGCGAGTCGCGCTCTGCGGGAACACGCGTGTCACACTCCGTCGTCACAACGACACGCTTTTACGATCGACGCGGTAGGGGCGACGACGACGACGCGAAGATAACGAAGATAACGAAGAGTTCAACCTCGACGCGTTTCGACGGCACACAACGCCGACTATGAACCCGCACGCGCTGTCGCAAGCGCAGAGCGCGGATGAACTCTTTGCAGTGATGCACCCGCCAAAGGATGACTTTGACGTCGATCGCGATCGTCCGACGCCGACGGGACGAACGAAGCGTCGCGCGGATGTGCACGCGGATGGAGATTGGCACCGGAGCGCGCACGTGTGGATCGTCGACGCGATTGAACGACGGGTGGTGGTACAGAGACGAAGCGCGCGAAAGGACACTTTTCCAAACCGGTGGGATATATCCGCCGCCGGACACGTCGACGCGTCGACGAGCGATTCGAGGGAGACGGCGACGAGCGAGCTCGCGGAAGAACTCGGGGTCGTGCTCGACGATTCGTCGGCGTTAAAGTTTCAGTTTACGTGTCCCGCGGAGCAACGCGACGCGGGCGGGTGCAACTGCTTTGAAGACGTGTACTTTCTCGAGTGGAACGTCGACGAACAAGGTGAATCCTTTGCCGTCGGTGAGGCCGAAGTCACCGCGACGGATTGGATCGCGATATGTGAGCTCGAGTCGGCGTTAAACGCGGGCGATGAGCGCTACGTTCCGAGAGTCGATGCGTACAAGCGCGTATTTTTTCCGCGTTTACGAGCGTTTTGCGAATCCTCCAACCGTCATACGTAACGCTCGACGTCACGTCAATCGCGCGCGCGCCGCATTCGCATCCCGGCTAGATTTGTATTCTGTATATTATTCACGTGCTATTAACTTCCGTAGGTTTCAATCGGTCCTCGCATCGAGCGTGGGTCATCATCCATCCCAAAGCGACCAAACGTTTCGTCTTTGTCTGTCATCCAAAGCAAACAAAACTGTTGCTGATTTTCAAAAAAAAACAATCGATCTCGTCACTACCGTCCACGCGTCGTCCGCCCGCGATGAACGCATTTGACCTCCTCGCAGCCGGATCGAAAAAACAAGACGCGGCATCCGCCGTCGACCCGGCGTCGACGCCTTGGGTTGAAAAGTACCGCCCGAAAACGCTCGATGATTTGGTTGGAAACGAAAGCGCTGTGGAACGCATGCGAAGCATGGTTGCGACGGGATTCATGCCGAACCTCATCTTCTCTGGCCCGCCCGGGTGCGGGAAAACCTCCGCGATCGGTGTTCTCGCCCGGGAACTCCTCGGGGATCGGAGAAAAGAGGCGGTGTTGGAACTGAATGCGAGCGATGAGCGCGGGATCGACGTGGTGAGGAATAAGATTAAAATGTTTGCGCAGAAAAAGGTTACGTTGCCGCCGGGAAGGACGAAATTGGTTATCTTGGATGAAGCGGATTCGATGACAACGGCGGCGCAGCAAGCGATGCGGAGAACGATGGAAATTTATTCGTCTTCGACGCGGTTTGCGTTGGCGTGTAACACGAGTGAAAAGGTTATTGAGCCGATTCAGTCGCGATGCGCCATCGTTCGATTCGCGAAGTTGACGGATGAGCAAATTTTGGCGAGGTTGATGAAGGTTGTGGAGCTGGAAAAGGTGGCGTACGTGCCGAAAGGGTTGGAAGCGATCGTGTTTACGGCGGATGGGGACATGCGACAGGCACTGAACAACCTGCAATCGACGTGGATGGGTTTCGATATGGTCAACGAGGAAAACGTCTTCAAGGTCTGCGATCAACCGCATCCGAACGTCATTCGCGACGCGTTAGCCTTTGTGCTCGACGGAAACATTGATGACGCTTACGCGCGCATGCATTCGCTGTACGAAGACGGGTACTCTGTGTACGATCTCATCGGTACCATGTACCGCGTGTGCAAAAGTTACGACGACAACGCCATGCCCGAGTACGTCAAGCTAGAGCTCATTCGAATCATCGGCTTTACGCACTTGCGCTTGGCCGAGGGCTGCGCCACCTTTTTACAAATTGCCGGATGCCTAGCCAAGATGGTGGAGCTCGTGACCGACGCTAAACGCATGGGTGGATACAGCACCGAGCTCGGCGTCAAAGTGCTTTAGATTGATTTTGTAGTGTGTTACCGGTACCAGCCGAAGTCTGGAAGAAACATTAACGTCGCTCGTTACAAAAAAAGAAGACTCTCTAATCGTACATGTTGTTTGTGTGTGGGGGGGTGGGTGAATGCCCGAAAACCAGAGTGAGCACCCGAATCACAACAGTTTCATCTCCTCTCGACGCGACGCCTCGTACGTTCGCGTGAGATTAAGATGCGTCTTAACGCTCTCGAGTTCGATTTTCGCCAAGTTCGCCTTGCGTCTCGCCTCGACCATCTTCTTGACGTGATCTTGGTACTCTTGCGAAGCGTACGCCTGCACCTCCGCCGCCGCCTTGGTCCCACCATCAGAAATGTAATGCAACGTAATCGTCGCTAACACGCACTTCTTCGCCTCCTCCAACATTTCCGCTTCGGCGTGCGCGTCGGCCCACTTCGTTCCCAAGTGTTGCATCTGGTGATACACCGCGTCGATCTCCTCTGGAATCACCCCACCAATCCCACCCGCGGCGCGTCCGTTCGGCACCGGCGTTTGGTACCCCTGACCCTGACCCTGCGTTATCGTCGTCGCGTTCGTCGTCGGTCGTCCCGGCGGCGGTAACGGCGGCGTTCCTCGAACCGGATTCCCTCTCGGCCCCGCGTACTGGTTTTGATTTTGATTTTGATTTCGACTCTGACTCTGTTGTTGATTCACCCCGACCGCCCGCGTCCCCGCCGCGTCGTCCCCGCGCCCACTCGGCGGCATCGCGTTCGCTGTCGCCACCGCCGCCCGAGACGACGGCGACGCCGCCGACGACGCGAGGCGTCGCACCGTTCGCGTCGCCGCCGTTCGAATCATCCTCCCGTCGCTCTCCAGTCGTCGTCCCAATCCACGACGAAGCCAATCCGACGAATCCGCGCTCGTTCGCGCCGCGTTCGTCCTTCTCGCCGATGCGACTGATGAAGAAGGACGCGTCGTCGCGGCGATGTTCACCGTCGTCGTCGTCGCCGTCGCCGTCGTCGCTCGCATTCGACGTGCGCGCGCGTCGACGTCTCGCGTTCGCCTTTCCACGACGCAAAGAAGGCACCGACCGGTCATCCGTCTCCCCATCCCGTCGTACATACATTAGTATATTTAACCGCAACAAACATCCCCACGTGATCGTGAAAATCGTCAAAAGCACTACAATACGAGAAATCGCGCCAATCGGCGCGCGCGTTCGGCGTCGCGCGCGAAACCGGTTTCGGCGTTCAAAATCGGTTTAGTTAGGCGGCTCTCCGTAGTGAAGACGCGCGATTTTTGACGCGAGGAAATGTTCGGCTCGAATCGCGCGCAGTACGAAGACAAGAGCTGGGGTCGACGCCCGGTCTGTGGCGGGCGGGCGCGTGGGATATTTCAATCACATCGCGGGGCGTCTCGCGCGCCGAGTGGGATGACCGGCGCGCGGATGCGTGGACGACGACGACGACGCGATTCCGCCGCGCGGAACTCGACGGGTGGACGCGAACGCGAACAGGCGTGGAGGCTCGAGTGTGTTTCACCGACGACGAACGGACGAACGGACGAACGGACGAACGGACGAGTCGACGAACCGCAACTTGGGTGTTGGAAAGTTGACGATCGAATCGAGGAAGAAGGATCTTTGACGACGATGGCGCGAACGAACGATGAACGACGCGGACGGAACGCAGGATCGAAGCGAGTGATCGCGTCGGTTGCCGTCGCGACGGTGCTCGCGTGCGCGGGGACGATGCCGACCGGGGCTGAAGCGAAGCTGTTTGGTCGCAAGGAGGCGCGAACGACGACGCGAGGACGCGTCGCGTGGAGACGCTTCGCGACGAACCAGGTCGCGCGTAGTCCGTTTGCGGCGAACATCGCGCAACTCGGTCAAACGATGAAGAATGAGGGACCCTCGTGCGTCGAAACTTGCGCGAAACTCACTGAGCAAAGCGGCCCGGACAACACGAAACCGTGCGATTCTCAGCCGGGGTGCGTCTTCAACCACGGCGACAAGACGTGCATCTCGATGATCTCCAACGGCA
>Ga0255760_10003099_pt1 | contig 15033 bp, 42 predicted proteins | sample 071ome_25_FD_179960 | JGI IMG/M metagenome (GOLD analysis project Ga0255760, IMG submission 179960) | Coastal salt marsh microbial communities from the Groves Creek Marsh, Skidaway Island, Georgia - 071410BT metaG (version 2) | ecosystem: Environmental > Aquatic > Marine > Intertidal zone >... | reverse complement strand
GAGTTAATACTTTAATACTTAGGAGTATTGAATGTATAACTTATTTCGTGTTTAATCGTAGCATATTTTAAATTTTATATAGCGAAAAATTAGGATTAATTTTCGGAGGCGTTTTAGGGTTGTCCCTTTTGCCTACCTGTAGAATAATACGGCTTCTTTTTGAGAACTATCCCACGCTTTTTACGAATTGCTCTGCGTTCTCTCTCACTAAGTCCTCCCCAAATGCCGAACTTTTCTCCATTGTTTACTGCGTACTCCAAGCATTCTTCCTGTACCGGACATCTTCTACAAATTGCTTTAGCAAGTCGTGTTGAAGCCCCTCTTTCCGGAAAAAATAAATCTTGGTCTACACCAACACATTTTCCATTTCTTTTCCAACTATTAAGTTCATTGTCCCAAATGTCGTTGAGTTGTATCATCTTTTATTACCACTTCCCCAAAGACTTCTCTTACTAACTCATATAAGTTTTTTTGTTCTTCTAAATTACGAATAGGCAATAATAAATCTATGTTTTCGTAAAATAAGTCTTCTTGTTCGTCTGTCCATTGCTCACCCCAAGAATCGCAATCTAACTTATTCCATATTAAGTCAAATATTGTCTTAGAGCGTTCCGTATCTTTGTGTGTGCGATAATATATAGTCCACTTTATTGTATTTATCACTAAGCGACCCCAAAGTGTCCATTCAAAGAGGTCGCTAGTGATTTAGTACGCATAAACAAGGAGGTTACCTGTTTATCTGTTATTACGAACACCTAAATACCTAAAGTTTCTCTTAGCCAATCAACGAAGTCATCACTATCTCGTGACCCTAGTTCATCAGCTACTCGGCTTTCCCACTCATAAAATAATTCGGGGTCAACCTTAAATCTATATCTACCAATCTGTATTTTTACAGATGTTTCTTCTTCATCTAAGTCCGGTATATCTTCAACTTCAAATGTTCTCTCCATATCAGATACCATAGTTTCTAAATCGTCAAAGTCATAACCAATTCCGTCTAAGTCTAAGCCCTCTGAAATTAATCTCTCTAGTTCTTCAACCAATTCGCCTGTATTCCAACCACCAAGTTCAGTAAGTCTGTTATCAGCGATTAAATATGCCTGTGCTTCGTTATCATCATCAAATGATATACCTTTAAGTACAGGAACTAACCAATCTCCGTCTTTTTCTTTAATACGATTAGGAACTTTTTCTCCTGCGTCTTTCATGGTTTGAAGCGTTTGCAACCTACCATGACCGGCAAGTAGTTTGCCTGTTTTCTCATTCATCATAATAGGTTGAGTGAATCCAAATCTTTTAATAGACTGATATATTTGTCCTATATCATGGTCTTTTGGATTATTGTCAGCTTCAACAATATCAGATAAAGGTATGTATTCTACTAATACTTCGTCCATTAGTCCTCCTCTTGTAGACCTTTATAAGATAATTCTTCTACCCAATTTTTTGAACGCAAGTCGTCCAAAGCAGTTTCAAATAAATCATCATTAACTGTCAATAAAATTTGATGTTGTTTCATTCTTCCTCTCCTTTCATACCTAAATGTTCTTTAATATCTTTTAATTCTTGCAGAATCTTGTCTAATGTGGTCATTAAAATACTATTTTTTACCTCTTGACGAACTTCATCTCGTCTAGGCATTCTCTGACTATTCCAATCGTACCAATACATTCTTTCGTTCATTCTTCTTCTCCTAAGCTAAAAGGTAGTCCAAAGAGTTTAACCCATGCTTGATATATTTCAGAGTATTTATATTCCCCTGCTTCATCATTAATCATTTTTTCCCATTCTGCTTTATTTTCTTTACGAAAAATTGCAAGATTTTCTTCTTCGTCCATGCCGTCTTCTTCTCTTTGAAGATGATTAATTTGTGCGTTGGTCATACCAATAACTTCGCCAAATAAATGTTCATCAAAAAATTTCCTAAGTTCATTATTTATAAGATTAAACTTTGGGTCATCAAGATACATAAGTTCCTCCATTTCTAGCTTGGTAAGTCAAAGCTAGAGCAGTCACAATGTTAGCCATGCTCTGCCCTATCTCTGCTACCGGTTTACTGTTATTATAATTTCTAATATATTCTTCTCTCAATCTATCAAGTTCATGAGCTAGTACTTCTTCTGCTTTACAGTCCGGATTCATTCTGTAATTACTTGAAACCCGTCTAACTTGTCTAACTGATTGACCACCATTACGCCCTTACCTAAACAAAACTGTTCTTGTGCAGTTGCATATTTTTTAAAGTCGCTATCTGTTAAGCAGTAAGATACTTCTTGTCCTGTTTGATTTATAAACATCATCAAGGCGATTACAACAGTCCACTCAATCTCATCTTTAGTTTCTTTTAAAAACCAAGATACTGACCAATCTTCTAAATGAACTTCTTCATCAGAAAAATGAGGAGTTGTTTTAATATCTACAAATAACTCCTCTAATTTCTTAGCGTATTGTTCTGCACCTTTGCTTCGTTCTAATTTATCTCTATGGATAACTTCATTAGCTTTCGGTTTCATTACTGTCCCCTAACTTACTCTCATAAGTAATTTCGCCAATGACAGTTTGCTTACCACCACTACTATCAATTAAAGTAGTCTTAGATTTAGACATTTCTTTTTCTAATTGTTTATCCAAGAAATACTCGTCTTTACCATTCATCTGTGACCATAAGTGTAAGCCAACACCAAGAGCCATTGCACATCTTTTGATTGCGTCACTCATAGCGTCTTTCATTCTTGCACCATTGGTTTTCCAATTTTGTGGCTTTTCAACATCTCCTGCTTCAACAACTGAAACTTCTTTGCCGTCAACTACACAAGTTAATTTAAGAATTACACCTGTGACAATTTCTCCGTCATAAATAGTTTCAACTATATCAGTTGAGTATGCACCAAGTACACTTAATAACCTTTGTCTGATTACTGAATGTTGTATATAATCTCCATAACCACTTGGGTTATCATGAATAAAACTATCCGGAAACCTTTTACTTAATTCATGTAATTGTTTCATATTATCCTCCACTCTGCTCGTCTGCTTCATCTAACATACGAATCATTACTTTCTCTGCTAATATGTCGCCAACTTTTATTCTCATTCTTGACGCATAAGATGTTAAGTCAGCAAGAACATTAAACAGTTCTCCTATTTCTTCTTCAGACATATCTTCTAATTCGTATCTTACGACTGCGTCTTTAACGAACTCATCAACTAACATAGTGTCTTTACTATCTAAAAATTGATAAAATATCTCTGATACTTCTTCTTTGTAATTCATTTAATTACTTTTTCTACCTAAGAAATAAGCGTTAGGCGTTCTTCTGATTGCCTTAAACTCATATCCATTAGTGTAGTCATAAGCGTTTAATCTAGTTGCCCTAGAAGTAAATCTGTTTACGGCAGTTGATACATCTGTATCATCAGCTTCTAAAACTGTCCACTCGCCTATATTGTTATCCATAAGATTTTTCCATACACTAAAGAAGTCATTCTGTACTTGATTTCTAGTACTAGTCTGTTCTTCAAGAGTTATGGTATCTCCTATATTTACCATATTTGTTACCTTTCTATTTAACCGTTCCATTCCAAATCGCCAACATTAAAGTCTTCTAGCGAATTTGTACTTATATTATCATCTTCTATATTATATGCAAACTTATCTTTTTGCATATTTCTAAGACGACCTGTTCCGTCTGCCCAATCTAAGATGGTCTTCTTCTTCCATAAAGGAGTCTTACCACCAGAAACCATTTTGTCTGGTTTAGGCATTTGGTGTCTTTGTCGCCATGAAGATACTGTTGATTCCTTAAAGTTAAGTAGATTTGCTACCTCGTATATACTTAAAGGGTCATCATCTTCATTCCATGTAGTAGAGTTATACTCTCTATTATTTGCTACCATATACAAATATTAACACATATTTGCACTATGCAAAACTCAAAATGCAAAATAATCTTCTATTTGCTATCAATTGTGGTATAATTGTCGTATGAATGACTTAATAGATGAGCCAATTCATGAACAATTTGAGTATGGTAATTACTTAGTTGTAATCCATTGGTTGCCTCTTTGGACACAATTTGAGGCAAGACTTTATATTAAAAGTCAAAGTGGATTGATTGAGTTAGGTAAATTTGTGGACGATTCTAAATATGGTGCAAGGAAACAAGCACTTAACAGTATAGGTGGATACTCCGGTATCATACCTAAAGATGAAACACAAGTAAGTTAATTTAAGAATATTTAGATAAAAGTTTGCAGATTTTGTCTGCAAGGGGATTTTTTTACCCTATAATACTCATGTGCAAAATAAAAGATTCAGTTATTTTGACTGTGTTTGGTATTTTGAGTACCTTAGAGATAAATTTCCGTTAGGAAGTTTAGTCACTTACCGACATGTTGGTAATGGACATGACGCACACACTTGGGGCTACGATAGATACAGGGTTGGAACGATTAAAGAATGGATTAAATGTGATAATCCGGAGTACTTGTGGAAAGTTAGATTACTAGATAGCGAAAATAATTTAACTTTAACAGTACACCCCGATTTAATAGATTCCGTTTGACACACACAACAGGATAGCGTAGAATACAATTGAATATGGAGAGTATCAGATGATAACAGAGTGTATGATATTTTTAGCTAGTGTCTTACCTATGGGTGCAGACGAATCTAAAGCTATTGAACAGTATATGAGTTGTAATGACCATGTGCCTAAATCTATGCAACAACATGCAGAACTTTATGTTGAACACTTTGATAGAGATAACATAGATGTAGCAGTTCGCATTGGTTGGTGCGAATCAAGGGGTAAAGTAGACGCTTATCGTAATGACAATGGCGATACAGGTCTTATGCAGTTCGTGTCTTGGACATGGAATTGGGTTGCAGAGGAGTATGAGTTACCAATGTGGGATACTTGGGTAGTAACTAGATTCGGGAAACCTTATACAGGTAAAACTTCAAAAACAGATATAGGTTTTAGTATTGACAGGATTCAATACATTCCTTATTATAATATTATGTTTGCTTCAATACTTGCAGAAGACATTTACGGCAGAACACAATGGCGTGATTGGTCATCAAGCGAATGGTGTTGGGGGGACGAAGAGAAATGGAGAGATAAATGGTTGTCAGAACAATATTGATAAAAATTTTTAAATACCTAAACTCTTTGCTTGATGAATGGATTGATAGATTGTTATACATTCAAGAATTAAAAGATTGGGAAGAGGAAAAACGCAAAGAGGGTTTTCCTAAAGAGTGGTTTGAAGAAAATGATTGAAAAATATTTTTGCAGGTTATGTAAAGAAGAACTTAAAAATTCAGATGTTCTGATAATTTGTGATGAATGTGTTTATGGAGATAAGTTATGAGTAATTTATATATGAACGGAACTTCGACACCTAAAAGAGGTCGTCCGACAAAACAACATGGCGAGGGTCGTGTTTGTTCCAATGAAAATTGCGAACAAGTGTTAAGTAAATACAATGAAAACAAACAATGTTTTTTACACGCACCTATGAAGCAACCTCGTATTAGAGGTCGTGAAGACCCTAGAGATAAAGAATGAATTATCCTAGTGTGTACAGAGTTTATAAAACCAAAAAGGAAATGTGGTCTTGGTTTGAGTGTGCTATGTGTGACACAAAATTTATGGAAAAGTTTCAAACAGAAGAAGATATGTGGGATATAGATACTTGTGCTAAATGCAATCCGGAGTATCAAGATTATTTAAAGAGTAAAGGATATGTATAGACCATTACCGGAAGAAGTAGATATAAGAGATTCTGAAATACATGGTAAGGGTCTGTTTGCAAAGTTTATTATTAATAAAGGCAAAAACTTAGGCATGACACATGTTTACGATTCGGAAGCAGAAGATAACAGAATAAGAACTCCGTTGGGTGGATTTATAAATCATAGTGAAGAGCCAAACTGTGAGTTGATAAAGATAGGTAAGTACTATTACTTGATTACAAGTAAAGATATTATGCCGGACGAAGAAATTACTTTAGAATACACTTTGTATAAACCTTAAATTTTTTTTTAATTTTAGTTTGCATATATATTTGTATATAGTAAGCTAGTAAATATGAATAGAGAAAGGACAGAAATGTCAGAAGAAATAAATGAGGAGTTGCAACGATTTAGAATCAGCGAAGTATTCACAGTTGATTTCTTTATTGAAGCAAAAGATTACTCAAAAGCAAAAGACATCTACAACAAGATGTTTGATAAAAACATTCAACTAGGTTATGACACTTGGAAGAATATATCAGATAAGAATATCAAAGGTGGTAAGTTTCATGTGAAGTCTTACGACAAAGGCGAAGAAGCTATTCTCATAGATGAACTATGGGGCGACTTTAAAGGAGAAGAAGAATAATGAGCGAAGAAATGCAATATAGATTCGTAGACTTTAAGTTCAGCATTGCGTCTAAAGGTCGCAACGAACAAGAGCTTAGAGAGTTTGCAATAGAAGAATTATTTGCAGACCACTATGACATAATCAAAGACATAGCTAGAACTCCGGAGTATACAACTATGGGGGAAGTTATTGATGAAGCAGAAGTAGGCGACTACTTTTGGGACGAGTATGATTCATCAGAGTTGGAGGAAGAATGAGTAATATGAGAGTAGGTAGGCAGAGTGGTAAGTTCATTTGTTGGAACTGCGACTCTGATGATATCAGAGAACGAGTAGTAATTAATATCAACACAGGCGAAAGAATTGAAACACGAGATGTTTATGACGACTTTTGGTGTAATGATTGTGGAGAGAATGACGAGATAGGAGAAGTGCTTTATGGCGAAGAAGAATCAGTATAAGGTAGATTTTTACCAAACAGTTTATCTTGGTAGTCAACTAATTGACGCAGAAGATGAACACGAAGCTAAATCAGAAGCTATGCAAATGAATTACAAAGCAGGTTTAGGTCTGAAGTGGGCAGAAGATTGGGAAGCAACTATTGATGACAACCATGATTGGATATTTATTTGTACTGCTCATTCTAAACAAGAGTGTGAAGATGATGAGTGTTGGGAAGAATTTGAGAAATTGGAGGAAGAATGAGTTATAAAGTTATTAGTGACAGAACAGAGCCGAACAGAATAGATTCAATGTTTTACAAATCTACTGAACACATTCCACTAAAAGTTGTGGAGTACAACGGCAGACAGTTTCAGATTGAGCCATTTGGAGATGTAGAGTTTGTATATGAAAACAAAACATATCGTTGTCTTAGTGAAGTTGAAGACATTATGACAGACGAGGATTTTGTCAAAGCAGATGAAAGTGGAGCGTTAGTTCAATATTATCACAATTGGTACGAGGTCAGACCTGTCATGGAAGATGAAAATAGCCCTTATTATAAATATGTTAATAACGGATTATATGATGAAATCTTCTTTGACCCTAACGATTTAGATGAAGACACATGTAAAGCATTTATTGAAGCAGAAGAAATTTTTGATAAAAAGTTTGCATAAGATTACATATATGCAATAATAGATTATGTTAGAGAAAGGAATAGAGATGAAAACATTTCTAGTACAAGAAGAGTACAAAGAATATATTACAGGCGTAAGAATCATCATGGTTGAAGCCGAGAGCAAACAACATGTTCTTGACGGAGAGTATGATGACATTGATATTATTGATGAGCTTACTGCTGACGGAGAAATACAGGAAACCAACATGATTGATGACGAACAATACCTAGCCGGTGGTTGGACTCAATTAGTAGTTGAATGTGACCAAGCAGGGATACCAATAGAATGATAGGACATCAATTTAATCAATTAAAAGAGAGTATTGTTCATAAAGAACAATATAAGTTAAGACCTACTGATGAAGTAGATAGAGTGTTCACAATTACTAGAACTAGTGACCCTAATGAATCATTAGTTCCTAATGTTGGATACTGCACATTACAAGATATAACAGGTTGGACTTTGGTAGATATCTTTTATGAGAATACATACTTTAGAAATTCTGATGAATCAGAATTAGATATGTATGCTGATAGCTCAAACACAATCTTGTTATTTAAAAATCCGAATACAGATGAGAGAATGATGTACTGCATTCAATCTGACCCCGAGAATAATTCGGCAGGTTATATTGGGCAGACATTGTTTGACAAACACTTAAAGGAGGTTGACTTAAATGTCGGAATATAAATATACACACAAAACAATCATAGACCAATATGATTACATGAAATTAGTTCAAGAACTAGCTTATAAATTGTACTCAACAGTTGTTGAAAACAATGAAGATAGAAGACATGAATACGAAGACGAAGACGGACTTACTTCTAAAGGAGAAGATGTTCTTGCCGGATTTGAAGAAGATGTAGAGAATATAATTAACTTTGAACTACAACTTGTATTTCATGGTAGCAAAAACGAATGGAGAACTAAAGAAGCTCTATTGGAGAAGCCGTTCTAATGCCGTTGTTTAAAGTAGTAATTTATATGGAAGAAGATTCTATTGAGGACGCAGAAGACCACTTACTAAGTTTAAGTGGTAGCGACTTACTAGAGCATTTACAGGAGGAAGAATGAAAGTATTAGACGAGTTTGAATTTTATGATTTAGGATTTAAACCTAAAAAAGCACTAGCTACTGCCGTAGCTAAAAGAATGGTAGAAGCGTACAAAGATGATGAAGAAATGCTTTTGCTTGTGATGACTAAAGGTCTTATAGACGCATGGAATCATGAAGCAGAGGGCTACACAGAGTATCAACAAGATATGGAATGGTACAACGATTGGGATAAACAATCATGAGTGTAGTTGACCATATTGAAAATCAAGTGTATCGTATGATAGATGAATATCAGCTAGATGACGGACAACAGGAGGATTTGTTTTTAAGATTCTCCAACGCTCTTATCACTTATGATATTACTGAAGCAGGTAAAGAGTACTTAGATAAAGTAGGAGGAGGTACAGATTAATGTATAAATTTAAAGTGACTTTTACAGGAGAAAAAGTTTTTCTTGCAAAAGACATGGACAAAGCAGAGCAAATAGCAGAGAAGTATCTTAGTGAGATTAACAATCCAATTAACATGCAATTGTTTTCAATTGGTTATGTAAACGAGGAGGAATAATGGCTAAATATTGGTGGATAATTAGAACTGATGATTATGTTGGATTACCATTTGATACATTTATTAAGTGGTATAACATACCTAAATTAATTTATTGGTTAATCAAATATAGAAATACAAATCATTGGTGTTCTTTTACATGGGTAGATATGGATAGCAACATAGGAGAGAGTAGTTTATTTGTAATAAGGAGGAATAATGGAAAAAAGAAGATTTCGTAAAGAACAACACGAATGGACATACGAGGTAAATTGGAATCACAGTTTACCGGTATATGGAGAGAGGAAGAAAAAGAAATGAGAGATTTAATTTGGGATATTGCTAAGAGTGGAGAAGAAGATTTAACTAATACCGAACTACAAGCAGTAAGCCAACCCGAAGAACTAGTTGTTGCTCGTGGTATATCACTTGAAGCAAAAGACAGTACAGGTAAAATCAATAAGTTTGTAGATGTAAAGATTGCAAACAATGTAGAAGAATATGGAGCATTGAAGTTAGGTGGTAGGGTTTATAACTTTAGTAAAAGCTACAAAACAGTATCACATGATGTTCGTAAACTTCTTGATTGGGCTACAGGTAAAGAACTATCTGATGACGCATTAGACAACCTTATGGCTATTGTAGGTACAAATTTTGTTCCTAAGTTGCGTGGATTAGACGCAGTAGCAAGTAAAAAAGGTATGGACAAACAATTAGCTAGAGATACATTTACTGATAAAGAGTGGGACACAGACCCTAAACTACAAGTTATAGATACAGGTTTAAGTTCTGCTCCAAAGTGGGCTATCAACTTAGAAGAGGGACAAAGAAGAACAAATTAGTATCGTCTAGTACAATTAATACATGGACGATTATAATTTTATGGATTACATGGACGAAGATTGCCCAAGTTGTGGTGCTTTATCCGGTGAAGATTGCTACGATACCTGTCAAGGAGTACCTGTTCCTCCACAGATGTATCAATTTATTGATGAACAAATGGCGTATGCAACTCATAAAATTGGTAGGAAGATTATGAAAACATTTGAAAAGAAGATTTTTACTGATAAGTTAAAAGATGTAATGGATAAGTGGGGAGATTTCACTAATCTTGCAGTTGCTCTTAAAAATGCTAAAGTACTAAATACTGCTGAAGATGTAATTCAGTTTATAGAAGAGCCAAATAAGTTCACAAGATACTTTGTTTTGTGGACTGAACTAGGTAAACCTATTGATGAAGATAGGGAAACTTGGACAATGTTTATGAAAGCGATTGAAAATGGTAAACAAACCTAAAATACAGGGAACTGCATTTGAAACTTTAACTGTTAATAAACTTAACGAGTATGGTTTTAAAGCTAGAAGACTTGCAGAGGGTGGCTCTAAAGACTTAGGCGACATTGAGTGTGAAAACACATTTGCCGGTCTTATACCTAATCCTAAAATTATATTAGAAGCAAAGCACAGACAGAATCTTAATGTACACCAAACTCTTGCTAAGGCAAAAGAAAAAGCCGGTGGTGATGTAATCCTTACTTGGAAGAAGACTATCAAAAAAAATAATTCTCGTGTAAGAGTTGCAGACGGAGAAAGAATTGTGTATATTATAGACGAAGAACTTATGTTTAAATTATTAAAATCTTACACAGGCGAGGGCAACAATGCCGAGTGAAGAAGAAGTAAGGCGTTCAAACGCATTTAATAGAAATAACGGTAGGTCTAAACAAGAGTTAGCTAGGAAACTTTTAAAAGTTCCGGACAACAAAGGTGGAAGAATACCTGCTGATGAAGAAGATTGGAACTCTCATGTGTTATTTGAAGTTAAATCCGGTAAGCAAGTTGACCCTATTGCTACTAGATTCTATAATGCAGAGAGCCAAAACCAAGAATTTCAAGATTCTTGGGATACGAGAAAGCCATTCTCAATGATTGCTATGCCGAATGGTACAGGTGACGGATTGTTTATTTGCAGACTATCAGAGCTTGAAAGTGTAGTAAAAGGTATTTTAAAGAATTGGGAAGAATATGAAAAAGGAGAATAACTTATGGCGTGGATTAAATCAGACCAAAGTCTAGCAAATCACCCTAAGCTGATTTTATTAGCTAGAGAACTTGGTATAACAAAAGTAAAAGCACTAGGTCACTTGCATTTATTGTGGTATTGGGTGCTTGAATATGCAGATGACGGAGAGTTAAAGTATTTAGACTTACTTCCGGACGCTTGTGAGTGGGAAGATGACCCACAAAAGTTCATAGAAGCATTAATTGAGTACGAATTTATTGACAAAATCGGTGAAAAATATGTTATTCACGATTGGTTAGACTATTCCGGTGCATTTTATGAGAAAAAACTCTATAATCGCATTAAAAAACAAGAATCTAGGGAAAAAATACAAGAAAAACAAGAACATTTAGATAATTTGACATCTTTTGACAATGATTTGACAAAAGTTGACGGTCAAGGACTAAGAGAAGATAAGATAAGAGAAGATAAGATAAGAGTAGAAGAGAGTATTAGTGGTCTTGCTACGCAAGACGAAGTATCTAGTAATAGAGATTTAGTATTTGAAACTCTTGCTGAAGTATGTGGTTATGATTGGAAAGGTGTAATGACCAAAGATGAAAGAGGTCGTCTTAATAAAGCAGTCAAGCAATTAAAAGATATTGACGCTACTCCCGAAGACATACAGTTAAGGGCAAAGAACTTTGTTATGGCTTATGGCTTCCACCCCCAACCACAGTCAATAACTTCTATGTGGACTAAACTACAAACTAATCAACCTAAACTTACAAAGAATCAATTAGAACAATTGCAGAAAAATGCTTTGCAAGAGGGTAAGTGGGTTGAATTAGAGAATAAGTATGGACAATAGAACTAAGTTTGTAGATTTTTTACAATCAGTAAAAGGAATACAAGATATGTTATTAAAAGAAAATGAAGAACGAGTGACACAAGGTATTACTGATGACGATTGGGATTTAGTAGAGAAGCTAGTAATTACACCTACAAATTTGCAATTACACACAGAACATACTATTATTGAATTTGATACTAGTTTGAATGTCACAGGAAAAATTAGGAGAAGAAAATGAATGATGTCAACTTAGATACACTTCCACAGTCACTACTACCTATAAAGCCAATTGATTGGAAAAACGCATGTGATTGGATTCGTGCTAGGTGGGGTAGAACTAGTTGGGAAGATGATACAGTTTTATTTGAAGACGCAAGATTTTGGTGTAAAGAAGAATTAGACGGAGGTTTACAATACACTTTGTCTAAAGGTGGAGATTTTCCACCTACATTTGCAGAACTCTCTAAACAAGTAATGGAGTGGCGTGGTACACACCTCGCTAATCGTTTAGCAGAGTATAATAAACCATTACCTGCTCCAAGAGGTAGCTTAGAAGACTATCTTAAAACAATTGGTGCAGAAAGTTTTGCTCATGCGTGTTATTTAGCTACGCAACAAAGAGCAAAGTATAGTAAATTGGCTAAGTATGAAGACCCTAAAGCGTACGATTCATGGAAAATGGATTGGTCTAAAGCTAAGGAAACATACATGGTTAGTTCACAAAAGCTCGGAAAGTCTGAGTTTATATCCTCTGACGCAAAAGATATGTCATGGGACGAATTATAGAAGCTCCGTAGGAGGGTAAAGTATATGGCTATTAATTATGTACAATTAACCGGTAATATGTTACAACCGGAATTAAAAACAACCAAAACAGGTAAAACTGTTATGTCTGCAAGTATGGTCGTCAAAGGTTATGGCGAAACTGCTGAAGACATGTGGGTTGATATTCAAGCATGGGAAAATCTAGCAAACAATATTGCTAATTCATTTCCAACAGATAAAAAGACTATGCGTGTCATGGTTGAGGGAACTCTCAAAAAAGATACATGGGAAGACCCAAACACAGGACAGAACAGGTCTAAATTCTACCTAAACGCAAATAATGTAAGTGTATGCTTAGATTATCAAACAGTTGGTGGTGTGAATTATTCCGGTGACGGCAGTAATGCCTCAACAGGAAATTACCAAAGTGCAAATAGCAATCCTGCTCCTCAACAACCGGTCGCAAGACCAATGAGTGAGATAGCAGAGGGTGACGCTCCTTTTTAAGAAGCGTAGGGGGTGAATTAGATTTGCCCGTAGTGTAATCGTAGAAATGCGTGGAGATTACGGGAACGAGGGTGCAACTCCCTCCACCTCCACTAGGGCAGAAAATTAATAAGTGCTAAAAATGTATGGGGATACAAAATAAAGTAATTGTTAACTGCCCTTAGATTTGCTAGGAAGTAAATAAGAAATTATTTAAATAATGATAACTAGCAAATGGGACGAGTGAGTATACAATATGAAACTCAACTAGTTGAAGTATTAAAGGATACCGGCTAGGTCAGATACCTAGCCCGTCCCAAACAACAGGAGATAAGAATGATTGAAAGTTTTAAAACAATAGAATTGTGGAATCAAGACGACTTATTAAAAATACCCGAACACTTAAATATGGGTATAAATGAAATAGTAACTGAATATTGTAATGATAAATTTGGTACAGGTGAAATTAAAAGAGGAAGTGAAGCAAGTAAACTGTATATAAATTTGATTAACAGTTGGAGAAATCACACAAAAGACCCGAAAGCTAAAAGGTATATAAAGTTCAATATGGATTTTACAGAATTATTTATGTATATATATCAAAAGAAAAACAAGATACCTTTTAAAGGTCGTATTACTGTAATGCACCCCGAATCAGTTTCAGAAGAAAGAAAGAAGCGAGATATTATATCAAGAGATTTTCAAATTGAATATCCGGAATATAAGATTGCAGATGTCATGAATATTTTTCAAGGCAAAGCTAAAGCAAGATTAAATTTTTTAATTGATTTCACAAATTATGTACAAGGCATTGAAAGAGATTTGCTAGACTTACCACCAAGTAAAGGTGTTCGTTGGGACTTTGAAGAATGGATAAGAACAAGCAATATACCCGTAAAACATAGTTGGGAGCAAGAATATGACTGATAAATTTGATAACAGTTTTGAAGAACGCAACTTTCAGACGCAACAAGACAAAGCAGACTTTCGTATGCAACAGATGTTAAATGAAAAAGGATTTGTTCGTGGCGTTACTGAATCAGACTTAGAGAAGTATCCACATATAGCAGGAAGCTATCAAAAGGTAGGAACAGACGCAAAAGACGGATATGTACCTAGATTTTATGATGTTCGTAAGGTTTTACTCATTCCGGACTATGTTATCTATCCTAGAGATTCTTTAAAGATATACTTGAATGAAGTAAAGGGAACTAATAAACTTAAAGAAGATGATTACAATACGCTCGTTGATTTACAGATTAAAGCAGAAGAGTTTAATGAAACAAGCCAAAGCGTCCGTATGGAAGTGGGTCTTTGGTACTTTCCTAATCCTAGTTCTAATAAGATTGGTAAGTACTTCTCATACCCTGCAATTGAAAAAGAATGGCTTATTAACCAAGATTGGAAAGTTTACGATGGAGAGAAAGACTCTAAAGGCAATCCTAAACGCTATAAGGAGATGAATTGGAAGCTATAAAGAAAGCTATGACTAAAAAGGTTTATGGTTTGTTAGATTACATAGCAAACATAATAAATACATGGGAACTAAAAGGTGACTTTGTAAGCTATTTATGGAGGAAGATAAACCAATAGATATGGAATCCTATCTTAAAATTAATAGTGAGGTAGGTTTCATGCTCTTATTAAGAAAGGGAGGGGCATTAGCCATAAGGTGTCCTCATTGACCACCTACCTCGCAGGGACAACCCTAAAACGCCTCCGAAAATTAATCCTAATTTTTCGCTATATAAAATTTAAAATATGCTACGATTAAACACGAAATAAGTTATACATTCAATACTCCTAAGTATTAAAGTATTAACTC